>Ga0209211_10000737_pt1 | contig 65352 bp, 57 predicted proteins | sample RifGroA2_FD_183992 | JGI IMG/M metagenome (GOLD analysis project Ga0209211, IMG submission 183992) | Groundwater microbial communities from Rifle, Colorado, USA - Groundwater A2 (SPAdes) (version 2) | ecosystem: Environmental > Aquatic > Deep subsurface > Groundwater | place: Rifle, Colorado... | reverse complement strand
AGACTATATGGTACAAGATCAATGTCTTATTATGTGACTTTATTACATGTTCACTCATCTACATTGATTTTATACTATATTGTCTCCTCGCAGCAAGCTGACGAGGTATCTTATTGAATGAAGCGGAAGGAATTTTGGCGTGGCATCCCGATAGACTTGCTCGCAACTCGGTAGATGGAGGAAAAATCATCTACCTAGTTGATACTGGTGTAATCGTGGAAATGAAATTTCCAACTTTTTGGTTTGATCCGACACCGCAAGAAAAATTTATGCTCTCAATCGCTTTTTCGCAATCCAAGTATTATGTGGACAACTTGTCGGAAAATATAAAGCGCGGACACAGCAACAAAGTGAAGGAAGGAATATGGCCTCAAATGTCTCCGATTGGATATGTAAATGTGAAAAGTGGTGGAATTATCCCTCATATAGATTTAGCACCACTTGTGAAAAAGACATTTGAGGCATATGCAACTGGAAACTTCACTTTGCGGGAAGTCCGCGACAAATTTAACGCGCTTGGATTGAAGCGAAAAGGCGGCAGAGAGCTTGCGGTGTCTAATTATCAAAAACTTCTCAAAAATCCGATTTACACTGGTCTAATGCGGTATAACGGAGAGATTTTTGACGGAAAGCACGAACCGATTATCACAAAGAAACTTTTTGATTCCGTTCAAGAAGTGCTGGCGAACAAGAGCAAACCGAAATCACCAAAACTCAAACCTTATGTGTATAGAGGATTTTTCCGTTGCGGAGAATGTGGTTGCTTTATTACCACCGAAACGCAAAAAGGACATAACTATTTGCGATGTACCAAACGGAAAAATCCTTGCTCGCAAAGATATGCCAGAGAGGACGCCATCACTTCTCAAATAAAAGAGGAAACCAAAAAAGTTTCTTTGTCTTCCGCTTGGGCAAACGCTTCAATCAATTATTTTGAAAATGAAAAAATGAAACTTGCCCAAGCGGAAAGCTCTTTCGCCCAAAAAGCGAGGAATGAGCTTGTAGAGATAGAAACCAAACTTGATCGCTTGCTTGATTTACAACTGGACGGTAATTTGTCGCAAACGGAATATACCGCTAAAAAGTACAAGCTCATTCTCGCTAAAAAAGATTTGGAAGAAAAAATATCCGCTTTTGGGCGAAAGAGCAATAATCGGTTCGAACTTGCCATTGTCTTTCTAAAAGACGCCAACCAAGCCGAAAAATACGCTCAACAAGAATCCGCCCAAGGCGGACGGGATTTTCTCAAAAAGATTGGTTCGAACTTCCACATTGCCAACCGCACGCTGGCGTGCGATTTCAAAAATGCCTTTCAAATTGCGGAAAAATACCATGCCGAGGCGCTTTGCGCCGAGGCTTCCAACCTTGATTTTTCGAAATGTGATTCTTGGCGGAGAGGGCGGGATTCGAACCCGCGATGCCTTGCGGCATACGCGCTTTCCAAGCGCGCGCACTAGGCCAACTATGCGACCTCTCCGGATTGGTTTCTCGTTCTCCGTGTATATTCCAGTATGAGTTTACGCCGTTCGCGGCCACTTCCAGTCTTAAAAAATTTTTCCTCATTCATAGCATCTTTTTTATTTACGAAGGCCTCATAATAAATAAGCTCCCAAGGAACACCTCTGCTAGTATAAGACACACGTTGCTGATTGTGTTCTATGAGCCGCTTTTTAAGATCACCTGTAAATCCTATATATTCTTTACCTAGTTTAGCACTGTATATTATATAGACATAATACATAAAACGTCTTTTGCTTTCTGCGCCCAAGGCGCATCCGCCTCGGGCGGACAAGCGCGCGCACTAGGCCAACTATGCGACCTCTCCAAATTTGACGATCTGAAATTGTTGCAAAATATACGCTCTCTGGTCAGATATTATCATTAACGCTCGTAAAAATCAACCGATTGTTGATTTTGAGCTATTTTGAGCGTTGCGATTGAAAAACCGACGAAATTGTGGTACGATTGTGGAAACCAATTAACGATTATCTATATGGATCAAGCAAATAATCAAAATAATCAAGCAAATCAGCCCAAAGCTAAGCCCAAAAAATCACCTTGGAAACTATATTTACACCTGGGATTTGTTTTAATTCTCGTGGCAGTTGCTGGGTACGGCTATTTCTGGTATCAAGATATTAAAGGAAAAGAAGCAACAGCCGCGGCACTTACCCAAGAAAACCAGGAATTACGCGGCCAGGTAACACAGTACGAGGCCTTACAGGCTATCATCAACCAGGAATATAAGCGCTGCCAAGAATTAATCGCCAAGGGCTCTGGCGAATTTGCGCAGTTTGAATATTGCAAACAATATAACGCCTGGGTTGATGCGCTGAAAACTGGCGCCTTGAAATAAATCTAATTAATCATTACTTATGCCTAGAAAAACAAAAAATTCTCAAGCCGAATCGACAGAACAAAGTGAAAATATTGAACCGGATAAAAAACCGCGGCGCTTATGCCGCTCAACCAGCGACCGGATGATTGCCGGGGTTTGCGGCGGCTTGGCCGAATACTTTAATATTGATCCAACCATTGTCCGGCTGATTTTTGTCGCCACCGTGTTGTTCGGCGGATCCGGGATTATCGCTTATGTAATCCTCTGGGCCGCGGTGCCGGAAAAACAATAAAAAATTAAAGCACAAATTTATCCAAATTCTATTTGTTTTAATATTTTGAGTCTTGAATTCTCTTACGGGGTTTCTGATTTAGGATTTAGGATTTAGGATTTAGGATTTAGGATTTAGGATTTAGGATTTAGGATTTAGGATTTAAAGTTTAATTATGGAGAGGTGCCAGAGTGGTTGAATGGGACGGTCTTGAAAACCGTTGTCGCCCATAAGGTGACCGTGGGTTCGAATCCCACCCTCTCCGCCAAAATCGCCTATTTAGGCAAATTTCCATATCGTGCAAATCAGATTTCATATTTTTATTCTATTGCCCTTTAAAATTAAACCTTAATTTAACACTTAAGTAATATACATAAATATGGAACAAAAATTTGAGTCTATCAACCCACCTCATTTAGATCAAACTAAGAGTTCGCCTTCTGTAAAAGGATATAAAATTAAGATACCGGGCATTTTTATACCTAGTTTGGGGAAATTGATTATATTTTTTATTTTAGGTGCGCCATTAATAAGGAGTCTGCTTGTTTATATTCTCTTTCCGAGGCATATTAGTCTTGATTTACCTTTTGAATTTCATTTGTTGAATAATTATTTTTATTTTATCTCGCGCATCTGGGCACTACCGCTTAATCCGATTTTTTGGTTTGTGCATAATGAAAAGGATTATTTAATCGGAAGAATTTTGATACTTGTAGCGCTCTTGGGCATCCATTTTGTAATTGCGAATTTTTTATTTAATCTTTGGAAAAAACTTTTTTCTTATTTCAAGGAGCGAGCAAGACTAGCTGAAAAAATTACAACATGGGGCATTTTGCTTCTGTTTGCTATTTTTGGCATTATTTTGCCGTTAGTAAATCATAAACTCTCTGCTAATTTAGTTGAAATCGGTAAAAAATATGACATGGCTTATCATCCAATTGAAGTTGCTGGTAAGCTTGCCTATTATGCCAAACAAGGTAAGGAAGAATTTGTTGTTTATGATGGACAGGAAATTGGCAAGGAATATACAAATATTATGGATTTTAGTTTAATGGATATTGGCGGCAAGTTAGCCTTTATTGCTTATAGAGAAAACTGGAAATCTCCTGTTGTCTATTGGGGCGGAGAAGAATTAGGTGGCACATACGATCATATTTCTTATTTAACTAATCTCAATGATTTCCCGGTCTTTCTAGCAAGTAATGATCAAGCACAGTTTAAGTTTATAGTTTATAATACCGAGGAGGTTACTAAAATAGATAGAAATCAACGGATAGAATCCCTAAAAGAGATTAATCACAAAATTGCTTATAAAATAGAATCTTTAAGAACACAAGCGGATGGATTTGGGTTTTATGAAGGATATATTGTTTACGATGGCCAAGAAATTGGCAAAGAGTATCGAAATGTTGAGGATTTTATTGATGTTAACGGAAAGCTATGTTATATAGCAAGAAGAACAGATAATAAACGCATCGTCGTTTGCGATGGGGAGGAAAGCAAACCTTACGATTTTATTGTAGGCCTGAGAGAGGTTAATAATAAACCAGCCTTTCGAGCCTCAAACGAAGAAAAAGGTGTTCTTATTCCAAGAAAATTTATTGTTTATGATGGCCAAGAAATTGGTAAGGAATATGATTCAATTGAAATAAGCGCACCTGTAGAGATTGCCGGTAAGCTTGCCTTTGGGATAGATGGCGCTATCGTTTATGATGGCAAAAAAATTGGAAAACAATACACTTTAATATTCGACCCGTTAAATGTTAACGGTAAATTAACTTTTGTAGCAGATAAAAAAGATCTAGCAAGCTATCTTGATAAAAGAATTGTTTATTATGGCGGCGAGGAATTTGGCGAAGATTATGATTCGGTTGTGGATCCAACTTACACTAGCGGCTCTCCTAATCCGGTGGGGGTTGGCGGTAAACTTTGTTTCACGGTAGAAAAAGTCAAAAAAGTTTTTATTTTGATGGAAAAATAATTTAAGTTCCAACGTCTTTTATGTCACACACCCAAAACTCACATCCACCCAAGCTCACAAAAACCGCCATAATAACCGGAGTTTCTTTGGTTTTAGGTTTGTTTTTTGATTATTTTTTTTATAGGCAAGTGCCCGGCATTAACTTTCCGCTGTACGTTTCGCTTATTGTGATCGGGCTATTTGCGATTTCCAGCTACTCTAAAAAACAATTAAATAAACAAATACTCTGGCTCTTACTGCCGCTCACTTTTTTTAGCCTGATGGTTTTTGTTCATTCAAGCGAACTGCTTACTTTTCTTAACGTTTCTGCCAGTTTATTTCTGTTGCTGATTATTGCGGAAGTGTCGTTTAAAGGCAGGGTTAAAAATTTTCTGGTAAGTAATTACATCCATAAAATTTTCCTGCCGTTTAAATTTATGCGCCCCCTTTTTCTGACACTGCGAGATATATTTGCCTTTCGGGGAATCCGTAAAGATAAAAAAATACTGTCACCGGTTATAAAAGGAATAGTTATGGCAATTCCAGTCATGGCTATTTTCTTACTGCTGTTCTCCTCAGCTGATCTTATTTTTCAAAAATATCTTTCTAATTTAATTGATATCAATATTCAACCCGACACCATATCAAGAGCAATTTTGATATTACTGGCTACCCTCGCTTTTATCGGCGCCTATGCTTACATCTTTCGCCAAACAGAAGAATCGGCTACCCCGCAACAAAATGACACCCCATATTCTGTCGGGCAGATCGAAATTGCGATATTTTTCGGCTTGATAAATGTTCTCTTTTTTATCTTTATCCTTGTCCAGCTGGCCTACCTTTTTGGCGGCGGAAATAATATTTCTGCTCAAGGATTTACTTACTCTGAGTACGCGCGTCGAGGTTTTTTTGAGTTAATTGCCGTCGCGATCATCTCGTTTTTACTTCTTTGGACTACGGAAAAATATATCGTTAAACTAAATAAAAAACACACTCCGTTATTTATAATTTTAAGCGCCGCGTTAATTATTCAGGTAATTCTGATAATGTTTTCCGCTTTCACCCGGCTGGCGCTTTACGAACAAGCGTTTGGTTTTACCACACTGCGATTATACAGCCATGCGTTTGTCATTTTGCTGGCCTTTATCTTTCTTTTATTGTTGTATAAAATTTTGAGAAATTTGAAAGAAAACACGTTCGCTTTTTGTTCATTTATCGCCATTATCTTGTTTTTGACCGCGCTAAACATCCAGGGCACTGACGCTTTTATCGCGCGCCGAAATATTGAACTATTTGCAAAAACCGGGAAACTTGATATTTTTTACCTAAGCCGATTATCTGATGATGCCATACCCGATACAATTAAATTATTAAGCCTGCCGAACGAGGATTTAAGGAAAAGTTTTGCTAGGACGCTATATTGGCGAACGCAGAATAATTCAGCTTCCTTATCCAAATGGCAGTCGTTAAATTTATCGCGCTTAAAAGCGGCTAAAATTTTAAAGACGAATATGATTGAACTTGAACAATATAAAGATTATCAACAGCAAAATTTTGAATCGGCGTTTCCTGTCAAATAATATTAACGACGATCGCTATGCATAACGGTCACACGGCAATCAGTTTTGACTTGCACGACACGATTCTCGTTTTTAAACTTGGGAGCAAGTTTAGTAAAATAAAATTTTTTAGAGCCATCTATTATTTTTTAGGCAATTTTAGATTTTTTATTTTTCTCTACACGTTATTTAGCCACAGAAACGAACAGATAATAGAATTAATGAAACAGGCCAAGACGGCAGGCAACAAGGTTATTATTTTAACTTCTACCTACAAAAAAAGCGCTAAAATAATTCACTATTTTTTAAATAAAAATGATATTACCGATTACGACGAAGTAATATTTCGAAAAAGCCTATTCCAAAAAGAAAGCGACTATAAACTTGGGGAAATTATTAAAAATGATATTGCTTTGCATTATGACGATAACGTCGCGATTTGCACAGCTATAAACACTATTAAAAGAACTTGCGTAGTGATCTCTAGGCAATATTAGGCGATTTTTGAAATTAACCCATGCTACCACAGCAACTATGAACTTTATCATCAACCCAAAAATTTTTACCAAATACCCGGGACTGCAGATCGGCGTCGTCATTGCTAAAAATTTGACGAATGATTGCGCTATGATCACGGAAATTCAGAAACAACTACGCCAGCAAGAAAAGCGTATCAGAGAAACTCTTTTGACGGAAACTTTGTCCCAACAGCCCAAAATTAAAATCTGGCGCCATGCTTATTCAGCTTTCGGCGCCAAGCCCAAAGACAACCTCTCATCGGTCGAAAATTTATATCGTACTGTTCTGCGTGACAACTCGATCCGCCACATCAACAACTTGGTTGATATTTATAATCTGATTTCCTTAAAACATCTTATGCCAGTCGGTGGAGAAGATTTGGACAAAATCAAAGGTGATATTAATTTGACGTTTGCAGGAGCTGATGAATCACCGGTTTTACTTTTAGGTGATAAAGAACCACGGCCGCCGCACGAAGGCGAAGTAATATACAAGGATGATCTGTCCGCTATTTGCCGGCGCTGGAATTGGCGCGAAGCCGATCGGACAAAGTTGACTCCTCAAACCAAAAACTGCATTTTGGTGATTGAAGCCCTGCCGCTGGTGGCGTTTGACGAAATCAAAACGGCTACCGAAGAACTAAATAACTTAGTGGCCAAGTATTGTAGCGGGATTTTGGCAACTTACCTACTTAAAAGCGACAAAAATATCATTGTTATCTAACTAAGATTAACTATTGCCAAATTGTCTATTAGCATTGCGAGGAGTGATGTTAAAAAACAAATTTAGCAATCATCACAAAAACCATGTCCGAAACATTTAGAGAAATCCCCCTCACAAAAGAAACAGCTCCAGAGCAACCCAGATTTCCAGATATTCCTATTACCCAGGACTGGACCTTTAAAAATAGATTCATGGAAGATGATGATCAAAAGAACCAAATCAAACTAGAAGATTTTGCGCTAGTAGAAGAACTGGCTACCTTGGCAATAACTAATAAAGATGAATTAATCGGCGGCTACCACAATTTTTTCAGTAGCCACGACTCTGATGAGACTAAGGAGCGTGAGCTTAACAACATCATTGAGAGAAAAAAAGAAAGACTGGGAAACTTTAAGCCTGACCAGAGACAGTATCAAGAAATAATAAATGGCATTAGAATAGCCGAGCTGCTTTTAAAAGTTCTCCAAACATACAAAAAAAATCTAGCACACCGACTGGAGCGCCATCTGGAAGAGCGCAAACCGGCCGCCCGGCTAAACTGTAACTACGCAACAGAAACTGCCGCTCAATTAGAAGCAACTGGCTGGCGCGAAAACCAGAGCTTTCACCCAGACAGCCTCACCGAATGGAATGAAGCGTGTAAGACACTTGACATCTTTCAGGATAAATATCAAGTCTGTTTAGTTAAAGAGGAAACCGAAGATAAGGCAGGAGAAAATTTGATTACTATTTACTTGAAAGAGAAAAAATGACTCTTTACTAATTTTGATGTAACCAAAACCGCCGGCCTCTTACCGGCGGTTGTTTTATTCCTGTTCGCCGAATCCCCCTGGGATGAAGGCGATAAAGGAACCCCCCGAAGCTTTAGTGAAGGGTGGGTAAACAAACGACTGATGCTATTTTTTCTTCTTTTTTAACCTTTCTTCGACTTTAGCAATCAGCAAACGAGTCGAAACAACAGTATCCGGATTTAACGAAATCGAATCAATCCCCTCTTCCACCAAAAATTCCGCGAAGTCCGGAAAATCTGACGGCGCCTGGCCGCAAATTCCTACTTTTTTGCCTTTGCTCCGCGCTTTCTTAATCACCTCGGCGACCAACTTTTTAACCGCCGGATTTCTTTCGTCATAAACATGAGCCACCAGGTCTGAATCGCGGTCAACGCCCAAAGTAAGTTGCGTTAAATCGTTCGAGCCGATGGAAAAGCCGTCAAACAAATCGGCAAAGTCTTCGGCTAAAATGACGTTCGAGGGAATTTCGCACATCACGTAAATCTTAAGCCGATTTTTGTTGCCATCGCTTTTAGCCGGCAGGACTTTGTTTTCTTTAAGAATATCGATGACTTTCTGGCCTTCCTCGATCGTCCGGCAAAACGGGATCATCACCGCCAGATTATAAAGTCCCATCTCCTCGCGAACACGGCGAATGGCCAGGCATTCCAAATCAAAAGCCGGTCGGAAAGCCGGCGTGTAATAGCGCGACGCCCCGCGCCAGCCGATCATCGGATTTTCTTCCTTGGGCTCGTAAGCCTCGCCGCCCAGCAAATTGGCGTACTCATTAGATTTAAAATCCGAAAAACGCAAAATCACTTCGCGCGGATAAAAAGCGGCCGCGATCCGTCCCACGCCCAGGGCCAACTTATCGACAAAAAAATCACTTTTAACCTTGTAACCGTAGGTCAGCTCAGCAATGGTCCGGCAGACACTGCTGTTTAAATCTTGCGACCGTCGTTTAGCTCCGGACGGAAAAGCCACTTTACACTCATTTTTAAAATCCAATAAAGCCAACGGATGCACTTTAACCGCGTTGGCAATGATAAACTCGAGCCTGGCCAGTCCGACGCCATCGTTGGGAATCTGCGAGTAGCCGAAAGCGACGTCCGGGTCGCCGATATTCATCAAGATCTTCGTTTTTGTTTTAGCGACATCGTCTAATTTGATGGTTCTAATCGTAAATTTAAGTACTCCTTGATAAACCTTGCCGGATTCGCCCTCAGCACAGCAAACCGTAACTTTCTCGCCGGATTTGATCGCTTTGGTGGCAGTGCCGGTACCCACCACGCACGGCAAGCCCAGCTCGCGCGACACAATCGCCGCGTGGGAAGTCCGGCCACCGCTGTTGGTAACGATCGCCGCCGCTTTCTTCATAATCGGCTCCCAATCAGGATCCGTCATCTCGGTTACCAAAACTTCGCCGGCTTGGAATTGGTCGATGTCGCCCACGTCGATAATCACCCGGGCAGTGCCAGCGGCAATTTTCGATCCGACTGACGCGCCGGCAACCAACACTTTACCTTTGCCTTCTAAAATATATTCTTCGATGATGTTTTTAGCTTTGGTCGAGTGCACAGTCTCCGGCCGGGCCTGGACGATAAAAAGTTCGCCGGTGCGGCCGTCTTTGGCCCACTCAATATCCATCGGCTGATGATGCCCGCGCTTGGCGCTATAGTGCTCTTCGATAATCAATCCCCAGCGCGCCAGCTCCAAAACCTCGTCATCGGTTAAAGCGTACTTCCTTTGTTCTTCCTTCGGCACCTTCATATCTTTGGTAGAAACATTGGCCCCGCCGGCACTATAAACCAATTTTCGCGACTTACTGCCAAGTGTTTTCGCGACAATCGACCGATAGCCCAATTTTAAAGTCGGTTTGTGCACATAATACTCGTCTGGATTCACCGTTCCCTGCACAATGTACTCCCCTAATCCCCAAACCGCGTTAATCACAATCATATCCGGATGGCCGGATTCGGTATCAATCGTAAACATCACGCCAGAAGAGGCTTTATCCGAGCGGATCATCTCTTGCACGCCCACCGAAAGATAGACGCTCAAATTATCAAAACCTTTGTCGATGCGGTAAGAAATCGCCCGATCGGTAAATAGTGAAGCAAAACATTTCTTGACTGATTCCAATAAATGATAATTGCCGCGAATGTTAAGGTATGTCTCCTGCTGGCCGGCAAACGAGGCATCAGGCAGATCCTCGGCTGTGGCTGATGAGCGGACCGCCACGTCGTTCGCGCCGAGTTTTTGATAGGCGCTGATAATTTCGGTCTGCAAATCCTCCGGAAAAGAGGCGGTTAAAATCAGCTCGCGCAATTTTGCACCCCGTTCGCGCAGATTTTCGATATCTTTAGTGTCCAGGCCTTCCAAAATTTTGGCCATCTCCTCATTTAGATTATTTTTTTTGAGAAAATATTGATACCCCTGGGCGGTGATAGCAAAACCGTTGGGAATTTTGACGCCCTTGGTGGTTAAGTGGCGATACATTTCGCCGAGCGAGGCGTTCTTGCCGCCGACCGTCGGCACGTCTTTGATTCCGAGCTCTTTAAAAAATTTGATATAACTCATAAATAAATGCAACTAACGCGAACTTTACCCTCTTGATTCGCGTCAATCGTAAAAATTAGCTTGATTTTCTGTAATTATATCTTTCTTTATAATCTTGGTCAATTAACTTAAAAAATTTATGACAATACTTTAAATCCTTTTTTCTATAGCTAACGCCCTTTCTAACGACAATCTCTGAGAATTTCCTTTTATTGTTTTTTCTACGGCGCTTTCCGCCTTTGCTAATTGACCTCCAACTACTTGCTCGGCATCCGGCAATGACATAATCTTCTGCAAATTCTGCCAGTATCCATAATTAGCGGTATTAACCTTTTTCGCATCCATATTCATAATTCTCCAATAATCTACACTCATCACCTGCACTAACTCTTTGGCTATCGCAGGTGTATTATTGTACACCGATAATAATAATGCCCCTTCCAGCTCATTCAAATGCTCATCAATTATCCCATGTCCGGCCGTTAAGCCAGCGCGCGCTAACAATTGGCAAAGCTCTTTTACCTTTTCAGCACGTTTTTCTGGATCCAAATTTTGCTCATTTAGTTCTTTCACTTGCAACAGCATTCGTTGGCAATTTTTTTGAAACTGAATTTTGGCTTGTAACCGCGCAGGTTGCTCATTATAATGCTTCTTATCCTCAGTTAACTTAATAGTATTCATATCCACATAAATCGCACGCGTACCGTTAAAAAATTTCTCATGTTTGGCTGCCGCACGCTCTGTTTGTGTGGTAGTAAGCTCCTGCCATATTTTAATTATTGTCGCATCAGGAAAAATTTTCTCATCACATTCACCCGAATACTTAAAATCTATCAGGGACACCAAATCGACCTTATTATCACCATCCAAATCAACCATCAATTGTGCTTCATGTAAATCGTTATGATAAAAATCGTGGCTATGTAAAACAGCCAGCGTATTTGCTAGTACGTCTAAAATTTTCTTGTCTATTTCTGCCCCAACGAGCAACATCCGTTCTTTCAACTTTTCGCAATTTTCCCGATTAACTTCTGTCGCTTTAGTTGGGCCATGTTTTTCTGGCAATCCAGCAAATTTTAAAAAGTGTTGGATAGTTTGCTGTGTCGGCGGATCAAGCAAAAATTGCCGCCATCTTTCCTGATCCCAAGTTTCAATATTTTTATCTCCTAATCCCAGTTCGCGTTGTAAAACATCGTCTTTACATATTAATTGGCGTAGCAAATAAGTTTTAAAATTCATTCCCGGAACATAATCCATCTCAATTACTTCCAATTGTCTACCTGCACTACCAAGGCTAGCGAGATTTGAAAAATTCTTTTTATCTGCTGAAATATCTGGAACGCTCGTGTTGAAACAAACTGTGACATCTGGAATATTAGCCAATTGTTTTTCGCCTGCATGGCTACTAACTATCTTCTGCGCTTTCCGTTGCAATTGGGCTTCGGCCTGAGCACCGCCAAATTTGTACACTTTTAACATTTTTAAAACTTGTCTATCGTGATCTTCCTCAATGGTGTCAAGCAATCCGGCATCCAACAACTTCGCCTTAAGCGTTTCCGGCAATGACTGCAGGTCAAAAGACATAATTACCCCATCTTCGCCAGAATCCAAATAAGTTAAATACTGAAATATTTCCGCAAATAATTCCGGCGATACATCTTTTGTTTCGATGCGTTGAAATTCGCGTTCCCGAATGCCAACTTCTGAAAATTTTGTTGTCTCTGGACCCATAATTTATAGTGCAAGCAAAAACCTTTAATAAAACCTCATCGCCTAATTTTATCAGCTCACCATAAAAAAGCAATTGAAAATTGACGCCGAGATATAAAAGTGATTCAATACCAGTAATATGAATCTAAACAATTCCCGCCCTCCAGCCGTAGCCGGACAATTTTATCCTGATGATCGTAACGAGCTTTCGGCAATGATTGATGATTTTTTAGCTCAAGTTGAACCGAGAGCAATAAGTGATGTTGATCTTAAAAACTTACAGGCCTTGATTGTCCCGCACGCCGGCTATCCGTTTTCCGGCCCAGTAGCCGCTTACGCCTATCAGCTTTTAAACCAATTGCCTAAAGACCCAAATTACCAAGTGATTCTGCTGGGGGTGTCTCATTTTACGGCGATTGATAATACTTATGCTGATACTCATGACTTCTGGCAAACTCCACTGGGAAACGTTCCAATTATCCCCCAAAATATCTTCCCTAAAAACAAAGCCTGCCATAGCCGCGAACACTCGCTGGAAGTGCAAATCCCCTGGCTGCAGAAAACCTTAAAAAACTTTAGCATTTTGCCATTCTTGACAAATTTTGACGATCCTCGAGCGCTGGCAGAGCGCCTTTTGACGTTACTTCAAAAACCAAATACAATTTTGATTGTCAGCACTGATCTAAGCCACTACCTTCCCTATCCCTTGGCGAAAGCCACTGATCAGAAAACCATTAAATATATTCTGAATCTAAATGTCCAATTTTTGACGCCTGAACCAGAACGCGCTTGCGGTTTAAACGGTGTTTTAACGCTTCTGGAAATTTCCCGACAAAACAACTGGCAACCGCGACTACTCAAATACGCCAATTCCGGCGATACTTACGGCGACAAATCTCAAGTCGTTGGCTACGCCGCGCTGGTGTTTATTAAAACGGAATAACGCGTTTATCGCTTATACTATTGTCATCCCAGACCGTCCGGTAATAAACAAAAACACCAATTTGTCATCCCGAGCGAAGTCGAGGGATCCCTTATCTGCACCAAAAGCGATTCCTCGACTCCGCTTCGCTACGCTCGGAATGACAAAAAATAATTTTTGCGACAAACGCGTAAGTCCTATATCATGCTCACTCCCCAAGAACAACAATTCCTCCTCAATCTCGCCCGGCAAACAATTGAACATTACCTCAATACCGGTAAAATTGTTGATATTGATAAAGCTACCTTGCCCTCGCCGCGGCTACTACAAAAACAAGGCACTTTTGTCACGCTCCACACAAATCAAGGTGACCTGCGCGGCTGTATCGGCAATTTAGAAGGCACTGACGAACTGTACAAAGATATTGTTCACAACGCTTTTGGCGCCGCCTTTCATGATCCCCGCTTTTTGCCAGTTGAGCTTGATGAACTTCCGCAAATTCAAATCGAGATTTCGCTTTTGACTCCGCCACAGCCGCTTCCCTATCAAAACACCGCTGATTTATTAAATAAAATTACGCCCGGCCGAGACGGCCTGATTCTCAAAAAAGACGGCCACACCGCCACCTTTCTTCCGCAAGTCTGGGAGGAATTGAATGATAAGCAGGACTTTTTAACGCACCTCAGCCAAAAAGCCGGTCTATCATCCGATGCTTGGCGCGACGCGGAATTTTTTAGATATCAAGTAGAAAAATTCTCTGAGTAAAAACACTACTATTTAAACGCCACTCTATCCCAAAAAAGAGACGTCAATTTGTCATCCCGAGCGCAGTCGAGGGATCCCTTATTTAAGCCATAAAAGAGATTCCTCGACTCCCCCCTCGACACTGCTCGGGGTCCGCTCGGAATGACAGTTGATCAACAGTTTTTCCACCATCAATGCACCGCGCGACCCTTTACCAAAAACTTGCTTCTGATCTTGTTAAATGCACCGCCTGTGCCCATTATTGCCATATCCAGCCAGATAACACCGGCGTTTGCGGCATCAGAAAAAACATCAAAGGCGAACTTTTTCTTCTCCCCTACGCCCGTCCAGCCGCCGTAAACATCGATCCAATCGAAAAAAAACCCTTGTTCCACTTCCTGCCAGGCACTCAAATCTTCTCGCTTGGCACGGTAGGCTGTAATTTCGCTTGTGCATTCTGCCAAAATTGGGATATCTCTCAACTATCCAAAGGAAAAGCAAAATTTGACCTAGAAAAATTGGGCGAAGACTGGCCGCCGCAAAAAATCGTTGACTATTGCCTTGAGCATAACATCCCCTCAATCGCTTATACCTATAACGAGCCGACAATTTTTATTGAATATGCCTATGATACAGCCAAATTGGCAAACCAAGCCGGCTTAAAAAACGTTTTCGTCTCCAACGGTTATGGTTCCGCCGAAGCCTATGATTTTATTGACGGTTATCTTGATGCCATTAATATTGATCTAAAAAGTTTTCAGCCGGAGTTTTACCAAAAAATTTGCCATGCTAATATCAAACCAGTACTGGCTAACATCAAACGATTACATGATGCCGGAGTTTGGGTAGAAGTGACGACTTTAGTCGTTCCCGGACAAAATGATTCCGTAGGTGAGCTCAAAGCTATCGCCCAATTCCTGGCCAAAATTGATCCAGATATCCCATGGCATATTTCCCGCTTTTTCCCGCAATATAAAATGGAAGACAGCCTGCCGACGCCGCTGGAAACTCTAGAGCTTGCCTACAAAATAGGCAAAACTGCCGGATTAAACTACGTTTACGTCGGCAATTGCCCTGATAGCAAATGGGAATCAACTGACTGTCCTAAATGCAAAAAAAGGCTAATTGAACGCACCGGCTACGAAATTGGCACTATTAACCTCAAAAACGGCCAGTGCCAATTTTGTAAAACTAAAATCGCTGGAAAGTGGGAGTAAAATACTACTATTAGTTTTAATCAAACCAATCAAAAATCGACCACCTGAATGGCCGATTTTTGTTAATTTCTTGATTCGTAATTTTAAATACTTGATACTTTATACTTACCTGCCCGCCGAAGCCTTCTTTGACCTTCCGAAGCCTTGTGCGAAGGAGGTGGCGTAGGCGGGCTACTTAATACTAGTCTAGTAATCCATTCCGCCGCCCATACCCATGCCACCAGGCATCCGGCCATGGCCGCCGCCTTTTCCTTCTTTTTCCGGTTCATCGGTTACTACGGCCTCAGTCAGCAAAAACATCGAGGCAACAGAAGCGGCATTTTGTAAAGCGGTTCTGGCTACTTTAGTCGGATCAATAATTCCGGCCTTGGTTAAATCTTCGTACTTATTTTTAAGCGCATTGTAACCAAAATTGCCGGATTGGCGTTTAACCTCTTCTGCCACCACCGCGCCGTCTTTGCCGGCATTGATGGCAATTTGGCGAATCGGCTCTTCCAAAGCACGGCGAACAATATTAACGCCGACTTTCTCGTCCTCTTCTTCTAAATCTAATTCATCTAATTTCGGAATCGCCCGCAGTAAGGCCACGCCGCCGCCGGCCACGATCCCCTCTTCCACCGCCGCTTTAGTCGCGGCTAGGGCATCCTCGATCCGATCTTTCTTTTCCTTCATTTCGGTTTCCGTGGCCGCACCTACTTTGATTACAGCCACACCGCCGGCTAATTTAGCCAAACGTTCATGGAGTTTCTCACGGTCAAAATCCGAGTCCGCGGCATCAATTTCTTTGCGAATTTGCGTAATGCGCGCGTCAACATCGGCCTTTTTACCAACACCGCCGACAATCGTGGTTTCCTCTTTAGTCGCGGTAACCTTGGCCGCCTCTCCCAAATCTTCGAGCTTGGCATTCTCTAATTTTAAACCGACTTCTTCGGAAATTACTTTACCGCCGGTTAAAATGCCAAGATCGCGCAACATTTCTTTGCGACGATCGCCGAATCCCGGCGCTTTAATCGCCAACGCGTTAAAAGTGCCGCGCAATTTATTTACCACGAGCGTGGCTAAGGCGTCACCTTCCACTTCCTCAGCGATAATCACCAATTCTTTGCGGCCGCTTTGCGCCAATTTTTCCAAAAGCGGCAAAATTATTTGAATGGAAGAAATTTTTTGGTCAGTGATTAAGATATAAGGATCTTTAAGCTCAGCGGTCATCTTTTCCGCATCAGTCACCATATAAGGAGAAACGTAGCCTTTATCAAACTGCATACCTTGCACTAATTCTTTTTGGATTCCAAAACTCTGGGACTCTTCGACGGTAATCACCCCATCTTTTCCGACTTCTTTCATTGCTTCCGCGATCACCTTGCCGATTTGCGGGTCATTGGCCGCAATCGAAGCAACTTGCGCAATCTCTTCTTGCGAAGCGATTTGTTTGGAACTTTTTTTTAAGAAGCTGACGACTTCTTCGACCGCCCGATCGATACCGCGCTTAACGGCCTGCGGATTGGCGCCAGCGGTAACATTTTTGATGCCGGCGTTAATCATACTTTGGGCCAAAAGGGTCGCTGTAGTCGTCCCGTCGCCAGCCACATCCGAAGTTTTAGTGGCGGCTTGCTTAACTAATTCCGCGCCCACGTTCTCCATTTTATCGGAGAGTTCGATTTCTTTGGCCACCGTTACGCCGTCTTTGGTGTTAACCGGCTCGCCAAAGCCTTTATCTAAAATAACCGTACAGCCCTTAGGACCGAGGGTGACTTTAACGGCATTCGCCAGTTTATCGACACCCCGTTTTAAGGCATCACGAGCTTCTTGACCATAAACAATTTGTTTAGCCATAAAATAAAAGTTAAAATCCAAAAGTCAAAAGTCAATCTTTCTAGCTAAAACTTTTGACTTTAAGATCTTTGATAAAATTACTCAATAATCGCTAAAATATCTGATTCAGAAATTACTAAATATTCTTCCTTTTCAATCTCGACTTCATTGGGAGAATATTTGGTGAACAAAACTTTTTGCCCAACTTTAACGGACATCGCTTGCCGTGTCCCACTGTCCATCATTTTACCGGGGCCGGTGGCAATCACTTTCCCTTGTTCTGGCCGTTCTTTATCCACCGTGTCCGGCAAAACAATCCCGGACTCAGTGGTCTTTTCTCGGCCGACCGGCTTAACGATCACTTTATCATTAAGCGGAATAAGCTTTGACATAGAGGATCCTTAAAGTGCCGCTGATTAAGTTGTACCCGACAATTTTTGCGTCTAGTCGCGGGCAACATTACCCAACCAAGGCACTAATATTAATAACCGTTTATAAATAAAATACTGATTATTGATTAGCAGTCTCGATCTCTAACTGCTAATAGCTTTACTATCTTAAAGTAAAATTTATCGACTGTCAAGAGTTAAAGCCGTCTTTTGTAAAATCAAAAAAACCCATTACTGGGTTTAAAAATTATGGAGGCACGGACGGGATTTGCACCCGTGTAAGCGGTTTTGCAGACCGCTGCCTAGCTACTCGGCCACCGCGCCAATTTAATTACAATATAAAGCCATTATATACTGATTTAAAACAAAAAAGCAACTGCTCTTTGTCGGTTGCTCTTTTGTTTTGACTAGCTTGCTCTAGCTTGCTCTTTACTGATGACTTGGCGCGGACGCGTATACTTCTACAGTAGTATTATAAACAACCCCCCGCCTTACGGCTTCCTCGGTAGTCGGTACCCAGATATCGACTCGGTTACTATACCGCCGATTCATCCGGTCCTCAATGACAAAGACTTTATCACCGAAAATTTCCGGTAAAACAATTTGAGTATGAAAAGGCAAAAAATTCGTCGCGGCGATGCCGTCGCGGACATGAGTACCGTTAGCGGTGATAAACGGCGTACTGTCGGTTTGCCAAGGCTCTGAAGAATAGAAAGTAACGGTTACTTGGTGTACTGTTTTTGGCCGCAACGGCGACTCCGGCAAAGTTAAAATTTCGGTCGGAATTAACGGCGATCCGGTCACTCTATCGCCAGCCACTTCTCCTAAATTAATCTTTAAATCAGTTTGAGTCAAAACAAACGAGGATAAATCTTTTACTATATTATCCACGACAAGTGACGTTTCCGGTAAGGCCTCGCCGCCCACGGCAATGGATGGATCAAGTATCGGCTCCGCCTGGGCAATTGCAACCCGCGGTAAAGTGGCCATGACCAATGCTAAGGCTAAAAAGGCATGTCCAGCAGCCTGCCAAGAGGGTTCAAACCGACTATTTAGAGTCCGTCGAATTCGCTTTTCTATAGCATAAACACGCCAAAATATGGCGTCATCCCATCGTCTTATGCGGTTTTGTCCGGCTTTTAGTTTCATAAAATAAAAAATCCTTTTATTTGGATCAATAAAAGGACTTGATAAACTAAATACATTATAGCAAAGATTCCCAAAAAAGTCAAATAAGAACGCCGCAACAACAAAATCACTATTTACAAAACCAATTTAAGTCAAAGGCATTTGACGTCTAATATTATTACCAATTCCCTATTTATTTAAAAAATAAACTGGCGGGATCGGTTTAATAAAATTTTGAGCCAAAGAAAAAGTCAAACCGCCTTGGTTCGGCACTAAAATATAGTCGCCAAGTTTAATTTTCTTGGCAAAACAAGTATATCCCCATAAATCATCAGGCATGCAAAGCGACCCGTAAATGCAGGAACTTACCTCTCGGCGATCAGGGTTAGTTAAATTAATGAGCGGGAAATAATCATGCAAAAATCTTTCCCAACCTACTATATTAATACCGCCATCGGCAATAATTTTTTGCGGACTTTTTACGTCAACCACCTGTAACATTACATGCATAGCGCCATTAGCAATAATTCGCCCAGGTTCAGTATAATAGACGCAATTCACCAGTGGCTGCAAATACTTTTTAATGGCCTGTCCAATGCCATACGCATAGCGATCAATTGGCACTGCGGCTGTTATATAATACTTATCTTTAAAATGCGACATTTGGCCTAAATGATCATCGACTGTCTTAATCAAACTGCCAGCCAATGTTCCCCAAGGATAATACCCTTCCGATAAATATGGCCGAAATCCACCGCCAAAATCGATAAATTTAATTGTCGCTAACTCTGCTTTAGTAAACTTCTGGACCAAACATCCGGCCAATTCTTTAATTACCAGCGCATACGGCCGCGCATTTTCGTTCCAACTCATATGAAATTGAATTCCTTGCAGAGAAATACTCGGATATTCTTGAGATTTACGCCAAAATTCAGGTAACTCAGTTAAATCAATCCCAAATTTGTTCCAAACGTTGTGATAACGGGTAAAAATTCGAACACCCGCCCGCACAGAACGCCTTTTTTTACTGGCCACTTGATTCAATCGTGCCAATTCCTGAAAACTATCTAAATTAATAATCACTTTGTCACTATGAGAGACAGCCAACTCGAGCTCTGCCAGTGTCTTACCCGGGCCACTAAAGACCAGCTTTTTCGCCCCACAGCGCAGAGCAATCATTAATTCACGGCCGCTGGAAATATCTATTCCAAAACCGTGCGCTACTGCACGTTTTATTATATAAGGATGATGATTAACTTTCATCGCGTAATAATACTCACATCCTGGCAAGTGCTGATCAAAAGCCGCGGTAAACGCTTTAAGACCCATCTCTAATGCTGGCTTATCAAGAATATAGAAAGGAGTAGTATGTTTGCGAGCCAAAGCCAGAAATGATGCCTTTCTGGCAAGGAACTGCTCAACCAAAGATAATAATTCACCTTTCAAAACAGGAGTTTTTTGACTCAAAAGTTTATCAATAATACGACGATAGCGCCGAAGTTGCGACGCATCCATTAGTTGTATTTTTTGCAAGCTAATATTATTCATATGATTATTTATTAACAATAAATTCTCTTAATTCTTCTTGAAAAATATTTAATACTTTGTCCTTTAATCTCAGAGGGATAGTTTCAGTCGGCTGAATCCCAAGATATCTTTTTGTTAAATAGTCCTTTTGACGCGCAATTTTGCGTAATAATGATTTTTTAAAACGCTCTATACTATAGCCTTGACACCCTCGCTGATAGGCTAAATAAAAAGCTAACCCTAACTCTTCCTGGGAACCATACGCCGGGGCTTGGGGATTATAATGAAAAAAATGATCATAAATCTGAGCATGCGCAGAGTCAAATAAATTTGCCGTAAAACCTAAGCCAGCCAAATCAAACCCAAAGGCAGCACATAATGCGTAGATATAGCCACATTTCACGCAACTTTGGCACCAACGATTATTTTTTGCCCGAGAATTATCTGCCATGCATGACATCTGAAATCGACCATTGGCCGAATAACGATTGTGCAAAATTTTAACAATTGCCAATTCATAAAGAGGGTCCATAAAACTTATAACCTCTACCTTCCTACCCAGCATCAATGAGGCTAAAAGACTTTGTTGCGGTGTCCAATCATGATGCTGATCATAGGCTGCCTTATAAGTTAACACGCCTTCGCTATCAAAAAAAATGTCATTACACGACTGCTCATTCCCCAGTAATATGTAATCAGCGTTAAAATAATGAACAAAAGGCAGACACATTAAAGCATATTCTGTCGTTTGCAGTCCCCATCCTAAATCAGTCTGCAAACCCCAACGTTTACCATAGCGAAATATACCTGGTTCATAAAAAATAGTATAAACTGATCTTTGTCTTTCCTTTTTAAATCGCGCCATCAGTCTTTTCTTGTGAAAATATTCAAAGTCATTGGCCGGCTCAATAAAATTAACCAAAATTGGCCGCAACCCTAGTTCCTCGCAAAGACTCAAACTCAGCAAGCTCTCCTTACCGAAAGAAAAAGGAATAATCACTGTTTGTTTTTTTTGCTGGGATTGCTGAAACTTAACGCTGTCCGGCGTTTTAATCCGTTCATCAGCAAATTTCGGCTGTATATTATAAAAATCTTTGACATATTGAATAGAAGAACGTCCGTCGGCAATCGCGCAAGTCGGGGCATCGTTAATGCCATTCTTAAACAAAAAAGCTTCCGACAAAGGACGAGCTGTTTGATAGTTGATCTCCTTGATTTGTAAAATTTGCGGCAAAAATAAAGTCGCACTATATGCCAGGTTGTCTTTTAAAATTTCCTGATGCTCTTGGGGAAAAGCTTGCCACACCTCCTTGGGATATATTATTCGATAAGGTTCTTTATTCACAATAACATCCACTCCATTAGTGGTAACCTTCGCGCGAATATTTAGCTCAGTTGGTTTTTTGGATGCCGAAATCATAAATTTAATTTATTGTTGTTTTTATTGGCCAAAAACATTTCGCGAAAATACGACCAGATTTCTTTCCCTGCCTGATTCAATTCTCCACTTTCCAAATCAAACACCGGAAAATTGCTCAAAATCGTACATAAAGTAGCACCCCGCTTCAAAGCGGATATCTGCCTTAACTCATGAAAAAGTAAAAAATAATCAGGATGGTTAAAAAAAATTTTCATCCGCTGACCGACAAACTTAACGCGACCATTTTTAAAACTATACACACCAACCGGCAAAATTTGCTTCAGCGATCCTGTCGCAGCCAAATCGATGTCCAATAATGAACCCGTAAAATCAGATACAGGCAACCGCCTATCACTAATTGTTAATTGTTGCTTATCCCAAAAAGTATCCAGAAAAAACTGCCAAGGATTCGGATTAGTAGCCAAGGATAATCCGGCAAAAATGTGAGGCGTAGCTGAAGATAATCGTGGATTGCATTCCAAAACTAAAGCTTTTTCTTGACTAATCAAAATATCAACATTTGCTACCCCATAAAAGTTTTCTTTCTGGAGTAATTTAGTTAAATGCTCTAATTGAGTAGAAATGCTACTGAGTGTCTTCGAGCCAAAAAAATTAGCCGGTAACCATTGAATGCCCGAAAAAATACTAGGAAAACCATTTTTATTCAAAAAACACTGACGACGTAGCCCGGCATAAAAATAATTGCCCGCTTTATCTAAAAAAATTGTTACCCCGATTGGCACGCCTGGAAGATATTCTCTAACTAAATAAGACGAGACTTGACGGAGATGTTTTTTCCTAAAAGCCGATAAATCTGACGCCGACATAAATTTCGTCCCAAATAACCCATAGCTACCGCTCTTTTGTACAACATATGATTTGTGGTTAACTTTCTCTAAATCCCTTCCGGCCAAATTAACAGTAGGCGGAGATGCCAGTCGGTATTTTTTTAGTAGATTATCAAAATAAATTTTATCCTCGAGTCTTTTTTGCGTTGACCAAGGGGTAACCATCAGTTCAATGCCTCGTTTTTTAGCCCACTGCTCAATAAAAATGGAACTACGATGAGGCACCACTAAATATTTGATCTGCTGGGCCACCAGCTGTTCCCCTAAATTTGTCTTCGCCAATATCTCGGCAAAAGTCAGTGGTTCTTCGCACGCCGCCTGTGCTTTAAAATAGATCAGCTTTTGACAGGAAAAATTAGCAACCGCAAATTCGGCCAATGGAGTTTGCTCTTGAACCAAAATCGAACATTGAAACAAATGCTTAGCAGTAAAAAAAACCGGTTCTATGGCGTTGATAACAATCGCCGCTTTAAATTTTGTTTGCATCGTGTAAACGGTTTTGACTGCTTAAAAAAAATGCAATCTCTTGGCAAATCAAGATAACATCCTCTTTTTTAATCAACCAGTGAACCGGTAAAATAATAAATGATTGATAAAAACCGTGGTCTATTTGCGCATCTTGGAATGTTGGCGTTTCCCATAGCATATCAGCAAAAATATTCTTCTCCTCCAGATAAGTAATTAAATTAACTTGAATTTTCGGTTCAACAAATAGCGGGTAATAAATCCATTCTCCTGCTTTAACCACTTCGTCAGCTAAAACTTTAAGCAATGGACTTTTAATCGTTTTTAACTGCCGATTATACATTTCTGCCATTTCCTTTTGATGCTGTCTGACTTTCCTTAAATTAATAAATTTATACAGTTCAAAGGAAAAACGACTGCCGCGGGTCGGTCGCGAAAAAGATCCAATTAGTTGATCGTGATGTAAAAAAACATCGCTACTTCTCTCATACAACCAGGGTGATCGCCCCAAATAGGCGGCCAATGACAGCCCCCCCTGGATTAAATGCAACAAATAGCATCGCAACTTATACCAATTAAACCTAGTAGATAAATGGTCCGCGGGTGGTAAATTACCAATCAAGTGACTGCCTTGCAATGGTGAGTGCTTCCGAATACTGGTAACATAGAAATGATTCGGCCCAAGCTCTGGGAGATCTTCGGGAATGATAATGCGATGGGCGCAGTCTTCGATAATAACCGTCGAATCTGCACCTAAAGCTTTGCACCTAACTAATTCTTCTGATGTCAAACTCAAACCACTAAAGCTATAATTAATTATTACCCGGGGCCGAAATTTAGCAACTTGCTCAAAATAGGACGCTTTATTAATGGAAAAATCACGATTGATTTGATATAAAACTACGGTAGCGACCTGGCTTAAAAATCGCAAAGTGTCCGGACAGTAAAATGCCGGTACCAATATTTTATCCTCAACCCCAATCTTATAATGAAGGAAAATATATCGCAACGTGTCAGTAAAACTCAAAAAAAAATGCTCAGAAGTTGTTAAAATCATTCCCTTTTTACTTGATAACGGCTGCAAAATATAAGGCCTAACAAATCCTAGTAATTTCCGTCTCATATTGTAAATTAAATGATTAAACGTAAAGGTCCAGCAATACTAATCCCGCCACGCCTAAACCTTGCACCTCCTCGCGCCGGCTCTTTCGGAAAATCCAAATGTCCGCTATCCAAATCAACATAATCAATCGGTAAAGCAAGCGCTAAAGAAGCAGCGGTGGTAATCGAAATGTTTGATTCATAGGTGCATCCAATCATCACAATTTTCCCTAGACTCCTGGCCAAATGGTAAATTTTTAAAGCATTTATCGGACCACCACATTTTATCAGCTTAATATTAACACCATTGATATAATTACCTATAAGTAGCCGGCTGGACTGCTCCACGCTCACCGCCGCTTCATCTGCAATAATCGGAATAGCGGTTAATTGTTGTAACCTTTTTAACGACTCGATGTCTTTAGCAGCCACTGGCTGTTCAATCAGACATACCGGAAAATTTTTTATTTTTCGCAAAAATAATTCCGTTTGCCGATAACTATAGCCTTGATTCAAATCAATCAATAATTTAGCTTGAGATGGCAAAATCTTACTGACAGCCTGAATCCGCGCGCAGTCATCATTCCAATCCAAACCGCCTTTTAATTTAATCAGACGATATCCCTGCCGCAATCGCTCTTTTACCGACCGAACAGTAGCAGGCAAACTTTTAAGGCAAACTGTTATCGAAATCGGACAACTACGACGATAGCCGCCGAAAAGTTCTACCAGAGTAATGCCTTTTTTCTGGCAAAAAAGATTAAGCACTGCTTCCTCTATGGCCGACTGGACAGCTGGCAGACCGGCGAACTCGTCCTGAATCAGCTCGTGATAGTGATACCAAAATTCCATCGGCCAGCAAAAAAAATCAACCGACAATTTCTCTTTAAGTGCAACGTCCGCAGCTTCCAGTGACTCGCCAGTCACTGCTTCGTCAACCGCGACACTCCCGAGACCAAAATTGCCATCTTTATCAATAATCTTAATATAAATAATTTCCGCACTATCCACTTCTTCGTAGGTGACTTTAAAGGTCTCCGGTAAATATAAACGCCGCTTGTAAAAAAAAACCTTACTAATCATGGGGCAAAAACTCTTTTAGCTCTTCGCGAAAAATCTGCAAAACTTTATCTTTAATTTCACCAGGAATAACGGAAGTAGGGTGGATGCCCAAATATTTTTGGGTTAACTGGCCAATCCGACCGACGATCAGCGGCAATAGCTTAGTTCTAAAACGTTCTAGAGTATAACCATGGCAACCATGAAGGGTTGCTAAATAAAGCGATAACTCTGTTTCCTCATCACAATAACTCGTAAGCGGTATCAGAGGATCAGACTGAAACAATAAAGACCTATAAATCGGATAATGGGCACGGTCAAATAAATTAAGAGTAAAACCTACCTTTTTAAAATCAAACCCAAAAGCCGATAAGTAAGCAAACATTTCTACGCATTTAGAGCAACTCTGACACCAACGACGCTGTCTCGCCTTATCATTATCGGCTAGACAGGACATTTGGAAACGAGCAATATCCGAATAGCGATGATGTAAAATTTTTGTAATTGCCAGTTCATAAAGAGGGTCCACAAGACTTCCCACTTCTAATCGCCGCCCCAACAAAAGCGACGCCAATAATGCTTGCTGTGGTGTCCAATCATGATGTTGATCGTAAGCGGCAATAAATGTTAATAAACCTTCGGTATTAATAAAGCTCTCGCTACATTGCTGTTCATTGCCCAACAATAAATAATCAGCTTTAAAATAATGGGCAAACGGTAACATTAATAAGACATAATCAGTGGTATGCAACCCCCAACCTAAATCAGTGTTAAGATTCCAATGGCGCCCGGACCGAAATATCCCTGGCTGATAATGCATTATATGAATATCTTGCCCGGTGGCTAATTTAAACTCTTTAATTAATTTCTTTTTGTGGTGGTACTCATAAGTATTGGCCGGCTCGACGCAGTAAATTAAAATTGGACGAACGCCAATCTCTTTACATAAGCTCATTGTTAAAAGACTTTTTTTGCCAAAGCAAAAAGGAACAAGTGCGGTTCTTTTCTTTCTTAACGTCTTTTTGAAATGAATGGTTGATGGAACTTTAATCCGCGCGGAAGCAAAAATAAACTGAGTGTTGAAAAAACTTTTTAAATAAGATACCGACGACTGTTTATCATCAATCGCACTAATCGAGGTATCATAAATCGCATTTTTAAATAAAAAGACTTCGGATAAAGGACGCGCCGTTTGATAGGTAATTTCCCCCAGACCTAACATTTGGGGTAGAAAAATTGTTGCACTATAAGCAAGATTATCCATTAAGATTTCCTTAGCTGATTGCGGATAAGCCTGCCAAATTTCTTTTGGATATGTAATCGGGAAATGTTCTTGATTAACTATAATATCCAAACCTCGTGTAGTAAGTTTAGCGCGAACATTAAGTTCCAACGGTCGAACAACATGTGTCTTTTTTTTATTCATTCGGAAACTCCACTAGTTCATCATCAAAGTGATAAACTAACTGGGAATATTAAATTAACAACTTATAATGACGAGGGCGCCACTGAACCGCCTGATGATCCTTGGGGCACGCGCTCAAGATCCCAAGGATTGTGAATCAGCAAAAAAGTCGGAGTTATCGGCGAAAACGCCGTACGCGAATTCATCCAGATTAGTTTTGCCAAGCATTACAAAATCTTTTTCTTTTAAACGTTTGACGACAGCACTCTGTTTTTAAAATATAGAGAATGTATATGTAGTATAAAATAAATTCGGATGAAATTTCAATTTAAATGCCAAAAGACTTTTTTCGCTACCGCCAAGATCCACTTTCTGATAGCCTTTTTTTTTTAATTCAGCCAATTCATCTAGATAAGAAACTTCACCGATATCCGAACAATCATAGTCATAGATACCTACACAAGAATAATAATCACTGCTGTTGGGAATAGCCCAACCAGCGTTGACAGAGACCGGTCTACCGTTTATCAAAATAACCCGTGAAAAATCAAACCCCCTGAAACCATCTTCTATAAAATTTAAATACTGCTTTAAATAAACTCTGTCAGAATTTTTCCGTTGTTTTTTCCATTTCAAAATGAGGTCCACTAGATCTGACTTATTTACCTGCGCGACACTTTTGAATTGCGCCTCGTTATTTTTAAAAAATTTATTGCGCATATTGCGCATCCTTTTCCAAATTTTGCTTTCCAATTTTTCGTTCCAATTTTTAAGCTCAATCAATGGCCATGTAAAAACGTAACTCGGCTTGATGGTTTTGAAACCTAAACCCTTCGCTTCTTTAAAAATTTCCTCCTTTAGACTTTCAGTTATATCTTCTAAAATCACCTTGTCAAAATTTTCTTGCTTAAGCGCCCACTCAAGTAATTCAGTGATAACGGCAAGCTTTTTTTGTGGAGAGGATACCGGATCAGTAAGTATTCTTAAAGTTTTACCCTTTTCGTAAGCCAAAATTCCGCCACGGTCGCTAAAATCGAAAAAAATTGGTTTTTCTCCGGGCATTGCGTAGTTTAAATAAAACCAATAATTATGTTGGGACAAATGACCATAATTGTGAATAATTTCCCGAATATTGAGGCTATCTTTTTCGATATTTCTATTTATTTTCATTTAATAAAAAACTTCGTAGCTTGACGCAAGAAACTTCAACGATAAGTTTTCATTAACTCCTTGATAATTTTGTACTCTCGCTCCTAACTTTTACCTCATTTTACAGTGGCCTGCAGATGATAATAAGGTGGACGGCCTTGGTAGCGTTTAATCGCCATTGAAATGATATCCTCGAGTAAATCACCATAGCGCAACCCGACTAATTTCGCCGAGGAGGGCATCCCATCATTCTCGCCGATTGAGGGATTCGGATTCAACTCCAAAACATAAGGGTTTTCGTCTTTGTCCACTCTAATTTCTATCCGACCATAGTCATGACAATCCAAAATATTATAAGTATCTAAGGCAATTTCGGAAATTAACGACTCCAATTTTTTGCTAATATTTTTGGCCGGCAGCTGAATAATAATTTTATCGAATGCAGGATCATTTTCGTATTTAATGCTAAAAGAATATATATGCCAAATACCCGACGGCACTTCCGAAAAAATTGATCTCTGTAGTGGTAACACCCGCAAATCCTCTGCTTCGCTTCCTAAAATAGAAACATCATACTCATCGCCCTCGATATATTCTTCAACTAATGCCGGCCGACCAAGATCGTGGATTACTTTTTTAAGTTGACTTTTAAGTTCAACCGGATTAGTTACAATCGAATCGTTAGTTATTCCAATCGAATCATCGGTATTACCAGGTTTGACAATCAAAGGATACTGTAACTCATCACTAATTTTATCATCGAGATAATATGCGTAATCCCATTTAGGAGTAGGAATTCCGTGGTAAGTCAAAAGTTTTTTAACTCTAATTTTATCCAGTGATAAAGCCAAAGTAAATGGATTGGAACCGGTATAAGGAATCTGTAAAATATCAAAAATTGACGCCACATGTGGTTCAAGGAGGCTAGAATCATTAATTCGCTCACACACATTAAAAACCAAATCTACATTACTTTTTATTAGTTGATTTATTGCCTGCTGAACATTATTAAAATCGAAAAAAGTGACGCGATAACCGCGCTCTTTTAGCACCTGCTGAATGCGCTGCCCAATGGACGTTAATTCTCCTTCTACGACGCCGGTTTGATTTTCTGGATAAATATTACAAGCGATACCAATATGCAAGTTACGCTGATCCTTAAGTGACACACGACGGATTCTTTCAATTTTAGCCGCACCAGTAACCAATGATTTATTTAAAGCGGCATAGGAAAAACGATTCTTTCGCAAAGTCTTGCCCAAAAACGATGTAGAATCAAACTTAGCTACTTCGAATTTGACATACTTCATAATATTTTCTAGATTATCTTGAGCGTCTAAAAGATTCTCACCGGAAACGGTTACCCAACCTAGATACTCATAACCTTCCGGCGGCACCAACACTGGATCACCCACTTTTTTATAAAAATGGAACTCCTCTAACCGAGGGTGCTTTTTTAACTTCTCATCAATATCCAGTTTCACAATAATTCCTGAATAATCAGATAAAAAATCGCTACCAGTTAAGTACTGCCGCGGCACATCTGGCCTAATAATTTTGGGCAAATATTGTCCTAAAGCAATGCGCGTCGCCTCCTCAACAAAATCAACATTCCAAACACTTTTCATAAATGAATAAACCTCATCACCGCCCATCCGCAAATTAATCTCAATCGGTACTGGTCCGTTTTTAGTTGACTTGGCTTCGAATTGAATACAGCCATGCTGAACCCCTAATTTCTCCAGTGTTTCCTCCGCCATCGCTATCAAATCCTGCTTGGCCCGCAATGGGAGACTAGATGGAATGGAAAATCCTGTCTCTATAAAAAATGGCTCTTTGGTACGCGCATTGTCGGTAATTGAATAAAATTTAACCTTACCATTCTGGAGTAGCATATCAATGTCAACTTCGTCACCATCAATATATTCTTCCACTAATACTTCTAAACTATCCCATTCGGCTGAATCAGGATGGCTAGTGATATTATTTTTGATGTAGTTATAAGTTTCTAACAATTCCCCTTGATTTTCTACTTTAACCACAAAAGCGCTACTCGAACCATAAATAGGTTTAATAACTAAAGGAAAATTTAATTCGCCATCTGTAGTTTTTAAATCATCTAGCTTTTGAATCAATTTAAAGTTTGGCGTCGGCAATCCCTGCTGTTTACAAAATTGCCTAAATTTATTTTTATCACGAACGCGTTTGGCAACAGTATATGGAATTCCGGTAAAATTAAAAGCGTCCACTATTTTCGCCGTTAAAAGGACACTCTCTTCCCAAAAAGTTAGCGCTCCCTCTATCTTAATTTGCGAATTACTCTTGATAAAGGACCGTAAGGCGGCAATACTTTCTTGATAATTATTTGTATCCGCTAAAATCCAGGAATCCACATAAGTGGCTGCCCAATTTTTTTCTTTATGGAGCATGATGATGTTAATGCCCAGGCTCTTTAGCTTTTTAAAAATAAACCGTTTTTTTATCGAACCGGTATGAACGACGAGAATAGTTTTATTAGTGAAACCATTATTATGATTGGACATGATAAATAAACGTCATAACCTTCGTGATCTTTCATCACAGGAGTAAAGATGCACGACATCAAATATTTTTAAACGATAGCTCTTTTAAATTATGACTTCGAGAAAAAAGTTTTTAAATGCAATTAGTTAATTTTAGCACTAAAAATTTTCACGTCAATAGATTTTTAGATTATTTTTCTTGCTCAATTAAAAAAAGCAGCACTCATATTATTTTTGATACATCATTCTGGCAATTCGCAATTCATCATACGAATACTTTCCGGACAGTTTTTCAAAAACCGATGAAAGATTATCACTGCCGATTTTACGAAACGCCGCATGAATTTGGGGTAAATTCGCGGCCAGCGCCGGCGTCAAAAGTCGCAAAAGATCTTGGCGACTAATTTTCCCTTTCTGTGCAAGTTTTTCGATGTGTCCAAGAATGGTTGATTCTTTAAGACCGCGCGCTTTAGTGATTTGCGCGATACTCTTTCCTTCACCCCACAGCACCAATGTCGCACCATAAGTGTCGAATTTTTCATTTCTTTTTGATCGACCGTCAACTTTTAAATTTCCCTCACAAGCGGTAATAAAATCCTGCTGTCTTTTTTCAAGTTCCGTTTTTGAAATCTTTAAAAAATTTTCTTTAGCCTCGTTTGAACGAGCGCGAAAAAATACATCCTTGGCGAGAATTTCCGGATGCACCAAAAATGTTTTCTCGTTCCACCCTAAAATATGCAAACCCGAAAGCCGCCGAACGCGCGACAGCGCCACATAACCCTGGCCGAATTCAAAAACAGCGCTCAAATCCATAACCGCCTCATCCATGCTCATGCCCTGACTTTTATGAACTGTTATTGCCCAAGCAAGGCGAAGTGGCAACTGCGCGATTTTGGCATGTATTTTTCCATTTTCTTCTACGGTCCACTCCATCGGCTCGACCTGAATGGTTCGACCATTGCGCGTTTTGACGATCGGCCAACCGTCGACCCCGTCAAATTTTTCTACCACGCCTAGCGTTCCGTTCACAAAACCATCCTTTGAACTATTCTTGGTAAACATTACCGACGCGCCAGTTTTTAGATAAAGAACTTCCGGCGAAAGACAGCCTTTTTTGAGCGCGTCAACTATTGGCCGCAAGCCTGTGGAGGACATCAAAAAAGTTTTCGACTCGCCCGGCAATTTATCAAGCATCTCCTGATTGACGCGATCAACGTCAAAATTATGGGAAAAAAGTTTTGTCGCCGACTCCGGCATAAGATGCTTCTCGACTTTTCTGGTTACGATCTGACAAAGGTGCTTTTTCCCAAATTTATTGCAACGGATCGCCGTTAAAATATCAAGATAATTGGCATCATCCTGGCGATATTGTTCACCAAGATAACAAACAGTTAAATTGGCCGAGAGCCAGGCCGGCGAATCATAAGCAAACCGCCCTGAGTCTTTTTTGATCAACGCATATGGCAAAACACTTTTTTTATCATCAAAATTTTTAATAGGGTGAATAATCGGCGGCAGTTGAAAAAAATCTCCGACCAAAACAATCTGCAAACCGCCGAAAGGCGCCGCGTTCCGTTTGATTTTCCGGCAGACCGCATCAACCATCGCGAGAGTTTCCGGCAAAAGCATGGAAATTTCATCGATGATCAAAGTTTTCGCGCGGCTGACTCTTTTGGTGATATATCCGCTTGAGGCGATTTTTTCGAGATCAGGTTTTTCCAGTTTCTTTTTGATGCCGATGCCGCACCAAGAGTGGATCGTAAATCCGCCGATATGAGTTGCGGCAATACCGGTTGAAGCGGTGATGGCCGGCTCGATTTCGTGCGATCGCAAATACGCCACATATTCGTTTATCACATGCGTCTTGCCTGATCCCGGCTCGCCGGTTAAAAAAACATTGGCGCCGGTCTTAAGAATTGCCAGCGCTTGAGATTGAAGCATGTATGATATAAAAAATTGCTAATAAGCCAAAAAAATATTCAAATCTGCAAATTTTCCGATATATACCACTTAAATAACCGAAACCGCCCCTACGCGCATGCTTAAATCAAGTGGCTTGAGAATTTTAAACAACAAGTCTACTCCCACATTCACTTGGCCATTTTCTACTTTTGAAATCACTTTCTGCGTAGTGTATGCTTTTTCGGCAAGCTCCTGTTGACTCAACCCTCGCTTTTGACGCGCTTTGTAAATTTCTGTTGCAAGCACAATACGCGCTCGTGCTTCTCGCGAGTATTCTTGAAACTTTGGGTGTTTGCGCGCTATGGCGATTGGGTCATTTATTTTTTTAATAATATTCTGCATAATGTTTGGGATTAGTTATAAAATCTTGATAATATAAATCTGTCAACTCAAGGATTTTCTGTATTTCCCTTTCAATTTTCTTTTTTGCTCCCTTCAAGTACAACTCTGGCTTCTCAAATGCATTGAGCAAAACCAATTGTTCTTGATGGTACGCAAAATATAAAATGCGTATGAGCTGATCGCCTTCTTTTATACGCAACTCATGAAAGCTATATCCGCGTATTGTTTTGGCAATTGGCGGAATTGGTTTCCCTTTATGTTCTCTGATAAACTGTATTGCTTGATCTATAAACGCAAGCACTTTTATTTTTTTCTCTTTTACTTTTACCGTGTCCGTCGATTTAATAGCATACTTTGTTAAAAATGCCTTTACAGGAGCATATTTTAAATGCACATTATAGTAATAGACAATGTTCATAGATAACATTTTAATTATATCTTATTGGATATAATGTGTCAAATAATTGAATTTAAGGCAAAATAAAATGGCCAGATAAGCCATAAATCATTAGCACCCCCGTGCCATGCCATTCGTGAATGTTGTAAAGTGGTAGAGACGATGTCCCCCTTCGCTAAAGCTTCGGGGGACTAGCACTTCGCTTAGCTACTCGCTATCCCATCCGTAGCTCGCAGAGCGAAGGCTGGCGGGCCACGTCGCTCACGAGCGACGTGCCATGTCATTCGTGAATGACGTGGCGTGGCGGGGACGACGGGATTCGAACCCGCGATCTCCTACGTGACAGGCAGGCGCTTTAAGCCAGCTAAGCTACGTCCCCAGATAAGGCAAATACGTCAAGAATATAAAATTTAGACTATCATGTTTTGTGGTTATGCGTCAATTATTTCGCTAACAATTTCTAATTTTTAATTTCTAATCCATGGCATGTCGCCATGGCATGCAATGTCAAATGTCTAATTTTCAGTTACTTGTGGCAATTAATTTAGGACTTACGCGTTTGTTGACAAGACATATAATTTTGTCATTCCCGCGCAAGCGGGAATCCAGTATTTGATTTATCTATCAAGCCATAGATTCCCGATCAGGTCGGGAATGACACCACACGCGTAAGTCCTATAATTATGAAATCGGCGGTTTCGTTTTATGCCAATCAGTCAGGCCCTCGTAAAAAGCGGCCGCTTCCAAAATCTTCTCCTCGCCAAGCTGTGGCCCGATAATTTGCATGCCAATCGGTAATTTTTTTGACGTAAAACCGCAGGGAATAGAAATCGCCGGCAGACCAGCTAAAGACGCCGGAACCAAAAACACATCTTCCAAATACATCGCCAGCGGATCATTAGCTTTCTCGCCGATTTTAAATGCCGCGCCCGGCGAAGTCGGCACCATCAAAACATCCACCTCGGCAAAAACATGCTCAAAATCTCTGATAATCAGACTCCGCACCTGCTGTGCTTTTTTGTAATAAGCATCATAATAACCGGACGACAAGGCAAAAGTGCCAATCATAATCCGCCGCTTGGCTTCCGGTCCAAACCCCGCGCCACGAGTTTTTTGGTAAACATCAAACAAATTATCAGCTTGATCGTGATAACTCAACCCATAGCGAATGCCGTCGTATCGCCCTAAGTTGGAACTGACTTCTGACGGGGTAACCACGTAATAAACCGCCACTCCATACTTAGAATAAGGCAATGACACTTCTTTTACCACCGCCCCCTGGCGCTCCAAATCAGTGATCGCTTTGCGCACCGCCTGTTCGACTTCCCGATCCATTCCTGGAATAAAATATTCCTGCGGCAACCCGATGCGCAAACCTTTAATTTTTGGATCCCGAACAGCTTTAAGATAATCCGGTACTGACACCGGTAAAGTCGTCGCATCGCGCGGATCAACTCCAGCAAGTGCCGCAAGCACTATCGCCGCATCCTCGACACTGCTCGTAAAAAATCCCGGCACATCAGTGGAAGAAGTCATAGCCAAAAGTCCGTAGCGCGAACAACGCCCATAGGTCGGCTTAAAACCAACAATTCCGCAAAAGGAGGCTGGCTGGCGAATGGATCCGCCGGTATCAGTCCCTAAAGCATAAGCCGCCATTCCGGCTGACACGGCCGCCGCTGAACCGCCTGATGATCCTCCAGGCACGCGCTCAAGATCCCATGGATTGTGGGTCGGCCAAAAGCTGGAATTTTCGGTGGAAGCGCCGTGCGCGAATTCATCCAGATTAGTTTTGCCGAGCATTACAAAATCTTTCGCTTTTAATTGTTTGATGACGGTGGCATCAAATGGCGGAACGTAATTTTCCAAAATCCGCGACGCGGCCGTGGTAGTTACGCCAGCGGTCGCGATAATGTCCTTAACAGCGGCTGGGATTCCGGCGAGTACCGAAACCTCTTCGCCTGACGCGATTTTTTTATCAATCATACTCGCCTGCTTAAGCGCCAAATCAGAAGTAACTTTTAAATACGCCCGCACCCGCGGATCAAGTTTATCAATTTGCGCCAAATACTGCCGAGCCAACTCAACCGTTGAAATTTGTTTTGTCTCCAGTTTATTGTGTAACTCTTTGATCATTATTAAAATTTTAAAACACGCTCTTAACTTTCACGCCGCCTTGCTCCAATTCTGGTGCTTGTTCTAAGAGCTCGGAGGTAATCAAACTGGCGGTAATTTTGTCCTCGCGCCAAACATTAGTTAGTCCGGTGACCTGAGACGTAATTTGCACCTGGCTGGTATCAACTTGGTTGAGGGAATCGATATAATCCAAAATAACCGAAAGCTGTTGTGAATATTTTTCCAACTCCTCTTCCGTTAAATACAGCCGGGCTAATTTGGCAATTTTCTGCGCTTCTTGAGTAGTCATAAAATAACTAAATTCTAAACTTGCGCTCTTACTTTATCCTAAATTCTATTTTCTGACAAGTTTTAATAATGCCGTCTCATCAATAATTTTAACGCCCAACTTTTGCGCTTTGGCCAGTTTAGACCCTGGTTTCTCGCCCACAACCAAATAGCCAGTATCTTGCCCGACCGACTCGCTGACCTTGCCGCCGCACTCAACAATCAACTCCCCGGCCTCGTCGCGCGACAGCGTTTTAAGACTGCCGGTCAAAACAAAAATTTGGCCTTCCAGAAAGCTTTGGCCGCCGCTAGAATAAACTAATTTAACGCCGGCAGAAGCCAAACGCTCTAAAAGTTGCTGATGACGCTCTTCGCCTATCCACTCTAATAGGCTGGCGCTGACTTTCGGACCAAAATCAACAATACTTTCCAAATCCTCAACAGTCAATTTTTTTAAATGTTTGTCTAAATGATTAAGCGCTAAATGGCCAAAACGCGTTGTCAAAAAATCAGCCAGACTATGTGCCAACTGGGTACCAAGGTGCGGTATGCCTAAAGCATATAAAAACCGACGCAGGGAAATTACTTTTGCCTGGGATATTGATTGAATCAAATTGGCGGCACTCTTATCTCCAAAACCTTCTAAAACGGCAATGTCGCCGGGCTTTAAACTAAAAATATCAGCCGCATTACTAATCAACCCACTCTCGATAAAACGCTCGATAATCTTCCCGCCCAAACCCTCGATGTTAAATGCGCCCTTACCGACAAAATGGCTCAACTGTCCAGCCTGCCGCGCAGAGCAACGTTTATTGGTGCAAAAATGCAAAATGCTGTTGCCTTGATCTTCCACCCGTACCACTCCCCCGCAAATCGGGCAGACCATGGGCATTTTAAACTTCGCGGCCTTATTCGGACGCAAATTAGACAAAACCTTAACCACTTCTGGAATAACATCACCAGCTTTGCGAACAATCACCGTATCGCCGGCACGCGCATCCAATTTATTAATGTAAGCTTGATTGTTCAAAGTGGCACGGGACACAGTGGAGCCGGCCAAAAGTACCGGCTTGAGTTGCGCGACAGGCGTTAATTTGCCCAGCCGGCCAACTTGTACAATGATCGACTCAATTACTGTAGCGGCCTCCTCTGGCGGAAACTTAAAAGCCAAAGCGAAACGCGGCGCTTTACCGGTATAACCAAGAGCCTTTTGGAAACGACGCTCATTGACTTTAATCACTATCCCGTCAACCAAATAAGGCAACTGATCATGGCGCACCTCCCATGAATTGATAAATTTTAACACTTCGTCTAAATTTTTGCAGTAGTGCCGATGTTTTTCCACTTTAAATCCCAAATCTGCCAAGCCCTTCAGCTCAAGTTCTTGCGTCTTGGGGACTGACGCTTCCGGCCAAGACCAGTCGTAAATAAACGAATCCAATGGCCGAGCCGCGGCAATTTGCGGATCAAGCTGGCGAATCGAACCAGCGGCGGCATTCCGTGGATTGGCAAACGGCTGTCCGCCAGTGATTTTTACCTGACGATTTAATGCCTCAAGATCTTTTTTAGACATCCAAATCTCGCCTTCCACCGCTACTTCGATCGGCCGCGCTAATTTTAACGGCACACTGCCGATTGTTTTAATGTTTTGCGTGACGTCTTCGCCCACAATGCCGTCGCCACGGGTAGCCGCACTTTTTAATAAACCTGCGTTGTAAGTAAGGACAATATGCAAACCATCAATTTTAAGCTCACAAATGTAATCTAAAGATTCAATTCCCTGTGCCGGAAATTTTTTTTGCAAAATTTTTAAATTGCGGGCTTCCCAATCATTGACTTCGGCAATCGTAAAAGCATCATTAAGCGACCATTGCCGCGCCTGATGCCGTATTTTCTGGAAACGATCAAGCGGTTTGCCGGAAACCCGCTGGGTCGGTGAATCAGGCGTGATAAACTCTGGGTACTGTTTCTCCAAAAGCGCCAATTCGTGTTTGATGGAATCCCAAGCCGCGTCCGAAATTTCCGGACGGTCTAAGACGTGATAAAGATTGCTGTGGTAGCTAATCTCTTTTTTTAATTGCTCGATTCTTTTTTTTGCTTCTGGTTTAGTCATGGTAAATTTTGACCTCCATAAATTCTCCCTACTTCGTCAAAGAACCGTGAGAAAACAAAGCATAATCCCAAATATCGGAAGTCTGCTCTTCTTCGGTTGGTAAAGACATCACCACCTTTAACGCTTGTTTGTTAAAAGAATCGCGCCCAGTGCTGACGAGTTCGACAAATCCGGGAATGCACTGCGTATAACCGTTGATAGAATCACAGTAGGAATTATCTGCATTATTATATAGTTGTACTCGCAAATCCGGCACTTGCAACTGATTTATAAGCCCAACGCGAATTTTGCCTAAAACGTGCGGATCACCGCCTGACGGTGTTCCACCCTCAAAGGTACACGCGCTAGGCGGATCAGGCGGGCTACAAAGAATGGGCTGTACGGCAATCTGATTATTTAGACCGCCATCAAGCGGATCTGCAAAGTTAGTATCGTCATTTAAAATTATTCTAACCGGCGACGCTGGGACGATTGATAAACCATTGTTTTTCCAAGAAATCATGCTAACTTCGAATTGATAATCCACTGGATCAAGCCATGATAGGTATAACTTATCAGCTACAAAATTACTGCCAGGCGGCTTGTCTCTGCTGGTGGGATTGTACAGGTCTAGTGAAAGCACTTGATCATTATTAAGTTGAACCTGCAAATCAGCAACGCCAAATTTTACTTCCATCCGCTCGCAATTACTTTTGATAAGTCCGGCAGTTGCGGTGCAGGCAACTGTTTCGCCAATATTATTCGAATCGGTAAATCCTAAATAACCTTTCGCATCTTCGATTGTTTTGCCGGCGGCGAACGCCCGCCTTAAAACAAATAAACCGTTTTCTATTCCGCTTTCCGCTTTATAACGCGCCAGCGCCGCGCGCTCAATGTTGGCGGATTTCCTTATCTCCCAAATCGAAGTCACGGTTAAAAGAGCGGCCGTAATCGACATAACAGTAATTACCGCGACCGCAAAAACTATGATACTGCCGCGTTCGGAAACAAGGTTTTCGGTTAAATTCTTCATGACCAAAAAAATTAATAATTGCGCAAACTAATCGTTGTTTGTAAATTAATTATGACCGGCTTAACCTCCCGCAAATCACTGGCTTGCCAAATGATGGTTACTTTGGGCGAGCTTGTTTCGCTTTCTGCCTCTGGATCAATATAAAAATCCAAGCGGCGCATCCGAATCTCAGGAGAAGACAAAGTTAAAATCGGGCCAAGAGCGACTCGTTTGCTTAAAGCGTCTACCAAACCGTCGGCATTAGTGTCCGCCAAAAAATATCGAACTAACTGGCCGGCACGATTACGTAAATGCAACTCCGGGGAAGGAATAACAGTCGGATCCGGGTACGTAGCGTCATAATAAATGCCGCTCGCTTGAATATCGTCAACCAGCCGATCCAGCCAAAATCTGGAATCGGCGTAAACGCGAGTCGCCCGCAAGTTAGTTTGTTGCACTTTAGTTAACTGGGCATAAATGGAAAAACCTAAGCCCACGACCAACACAAAAAGGCTCATCGCGACCATCAGCTCGATCAAAGTAAACCCGTTTTTTTTGGAAAAATTAATCATGTTATTGCCAATTATATAAATCGGTTTCAAGGGTTACGGGATTCCACTTCGCGCCCTGTTGCCAATTAACATGGACTGTAACCGTTACGCCGATAATTTCGCCGGCCACGCACAAACCCGCTGTTTCTAACTCTGTAGAGCATGATTTTTCATTAAATTCGAGCAATCGGTAGAACTTTGTCGGCACCGCGTTCGGCAAAAGACTGGGAATAGTCATGCCAGAATCGCCATATAAACCGGTCCCGGCATCATAATAAAACTGGCAACTGTGGTTAACATCTAAGCAGTCTGCCAAAGAATAAGTTGCTTCCTCAATCGACCAAGCGCCCTTGAACACACCCCCCGCAAACTCTGGTTTGACGACGGCTCTCGCATAATCAAACCCTTCCTGCCAATTTTGGTCCATTAAAAAATTATTATCGCGCTTATTGCGAACAATCTCGGCCGCTTCGCGCGCCAAATTTGTGGCGACTAAATAATCACCGCTAAAAACAGCGCTCTTAAATATGCCCACCGCGCTGGTTAACATCGCCGCTAAACCGATCACGAAAATTGCGGTTACCGCTAAAACCTCGATTAATGTTAACCCTTGATTATTTTTGGTTGATAAAATCATGCTGGCAACTGACCTAGTTATTATTGAACGAATATCTGACTCGTGACGCGATTAATAATTACATCGCGCTTGATGCTGGCATCAGCAACATCAGAAAAAACCACTGTTAAAGAAGCCGCCGCCAGCTCGTTAATGTTGCTAATGTTATCCCAAAAATGTATGGTTGCCCACCCGGTTTCAAAAAAAATATCAAGCGGCAGGTTAATTGTCGCCACTTGGGCGCGCACGCGCGCGTCAATCAAGACATCCGGCGCGACTCGCTCTTCGAGGGAAGCGTTATCGTATTTAGACGCTATACCGCCGGTGTATAAATCGCCGTAAAGATGGTAACGATCAAAAATGGTTGAATCTCCAACCGAAGAATAGAGATGCACGCCATAACCATTGGGCGCATCAGCTATGCCATCGACGACGCCGGGATTACCTTGGCTATCGAGCTCATCACGAAAAACCTTGCCCGAAGTTGCCAAATTTTGAGCGTAAGACAATGCCCCGGCAAATTCCCGCGCCGCTTGATCAACCCGTACCTGCGGACGCTGGCTGTTAATGTTTAGCGCCGTATAGGTGGCAAAAATTATCAAAATACCGACCACCACTAAAAGCTCAATCAAAGTAAATCCTGTACTTCGGAAATTTTTGGTGTCCACAGCTGACGCAAACTTAATCCTCATAGAGTTATGACTTACGCATGTATCGCTTATATTATTCTATCGTCACAGACTGTCCAAAAATGCAAAAGACGTCAATTTGTCATCCCGAGCTTGTCGAGGGATCCCTCACTAGAAATTTTCAATTTACGAATTTTCAATTTTCAATGAATTATCAATGTCCAATGAATAAATTTCCAAACTGTTTGAAAATTAAGTCATTAAAGCATTTGATATTGATTTGTAAATTGAAAATTGAGAATTGAAAATTAACCAGGAGATTCCTCGCTGACGCTCGGAATGACAGTTCTCGGACAGTCTGTCTATTCTTAAATTACATTAAAAGCCCCCAGTACCAAGTGCGAATACTTGTACCCCAAATCAGCACGACAATCGTGGCGCTTACTAAAAAAACCCCAAAAGGCACCGCGGTTTTTAACTTCGCCCGGCCAACCAAAACCAGCGGCAAAATTATAACCGTACCGATAATGTAAGCTAAAAATAGTGCCAAAATAATATCCGGCCAGCCGACCATTAGTCCAATCAGCATTCCCAAACGCAAATCACCCCCGCCAATCCACGTTCCGCGGGAAATCAAAAATTGCAACAGAAAAAATATTAACCCCAGCATACCGGCCCCCACAAAATACCAGATCTTTGCAACATCGCCGGCTGTCACGCTCAATCCAAATTGCACGATAAAAACGATGATGATCGCCGGCAAAGTCAGCCGATCAGGAATCAACATATAGCGCAAATCGTACGCGAAAATGGCGATTAATATGCTGGAAAAAAATAAATATATTGCCAGCGGCGCAATTGGCACCCCGTAGACTAATCCTTGAACGCCAAATCGTTGAACCAAGGCTCCTAAATTCACAATCGGCAAGACGAAAACTACGCCTGTCAGGAGCTCGATTAACGGATAATGCCAAGAAATCGGTTTCCGACAAACACGGCAATGCCCTCGCAGTAAACAATAACTAAAAAGCGGAATCAAATCAAACCAGTTAATTTGATGCTGGCAAGTCGGACACTGGGAACGCCCTTTAATAATACTTTTTTGATTTTGCCAACGATAAACTAAAGCATTAATAAAGCTACCAACGGCCAAACCCAAAATAAATAACACTAATTCCAACATAATGTGCAAAAACACGCCTACTTATTGATGTAAACATTTCCCAGCCACGATCCCCCGCTCAGTCGCGCAGTAAATGCCTTTAGTCTTAAAAGAACCAAAATTAGTTGGCAAGTTAAATTCCAAACGATAATTTACGCCTTCCGAATTGTAAACTAATTGCGCCAACAACTTTAATGTCCTGAAATCTAAAAGCACTACTCCCGAACAAGCGCTACCATCACCTAAATAGGCTGTCGTTTCGTCTGGAACGGTACCCAAACACAACTGACGCGCTTTTGGACCACCGAGCAACAAATCTTCGCCGGCCGGATACACTCCGCGTTCCGCCAAATACGAAGATAATGCCGCCTGCGTCTGGGCGACCTGCACCAGCACAATAGCCGCGTCCTCCACTAATTGGCTGCGCCGTAAAACCAAAATAAAACTCAAAAGTAAAACAACAATCACCAAGGCTAAAATCGCATATTTAAAATTAAAAAATCTTTTGAGCATATTCCTTAAAGCTTCTGCTCGCCGGTTAAACAATACACATTATCCACCGGCGCAGAATTACAGTCTAAAATTTGTCCGGTGCCTAAACAAGCGGTCCCGGTACCAATCACCAATCCCTCCTCGTATTGATTGATGCCCACCGCACCCAACTGGATCACTATGCCATTGGCCTGATCACCTTCCTCGGCCTGTTTGGTTTCCATATTACTGGCCGCCAGGTAATAACCCCGCCCATCACCGCGACGATAATAACAGTAGTTATCAATAAAAGTCCGCGGAGGACTAACGATATTTAGACTGCCAGGGACAGTAACCGGATAAACTTCACTCTGTTCACCAACCAAGACAGCCTCAAAACCAGTTTGAAGCTGTCTAAGATCGCCAACTCTTTTTGCGTCACGGGCTTTGGCTCGAGCGTGACTAAAATTCAAACTGCCGATGGTCGCTAAAATAACAATAATGGATATTACTATTAATAATTCCACTAAAGTAAAACCCGCCCTTTGTTTACTAAGACGAAAATAATCTAATCTATTAGACATAATCAAATACAATTCTTACGCCTATTATATCACAAAAAAATCAGCCGAACAAACTAAGTTATTCGCCGCTGGTTCCGGTGGCTGGTTTAAGCGTTGATTTAACCGTGGCCAAAAATAGTCGAGTCGATTCGTTGGGCCAACGCTTTCTGGCGATTTGCATATATTTTTCGGCCAGATCATCACGACCGCCACGGCGCGCCGTATTAATCAAAACACTGAATAAATTGACGTCTGCCCGTGGATCGCGAGCCAGCTCCTGACAATAACTGAGCAACGCCGGCGCACCATATAATTTCTGATACACCTGGGCCAATTCCTGCCAATCAGCAGGAGTCGGCCGATAATTACCCCAACTTTTAATGATTCCCTGACGCCCGACGCGCACTGCCCCCTCTTTAAAATCAACCAAAGCTAAATAAAAATCAATTTTACCGGCAAAAAAATTACTTTCCTGAAGATCCAACAATAATTTTCGCGCTTCTTTTAACTCTGACTGTCGCAAATGCAGTAAAGCTAACTCAAATTTAAATAAATTTTTATGCGGCGCCAATTTTAAGGCCTCTTCCAAATAACGCTGGCCAATCAACTCTCGATGGCCGTAATTTCTCTCGACTGATGATAAAGTGTAATAGTAATAAGGATTAGATGGATGAAGGGCGATTAATTGAAGATATAGGTGCTGTAAATTGTGATAAATATAGCGCCGTTCCAGCGGTTTGAGCCGTAACCTGTTGGCAACCAAATTAAACGTCTGCACTACATCCTTTAACAGTAAATCCCGCGGTTGCCGTATTAGCATGGCTTCCTCCAGTAAAATAAAAACCTGACTCGGGCGAGAGCTAAACCGAGAGGAATAAAAATCTAATCTGTTGTGGGCGCGTTCGACCAAAATATACGCCGAAAGCGGCAAATATGTATACCAGTACATGGTAAAAAGCAACAAGCCGCTCCCGCCGACGGCTACAACCGCCGACCGCCAAGGCGCCAAAGGTAAAACCAAACGCTCCGGGTTGGCCCAAAAAACAAAGGCGGCCAAAAGAATGCTTATTAATATATAACTCATTAAAGTATCAAAGTTAAACAGTAAAAATAAAAAGTGCAAGCCAAAAGCCAAGCCAAAAAACAGCCACACCGGATCGCGGCGAACAAGCCACTTGGCAACTATCGTCCAGCCGATAAGTCCAATTAAAATCAAAAGTGAGAGTAATCCGATGATCCCGCTGGCGACGAAAAATTCCACCGTAACATTATGCATTTTATCAAATACAGCTTCGTAAACAGAACTGTACCGGCCAACGGCAAAATCCCGCCCGGCGTAATTCCACATGATTTCGCTGTTGCCCCAGCCGAACCCTAGCCAAGGATGATTATTTATGACTGTTTCCACCGCTGATCGCCACACCTGCCAGCGCGTGCCCAAGACATTGCTAAATTGTGCGAGCCACAGAATTAGCCAGCCAGGTTTAATTATACTGTAAACCAACCCCGATAAAAGGCCGCCAAAAAACAAGCCACAAAATAACCGCCGTTGACGCACCAAAATAAAAACTGCAACCAAAAAAATACCTAAAAATAAAGCGCTGTCGGATTTTAACACAAAAAGTGAGCCAAGAAATAAACATATTACCGCCCAATTCCATAAACGCGGTTTGGTTAAAACAAAGTAACCGGTTAAAAGCAGTAAGAGCAAAAAATAATGGGCCAAAAAATTTGGATTGCCCAACACCGTCCCGAGATGCCGGTACCAATAATCGATTGACATCTGACTTTCAGGCTTAAGAAATAAAATTACCGGTGAAAGCAATAACACGAAAACGCCGCCCATAATCGCCAGCTGAAAAATAAATTCCCAATAGAGCTTATCCCGAATCAGCCAAGATAAAATAAAAATATATAAACCAACGTGAAATAACCATAATATGCCATCTCCGCGGCGGGTGCTGCTAAAAAAACTAGCTCCGGGATCCAGAGAAACCAAACTGGCGATTACTAAAATTAGCCCAATAATGATTAACCAAAAATGAAAAATGGTAAACGATGGCCGATATTTTTTTACTCGCCAAGCTAACATTAAATAAGCAACTCCGGCCCATTCAACGATGATTTGGAAAATCGACATTTTGACGAAAGACAGCTCCCAGCGAATATCCTGCCACACAAAAAAACCGGCATAATACAAAAACGGCAAAAAAAGTGGCAGAATAAGCAAAATCAACACTGCCTTAAATAGCCAGTGCTCTGCCTTAATTTGATTGCTAGTTTCGTCTTTCAACATCATATCGCTTACCATAGCATATCTATTGGCAAAAATGAAACTGCATGTAAACAAAACAAAAACCTTCCCCACCGATTTAGGCAGGGAAGGTTAAGATAAATGCGCTAACAATTATTCCGCCGTTGTCCCAGCTAAACAATATGTACCATTACCAGCAACCGCAGCCGAACAATCAATATTATCACAAGCGGCACCCGTTGACAAAATTATACCATCACCTACGCCATTACCTCCAACGGCATCCACAGGCCCATCACTATTGGCCACATCAACATTTTCAATACCAATCGCGGCCACCGTGTAAGAAGTCAGCCCAGCGTCGGTCACATAACAATAACGATCGGACGTTCGTGGCGGACTTAAAGTTAAAATGTCAGCAGGCAAATCTGAGGTAGCTTCCGATGGATATAAGCCAGCCGAACTACCAGCGGCCTCCACCTCGATTGCCGATTGGATTTGCTTAATATCCGCAACCCGCTTGGCATCACGAGCTTTGGCTCGAGCACTGCTAAAATTAATTGCCCCAATTGTTGCTAAGATAGCAATAATACCTATTACTACCAACAGCTCAATAAGGGTGAATCCGGATTCACTCTTAATTTTTTTTATTTTAATCATCCAATATCACCTCCCTTCTAGGATTGATATCCTAAATTTATAGTTATCCACAATTACTGATTCAGTATACCACAAAACTCGTGGAAGATAAACTTTTTAGACTAATTCTAAACCGCTTGTGAAGCTTTAAACATCGGCACCATAATAGAAATCACCAAGACGCCGACTCCGATGCCCAAAATAATCATGACTATCGGTTCGAGTAATTTGGAAAGATTCTCGACCGTATTATCAACTTCTTTAGCGTAAAAATCGCCAATTTTACCAAACACTTGATCCACCCGGCCGCTCTGCTCGCCGATCGCCGTCATGTGCGACAGCATACTCGGGATCAAATTAGGATAATGAGAAAAAACCGACGCAATGCTATTGCCGTCTTTTACTGACTCGGCTGTCTCCAGTAAGAGCTCTTGATAATAGTAATTACCAACCACCGACGAAGAGATCTCGATCGCTTCCACGAGCGGCACGCCGCCGGTAATAAGCATTGCCAGACTTCTCGTTAACCTAACCAGATAAGTTTTTTTTACCAAATTTGGCCCAAATTGCGGAATCATCATGGTAAAGCGCGCCCAGAATTTTTTGCCGGTTAGGGTATTGGAAATAAAATGCCGGAATCCTAAACCGCCGCCGACTACTACAATGATAATTAAATACCAATAATTTTTACAAAAATCCGAAATACCGATCATGATTCGGGTAATCAAAGGCAGGGCTACTCCGCTTTCTATGAGCATCGCCGTTAACCGCGGAATAACAAAAATAAACATACCCATGCCCATTACAAACATCGCGCTTAAAACAAAAACCGGATAAGTCATCGCCCCCTTAATCTTCGCGCGAAATTCATAATCTTTAACTTGCTGGTCGGCCAAATATTCCAAAACCTCATCCAATTTACCGGAAGCCTCTCCGCTACGAATCATGTGAATATAAAAATCCCCAAATACGCGGCTATGCAAAGACAGCGCGTCAGAAAGCCGCATCCCTTCGTTTACGTTGCCGTGAACATCTTGCACAATTTTCTGCAATTGAACATTTGCCGTCTGCCCGCCAATCACCTTTAAAGCTTCCACAATCGCCACATCCGAGGAAATCATCATCGCCAAAGACCGATAAAAAGTCACCATGTCTTTAAGCTGAATTTTTTGCAAAAAATCTAAACTCAACCCCTTCTTCTCTTCTTGGGCTTCGATATTTAATAAAGTATAGCCCTTGTCCTCTATTAAACTGATCGCCTCATTGCGATTTGGCGACTGCACGAGCCCGGTAATTATTCGCCCTTTATTATTTTTTGCTTTATATTGAAAATTCATGGATCCTAAAATATTGGCTAACGAATTAACGCCTTAAGATAATCCTTGTCGTTGGCCTCAAGCAAAGCGTCCTCAACTTTAATTTCGCCATTCTGCACCAAGCCGGCCAAACTTTTCTCAAGCGGCCTGATGCCATACTCCAGATTGTTTTTAAGCACCGTGGTTAGCCGGTCAAACCGTCCAGCCGCGATAAAACTTGGCGCGAGTCCACTATTAACCAAAAACTCATACACCAATACCCGACCGCCGCCAATTTTATGCACCAGTTTCTGCATCAAAACGCAAAGTAAACGACTGGCTAAAACCTGTAAGGCCCAACTGGAGTCGGATTGATCGACAAAACTTAAAAATTTAGCCAAAGAATTAATCGAAGAGGAAGCTTCCATGGTTAACACGACCATCCGACCGGCTTCCAAGAGTTCCAACAATTTTTTTGCCGCCGCGCCATCAGAAATTTTATCTAAAACCACCACGTCAATATCTCCGTCTAAAGCCATCTTGAGCCCGGCAACGTAAGAGGCAACGTCACGGCCAACCTCACGCTGTTCAATAATGCACTTGTTATTGGCGAAAAGATGTTCCACCGGAGATTCAAGAGTATTGATGTAACGCGGCGGGCCTAATTCGTTTAAAGTATTGATCGAAGCGGCCACGGTCGTGCTTTTCCCGGAATCGTAAGTGCCGGTAATGATAATCAATCCATCCTTGTATCGTATCGTTGATTCCAAATAAGCCGGCAGAGACAAATCAGCGATTTTTTTGGTCACGAGCGGAATGTAACGAAAAGATAAAGAATAATACCCTTTTTGCTTGTAAACATTCACCCGACAACGGATGATTTTATTAAACGTCTCGGTGAAAGTGACCTCTTTTTGATTATCTAATATTTTTTTATCGCCCTCGCCCACCAAACTGTCGACCAGCCGCTCTAAAAAATTAACCGTAATTATTTCTTCGCTGTCCAGCTGAAACAACTCGCCTTCTTTTCTAATCACCGGCGGCGAACCGATGCTTAAATGCAAATCTGACGCTTCCTGGCGCGCCAAAGTGGTTAACAAACGATTTAACGTAATATTATCTGTGGCCTGCATATTCGATAACGGCTATTTTTTCTCCTTACTCCGCAAAATTTGCCTGATTTTATCGACGACTTCGTTAGGCGTAAAATGCGCTTTAATTAAATAACCCTCAACTCCCAGCTGTAACGCTTCCCCAATATAGTCTTTATCGTTTAGATTCGTTAGCATTAAAACTGGCGTTTCCTTTAAATTCGGATCTTGGCGGATCGTTTTTAAAAGCTGTACTCCATTAATGTCCGGTAAAATTATGTCTAAAAGAACCAAATCAGGAGCCGTTTTTTTGATCGCTTCCAAAGCTCGCCGGCCGGTTTCCACCGCTTCCACCGACCAGCCTTCTTCTCGAGATAACTTGGTATAATACATTTTCGACAAAAAAGTATCATCCTCGACCAATAAAATTTTATACATAGTCTTATGCTAACCCCGGCCACCGGAATTTCCCGGCGAGGCGAGGCCAAAAATATTTAAAATAATTAACCGGCTTTCGTCACTGCCAGCACTTCTTCCGGTGCTGTGTAGCCGAGCAAACACTTAACAAAGCCGTCTTGGCGCATCGTAATAAAATCCTGTTCCTGCAGAGCTTTCTGCACTTCTTCCGGCTTCATTCCTGAATTGATTGTCCGCGTTAAGCTGGCGGTATTTTCGATAATTTCACAAATCGAAATCCGTCCCTTAAAACCGGACTGGCCGCATCGCGGGCACCCCCGTCCCCGATAAAATACCGGCTTTTCCAAATTTAATCCCCCATATCCCTTTAAGGCTTCGGGAGATAATTCCTTAAGTTGGTCCACAACTGTCGTAACCAAACTGGCGTCTAAAGTGATCTCCTCTTTACAATCGGCACAAATCGTTTTTACCAGGCGCTGAGCGATCAATACATTAAGAGTCGTTGATAAAAGGTATGGCTCTATCTTCATATCTAAAAGGCGCGGAATTGAATCAATGGCGCTGTTGGTGTGCAACGTCGAAAGCACCAAGTGCCCGGTCATAGCGGCGTGAATGGCCAGCTCCGCTGTCTCGTAATCTCTAATCTCACCAACCATAATAATATTCGGATCCTGGCGCAAAAGCGCTCGCAGGCCCGAAGCAAAAGTAAATCCTACCTGCGGATGAATCTGCGAATGGTTGACCCCTGGCAGTCGGTATTCTACCGGATCTTCCAAAGTAGAAATGTTAACGTCTTCGCTGTTGATGATATTTAAGCAAGAAAATAAAGTCATTGATTTGCCCGAACCAGTTGGGCCGGTAACTAAAATCATCCCATTCGGCTTGGTTAAATTGCGCCTAATCACATCCAAATTACGGCCGATATAACCCAAACTGTTTAGTGCCGGCGCACTGCCTCCGGTGTCGAGCACGCGCATCACCACTTTCTCGTGCTCCTGCAAAGGCAAAGTAGAAAGTCGAAATTCAACGTCCCGGTCTTGCATTTCGATGCGTATCCGCCCGTCCTGCGGTATCCGCGTTTCGTCGATTTTTAAATTAGCCATTACCTTAACCCGGGCCACGACGGCATCGTGTATATATAAAGGTAAAGTAATGGAAGTAGACAGGGCGCCGTCGATCCGGTAACGCACCCGAGTAAAATTATCCATCGGCTCGATGTGAATGTCCGAGGCTTTGCCTTCGACCGCGTGGCGCAAAATTACGTAAACCATTTTGGCCACCGGCGCGTGTTTAATCACCTCTTCCAGCTCTTTACCGCTTTTTGTCTTGGTTTCGTCCTGTGTCTCCATGCCCATCGATTCGTAGCGTTCTTTGGCCGACTTTAAAGCTTTGTCCACTTCCTCACCGATATTTTCGTACTGCTTTAGGGCTATTTTTAAACCCTCAACATCCGTTAAAAAATATTCAAGCCGCACCTCCAGCTCCCGGGCAATAAAACGCAAGGCCTCGAGCGCTTTCGAATCTTTAGGTTCAACCATGGCCACCGACAAAACTCTGGTCGACTTATCCAAATCTATCGCCAATATTTGATAATTTTTTGCTAAATTTGCCGGTATTACTTGAAGAACTTCTCGTTTAATTTGCTTATTCTCCAAACTCACGTAATTTAACCCTAGGGATTCTGCCTTGGCCAACAAAAAATCTTTATATTCAACTATTTTCGACTTTAAAATAACCTGCTCGAGAGTGGTTTGATCTTTTTCCGCTTGTTTTTTTAAGTCCTGGTATTGTTGAAACGTCAGTTTTTCCTGATTAACCAAAACCTTACCGACATCCGAAATAATTATGGGCATATCACCGTATTAATAAAATACAAAAGCTATTCGACGATTTGTTTTAGGGCAAGTCCAACCGCCACCGTAAACATCGGTCCGATTTCCTGTAAAACTTTCTGCATTTCTGGCGCATAAGTTATGCGGTGCCACGGATCGCCGATGTACACCGGGATTTTGAATGTTGACTTTAAAAAATCTGACAGGTGCAAAAGATAAGCCGATCCGCCGGTCAGCAAAATTTTCTCGACATTCTGATTGCGCGTCTTGTAGAGCTCTAAACTGTAGCTGATTTCGTTGACTACCGGAACAAATGCCGATTCCACCAATTGGCGAATAACGTGATTACTATCCGTACCGTCTGGCGCATAAATGCCGACATCACGTTTAAACTGCTCGGCCCGTTCGATGCTGATGCCTAAATTATGGGCAATCGCCTCAGTAATCGAAAAACCGCCGCCGTCGACCGTGCGAATAATCACCGGAATTTGCTTTTCCACGATAATAATATCCGAAGCCACTGCTCCGACGTTCAAAACCATTACCGGCGAATTGTCATTTTTCGGCAGAAGCGCCCGGATATAAGAAAAAGATTCGGTTTCTAAACTCAATAAATTTAACTCAGCGGCCTTAAAAATTTCCACGTACTTTTTTACTAACTTACGAGGCGCCGCAGTCAAGAGCACCTCCAGTCCCCGCTCATCTTTCGGCAATAAATCTTCCGGAGCTAAACCAGCCAGCTTTGCATTCTTAGTTTCATCACTTTTTACCTTAGTGGATTCTTTCTTGTCTGGCGCCGGCTTTTCGACTGCTTTCTTTTTATCTTTGGCTTTTTTGTGCTTGTCGCCAATCGCCCCCACTACTTTCCAATCCAAAACCACATCTTCCAGCGGTATCGGGACAAATTTATGAGCTTCCACGCGAATGATACTTTCCAAATCTGCAAGATCAGTCTCGGGCAAATTAATAACCGAAGTAAAAACGTCAAAATTATGCAACGCCGCTACGGTTTCGCGACTGGTAAAACCGGCTTCTTTGTACATCTTTTTGATAATTTCGGCTGAACGGCTTATAATATCTTCGGTCCGGCTGCTTTCGATCTTGCTCGTTTTTTCGGCAAAAGCATAATTCTTAAGCACCGCCTGGCCGTTGCGGTTTCCAAGTTCAATCATTTTTATGCTGGAACTTCCGATATCAATGCCTAAAAAGCTTGTGGGTTTAGAAGAGAAAAAAGGCATAAAATAAATTTTTTTAGACTCAAAATTTTACATTGACAAATAGTTTGATAAATTATATAATTTTACCACTTCCCAAACATGACACTTTGAGTCTAAATCAAAAAATAATAAATCTTGTAGCAAATCAATTGATAGCTAAAAATATTATAGCACCATTATACCATATGTTTAACTCTTATGACAAATTCACCCCAAATTTTAAAAAAGTAATCCAGCACGCCGCTTGGCTGTGTCTTAATGATCTAAAAAAAATCATCACCCCGCGGCATCTTTTAGCCGGCCTTTTGTCGATTACAGAATCGCAAGCTTACAATCTGCTGAAAAAAACCAGCAACGCTCCATCATTCACGAACCCGCCTGCCGCTTTTGAAGAATCAATCGCGAAATTCACGACCATAAATCCTAATTTGCAATACGACGAAGTCTTTAGCTTATCGATGGACAAAGATTCAATTGGGATTTTGGAAAAAGCGGCCGACATCGCTGTCCAATATAAATCAAATTTTATCGGCACCCAGCATCTATTAGCCGCAATGCTGGAATTACAAAGCCCGCCTTTACTCGAAAAAATAAACCAGACAAAAATTGATCAAACATTACTTCGCGAAAAGTTGACCACCGTTTTGCAGACAATTCAACCAACGCCTTCGGCTGGCGAGCAAAGCGCCTTACCATCGTCGCTACCGGCGACCGCACCCTACGCCGAAATTAAAACCAGCCCGCTTAAAAGTAAAAACGTGGCCGGAAAAACGCGAAAGTTTTCGCGAGAAATCATGCCGCCAACACCGGCTTTAGATTATTTTACCGTTGACCTAACCAGTACAGCCAAACAAGCTTCCCTGCACCCGATTATCGGACGCGACCAAGAAATTGAACGCTTAATTCATATTCTGTCGCGCCAACATAAAAACAATCCGCTTCTCTTAGGCGACCCGGGCGTCGGCAAAACCGCCATTGTCGAAGGCCTGGCCAAAAAAATCCATGACGGGCAAGTCCCGGACATTTTAGTCACTAAAAAAATCCTGGCGCTTGATTTAAACTCCGTCGTGGCCGGCACCATTTACCGCGGCGAATTCGAAAATCGGCTTAAACAAATTATCGAGGAAGTTAAAACTCAAGACGACGTAATCCTCTTTATCGACGAAATCCATAACTTAATCGGCGCCGGCTCGGCCAGCGGCTCACTCGACGCGGCCAACATTTTAAAGCCCTACCTTGCCCGCGGCGAAGTTTCCTGCATCGGCGCCACCACTTTCCAGGAATACAAAGCCCATATCGAATCAGATGCCGCTCTTGAACGCCGCTTCCAAACCATCACCGTGGAAGAACCCAGCCCAGCTGAAACGATCAACATCTTAAAAGGTGTCCGCTCCAGCTGGGAAAACTACCATCGCGTTACCATCACTGACGAAGCGATCAACGAAGCGGTTAACCTAAGCGGCCGCTTTATGCCAAACCGCTATTATCCTGATAAGGCCATTGATTTGATTGATGAAGCGGCTTCCCGCGCTAAAGTCAAAAACATGAAAGATATCTATGTCAAACAAATTAAGCAGGTTAAAGGAGACCTGAAAGAATTGACGAATCGCAAAGACCTGGCCATCAAAGAAGAAAATTTTTCCTTAGCCTTAACTTTTAAAGAAAAAGAAGAGAAAATGTTGCAAGGATTATTTCAGTTAAAAAAGAAACAGGAACGCGGCCAGCAAAAAAAGGTGGCAATAATTAACAAAGAAGATATCGCGCAGGTGGTAACGGAAATTATTAAAATCCCCTTTCTCGAGATGATCAATGTCGATCGCAGTAAACTATTAAATCTGGAAAATCTTCTAGGACAACGAGTGCTGGGACAAGCAGAAGTGCTCAAGGAAATCGCCAAAACTCTGCGCCGAGCAGAAGCCGGCCTGTCTCATCCCAACCGGCCGCTGGCTTCGTTTATCTTTTTAGGGCCTTCTGGCGTGGGTAAAACCGAAACCGCCAAAGTAATCGCCGAAGACGTCTTTGGCGACAAAAACGCCTTGATCCGGATCAACATGTCCGAGTTTCAGGAAAGTTTTAACGCGACAAAATTAATCGGCGCTCCGGCCGGGTATATCGGCTACAAAGACGGTAATCAATTAGCCGATAAAGTGCGCTCCAAACCCTATTGCGTTGTTTTGTTTGACGAAATGGAAAAAGCGCATCCGGACGTCTTTAATCTCCTGCTCCAAGTACTGGAAGACGGCTATATGCAGGACTCTTCCGGCAAAATCATCAATTTTAAAAACGCCATCATCATTTTTACCTCGAACATCGGTTTGGAACGTTTTAATCGGGCGCAGGGTTTAGGTTTTAGCGCCGCCGGGACCAGCCAAAAAGACGAAATTGAGCACCAGTTCGGTAACATTAAAGAGCATATCATGGACGAACTTTACAGCGCTTTTAAAGTTGAATTCTTAAACCGGATTGATAAAATTCTTTTCTTCCAACCTTTAACCCAGCAAACGTTAACCCAAATTGTGGAGCTTAACGTGGCCGAACTAAACCAGCGCCTGCGCGAACGCGGCATTTCTCTGCAACTGTCTCCGGCCGCCAAAAAATGGCTCGCCAAAAACAGTTTTTCGCCGGACGAAGGAGCTCGCGGCGTCCGCCGTATTATTCAAGAACAAGTCGAAGAAGCGCTGGTCGAAAAAATCCTCCAAGGCCAACCCGGCGCGTGGCCAGAAATAAAAATTGGCCTAAAGGGTAAAAAAATAGTCTTGGAATCCGCAACCTAAATATGCCCACCCGGGACGTTTTTCGCCTCAGACAATGGCGACAATCCGTGCAAAAAATTTACCAGCAATTGCTTGATCTCTTGTTCCCGATCGCTTGCCTCGGCTGTAACGCGAACGGCACTTTCTTATGTAAAAATTGCCAGGAGCAACTGCCGCAAAATTCGAAAATAATCTACGCCACTTCGTCTCAGCCCGACTTAACCAGTGAGGATTTAGCCGGCGTTCTCGCCGCCAGTCGTTATCAAGACTCTCCGCTTCTCCAAAAAGCGATTTATCTTTTTAAATATAAACACATCACAAAAATTGGTGAACTGCTTGCCCCGCTTTTAGCAAAACGGCTAGCGCCTTTTCTCGAAAAAAATCCCGTCCGCTGGCTCGTTATCCCCATTCCCCTGCATCAGCGCAAACTCATGGAAAGAGGTTTTAATCAAAATGATTTACTAGCGGCCGGCCTGCAAACTTTTCCGGAACTTCGAGTCTTGCTAGGCCGAAAGAACCCGCTAAAGCGCCTCCGTTATACCCAGAGCCAAACTAAACTCAAAAGCCAAGAGCGCCTGCAAAACGTTAAAGGTATTTTTAGTGTGATTGATCCAAGCGTCGTCCAAGGGCAAAATATTCTAATTGTTGATGACCTGCTGACCACCGGCGCTACGCTACGCTCGGCTGCCCAAGTTTTAAAACAAGCTGGGGCTCGGCAAATTTGGGGGCTGGTACTGGCTCAAGATTAAATCATTGTCCTCCAAATAATTTGATGATATAATTGATTTATATGCTTAATAAAATTCGCGCTTGGTGGGACGATTTAAACGAAAATTACAAACGCCTACTTTTAACAGTCGGCTTTACTCTTTTAATTATACTGCTTGGTTTTCTGATTTATTATCTCTTTTTCCGCCCTCGCCCAGCCACCCTACCAGGCGAAACGCCAATAGGCACGACAGGAACCATCACGCCGATTACCGATATCCGGGAAATTCTGGAAAACCAAGGCATTCCGATAACCGAAGAAGGGCAAATACCGCCAACCACGGGCGTTCAACTGCCTCGGGAAGAGGTACTACCTGCGGTAATCGCGGATGGCAGTATGACTTTAGCTGAACCGCAAGTTTACAGCGGAGCGCAAAATGCCGTAATCATCCAAACCGGCGAGTTGAATTACTATAACAAAGATGACGGCAAATTTTATCAAATTGGCGATCAAGGCAACATTCAAGCGCTGAGTACGGAAACTTTTCCGGACGCGCAAAAAATCACCTGGTCACCTAAAAATACCCAAGCGATTATCGAATTTCCGGACGGCAATAAAATTCTGTACGATTTTAAAGAACAAAAACAGTCGACCCTGCCCAAAGAAGGCCAGGACTACACCTTCTCTCCGACCGGCGACCAAATCGGCTATAAATTTATCACCAACAACCCTGAGGAAAACTGGCTGGTCGTATCTAACCCGACCGGCGAAGAAGCCAAGGCCGTGGAACATATCGGTAGCGCCAACCCGGCCGATGTTTTGATTAATTGGTCACCGGACAGCAGTAAGGTGGCGATGTTTCGGAAAAGCTCCTCACTTGATCAGGAAGAAATTGTCTTTATCGGCCAAAACGGAGAAAACTACAAATCACTCTCGGTGGCTGGCCGCGGATTCGAAGCGTTGTGGGCGCCCAAAGGATCAAGCCTCCTTTATAATGTTTATAACGAAGCTTCCGGTTATCGGCCGGAACTTTACATCACCAATTCGACTGATGACGACATGGGCGTACACAATAAAAGTTTGGGGCTACGCACATGGGCTGATAAATGCACTTTTGCCGAAGATAACACGACTGCCTATTGCGCCGTACCATTATATTTACAGCAAGGTTCCGGCATCTACCCTGGGCTGGCCGCCAATACCGCTGACGTGATTTACAAAATTAACATTCAGACCGGCTTTAAACAGCGCGTCGCTATTCCGACCAACGCTCTGGGGATCGGTCTTTACACTGCCGACAAATTGATGCTTGCCCCCGGCGGTAAAACGCTTTATATGATGGATAAAAACGGCGGCATCTATAAAATGCAGTTGAGCAAGTGAGTTTATTGATTTAATTTATGACCAAACTGGCGACTGTCTATGAGTGTCGAGAGTGCGGCAGTCAATATCCGAAATGGGAGGGCAAGTGCCGCGGTTGCGGAAAGTGGGGTACGTTGGAGACGACTGTCCCGGGTAACCAGGCCGAATCGCTCACTGTCTCAGAAAAAATTGAGCCAGCAAGCACACTTGATTTTAAGGATGTTCGCGCCAACGAACTGCCGCGCCTGCAAACCAAAATTAAAGAATTTGATCGAGTCTTAGGAGGCGGGATAATACCCGGCTCTTTGGTTTTGATCGGCGGCGAACCAGGCATCGGCAAATCAACCCTGCTTTTGCAAGTTATCTCCGCGATTGCCAAAAATGATATCGAAGGCGACCAACTGCTTTACGTCTCCGGCGAAGAATCAGCCACCCAGGTAAAATCAAGATTTGACCGCTTAAATTTAGGCACCGCTGACATTAAATTTACCAGCGAAACGGTGACCGAAAAAATCTGCGCCACTATTCGCGAACTTAAACCAAAATTGTCGATAATTGATTCCATCCAAACCGTCCGCTCTTTGGAGGTAGCGTCGTCAGCTGGCAGCCAAAACCAGGTGACTGTTTCGACGACTAAGCTGATGGAGGTAGCAAAAACTTTGAATGTTGCCATCATCATTATTGGCCATATCACCAAGCAAGGGCTAGTGGCCGGGCCAAAAACATTGGAACATTTGGTTGATACGGTGCTTTATTTGGAAGGCGACCGCCATCACTTTTACCGCTTATTGCGCAGTGTCAAAAACCGTTTTGGCTCGGTGGACGAGGTAGGAATTTTCGAGATGACTGACTTGGGGTTAAAAGAGGTTAGCAATCCATCGCTGGCTTTTTTGAGCGAGGCTAACTCGTCTGCCGCTGGCACGGTGACGACGGTAATAATGGAAGGCTCCCGTCCGCTTCTCGTTGAGATTCAAGCGCTGACCAATAAAAGTTATTTCGGCTACCCCAAACGCACTACTTCTGGTTTTAAAAAATCGCGCTTAGAACTTTTGATCGCGATTTTATCGAAGTTGATCAAACTGCCGCTCGGCCAATTTGATGTTTATTTAAACGTGGCTGGCGGATTAAAAATTTCTGAGCCAGCGGCCGATCTGGCAGCAGCCGTCGCAATTATTTCTTCTTTTCGTGATACTCCCCTGCCTCCTAAAACCTGCGTCTTTGGCGAAGTTGGACTGGGCGGCGAAGTCCGGCCAGTGGCTTTTGCCGAGAAACGCTTGCGCGAGGCCGAGAATTTAGGATTTTTGAATGTAATTTGCCCAAAAACCAAAGAACCGGTTAAGAGTAAACTGAAAATTTTGGGGATCAGCAATATTAATGAGATTAGTAAGTTGTTGAGTTGATTTCCGTGCTCGGTCAGCTAGACTAAAACCTGGTTACAGGATAGTAACCAGGTTTTCAAACAGTTTTAAACTTTGCCAGCTATTTAATCAATCGCCAACATTTTCAATTGATCTTTAATCCTAAACTCAACCGCTTCTAAAAGGTATTCGCGATAATCAGCGATACCACTTATGACGTCTTGATAATCTGGAATCGTACCAAGGCGCGTTCCAATATATTCCGGACAAGATGACCACTGATAATTTTCTAAATCGCACGCCGCGACACCGATATCCAGCGGATTTAAATGTATATAACGCGTTAAGTGAAGCAAATAACCTGCTGATTTAATCTCTTTTGCTTTAAATGGACCTTGAAACAAACGCCCGACTACTTGATATTTATAATTAAAAAACACGGCGTAATCATGCAATAAATCACGCATAAAAACAGAGACCGCATTTTCGCCAAGTTGCTCTACTAACAAATGAAAATGATTCGGCATTAAACAGTACGCAATAATCTTGATTTGATATTTATCTCGAAACTCCTTAACTTTCTTTAAAAAGAAAATATAATCGCCCTTGTCCCTAAAAATATTTGATTTGCGGTTTCCGCGGTTATAAACATGATAATATCCGTTCTGATAGAAATTGATCCTACGGTAAGGCATAACAAATTTACGAACCAGGTTAGTTTGCCCGCCAAACGGCGGGTAAATCTAACCTGGTTCTAGTCTAGTCTACTCCAAATGCACCGCTCCCCCGAGCTCAGCCAAACGCTTTTTTACGCCCGGCCAGGCAGCCAAAGACGGATCCTCCTCCACCAAGGCGCGCGCCATATTTTGCGTTAATTCCATCAGTTTGTAATCACCAAGCCCGGCAATTTTAAATTCCGGCACCCCGTGTTGCTGTCGGCCGTACAAATCGCCGATCCCGCGAATCTTTAAATCATATTCCGCGATTTTAAAACCATCAGTATTTTGGCTTAAAAAATCCAAGCGTTCGAAAACATTTTGGTTCGGCGAATCAGTAAACAAAAAACAGTAAGACTGATGTTCAGCTCGGCCGACCCGGCCGCGGAACTGATGCAACTGGGCCAGGCCAAAACGCTCGGCGCCCTCAATCATCATCACGCTGGCGTTCGGGATATCCACCCCGACTTCCACGACCGAAGTGGCGACTAAAATATCAAATTTTTTATCGCGAAATTGCTGTTGGACATCATCTTTCTCCGCGTCTTTTAATTTACCATGCAATAAACCGATTTTTAAATCCGGAAAAACTTCTTTATCCAGTTTGGCAAACTCGGTGGTAACCGCCTTCACTCCTAATTTATCTGACTCATCAATTAACGGACAAATCACAAACACCTGCCGGCCAAACTTGATCTGCTCATTAATAAAATCATAAGCCTTCGGCCGATCATCCGGGGCCACGACTTTGGTGATAATGCTTTTGCGACCGGCTGGCAGCTCGTCAAGGATTGATAAATCCAGATCACTGTACATTGTTAAGGCGAGTGAGCGCGGAATCGGGGTCGCCGTCATCGAAAGAAAGTGCGGCGAAATCCCTTTTTCGCTTTTTTCCCGCAAAGCTTTGCGCTGTTCTACTCCGAACCGGTGTTGCTCGTCAACAACCACCAGCCCTAATTTTTTAAATTTGATGTTTTCTTGAATCAAGGCGTGCGTGCCGATAATGATATTACTATCAGTAATCTTAATACTTGCCTGCCCGCCGAAGTCCGCCCGAGGCGGACGTAGGTGGGATACTTTATTCTTGATACATCGCTCTTTACTGCTCCGCGTAACTAGCCCGACAGACACATCCCACTCACGAAGTAACTTTGATATCGTAGCAAAATGTTGTTTAGCTAAAATTTCCGTCGGCGCCATCAAAACTGATTGATGACCGTTGAGAGCCACGTTTAGCATCGCCATCAAGGCAACAATCGTTTTGCCGGATCCGACATCACCTTGAAGCAAACGATTCATTGGCGTATCTTTCTTTAAATCAAGCAAAATTTGCCAGGCAACTTTACGTTGGGCATTAGTCAATTTGAAGGGCAATGATTGAACAAATTTTTTGATCTCTACTTCTTTAAACTCAATGGCCGGCGCTTTGGCGGTTTTGATTTGGTGCCGCGTTAAGGCTTTTTTAAGCTGAAGCCAAAACAACTCTTCAAATTTTAGCCGCAATTGCGCCTGAGCCAACAACTCTTGATTTTCCGGAAAGTGGATATTCCTAATGGCCGTTTGTAAATTTAATAATTTAAATTCCTTAAATTTAAAATTTGAAATTTGAAATTTAAAATTATCAGTTAGCCATTCCCCTATCTCCGGTATTACCACGATCGCCTGACTCATTAAAAACCTCAATTGTTTCTCGGTTAAACCGGCGGTCAGCGGATAAACCGGTACTAAACGGCCGGTATGGACCCCGCCTTTAATAGACGCGGCCGGGTTAAACCGTTCCCACTCCGGGCTCCGCATTACTAAATTAAATCCGTCGAACTCAACCGTGCCGGCTAAAAAAATCCGGTCGCCGGGTTTTAGTTGAGTAACTAAATATGGCTGGTTAAACCAAACAACTTTTAATTCCCCAGTCTCATCGGAAACAGTGGCCTCGCAAATTGACTGGCGCCGGTAACGGGTGACGATATTTTTGATGCTCAGAATCTGCGCCTCAATCGTTCCGCTCATGCCGGCGCCCGCTTCGCCGATTTTAATCTGCCGGGTAAAATCCGAATAGCGGTGCGGGTAATAAAAAAGAAGATCCTCAACCGTAGTTAGACCCAATTTCTTTAATCGTCCGGCTGTTACCTCGCCGATGCGGGTGAGGTTTTTGAGAGAAGTTGAGAGAAAAACCTTTGTCATAATAACCAAGATACAAGATGGTTATTTATTGAGACATTTCTGTAATGTTCGCAGTCCCAACATTGCGCATTTTAGCCTAGTCGCGCTGACCTCAATCCCCAGCATTTCTAAAATCTCTTTTTCACCCCAAGATTGAACCTCAGCGACTGACTGATCTTTTGCTTTTTCCGACAACATCGACATGGCGGCAATCGACACCGCGCAACCGATTGCTTGATATTTAATCGCCTTAATTTGATCGCCTGACAACTTGACCGTCACCGCAATCAGGTCGCCGCAGAGTGGATTATCTAAACTTATCTTGCAGTCCACATCTTTAAGCTCACCGGCGTTTCGCGGATGATGATAATGATCAAGAATGTTTTGACGATAGAGATTCATAATGGATTATTGATTATTCTTTAGGACTTTCTGTACTTTCCCTATTCCTTCCGCTAATAAATCAACATCTTCCCTACTGTTATACAAATACATCGACATTCTAACACTTGCCGGTACGCCCAATTGTTGATGCAACGGCATCGCGCAGTGGTGTCCGGCGCGGACGGCAATACCGGCATCTCCCAAAACCTGCGCCACGTCGTGCGCGTGAATTCCTTTAATATTAAACGAAATTATGCCAAGTCGATTTTTACATAGTTTTAACTCCCGGCCGCATTCAAGCTTGCAAATTTGACAACGGCCACACTTGCAACCACACGACTCCAATTCCTGCGATCCATAAATAACAATCCCATCAATCGCCTGCAACTTCTCCAAAGCGTAAGCCGTCAACTGCGCTTCCTGCTGGCAGATGTTCGCCAGACCAACATTATTTAAAAAATCTATGGCCGCTCCCAAACCGATCACCCCGGCAATATTTGGCGTACCGCCCTCAAATTTAGCTGGCACCGACGCCCAGATGGCTCGACCTCTCTCAACCCGCGAAATCATCCCACCGCCAAATTTTACTGGTTCCATAGCCTCTAAAATTTCCGCTCGACCCCATAATACGCCCACGCCAGTTGGTCCTAGCATTTTATGAGCCGAGAAAGCCAAAAAATCGCAACCCAACTCCTGCACATTCACCGGCAAATGAGGCACTGCCTGCGCCCCGTCCACCAACACCAAACATTTTGGGTTTATTCTTTTTATTTGGTTGATGATTTCTCTCACTGGATTGATCGTCCCCAAAACATTGGAAATATAGGTTAACGCGACTAGTTTGGTTTTTTTGGTGAGCAATTTTGCTAATTGATCCAACTGCAACTGACCATTATCATCAACTGGAATAAATTTTAAATTTGAATTTAATTCCTGCCAAGGAACAAAATTAGCATGGTGTTCCATTTCGGTCACGACAATCTCATCTTCCGGCCCAATATTTTTTCTCCCCCAGCCGCTGGCGACTAAATTGATGCTTTCAGTGGTGCCGCTGGTAAAAATTATCTCTTTTGAGGTTTCTGCTCCGATAAACCGCGCTACTTTATCCCGCACTGCCTCAAACTCGGCAGTCGCGTTTTCTGATAACGGATAAATCCCCCGATGCACCGCGGCATTTTCTTTTTCGTAAAAATCTTTGATCCGATTGATAACCATGGCCGGCTTTTGGGAAGTCGCCGCATTGTCTAAATACACCAAGCGCGGCTGGTGTTTAAAAATTGGAAATTGGGTTTTGATGGTTTTTAACTGCATTTGTTGATATTTAAATGCTACCATTATCGTTGCTTTTTTGTCCAGAAAAACGATTTTTTTGATTTTTCGGATCTACATTCCCTCGATTTCGAGCCCGATCAAACGATTCATTTCCACCGCGTATTCCAAAGGCAGTTCTTTGACCAATGGCTCAATAAAACCGTTGACAATCAAAAGCGAAGCCTCAGCTTCCGAAAGCCCGCGCGAACGCAGATAAAATAATTGCTCCTCGGAAATTTTGGAGACGCTGGCCTCGTGCTCTAAAATCACGTCATCTTCCTCGGTTTCCAAGGCCGGATAAGTATCAGAGCGCGATTTCGCATCCAGCATCAAAGCGCGGCATTCGACTTTTGACCGAGCGCCTTTGGCTCCGCGGGCAACTTTAACGGTGCCTCGAAAGCTGGCCCGACCGCCGCCTTGAGAGATTGATTTGGAAACAATGTGCGAAGTCGTCCCCGGCGCCAGATGGATCGCCTTGGAACCGGTGTCTTGATATTGCGCCCGGCCGGCAAATGCCACCGACAAAATATTGGTTTTAGCTCCTGGGCCTTTTAATATCACCGTCGGGTACTTCATGGTTGCTTGCGAACCCAGATTAAAATCAACCCAGTCGATCTCAGCGCCAGCCTCAGCCACCGCGCGCTTGGTGACTAAATTATAAACATTTTTTGACCAATTTTGAATCGTGGTATAACGGATTTTAGCACCCGGCAAGGCGATCACTTCCACCACCGCGGCATGGAGTGACGAAGAACTATATACCGGCGCGCTACAACCTTCGATGTAATGTACTTGCGACCCTTCATCAGCAATAATCAAAGTCCGTTCAAATTGCCCGAGGCTTTTCGCGTTGATGCGAAAATAAGTTTGAAGAGGTTCGATGACCTTAACACCTGGGGGCACATAAATAAATGATCCGCCTGACCAGGCAGCCGCGTTCAACGCCGCGAATTTATTATCGTCCGCCGCGACAACACTGCCAAAATATTTTTTAACCAACTTTGGATGAGTTTTGAGGGCAGTTTCCACATCAGAAAAAATAACGCCCTGCCGCTCCAGGCGCTCGCGCAATTTATGATAAACATTTTCCGAATCATACTGCCCGCCGACACCAGCCAAAAATTTCCGTTCAGCCTGCGGCAACCCCAATTTTTCAAATGTTTTTTTGATGCTAGCCGGCACTTCCCGCCAAGTGTGTTTGACCATAGCTGTCGGCTTGATAAAATAAAAAATCTCATCAAAATTCAATTTCGACAAATCTGGCCCAAATCGCGGCAGAGGAAGTAAATCATAAAGTGCCAAACTTTTTAACCGTTGCTCCAGCATCCATTTTGGCTCCTGTTTAGCGGTAGAAATCAATTTGATCACTTTCGCGCTCAGCCCTTTCGGCGCCTTTAAAAATGGTTGCTCTGGATCGTGAAAGCCCCAGCGATATTTAGTTGTGGTTATTTTTGATTTGAGCATCGCGATACTTGAATATACAAGGCGAAAAAAAATAATTTCCTGAGTATTCGCCTGTTTGAAAATTAAGTCATTTAGTATTGAAAATTGATTGAAAATTGAAAATTCGTAAATTGAAAATTAGAATTGCATCTCCGCCAACCCATACTTTTTTTCAAATTCGATAAAATACGGCAATTTTGCCTCAATCAAATCCACTGACTTTGGATAACGTTCCTTTAAATCATTGATTCGATCTCCCAGCGACACAATTTGCTGGTGTTTAACTCGCTTATCCGCATAATTAACGATCTGCTCCTCCAACCCCAGCTTCCAATCAAACACTTCCATCAAATGATTGCCGACAATATGAGCTAAATTTTGATCAATTCCTTGCGCTGATAATAAATCAAACCCCAATTGAGCATGGTGATGCTGGCCAGGATTTTTTACACCGATTATTTTCGCGATGTCGTGCAAAAGCGCCCCGCGATTAACTAATTCTAAATTAACCGGTATTCCCTGCGCTTTAAGATGACGCGCCACCGCGTCCGCGACTTTGGTTACCTGCCGGCTGTGCTCGCGAATATTTTCCGGCATCTCATATTTATCCCAAAGGTCATAGCAATGTTGCTGGGATGGTAAAGACATAAAATTCCAAAAATTAGTTCATTAAAAATTCAATAAAAATTAAGAAATAAAAATTAAAAATTAATTAAACCACCATATCCTTCTCTCTCCACAGTTTCTGCCAACCCCGCTCCCCCACTTCTAACAATCCTTCCCTCAACCATCACCTGCACTGCATCAGGTTTGATGTATTTTAGAATTCGCTGATAATGAGTAATCAAGAGCACCACCGAGTCAGGCGGCCGAAATTTGATTATCCCCTGCGCTACTACCTTTAAAGCATCAACATCCAAACCGGCGTCAATCTCGTCTAAAATAATCACCTTAGGTTTTAGAACCGCGAGTTGAAGCAGTTCCAACTTTTTCTTCTCACCGCCGGAAAATCCAACATGCAAATCACGCTCCAAAAATTTTGGAGAAAGATGAATCAATTCCAAATGCGGTAATAATGATTTTCTAAATTCGATCAACGAGATTCCCGCCTCTTTCGTCTGATGAATTTGATACAAAAAATTAAGCACATTTACCCCCGGAACCTCTGTCGGCGACTGAAACGCCAAATAAACGCCGGCCCGCGCCCGGTCTTCCGGCGACATCTTTAACAAATTTCGCGCGTTTAATTTGATGCTACCGCCAGTTACCGCGTAATCCGGGTGTCCGGCCAGCACTTTGGCCAAGGTTGATTTACCTGAGCCGTTAGGACCCATCAGTACGCAAATTTCCGGACTCTTCAAAACTAGTGAAACATCAGTCAGCAAAATCTTACCGTTTAATTTAACTTGTAAATTGTTAATCGCTAAAGTAGTCCCCATAAAATAAAAAAATCCTCGCTGTAAGGTTTGAATTTGGTGGGACGCTTAGTGTCCCAATAACCACGCTTAGCGTGGTGCCCTTGGCAGGAATCGAACCTGCACTACGAGATCCGCAATCTCGCGTTCTATCCATTGAACTACAAGGGCTGACAATGCGTTCGGTTCAGAAAGGCACTAAAGTTTAGTCCACTTGGCAAACACTTCGCTCAGCGGCTCTTCTTCTTTCTCCAAATCCTCGCCAAGAAAGCTAAGCAGAATTTCTCTGACTTTTAAAGGATTTTGATTACGCAACGGGATCATCAGGCGCGGAGTCAAACTGCTCTGAAAGCTAAAATACAGCTTTTTCACCAGCGGCGGATTATATAAAATCCAAAACTGCTTTAAGTCGCGATACGAATATTCACGGTTCCCCACTTTTATCCCCTTGCCGGTAACAAGAAAGTCGACTCTAGTGGCAGTCCCGCGATGCTGAAAATAGATAATCACGGCCGCTAAAACAATGATCAGCGCGAAAAGATAATTGGCGGTCGCGATGGCGTAAATTATCAACCCCAAACCCAGCGCCCCAAAACCAATATACCAAAACATGGAGCGTTCGTGCTCATCGTACTCTGGCACCTGCCAGGAAGCTAAAATTTTGCCAAAATCCTCCAGCATA
>Ga0209211_10000734_pt1 | contig 65560 bp, 69 predicted proteins | sample RifGroA2_FD_183992 | JGI IMG/M metagenome (GOLD analysis project Ga0209211, IMG submission 183992) | Groundwater microbial communities from Rifle, Colorado, USA - Groundwater A2 (SPAdes) (version 2) | ecosystem: Environmental > Aquatic > Deep subsurface > Groundwater | place: Rifle, Colorado... | reverse complement strand
CCGGCTGGTCGGCACCGTGCTGAGCGAATGGCAGGCCGTGGTCAAGAAGCTGCCGGCCTTCAAGGCGCACGCCGCGGCGGTGGCCGACATCGAGGCGCAACTGAAGCGGCTGATGGGCAGGAACTTCGTGACCGACACGCCGTTCGAGCGCCTGCAGCACTATCCGCGCTACTTCAAGGCCTGCGCCGTGCGCCTCGACAAGCTCAAGGCCAACCCGGGGCGCGATGCGCAACTCATGGTCGAATACACGCCGCTGTGGACCAACTACGAGCGCCGCGCCATCCAGCTCGCCAAGCTCGGCACGCTCGACCCGCAGGTTGACCAGTTCCGCTGGCTGCTCGAGGAATTGCGCGTTGGCCTCTATGCGCAGGAGTTGCGGACGCCGGTGCCGGTGTCGAGCAAGCGGCTGCAGAAACAATGGGAGGGAATCAAGAATGGGTGATGTCATGCTGGCGTTGGCGCGAACCTTCGCCAATCTCAAAAGCGGCAAGGTCTGGCTCTACGTCCTGACCCCGGCGCTGTTTTCCTTGTTGCTGACCATCGCGCTGGCCGTCTGGGGCTTAGGCTGGATGGTCCAGCAGATGATGGATTATCCGCCGATGACCCTGCTCGTCGGCTGGGGGCTGGTCTGGCTGGCCCACATTCTGGCCTACCTCGGCGGCTGGATGGCGATCTTCGCCGTCGCCTACCTGACGGCCTCGCTGCTCGCCGCCATCGTCATCATGCCGCTCATGCTCAAGCACCTTTCGGCAACCGAGTACCGCGATGTCGCGGCGATGGGCAAGGACAGCTTCGTGGCTGCTGCGGTCAACAGCGTTCTGGCCTCGATTTTGTTCATTGCCGGCTGGCTGATCACCATTCCGCTCTGGCTGATTCCCGGCTTCTCGCTGCTCATTCCGTTGCTGCTCATGGGCTGGCTGAATCGCCGGACCTTCGCCTACGATGCGCTGTCCATGCACGCGACGACCGGCGAATGGCAGGAAGTCCGGACCGGCCAGAAAACGCCGCTGTTCATGCTCGGCCTGACCATGGCCCTGCTCGCCCACATTCCATTCGTCGGCCTGCTGGTCCCGGCACTGGCTGCGCTGTCGTTCGTTCATTACGGCCTGGAAGCCCTGCGCCGGTCGCGCGGTGGGGCGGTCGTCACCATCGAGGGAGAACGCGTATGAGCCGTACCTTTGGCGCCGTCATCATCGGCGACGAAATCCTGTCGGGCAAACGCCAGGACAAGCATTTTGCCAGGATCGCCGAACTCCTAGCCGCGCGTGGCCTGCGCCTGAGCTGGGTCGAATACCTCGGCGACGACCGCGAACGACTGGCCGCCACCTTCAAACGCACAATGGCCGCTGGCGACGTGGTGTTTTCCTGCGGCGGCATCGGCAACACGCCGGACGACCACACGCGACAGGCGGTGGCGGCAGCGCTCGGCGTTGAATTGGAGCTGCATCCGGAAGGCTTCGAGGAACTCAAGGCCCGCTTCGCCGGCGAGGACATCACCGACCAGCGCAAGCAACTGGTCACCTTCCCGGCCGGCGTCCGGATTATTCCCAACCCGTTCAACCGCATCCCCGGCTTCATGGCCAACGATCACTACTTCGTGCCCGGTTTTCCGCAAATGGCGCACCCGATGATCGAATGGGCGCTCGATACGTTCTACCGGGATCAGTTCAAGGCGGTCGCTGGCTTGGTCGAAAAGGCTTTCCTGCTGACCGGCCCAACGGCCTACGAAAGCGCGCTGCTCGACCTCATGGAGCGCATCGTCGCCGAATACCCGACGCTGCGCCTGTTCTCCCTGCCTTCACTGGTCGGCAAGGAACGCAAACACCTGGAACTCGGCGTCGAAGGCGCCCCGGAACTCGTCGACCAGGCGATGGAGGACATTCGCGGCGAGGTCGAGCGTCGCGGAATCAACTGGATCTGGCGGCCCTGAGCGGCTTTCCGGCAATCCTGCGGTCAACCGGCAAAAACGGCCAAAATTGAAATCACCCAAACGCCAGACGTAAAAAAACCCGCGAAACTCGCGGGCTTTCGGGCCGACCGGGCGGCTGATTACTTGCCGCTGACCTTCTTGGCGGCAGCAGCCGTCGCGCTGGTCTTGGCCGGCGCCTTGGCGGCCGTTGCCTTGGCAGCCGGAGCCTTGACGCCAGCGGCCTTGGTGGCGGTCTGGATGTTGGCTTCGGCGATTTCCGACAGCTGACGGGTCACCGAATTGAGGCTTTCAAAAGCCTGGTTCGAGGCGTTGATCACGGAATTCATGGCTGCGGCGAAAACGTCGCCACCGACCGGTGCCTGGGCCGTCGCCTTTTGCATGGCGCTGGTTGCATCCTTGGTCAGCTTGCCGTACTGGGCTTCGATGACCGAGGTCAATTCCTTCTGCACGTTGGTCGTCAGTTCATAGACGTTGCGCGTGTAATCGACCAGCTTCTGCAGGTTCGGCTGAGCCAGCTCGGTGTTGAGCTTGGCCACGGTATTGACGTCCTTGGCAGCCAGCAGTTGCTGGGAGTTGGCGACGGAATTGTTGAAGAAGTCGCGCGAAGCGGCAACGTTCAGGGCGGTCAGTTGCTCGACGCCGTTGAATGCGGTGCGCAGCAGGGCCAGCAGCACTTCGGTATTGGCTTTCTGGGCAGTGGCGATTTGTTCGATATTTGGATTGCTCATCTTATCTCCTCGAAATGGGTGGGGGCTGCTGATGAAACAAAACCCCCGCCGAGGCGGGGGGAAGGCAAATTATTTGCGCTTGGCGGCGGTGGCGCCAACAGCCTTGACGGTGGCGTTGGTGGCGGCAGCGACGTTGGCTTCGGTGATTTCGGCAACTTGCTTGGCAGCCTTGTTCAGGTTGTCGAAAGCGGAGTTGGCGGCAGCGATGGCCGACTTGACGGCAGCAACGGCAACGTCGGAACCGGCCGGGGCAGACTTGGCAGCCTTGTCCAGCAGATCGGCAACTTGCTTCTGGAAACCGCCGAATTGCGCTTCAACGCTCTTGGCGAACTCTTCCTGAGCCTGGGCGGAGATTTCGTAGATGCTGCGCGAGTAGGCCACAGCCTTTTCGACGTTCGGCTGGGTCAGGGAAGTCTGGATGGAGATGGCTTCCTGCACGTCCTTGGCGCCGAGCAGGGCCTTGGTGCCGGAGACGGAGTCTTCCAGAACGGAACGGGCGGTATTCAGGTTCAAGGCAGCGATGCGCTCGGCCGAAGCCAGGGCGGCATTGGCAACGGACAGCAGGGAATCAACGGTTGCCTTGTTGGCGGAGGCGAATTGCTCGGGGGTGGTGATGTTGAAGGACATGGGTTATCTCCTGAATGAAAGGGGGTTATGCAGAGCAGTCGAAGCCATTGCGGGGTGCTTCCTGATGTTGATGCTGCGCTGCACCATGGGCTTTATTATAGAGGTGATTGTCGGCTTGTCAACAATATTTTGTGCGGTGCACAAAAACGAACAAGCCCATCAAAATCATGGGCTTGGCGTATTGTCCGGACTCAGTAAACGCCGGTGTCGGGCGGTGCGGCGGGTCGGCGATGCACGGCTATTGTGCGTTTTGCGTCCCCAGGTCGCCGGACCCTTTGAGTTCCAGGCGTTCGCCGCGGGTAGTCGGTGCCGGTTGGCTGTCCTTGCCCTTCGGCTGGATGACGACGCGCACGCGCCCCGGTCCTGTTTTCGGGTCGCGCGTTTCGCCGGCCGTGACCAGGTACTTCTCGCTGATCGCGTCGTACCAGATGTAGTCGCCGCGGACCTGGTCCTCGCCATTCCTGACCCAGGCGCGATGGAACAATTCGAGGATTTCGCTGTTGGTGTTGTACTCGATGCGCTCGCCTTCGCCCTCGACGTATTCCTCCTTGCCGTCCCGCTTCTGGCGGAAACGGGCGAGTCCGCTCTTGCCGCCGAAAGCCGTGCCTTTCTGGAAGCCGTACTGGTCTTCCCGGATCACCACGCGGTCGGCCTTGAGGGTCATGGTGCCCTTGGTGATCAGCACGTCACCTTCAAGAATCTGGATCTTTCGCGCGTCGTCGATCGAGACGCGGTTGGCCTCGAGCAGCATCGGCTTGTCGCGGTCGGCGCGCTCGGCATGCGCCGGGATGCTGATCAGGAGGCAGAGGGTGAGCGTGGCGAGTCGAATGGTCATGGCGCGGCCCTGGGGCGAAGGTATAGCCCGCGGACCTGCGACTGCAGGACGAGGGTCGAGGTGTTGTTGTCGATATGGAGGCCGGTGCCCTTGATCCAGGATTGTCCCTGGGTGATTTCCACCGGGCTGCTGGTGAACGCGATGCCGGCCTCGGGCTGGGCGGTCAGGTTGGGCATGCGGGCGATCATTTCGAGGCTGTCCGGTGTTGCCGCACGGGTCACGCTGACGTTGTCCCAGAGATAGACGGTTTCGCCTTTGGCCGTCACCTTGGCATGGTCGCCGGTGACGACGACCTGGGCGCCTTCCGTGCGGTAGCTGGTGAGGATCGGTGACTTTACTTCGGAGGTGTCGTCATCAGGAAAGTGCACGAGATACGGCGCCGTGAGGCGATATTTGACCTGTCCGTTCTGATCGAAGCGGCGCACGGTGAAGTTTTCGGCGATGGCGTCGGGGTCGTGGCGAAGCTTGCCGTCGTGATTGGTATCGCCACGGTCGACCGTACTTTGCAGCCAAAAACTGAGTCCGGCCAAAATGGCCAGAACGATGACCGGAAAGAGTTGGCTGGGCCAGTGTTTCATTGCGTGCCGAGGTAGGGCGCGAAGGCCGCGTCGAGCTTGCCCTGGGCGGCGAGAAGGAATTCGATGGCCTCGCGCACGGCCCCTTTGCCGCCGCTGGCTTCGGTCACCAGGTGGGCGCGCTCCTTGACGACGGGGCGGGCATTGGCCGGGGCGATGGCCAGGCCGCAGCGGGTCATGGCCGGCAGGTCGATCAGATCGTCACCCATGAAGGCGAGTTCCGACCATTGCAACCCCAGTTGTTCGAGCAGTTGGCCGGAGACGGCACCCTTGTCGCCGACGCCGTGGAAGACATGTTCGACGCCGAGATCCCTGGCGCGACAATTGACGACGTTCGATGTCCGCCCGGTGATGATGGCCACCTTGATGCCGGCACGGCGCAGCAGCACGACGCCGAGACCATCCTGGACGTTGAAGGTTTTCAGCTCGTGACCGTCGTCGGTGTAATGCAGGCCGCCGTCCGTCATCACGCCGTCGATGTCGAAGGCGACGAGCTTGATGTTGGCGGCGCGGGCGTTGATGTCCATCAGATGACCTTGGCGGTAAAGAGATCGTGCATGTTCAGGGCACCGATCAGGTGATTGTCGGCATCGACGACGAGCAAGGCGTTGATGCGCAGGCGTTCCATCATTTCGACGGCTTCGACGGCCAGGCGGTCGGGGCCGATGGTGCGCGGCGCGGCATGCATGACCGTGGCGATGTCGCCTTGTTGCAGGTCGATGCGTTTTTCGAAGGCGCGGCGCAGGTCGCCGTCGGTGAAGATGCCGAGCACCTGGTTGGTCGGGTTGGTAATGGCGACCAGTCCGAGGCCGCCGCGCGACATGGCGATGATGGCGTCGGTGATCGGCGTGGAGGGGGGCACGGCCGGCACCCGGTCGTCGGCACGCATGACGTCGCGGACGTGGGTGAGCAGGCGACGGCCGAGCGAGCCGCCGGGGTGCGAGCGGGCGAAGTCCTCCGGCCCGAAGCCGCGTGCGTCGAGCAGGGCTACGGCCAGCGCATCACCGAGCGCCAGGGCGGCTGTCGTGCTGGCCGTTGGGGCGAGGTTGTGCGGGCAGGCTTCCTGGGCAACGCCGGCGTCGAGATGAATGTCCGCTTCGCGGGCCAGCGTCGAAGTCGGCACGCCGGTCATCGAGATGATCTTGGCGCCCTGCCGTTTGAGGGCCGGCAGGATGCTGAGCAATTCACCGGATTCGCCGGAGTTGGAGAGGGCGAGCAAAACGTCGTCGCGGGTGATCATGCCGAGGTCGCCGTGGCTGGCTTCGGCCGGATGCACGAAGTAGGCGGGGGTGCCGGTGCTGGCCATGGTGGCGGCGATCTTGCGGGCGATGTGGCCGGATTTGCCCATGCCGCTGACGATGAGTCGGCCGTGGCTGTTCAGGATCAGTTCGACGGCGCGCGAAAAATCGCCATTTATTCGGTTTTTTAGCGCGTCGACCGCAGCGGCCTCGATGCTCAGGGTCTGGCGACCTAGTTCCAGAGCGCGTTCCGGCGAGAAACGGGCGGTAGATTGGCTTGGGTTCATGAGCATGCTGAGGTTATGATGGCCGAAGTATACCCGACTTCACGCAACGACCTTGAGCGCACTCTCTCTCGTCCTTCTTCTGCTCGGTGCCTCGGTTCTCGCCGTGGTTATCTTCCGTCGTTTCAATTTGCCGCCGGTGCTCGGGTATCTCTTTGTCGGCTGCGTCATCGGGCCGCATGCGCTGAACCTCATGAACGACGTTTATCGGGCCGAGCATCTCGCCGAATTCGGCGTCGTTTTCCTGATGTTCTCGATCGGCCTCGAGTTCTCGTTGCCCAAGCTCTATGCGATGAAACGCATCGTGTTTGGCCTCGGCCTGTTGCAGGTGCTATTGACCATGACCCTGGTTGGCGGGCTGGTCATGCTCCTCGGGGTGAGCTGGCAACTCGGCATTGCCCTCGGCGGGGTCTTCGCCATGTCCTCGACAGCCGTCCTCACCAAGTTGCTGGTCGAACGTCAGCAACTGGACTCCGCGCATGGCCGGGAAACCATGGGCGTCCTGCTCTTTCAGGATCTGGCCGTGGTGCCGTTGCTGGTCATCATTCCGTCGTTGACCCAGCCGCCGGAGAAGCTGGCGATGTTGCTCGGCATCGCGCTGCTCAAGGCGGTCGTCGTGCTCGCTATCATTCTTGTCTTCGGCCAGAGGCTGATGCGCAAATGGTTTCATTTCGTGGCGCGCGCCAAGTCTTCCGAAGTGTTCGTCCTCAACGTGCTGCTGATTACCCTGAGCCTGGCCACCATCACCGAAATGGCCGGGCTGTCGCTGGCGCTTGGCGCTTTCGTCGCCGGCATGCTGATTTCGGAAACCGAATACAAGATGCAGGTGGAAGAAGACATCAAGCCCTTCCGCGATGTGCTGATGGGCCTGTTCTTCGTGACCATCGGCGTCAAGCTCGACCTGCAAATCCTGGTCGGGCTGTGGTGGCAGGTCTTGCTGGCGCTGCTTGCCTTGTTGCTGATCAAGTCGCTGGTGGTCGGCCTGCTTTCCTGGCGTTTGGGCGCCTCACCGGGCAATGCCATCCGCTCCGGCTTGTGGCTCTGCGCCGGGGGCGAATTCGGCTTTGTGCTGCTCGGCGAAATCATCAACATGCCCAGGGAAATCCAGCAGGTCGCGTTGACCGTGCTCGTCCTCTCCATGCTGGTCGCGCCGTTCATCGTGCAGTACAGCGAGCGGATCGTCGTTCGCTTCGTCGCCAGCGAATGGATGTTCCGCTCGATGCAACTGACGAAGATTGCTGCCCAGTCGATGGGTGCCGAGAAGCACGTAATCCTCTGCGGGTTTGGCCGGAGCGGGCAGTACCTTGCCCGTTTCCTGAATCAGGAAAACATCAATTACGTGGCGCTTGACCTCGATCCCGACCGGATTCGCGAGGCCTCGGCCGGCGGCGAAAATGTCGTCTATGGCGATGTCGGCCGAAAGGAGGCCCTGATGGCGGCAGGCCTCATGCGGGCCAGCGTCGTGATCGTGACCGTCGGCGAGACCGCACTGGCCGAGAAGGTTCTTCACCACGTCCAGGAATCTCGCCCCGATTTGCCCGTGGTGGTTCGTACTGCCGACGAACGGGACATGGAGCGCCTGACCCGGGCGGGCGCCGCAGAGGTCGTCCCGGAAGAACTCGAGGCCAGCCTGATGCTGGCTTCTCATGCCCTCGTGTTGCTCGGCGTTCCAATCAACCGGATACTGAGGCGCATTCGCCAAACACGCTCACAGCGCTACAGCCTTTTGCGCGGCTTTTATCGCGGTATTTCCGACCGCGATCACGATGATGACGACGAGCATCATCCCCGCCTCCACTCGGTTCTGCTCGCCTCGGGCGCCGCAGGGATTGGCCAGACCCTCGATGCGTTGAACCTCGACGAACTGGGCTGCGAAGTCAGCGCCATCCGCCGGCGTGGCATTCGTGCCCTCGAGCCAGCGCCGGAAACCCGGCTCGAAGAAGGCGATGTCGTCGTCGTTCTGGGTCTGCCCGAGGCCGTCACGGTGGCCGAGGAACGTCTGCTTGGCGGCTGAGCCTGGGCGTGGGGGCTGCCCGGACTTTCAATTTTGACCAATTTTTCCGGTTGACCGTAGCAATCGGCCAGAAATGAAAAAGCCCGCCGAAGCGGGCTTGATTCCGGATTGCTGGTTTGATTTAGAAGGCTATGCAGACCGTATAGCTCTTGTTGTCAGCATAGGCTTCCCCATCTTTTGCTGCATCAGTGGTCTTTCCTTCCTGGGCACGGACCGTTCCTTTGTCTCCGGATCCGTCGTCAAGGGTTGTGTCCAGTTGTTGCGCCAGTTTTGAGTTGATACCGGAGGAGCAAACATAATACGTGCCACTCATCCCTTTTATGGGGAGTGTCATCTGAATGCCGACCATTCCCCCCTCAGCGTTGGAGGGCAGGCTGGCTGAAGATGCGCTTGTGAAATCAGTTGAACCTGGGGCGAGTCCAGCCAGCCGTACATGCTGCCAGAACAACACATTCTCACTTGTTGTATCCGTCGAATTCCAAGTGCCCTCAATAATGCCGCTGCCGGGGGTCTGGCCGGTGGCGCTGGCTAGCTTCCCATTGGTGCCAAAGCGGCTGGCGGCATTGGGATCATCTCCCGGCAGGCGCTTGAACTTGTCTTGATAACCATAAATGAAGACTGGGATTGTCCGGAAATCGTTGGCAAGATTCTTGACCTTGGCGCTATTGATCAACTCCTGCCCCTTCAGTACCCCGCCCAGCAATAGTCCGATAATGACCAGGACAATGGCGATTTCGACAAGGGTGAAGCCCTTTTGATGGGATTTCATGGCATGCTCCAGTTGAGTTCTGAATATTCCTCCGCAAATTTCGTGCCTGTGTAATTGGGCATGGATTTGGCAGATATTGACAAGTCGCTGGGTTGCCAGTGTCGAGATATGGACAGGCTGTCTGAAATATGAACACCGGGATAGGTGGCAAAATTGCCAGCCGCTTGGCTGCCGGGCCGCATTTTCTGTTGGCTTCTCACTTGCTGATGCTTCATGCGCTGGCATTCGGCGGGTGGCAGATGCCCGCTGTGCGACTGCTTTGGGTGGTTGCGCTCGGCCTTTTCCTGATCTGGCAACCCTTTGTCGCCGGCGAGCGCCGGATCGAATTCCGGCAAGGCTTGGTATTGCTTGGCGTTGTCATGGTGTCAACCTTGTTGCTCGGGCCGTGGCTTCTGTTGATCTGGTGCGGCGCACTGGCTGCGGCCATCGGTGGGCGGGTGGTCGGGACCGAGCGGCAGGGCGAGCGCTCCGGTTACCTGCTGGCATTTGGTTACCTGGTTGGCATCACGGTCCTCGGGGTGGTTCCGGAAATTTCTCCCGCCGTCGCCATCGACCCGGCTTTGCGCGGCGCACTGGCCCGCTTCATGCCGCTCGTCTTGCCATTCCTTCTGATTTTTCCGGCGCGGCCGCCGCAACGTAAATCCGCCGAGGCCTTCGACCTTTTCTACGGGGTCATGGTTTTTCTTGTCCTCGCGGTATTCGTGCTGGGTACGCTGGCCTACATGCTGGTCGGTGGCGGGGGCTATGTCGAGGCGTTGTTCAAGACTTCTTTGGCGGTTGCCGGCGCCTTGCTGGTCGTCGCCTGGGCATGGAACCCGCGGGGCGGATTTTCAGGGATCGGCTCGGCTATTTCACGCTACATGTTGTCGCTCGGCATGCCGCTTGAGCAATGGCTGGTTCAGCTTTCGGAAGAAAGCGAGCGACATACCGATCCGGTGCAGTTTCTTGATGCGGTCTTGCAGCGTTTGCGCGCCATGCCGTGGGTCGTCGGTGTTTCCTGGCGAGCCGGGCAGCGTGAGGGACAATCAGGCGAGCCGACCGCGTATGCGCACACTTGCCAGGCGCGCGATCTGGCGCTGACCGTGCATTTTCATCGTTCGCCGTCACCGGCCATGCGCTGGCATGTCGAATGGTTGCTGCGTCTGGCCGTCGAGTTTTATCTGGTCAAGCTTCAGACGCACCAGTTGCAGCGCATGGGTTACGTCCAGGCCATCTACGAAACCGGCGCACGGGTGACCCATGACGTCAAAAATCTGCTCCAGTCGTTGCAAGTCCTTTGCTATGCGGCCAATCAGCCCGGCGATCCAGCCGAGGTGGCGGCCTTGCTGGGGCGTCAGTTGCCGCAGATCACGGAACGCCTGAAGGCGACCCTGGACAAGCTGCAATCACCGCAAACCGAAAGCCTTGAACTGGTTGAAGCCAGCGTTTGGTGGCAGCGCTTCAAGGAGCGGAATGCTCACTTGCCGGTGGATTGGCAAGGTGAGGCTGTGGCCGGGCAGGTTCTTCCCGGGCCGCTCTTCGACAGCGTGGCCGAAAACCTCTTGCAGAATGCCGTGGCCAAGCGTTTGCGCCAGCCCGGTCTGGGCATCCGTGTTTGTTTTGTCGATGGCGCCCTGACTGTTGCGGACGATGGCCAGGCAATCGCCCCCATCCTGGCCAGAACCCTGCTCAGCGAGCCAGTCAATTCCGAGGACGGTCTGGGCATCGGCCTTTACCATGCCGCCCGCCAGGCCGACGGGGTCGGCTATTCTTTGGTGCTGGCCGAAAATCGCCCGGGGCGCGTTGCCTTCAGCTTGTCTGTTGGCCGCTAGGCTGCACTACGTTTGAGCCATTCAGGCGATAAACGAGCGTGTTGCCCTTGCCTTTGAGGTAGAGCGTCAGCGGTTCGTCGAAGGAAAAATGCTGAGCCAGGCGCAGGTGAGTGGTCGCATCGACATGGATCATGCCCGGTGTGCCTTCGCTGGTAATGCGGCTGGCCAGATTGACCGTGTCGCCCCACAGATCGTAGATGAACTTCTTCTTGCCGACGACGCCGGCCACGACCGGCCCGGTGCCGATGCCGATGCGAACGTCGAGATGCATGTCGTTGACCGTGAAGTCGCGATGCAGCAGGTCGCGCATGGCGACGGCGAGTTCGGCGATGGAGCGGGTGTAGTTGGTCTGTTCGTTGTTGAGTCCGCCGGCAACCATGTAGGCATCGCCAATGGTCTTGATTTTCTCCATGCCAAATTGCTCGGCCAATTCGTCGAAAGACGAAAATATCCGGTTGAGCATGGCAAAAACCTGCTGCGGCGTCAGCCCTTCGGCGATACGGGTGAAATTGACGATATCGACGAACATGATCGTCACGTCGGCAAAACCGTCGGCGATGGCCTGGTTGTCGCGCTTCAGGCGTTCGGCGATCGGGCCGGGCAGGATGTTGAGGAGCAGGCGTTCGGACTTCTCCTGCTCGTCCTGTAAAAGCCGGTGGGTTTCTTCCAGATGGGCTTGCGTCTTGGCTTTTTCCAGGACCGCGTAGCGCAAGAGCAGGTAAACGATGCTGGAAATCGCGGCAAAATTCAGCGCGAAGAAAAAGACGCTGGTCCGGATGGAAATTTTTGGTCCGCTGCTGGCCAGACTGTCGGCCAGGAAGTAGTCGAAAAAGCCCGAGAGCGCGGTCAGGAAAATGTAGGCGATGAACCAGGCGAGCGATTCGCGCGCCCCGAAGAACAGCACGGCGCCGATCGGGGCGAGCAATCCCCAGAGACTGGTGCCGCTCGCTGTGATGAAGTTGCCGATGCTCCACTGCACGGCAAACGGAGCAAACAGGAAAAGCGCCAGTTGCGAATAGCGAAACAGGTCGAAATTGCCGCTGCGAAAGTAATAGAGCAGGTTGCCAACGAGCAGAAGTTGAAAAATGAACGGCGCATTCGCCGAAAACTGCGGTCCCATCTGGCCATACAGGAACAGCCAGAGCATCGAGCCGGTACACACCAAACCGGTGGCAAAGACCAGTAGCGATTTCTTCAGGCGTGTTTCAGCATCGTCTTCCGGAAGAACTCCGCCGGTACGCAGGGCGACAAGGAATGGCTGACGATTCACGGGATGCTTTGGCTGTAGCGAGAAGGGCTGGTGGATTCAGTGTGGCAGTCGGCCTGTTACCGGTCAATATGCCGAACGGCTTGATTGATGGCGATTTAAGGGAGTTTGCCAACGGCGACCAGGCGCGATTTGAGGAGATTCGGACCAATCCAGACTAGCAGATCATCGAAGGTGGCGCTTGGCGTGTCCGAGATGAAGGTCTGCGTGGCATTGCTGTTTTGCAGTTCGCTGTTGGCCGCCCCGGCAATTTTGCTGCCGTCGGGAAGATAGGCGCCATTGCTGCGGATTCCGTGGCTGACCACCACCGCTGCGATGTCAATGGCCACGGTTGTGTTGGACAGGTTTCGAATATCGGATAGCCCGGCATTGTCGGGCGGGATTCCGGTGCTCATCGTAAAGCTTGCCTGAGCCCCGGCCACGAGGGGCGCTGTGAATTTGCTACTGGCGAAATAGGTCAGCCGCTGCCCCCATGGATCAGTTTCCTGAGTGCCGAGAACGACCCAGGGAACAACGCCGTGTTGCAGGGTGCAGTCTTCCCGACCGGCGGCGGCATTGGTGTTGGCCAGGTCGGCTTTGGCCGGGCAGGGCAGACGTCCGTTGGCGATGGCGAAGCCGAGCAGCGCCTCCTGCGTGGCGTCGAGTTGACGACGGGCTTCCTGGGTCATGGTCGCTTCGTGTTGTGCCGAAAGGCCAAGGATCATGCCGGAGGAGAGCAGGGCGACGATGATCAGCACGACGGTCAGTTCGACCAGTGAAAAACCATGTTGGGCGGCACGCTGGGTCATCAAAGAGGCTTCAGTAGGCAAGTCGGTCGTTGAAGGTAGCCGATGGCGTTGTTGCCGTAAAGTCCGGGACTGGTGCCGTCGCGTCGCCGTCACGCGTCGGGTCGGCGTTGATGCTTTCCAGGAAATTGGCGCTGCCTGGCGTTGCCCGATTTTGCGCACCGATGGCGCGACCGGCGGCGAGTGTTACCAGGCGGTAGGTTCCGGCGGCATTGACCCGAAGTTTGCCGGGCTCGTTCATCGAGACGTTGCTGATCTGGTAAAACAGCGTGCCGGCCCACTCGTTTTTGGTCCACCACGAGGTGGCGCTCGGCAGGAGAAAGTCGCAGCGGCTGGATAGCCAGACCATGGGAAAGCCGCTGGCGGTGGTGCTGGCCAATGAATTATCGAGCGCGTTGGCGGCGTTCAGCAAGGTATTGACTAGCGCCGTGGTTTCGCCCAGGGCGGCTATGGCGCTGGCACCGGTCGTGGCGTTGGGGTTGTCGATATAAGCCTGCAATAGCGCCGCAGATTCATTTTTTCCGGTAATGCTGGTCAGCGCGTCGTTGGCGATCTTGTAGGCAGAGGTGTCAAGAATGCGGGCCGAGCCGGGGTCATCACCGGTGGTAACCGGGTTGGCCTTGGCCAGCGGCGCCACCAGCGAGGCGTTGTCGGAAATGGATTTTGCCCAAATTTCGAGGTTGACCGTAGCATCGCCCAGAGCGAGGGCAGACTGAGCAAGTTGCGACAGTTGGTTTCTGGGCTGGACTGGCCTTGGGGAGGCGGTATCCAGTTGCGTGAATGCCGTGCGCTTGCTTTCGTAGATCGTGATGGCAGCCCGCAGACTGGTATGGGTGACGTTGTTATCGACTTGTTCGTTGCTGGCAATGCTGGCGGCGAGAGTGGTCACGCTGGCGATGGCTGCACTGGTGCTGGCGCCAATGGTGGCGTAGTCCGGGGGGGGGGACTGGATGGCGGCAATGGCACCATCGAAGGCCGTACTGGCCGAGTTTCTCGCCGTCACCACGCCGGGAACGCCGGTAGCGATGTCCGCAACGGCGGCTCGTGTACCGTTCAGGGCAGCCAGCAAGGCGTTCAGATTGTCGCTGGTGGGGGCTGTGCGGAAGGTGGCGTTGAGGCTGTTCAGGGGCGTCGCATAGGCACTGACATCGTTGGCGAGGACGCTAACCCGGCTGCTTTCGACGGCGCTTTGCAGGGTGTTGAGGGCGTTGATCAGACCGCCGGCGGCAGCCATGGCCAGGCTGCCGTCGCATGCGGGGGCTATGGGGTTGGTCGGGTCGCAGGCGAGACTGGCGCTTGTCTGGGCGGCGATGAGCGAGGGGGATATGTCTGGCCGAGCGCTTACGGTTGCGTATAAAAGCTGACGAATGCCGAGCGTCAGGCTGGCAAAGTCGGCGGCCGTGTTGGCTTGGCCAAGTCTTGTCGAGTACTGGCTGATTTGCCACGGAAAGACATCGACGCCGAGTTGGGAAATTTGATCGGCCAGCGCAGTCAGGGGTGAATCGGGCGTGGCGGACAGGCTACGTATCTTCGTTCCTTCGCTGCGACTGATACGTCCGTTGGTCGCCGCGCTTGTCACCGCTAGTTCAACGCCATGCAGTTCGTTGTAGGCGTCGTCAGCCAGTTGCTTGAGTTGATTGGCCTTCAGGAATATCGCGTCGAACAGGTTTTTGGCTGGGAGCAGGGCGTCACTCAAGGCGTTGAGGGCGGTCATCTGTTGACTGGCGTCGGGTGCCAGCGACAACAGGTTGAGGCTCCGGCTCAGTTTCGTGATAGTCGATTTCAGCGCGGCTTCCGGCCCGGCGGTCGGCTGTGTGGCCGGAACCCGGCCGAACAGGCTGTTGGCCTTGCCTTGATAGTTCGTGACCGACAGCGGCGCCGGCCAAGGATAGCGATGATCGGTGTTGGCCGATGAGGCTGCATGACTATCCAGACAGCTTCGGACTTCGTTGGCCACCCGCTTTTCGGCGGCTGCCATTAACTCCTGGCGAGTGATGACGGCGATGACGTCGTTGTCGCCATCGGTCGAGGATCGGCCGACCAGGAAATGGTCATCGCCGTCGCTGTTGGCTGGGTCGAGCGCGCCGCGGGGGGCGATGATCACAGCGACCACATCGTTGTTGACCGACCCGTCGGCGGCGGTGAGGCGCATCGCCGTTGGCGTCTCGCTGTTGATCGGCGGCGTTGGCCGGTCGCCGCCAAACAGGCGATAGACGGCAAGCTGCAAGGGCATGCCGTGATCGTCCTGAAAGTCCCGGACGTCTAGGGTTTTCCACGGCAGGTTGCCGATGTACGAATCGCAGTCGTCGCGCGATAGCAAGGGAGAAACGCCGTCGCCGATCAGGTCGGGGCAGAGAAGTCGGCCCGGTCGCTGGTCGTCCAGTACGGCATAGGCGATCACGGCTTCCTTCGCCCGGGCGAGCGAAATGGCAAGTCTGGCATCCGATTCGCTCCGGCTGAACTGACTGTTGGCGCTGCGATAGAAGGCGTAGCCGCCGGCCATGGCGACCAGGATCAGGAGCATCCACAGTGCAACGCCCCTTTGCGCGGTCGGGGGGGCGTGTCGCTTCATTGGCTCGGCCTGCCTCGCTTGATCACGATGTGGCCGTCGCGAAGCAGGCTTTCCCGTTCGCCGGTTGAGGGATTGAAGGTGTCGCCAACCGGGACGCGTGGTGCCGGCGCTGTGCTTTCCCAATTCGCTTCGCCGTTGATCCAGCGAATGCGGCGGCCGTTGCTGCTGCGTACTTCGCCGTTGATCGTCTGGCTGGCCTGGTCGTCGGCGTTGGGTTGGAAGCCGGTGTTGTGCTGGCGCTGGATGTCGAGTCTGGCCCGTTGCTGCGGGTCGAGGAAAAGGCGGCCGAGGGCGGGCTGGTCGGCGAGGCTCGGGGCGATGGCCGACGACAGCAGGAGGAGGGCGAGCAGGCGGGCGAGCAGGCGCGTCGGACTCATTTGCTGTCCTTGGCCGGGCCGGTGGTGATCCACTGCATGTCGCATTCGGCGCCGAGCTGGGCCATGGCGTCGCGGGGGGCGGCCTGGCTCGGCAGGGGCGAGAGTTTGCAACTGCGCACGATGACGAGGGCCTTGGCGTTTTTCTGGACGTCGGTGAGGAAATTGAGCAGGTCTTCTTCGTGCAGCAGGCGAAGTTGCAGGTGCAGGGGGCTGGCGAACCAGGCGTAGCCGGGGTCGTTGCCATTTTCCAGGGTGGTCTGGGCGCCGAATTCGTACTTCATGCCGGGAATGCGCAGTTGGCGCTGGGTGTCGCGGAGTTGCTCCATCCAGTCGAGCCGTCTTTCCGGGCCGGTGATGCCGGCGTTTTTGAGTTGCTGGAGTAGCGCGGTGCGTTCCCGGATTTCCTGTTCTTCGGTGCGTACCTGGCGCAGGCGTTGTTCGAGCTGGTCGCGGGTGCTCAGCGCGGTATCGCGTTCATGCTCGGCTTTGTTTTTGTCGAGATTGCAGGCCCAGCCGAGCAGGCCGGCGACGCCGATCATGATCAGCGTGGCGAACAGGGGCAGCCAGAGTTTTTTGAGGTCGTGGCCGCTCAGTGTCATGGCGCCTTGTTCCGGACGATTTCAACGGCAAACTGCCGCGGCGGGGCTTCTTCGTCGAGTCCGTCGCCGCCGCGCAGGGCGCGGCCGGATTCGATGTCGAATGGTCGTTGCAGCACCTTGATGGTGCTCGTGGCGTCGGCGCCCAGGGCCGCGACAAACTGGTCGAAGACGGCCAGCGTCTGGCGGACGGTGGCCCGCTCAAGCTGGATGGTGCCGCGGACGGCGATGATTTCCGGCTCGTTGGCGGGCATTCCTACGGTCAACCGGGAATTTTGCCCATTTTTCCAGTCGATGCCGGCGAGGACGATGGCCGGCATGCGGTCGAGAACCTGGCTGACCATGATGTAGCTTGAGGTCGGCAGGCGTTGCTGGGCGACCAGTTCGCCATAGCGGCCGGTCAGGCGGCGCAGCGTCTCGTGGTCCATGCCGAGTTGCGGGAAGGTGGCGGAGATTTCCTGATAACGCCGGTTGAGGTCGGCTTGGCTGGCTTCCAGTACCTGGGTTTCGTTGCGCAGCGCGCTGGCGTCGTAGGTTCTCTTGGCGGCGAACAGGGCACCCCCGAGCAGGGCGATCATGCCGGCGGCGATGAGGCCATGGCGAATCTGGGCGAGGCGGAAATGGTGGCGATGCGTTTCGCCGGCGAATTGCTGGGCCGGCGGTGCCGTGGCCAGCAGGTGCAGGAAGAGCAGGTCGCTGCGATTGTCCTCGGGCGGTGTGTGCAGATTGAGCTTGCCGGCGGCGACATGACTGTCGATGAGCGTGAAGTTGAGCGGGCCGCGTTCCGGGCAGGCCTTGTCGATGGCCGGTATGGTCAGCGGGTGGGCGACGATGTAGGTGGGCAGGTTTTCGTCGCGCCCGATCAGACGCTGGCCGATCAGGTACTGGTGCAGCTTGCCGGCTTCGGCGGCAAAGGCGCTGGCGATGCCGGCAATGCTGCTGTCGGTGAGCGGCGCCATGCGGGAGAAATGGGCATGACCGTCGACGATGTAGGTTTCGCGGATCGAGTGATCCTGCAGGGTGAGCAGCAGGCAGCGGCCGCTTTCCTGACCGAGCTTTTTGAGCAATTGGCCACCCAGTTGGGCGACGGTGTAGATGCCGACGAGCGCCACTTCGGCTTCATCGAGTTTGTTGAGCCAGGGCTCGAAATGGCCCGGGTTGGTCAGTGCGGAGAGCAGCAGCTTTTCGTTTTTGCGCTGCCGCTTTTCGTAGCCTAGTGAAATGGCTGCGGCGAGCGAGGCGCCGAGAAAATGCTGGCCGATCTTGCGGGTGATCAGCGTTTGCCGGTCGGCGCCCTGCAGGAAAGGTATGGTCTCCAGCGCGTGGCCTTCCTCGGCCACGTTGGCGAGCAGCGAGAACGGGCTGCTGTCGTGCTCGGCGAGGTATTCGGCAAACAGCCGGAAGCCTTCTTCGTTTTGGTCGAAGACGCCCTCGCAGCGCAGCTTGCCCTGCTGCCAGAGGTAAGCCGACAGGCGATGCGTGTTGAGGTAGAGGAGGCGGCAGCTCACGTTTTGATCTTGCTGATGACGTCGTAAATGGGGCCGATGACCGACAGCATAATCCAGCCGAGCAGGGCGCCCATGAAAAGCGTCAGCATCGGCTCGATGAGGGCTTGCGCCTTGCCGACCGATTCCTTGACGTCGCGGTTGTAGAAGTAACTGACGTTGAGCAGCGCCTTGTCCAGCCCGCCGGTGCTTTCGCCGATGCGCAGCATGCGCACGACGAGCGGCGGAAAGAGGCCGACATCGCGGAAGGCGCCGGCCACGTTCTGGCCTTCGCGGATCGATTGTTCGACGCGCTCCAGCGCCTTGCGGACAACGCGGTTGCCGACGATGGCCTGGGTCGTGCGGATCGATTCAAGCACCGGGATGCCCGAGGCGTAGAGCATGGCGAAGGTGTTGGCGAAGCGCGAAAGGATGATCTTTTTGAGGATGGGGCCGATGATCGGCAGGCGAAGCTTGATGCCGTCCAGACGAAAGCGCGCCAGCGGGTTGGTACGCAGCAGCGCCTGCAGGGCAAGGACGGCGACGATCGGCAGCGCCAGGAAGATGTACCAGTAATTGACCAGCAGGTCGGAGATGAAAAACAGCAGCTTGGTGTGCGGCGGCAGCGTTTGCCCCATGTTCTTCACGAACAGCTTGAGCTGCGGGACCATGTAGATCATCAGGAAGAAGGTGGCAGAGAGCACGATGGTCGCCACGAAGGCCGGGTACATCAGCAGCTTTTTCGTGTGCGAGGCCAGTTCGTCCTCCCATTTCAGCGATTCGGAGAGGCTGGCCAGGACGTCGGGCAACTGGCCGCTGGCTTCGCCGGCGCGGATCAGGTTGCAGAACACCTGGCTGAAAATTTCCGGGTGGGCGCTCATCGCCTGCGACAGGGTCTGGCCGCCTTCGATGCTTTCGATGAGCCCGGCCATCACTTCGCGGAAGCGGGGATGATCGACCGAGTCGCGCAGGTCGGTCAGCCCTTCGAGAATGGGCACGCCGGCCCGGGTCAGGTGCTCGAGGTGGAAGCAGAAATTGATCAGCTCGGGACGCGGCACGCGCTGCGCACCGAACAGGGCGCGATGCTGGATCGGCGAGCCGGTGATCAGATCGAGATTCATGCGCTTGAGGCGCATTTCGAGGTCGACCAGATTGATCGCATCGAGGCGTCCGTAGGTCATCCGACCTTCGACGCTGACCGCCTTGTAGTCAAACAACACGGCTACATCCTGTCGGTCAGGTCGACGACGCGGGCCAGTTCTTCAAGCGAGGTCGTGCCGTTGAGCACGCGGTGCATGCCGTCGTCGGCCAGCGTGGTGAAGCCCTGGAGCAGCGCCCGCGAGCGGATTTCGTGGGCGGTCGCGCGGCGGGCAATGAGTTCGTCGATGCCGGCGTCGATGCGCAGCAGTTCCATGATCGCGATGCGCCCGCGGTAGCCCTGGAAGTCGCACAGCTCGCAGCCCGTGGGCCGGAAGAGCACTGGCCGCGGTCCTTCGCCGAGGTCGGCGAGCAGGCGGATTTCGTGTGGCTCGGCATGGTACGGCGACTTGCAGTGATCGCACAGGCGGCGAATCAGGCGCTGGGCGACGATACCGATGATATTGCCGGACATCACGTCGGGCAGCACGCCGATGTCGAGCAGGCGGGGCACGGCGCCGATCGCCGAGTTGGTGTGCAGGGTGGTGTACACCTGGTGGCCGGTCATCGCTGCGCGGAAGGCCATTTCGGCCGTTTCGGCATCGCGCACCTCGCCGACCAGGATGACATCGGGGTCCTGGCGCATCATCGAACGGATGCCGTTGGCGAAATCGAGCTTGGCGGTTTCCGAGACCGAGGTCTGGCGAACCATCGCCATCGGGTATTCGACCGGGTCTTCGAGGGTCATGATGTGAATGCCCTCGGAATTGATGTGGTTGAGTATCGAATACAGCGTCGTCGTCTTGCCGCTGCCGGTCGGGCCGGTGACGAGAATGATGCCCTCCGGCCGCGAAATCATGAGCTTGAGCTGGTGCAGGTGTTCCTCGGCCAGGCCGAGATTTTCCAGCGGCACGATGCCTTTTTGCCGGTCGAGAATGCGCAGAACGATGTTTTCGCCGTGGATGGTCGGTTGGCTGGCGACCCGGAAGTCGATCGGCCGGCCGGAAACGGTGAGGCTGATCCGGCCATCCTGCGGCGCTCGCATTTCGGCGATGTTCATGCCGGACAGCACCTTGATGCGCACCGTCATGGCCGGCCAGTAGGACTTATGCAGGGCGCGGATCTGGCGCAGCATGCCGTCGATCCGGTAACGGATGCGCAGGAAATTGGCTTCCGGTTCGAAGTGGATGTCCGAGGCCTCGCGCTTGACCGCATCGGTGAGGATCGAGTCGATCAGGCGAACGACCGGCTGGCTGTACTCGTCGTCGGTCGTCGCCAGGCTCTGCCAGTCGATTTCACCGGTTTCGATCTCGTGCAGGATGCCGTCGATCGATAGTTCGTGGCCGTAATACTGGTCGATGGCGTGGTCGATTTCCGATTCGCTGCCGAGCAGGGTTTCGATTTCGGCGCCTTCTTCGAGTTGACCGCGGACTCGGTCGAGGCCAACGATGTCGTTGATGTCCGAAATGGCCAGCGTCAGGCGGCGGTTGTGGTGGTCGTAGTCGAGCGGCAGCAGGTGGTGGCGTTTGGCCAGTTCGCGCGGTACCAGCTTGAGCGCCTGTGGATCGATGACGGCGCGCGACAGGTCGATGCTCTGTTTGCCCAGGTTCTCGGACAGCGCCTGGCGCAGCGTGGCCTCGGTGACGAAGCCCAGCGAAACCAGCAGCTTGCCGATCGGCTGGTTCTGTTTCATCTGCTCGAGCAGCGCGATACGCAACTGGTCTTCCGACAGGATGCCTTCGGAAATCAGGATCTGGCCGAGCGGGCGGTGCTGGAGGTCGGAAGTGCTCATGGGCTTACGGCTGGCGCTCGGCTTGCAGTTCGTTCAGGCGCCGCTGGAGCCTCGCGGGCTCGAATCCGGCCGGGCGTTTCGCCGCTGCCTCCTGCGCCTGCCGGTAGTGCTGGGCGGCGAGGCGGGGTTGGCGCAAGTGGTCCAGGCTGACCGCCAGATTGAACAGGTAGTCGGGGTTGTCGCCCTCGGTCGCCACGGCATTGAAATACACCTGCTGCGCCTCGGACCAGCGGCCCTGGCGGGAATAGAGGTTGCCCAGCGCAAAATTGAGCGGCGCTGATTGCGGCTGGCTGGAAAGCAGCGACTTCAGGCGGCTTTCTGCGCTGGTCGGGTCGGCATTGGCCGACAGGTTGTTGAGGACGGCCGCCTGCGTGGCCGGATCGCTCGGGTTGGCCACCAGCGCCCGCTGACGCAGGTCGTCGGCATCCGCCGTGCGGCCCTGGCGCTGGGCAATGGCGGCAAGGGCGAGCAGCGTATCGGTGTTGTTCGGGTCGCGCCGCAAGGACTGTTCGAACTCGTGGCGCGACAGTTCAATGTCGCCACGTTGCAGGCTGGCGTAACCGCGCGTCAGGTTGAGGTCGGGTTCCGGCTGGGTGCGGGTCAGGCGGATGGGCGTCTGGCCTGAACCGTCGACATCAGGTGCCGGCATGGTCAGCGAGCTCGCTTCACGACGCGGGAAGAGGGGGCGTGCCGGTGGCTCGTCGGCGACTTCCACGGTCGACCGGGAAAAAGGGGCAAAATCGGAAGGTGGCGCCAGTGGAACGGCCGGCACCAAGCGCGGCGCAGATGATGGCGCCGGCTGGGCCAGCGGCGCCGTGGCGTTGACCGCCAGCGACCCGTGGTTCATCGCATTCATTTGATACCAGACGTAGCCACCGATGACGATGCCGGCGATGCCCAGTGTGCCCAGCGCCAACCACAAGGGGAGCCGTGACGGTACGGCCGGGGTCAGCTTGGCGGCAAATGCGTTGCGTACCGCTTCGCGGGTTTCGGTCGGCCTGGTAGGGGGCGTGCCGGGTTGGGGCACGGTCCGCGGCGGATCGGGACGCGTCGAGTTGGCTAGTTCCGCGTCCACTGCGGCGAGGTGAGACGCCAGGTCGGGAAGCGGATTCGGCGCACTCCTGGCCGGCTCCGGTGCATACGGTTCCAGACTGAGCAGGTCGCCGGCCGTCGGCAAGGTGCCTCCCGGCGGGTTGCGGGCAGATTCCTGCTTGGCATTTTCCGCCCGCTTGAGGGCATCCATGAGCAGGCTCACGCGCAGCCCTCAGCGGCTCGGAGTGACGTTGAAAGGCTGGGCTTCATTCGGCTGGGCGAAGAAATTCTGCCCGGGAAGATGGTCACGCAAGGCCGCGAAATCGCCGTCGAGGCTGGCGTCCTTGATGACGACGGGGCGAAGGAAAATCACGAGTTCGGTCTTTTGGGCGACATTGTTCCGGTTGTTAACCAGTTCACCCGCTAGCGGGATTTGACCCAGCAAGGGCACGCGCTGGTTTTGATAGTCGATCTTGTCTTCCATCAATCCGCCGAGAATGGCGATGTTGCCGCTGGCGACACGCATCACCGATTCGATCTCGCGGGTTCGGATGACGGGAACGAGATTGTTGATGTTGTTTTTCTTCAGCTCGGGATTGGGGTCGGGGACTTCCCGGGCGACGGTGGTGATCGTCGGCCGCACATTTAGTGTTACCGCGTTGCCATCGCTGATCTGGGGGGTTACGCTGACCACGAGGCCGACTGAGACGGATTGCGGTGTCGTCGTGTAGACCGTGTTCGTGCCGACGTTGGCGGTTGTCGTTGTGTCAGCCTTGACGCTGAAATAGACGTAGTTTTCAACCACCTTCAACAGCGCCGTCTGGTTGTTCATGACAGAGACCCGAGGGCTGGAAAGTACCTTGGTCGTCCCGAAGGTATTGAGCATCGTGATCAGCGCATCGGGATTGCCACCCCTGTCGTAACTGAGGTTGTAGGCATTCTTCGTAAGGACGTCGCCAATGAAGTTGAGCGAGCCGGCGCCGGCCAGTTGCGTCCAGTTGACGCCTTGCTGGTAGCCATCTTTCAGCGTGACTTCGACGATGGTCGCTTCGATCAGCACTTGTCGCTGGGCCGAGTTGGTGACCCGATCCACAAACTCCTGAATCCGCTCATGCTGCCGCTGGGTGGCGCGCACCGTGATGACGCCGCTTTCGGCATTCATGATGACCGATGCGGCTTCCCGGAAAGTGCTGCGGCGCTCGACGGAGGTGCCTGTCGCCTGGCTGGCCGAGTTCGGGCTGGGGTTGCTTTGCAGCGCGTTGGCAATGGCCTGGGCTGCACGTTGTCCGGCGCTCTGGGGCAGGGCGGCAGCGCCGGTCGATGTCTGCGCCGTTGATCTCTCGATGACGGTTTCGCTCGACCCTTCAGGGAAAACCTTGTCGGTTTCGCGCAGGATGTCCTTGATGTTCTTTTCCAGCGACTCCCAGAACTGATTGCGGGAGGTGTTTTCAATGCGCGTGTTGGAGATGTTCCCGCCGCCGGTTGAGGGTGCGGACGTGTTGCCAGTGCCGCCGGAGGTGCCGGTGGCAATCTGGGTATTGGTCGAAACCGTGCCCGTGACATTCCGCGCCATGTTTACGTAATCGACCTTGTAGTGCTTGAGGAAGGGCGAGTCGGGCATGACGGCGAGATTCGGACCATCGAGTTCGAAGCGCATGTCAACCTGCTTGGAAATCCGCGTCAGCAGTTGCGGCAAGGTCTGGTCGATGGCATTCAGCGTGACGGTGCCGGTGATGCCGGGATGGATGTCGACGTTGACCTTGGCGTCGCGGGCCAGGGCGAAAAGCAGGTCGCGCGCGGGAACGTTATTGACGACGACGCTGTAGGTTTCGGCTTTGCGGCTGGCGTTGGGCTTGGGCAGGGCGAGGGTTTGCTGGACCGGAGCGGGGATGTTCGCAGCGACGACAGCGGGGGGCGTGCTGGTTGTATTCAGATGGCCCTTGAGTGGTTCGCGCGGGGTGGGCGCCGCACAGGCGGCCAGCAGGAGGGAAATAAACGTTGCGCTGATGAAACCGATTTTCATCGGGTTTTGCCTTGTCTGTGCTGGATGGTCATGGGTCACGCGGTGGGTCGCTATGATGCTAGCACGTAAATTGGCATGGCAACACTAACGTAACTTGCTGACTTGCCGCGGGAAAGGCTGTGCTGCCTTGATTGAGTCAGGGAGTGCCCGCATGGCTTCGACGGCCTCTTCCCGGCTGGCGAAATCGCCGTAAATCACCCCGACCCGGTCGCGTCCGGAAAGGCTGGAGCGATAGGCGCGTATTTGCGATGGGTCGAGCGCCCCGGTGGCGCGGGCCAGGAAGCCTTCAATTTCGCCGGTATGGAAGGCGTCGGTAGCGAGCAGTTGAATGAAGTAACGACTGTTCGGCACAGTTTCGATCCACTGTTCGTATTGCCCAAAATGCTGGAGAGTCAGGGCGGCGAAGCGAATTTTGTCCGGGGAGGCGGCCGGCGCTGGCGCATCCGGGGGCAAGGGTGCCGGTTGCGGTCGCGTCGCCGGTTCGCTAGGCGTGAGGGGCGGGGAGGGCGAGGCTTGCGGGGTTGGGGGGGGGGTCGCCGGGCTGGGCACGGTTGGTAGCTGTGCGCCTGTGGTCAGCGCGATCAGCAGCGCGCCAATGCCGGCGCCGCTTGCTCCCCAGATCAGGGGTTTGGGGTTGAACGGCGGTTTGGGCTGCAAAGGGGAGAAACGCGCATCCTGCGCCGCCAGTTTGATTTCGGCGCTGCCTACCTGATGAGTGCCACTCGAATAGGCGGCGAGCAGCGCCTTGTCGGCAACGATATTGATGCGTCGGGATAGGCCTTCGGAAACCTTGGCAATTGTCGTCACGGCTTCGGCGGTGAATGGATTGGGGCCGCGATAGCCGGCGGCACGCAGGCGAAACTCGATATAGGCGGCAACGTCGTCCTGTTTGAGCGGCGTCAGGTTGAAGTGCTGAGTGATGCGCTCACGTAGCTGGCGCATGTCGGTTGCAGCCAGGCGCTCGTCGAGTTCGGGCTGGGCGAACAGGGCGATCTGCAGCAGCTTCGTGGCTTTCGATTCGAGGTTGGAGAGCAGGCGGATCTCTTCAAGCGACCCGGCGGGCATGGCGTGCGCCTCGTCGATCAGCAACACGACCCGCTTGCCTTGGCCGTAACGGGTGATCAAGGCGTCCTGCAGGGCACGGGTCAGCGAGTGCGTGGCCTTGCCGTCGGTGGGAATGCCAAGTTCGTCGGCAATGGCGCCGAGAATTTCCTGCCGGGAGAGGGATGGATTCGCCAGGTAGAGCGTTTCGACATTCTCGGGCAGACGTTCGAGCAACATCCGGCAAAGCATGGTCTTGCCGCTGCCCACCTCGCCTGTGACCTTGACGATGCCTTCGTCCTGCGTGATGGCGTAGATCAGGGCGTCGAGCGTCGGCCCGCGGTTGGCGCCGGTAAAGAAAAAGTCGGTGTGTGGCGTAATGCGGAACGGCGGCTCGCGCAGGCCGAAATAGTCGAGATACAGACTCATCGGCGGGTCCAGCTTTCCATGCGGTTGTAGAGCGTCGTTCGGTTGATGCCGAGGCGACGGGCGGCTTCGCTCATGTTGCCGCCACTCAGTTCGATGGCCGCCTCGATGTAGCCGCGCTGCCAGAGTTCGAGGGTGGCGTCGAGATTGAGCCTGGCGGTCTTGTTTAGGTGCTGGCGAGCCGCTTGTTTGGCCTCATCCAGGTCGCCGGCGGACAGCCCAGCTGTTCCGGCAAGGGGGTCGATGGTGTCAACGTGGTCGAGCTCGGCGCGCAACTGCTCGGCGGAAATTGTCTGGCCGGGGTAACGGGCGGTCAGGCGGATGACGATGTTGCGCAGTTCGCGCACATTGCCGGGAAAACCGTAGTCCAGCCAGAGCGACTGGGCGGCCGGGGCAAGCTGAAAAGGCTCGGCGTGGGCGCTGGCGGCACAGCTCTTCCGGAAATGTTCGAGCAGGAGCAGGCGGTCGAGGCCGGTTTCCCGGAGCGGCGGTACTGCTACGGTGAACACGGAAATTCGATGAAAAAGGTCCGCCCGGAATCGGCCGGCCCGCATTTCCTGGCGCAGGTCGCGGTTGGTGGCCGCCACGATGCGCGCCGTCGAAACCCGGGTCTGCGTTTCGCCGACGCGCTGATATTCGCCATTTTCAAGGACGCGCAGGAGCTTCGGTTGCAAGTCGAGGGGCAGCTCGCCGATTTCGTCCAGGAAGAGGGTGCCACTGTCAGCGTCTTCGAAATATCCGGATTTGGCGCTGTTGGCGCCGGTAAAGGCACCCTTGGCGTAGCCGAAAAGCGTCGGTTCCAGCAGCGTCGGCGAAATGGCCGCGCAGTTCAGGGCGAGGAAAGGCTTGTCCTGCCGCTCGGTGAGGTGGTGCAGGTAGTGGCTGGCGACGATGTCCTTGCCACTGCCTGACTCCCCTTCGATCAAGACAGGGTAGGCCAGATTGGCGTATTGCCCGAGTTGCAGGCGGAGGCGCTGCATGGGCAGGCTTTCGCCGATCAGTCCACCGGCTGGCGTTGATGGCGCGTCGTTGCCAAAACGCAGGGCCTGGCGGAAAAGCTCGGTTAGACGACTGGGGTCGCAGGGCTTGGCGACGAAGTCGACTGCGCCCAGCGTCCGGGCATGACGGGCATTGCCTTCGTCGCTCTGGCCTGAGAGGACGATGATTTTCATGTCGGGCGACAGGGCCAGCAGGTCGCCAATTAGGGCAAACCCCTCGTCAGGTCGGTGGGGGAGCGGGGGGAGGCCGAGGTCGACCAAGGCCAGTTGCGGCGGTTGCCTGAGTTGCCGAAGCAGGGCCAAGGCATGCGCCCTGGAGTGGCTGGTGAGGACGTCGTATTCGTGCGCCAAGGCGAAACTGAGCGATTCGCTGATCAGCGAATCGTCATCGACGATCAACAACAGTGGCTTGGCAAATGACAAGAGCACAACATCCCGTGAAATTTTACCGATTATAGCCTTGTCGTTTCCCGGTGACTGTGGGGGTTTCTGCTAAAATCGGCCGACTTTTTTCTGGGGATTGGCTTTGTCCGACGACATCCTGGTCGATATCGAGGAGCTTCAATTTGCCTATGATGGCAAACCGGTGCTGGCGGGAATCAACATGAAGATTCCGCGCGGCAAGGTGGTGGCCATCATGGGCGGTTCCGGTTGTGGCAAAACGACGCTGTTGCGTTGCATCGGTGGCCAATTGCGGCCGACCGGTGGCCGCGTTCGCCTCGAAAAACACCAGGTTTGCGGTATGACCGAGGCCGATCTGTATCGCTTGCGTCGCCGGATGGGCATGCTTTTCCAGTTCGGCGCGCTGTTTACCGATATGTCGGTTTTCGAGAATGTCGCTTTCCCCATGCGCGAACACACCGATATGTCGGACGAAATGATTCGCGATCTGGTGCTTATGAAGCTTGAGGCCGTCGGTTTGCGTGGCGCCGCCAATTTGATGCCCGGTGAGTTGTCGGGGGGCATGGCCCGGCGGGTGGCGCTGGCGCGCGCGTTGGCGCTCGATCCGATGCTGGTGATGTACGACGAGCCGTTTACCGGACTCGACCCCATCGCGCTGGGCGTGATTGGCCAGTTGATCCGCAAGCTGAACGATGCGCTGGGCGCCACGTCGATCATGGTCACCCACGATATTCAGGAATCCCTGCAGATCGTCGATTACATCTATTTCATGAATGGCGGGCGTGTCGTTGCCGAAGGCACGCCGGACGAGATTCGCGCTTCCGATCATCCCTTTGTGCATCAGTTTGTTCATGCCGAACCGGATGGCCCCGTTCATTTTGATTATCCCGCTCAATCGTTGCGCGATCAGTTTCTGGGCACGGCTTCGCATGTTTGACCCAGCTTCCATCATTCGGCGGCTCGGTCACGCGACGGTCGAACGTGTCTGGCGCCTGGGCTTTGCTACACGGTTCCTTTGGGCTGTGCTCATGCACTCAGGGTCTTCCTTCCGCCGCTTGCCCCTGACTTTGCGCGAAATCTATTTCAGTGGCGTCCTGTCGCTGCTCATCATCATGGTTTCCGGTCTGTTTGTCGGGCTGGTGCTCGGCCTGCAGGGCTACGAGATACTGCAGCGCTTCGGCTCCACTGAGGCGCTTGGCACGCTGGTGGCCCTCTCGCTGACCCGCGAATTGGGTCCGGTGCTGGCGGCCATCTTTTTTGCCTCGCGGGCGGGGTCGTCGGTAACTGCCGAAATCGGCCTGATGAAAGCAACCGAACAGCTCAAGGCGATGGACATGATGGCCGTCAATCCGATCGCCCGTGTCGTGGCGCCGCGTTTCTGGGGCGGGGTCATCTCGATGCCGCTGCTGGCAGCGATCTTTTCAGCCATGGGCGTCCTTGGCGGCTGGCTCATCGGGGTCGTTGTCATTGGTGTCGATGACGGTTCCTACTGGTCGCAAATGCAGGCCAGCGTCGATTTTCGCTACGACATCTGGAATGGCGTGGTGAAAAGCTTTGTCTTCGGGATTGCTGTCTCGCTGATTGCCGTTTTTGAAGGTTATGACTCGGTGCCGACGGCCGAGGGCGTCTCGCGTGCCATTACGCGAACTGTGGTGACTTCAGTGCTGACCGTTCTGGCGCTGGACTTTGTTCTAACCTCGTTCATGTTCCGGGGAGCCTGATGAATCGTACCGTTCTCGACCTGTGGGTCGGTTTTTTTGTGGCCCTCGGCCTCGCTGCGCTGCTTTTTCTGTCGCTCAAGGTGGGGAACCTGTCGTCGTCACATTTGTCAGAATCATACGTTTTGAAGGCCAAGTTTGATAATATTGGCGGGCTCAAGGTGCGTGGTCCGGTCAAAAGCGCCGGCGTGGTGGTTGGGCGGATTGTCGATATCCAGTTCGATTCGGCGACCTACGAAGCGGTGGTCAGTATGACCATCGACGGCCGCTACCACTTTCCGAAAGATACCTTTGCTTCGGTCAATACGGCGGGTCTGCTTGGCGAGCAGTACATCGGGTTCGATGCGGGGGGCGAGGAAAAAATGTTGTCGGCCGGTGATACGATTGCCAAGACGCAGTCGGCAATCGTTCTCGAAAAATTGATAAGCCAGTTTTTATTCAGTAAGGCAGCGGACGGACAGGACAAGAAATGACGGATTACTTATGCGCATCGGGATTGCGTCGGGCGCACCGATTGGTTCTCGGGGCACTGGTCGCCCTGGCCTGCTCCGGCGCCTGGGCCGACGAGAATCCAAAGGACCCCTACGAGGGCTTCAATCGTTCGATGTTCGCGGTCAACGAGGTCATCGACAAATATGCCGCCAAGCCGGTTGCCCAAGTCTACGACAATGTCGCACCCTTGCCGGTCAAGGCCAGTGCCGGCAACTTTTTTGGCAATGTCGGCGACCTGTGGGTCGGCGTCAATAGCGCGCTGCAGGGCAAGTTCGGCGATGCCGGTATCGATCTCGGTCGCCTGCTGGTGAATTCGACGGTCGGCATCTTTGGCCTTTTCGACGTCGCCAGCGAATTGGGCCTCGAACGGCATGATGAAGATTTCGGTCAGACCCTGGCGGTTTGGGGCGTGGATGGTGGCGGTTACCTGTTCTGGCCAGTGATCGGCCCGCGCAATGTGCGCGATACGGTTGGCTTTGCGGTTGGTACCTATGCTGATCCGGTGATGTTTGTGCGCCCGGTTTCTGTGCGCAACAGCATGGCGGCATTGCGTTTTGTCGACGTCCGGGCCAGTTTGTTGCCTTCTGACAAGGTGGTCGAGGAAGCTGCGCTCGACAAGTATGCTTATATTCGCGACGCTTATCTGCAGCGCCGTCGCAACCAGATTTTCGATGGCCGCCCGCCGCGGCTGGATGATTGATTCCTGACTCAAGAGATGATGAAAAAGCTAATTGCCCTGTTTTTTGCCGGATTCGTTGCCAGTGCTGCCTGTGCCCAGGAGGCGCCGGACGTGCTGGTGCAGCGTGTCACTGACGACGTCCTGGAGATCATTCGCAAGGACAGGGATATTCAGAACGGCGACACGCACAAGGTGATCGACCTGGTCGACAAGAAGGTGCTGCCGCATTTCAACTTCACGCACATGACCGCGTTGGCGCTCGGCAAGGATTGGCGCAAGGCCACCCCGCAGCAGCAGCAGCAATTGACGGCCGAATTCAAGACCTTGCTGGTTCGGACTTACGCCAACGCCTTGACTGGCTACAAGAATCAGCGAGTGGTCTATAAGCCGCTCAAGATGGCGCCGGCCGATACTGACGTCCTGGTCCGCACCGAGGTGCTGCAACCCGGCAGCAAGCCTGTTCAGCTCGATTACAGCCTCGAAAAGCTGGAGTCGGGCTGGAAGGTCTACGATGTCGTGGTGGCTGGCATCAGCCTGGTCACCAACTACCGCGACCAGTTTGCGCAAGAAGTGCGCAACGGCGGGGTTGATGGCCTGATCGCGTCCGTCGCTGCCAAGAACAAGTCCCTGGAAGCGAAATCCAAGAAATGATCGAACGTGAAACGGGGCGCCTTGTCGTCAAGGTGCCGCTGGTCATGGCCAATGCACGCGGCCTGCTCGAAGCAGGCCGTTCTGCTTTGCAGCCTGGCGAGCAGGTTTTTGATTTTTCGGAAGTGACCGAGGCCGACTCTTCGGCGCTCGCCGTGATGCTCGGATGGTTGCGTGCCGCCGCGCTCTCACGGTCAACCGTGAAATTTGCCCATATTCCGAATGGCGTTGTTTCGCTGGCTGAGCTGTACGGCGTGACCGAGCTGCTGCCCCTCGCCTGAGGAGGCATTGATGATTCCTGCTGTTTCCATCGTTGACGTCGTCAAGCATTATGGCTCGCTGCAAGCGCTGGCCGGGGTGTCGCTCGATATTGGGCAGGGCGAGTTCTTTGGCCTGCTTGGTCCGAACGGTGCCGGCAAGACGACGCTGATTTCGTCACTGGCCGGGTTGATTCGTCCGGACTCGGGAACGATCAAGGTGATGGGCCACGACGTAATTCGTGATTTTCGCGAGGCGCGTCGCCTGCTCGGCGTCGTTCCGCAGGAACTGGTTTTCGATCCCTTCTTCAATGTCCGTGAAACGCTGCGTATCCAGTCCGGCTATTTCGGCATTCGCAAGAACGATGACTGGATCGACGAAATCCTCGAACACCTCGACCTGGCGAGCAAGGCCGATGTCAATATGCGCCGGCTGTCCGGCGGCATGAAGCGGCGTGTGCTGGTGGCCCAGGCTTTGGTGCACCGGCCGCCAGTGATCGTGCTGGACGAACCGACCGCCGGTGTCGACGTGGAGTTGCGCCAGGGCCTGTGGCAGTTCATTCGCCGCTTGAACGGCGAGGGACATACGATCATCCTGACCACGCATTACCTTGAAGAAGCCGAAGCCCTGTGCAACCGCATTGCGCTCATGAAGCAGGGGCGGGTGATCGCGCTGGACACCACGGCCAACCTCATGGCGGCCCATCCGGGCGCTTCCCTGGAGCAGGTTTTTGTGCGGACGATGCAGCAATGATCGGCTTCCTGACCCTGTTCGAAAAAGAGTTCCTGCGTTTCTGGAAGGTCAGTTTTCAGACGGTGGCCGCGCCGGTGCTGACGGCCTTGCTCTATCTGCTGATTTTTGGCCACGTGCTCGATGAGCATGTGCAGGTCCATGGCGTGCGCTACATCAGCTTCCTGGTGCCCGGTCTGGTCATGATGCAGGTGTTGCAAAACGCCTTCGCCAATTCGTCGTCGAGTCTGATCCAGGCCAAGATTACCGGCTCCATCGTTTTTGTCCTGCTGCCGCCGATCCCCTATAGCGCTTTCTTTGCCGCCTACGTGCTGGCGGCCGTCGTGCGTGGCTTGCTGGTCGGTGTCGGCGTGTTGCTGGCGACCGTTTGGTTTGCCGAGTTGAAGGTCGTCGCGCCGTGGTGGACGCTGGTCTTCGCGCTCTTTGGTGGCGGTTTGTTCGCGGCGCTCGGCATGATTGCCGGCATCTGGTCAGAGAAGTTCGATCAGTTGGCGGCCTTCCAGAATTTCCTGATCATGCCGCTGACCATGTTGTCCGGCGTTTTCTACTCGATTTACACACTCCCCACATTCTGGCAGGGGCTGTCGCATTACAATCCCGTCTTTTACATGATCGATGGCTTCCGTTATGGCTTTTTCGGCGTCTCCGACGTGGCGCCGGAAACCAGTCTGGCCGTCGTCGTTGCCTGCTTTGCGGCCGTGTCCATGCTGACCCTGCGCCTGCTCAAGCGTGGCTGGAAGCTTAGAGGCTGAACATGATGCATCCTGAACAAATCAAGCAACTCATTCTTGCCGGCATGCCCTGCGAACACCTTGAACTCGACGGTGACGGCCAGCATTTTCAGGCGACGGTGGTGAGCAATGAGTTTGCCGGCAAGAGCCGCGTGCAGCGCCAGCAGCATGTGAACAAAATACTGAAGGAAAAATTCGACTCGGGTGAGTTGCATGCCTTGTCCTTCAAAACATTGACCCCGGAAGAATGGAGCGCGCAGCGTGGATAAGTTGTTGATTGAGGGAGGCAAGGTCCTCTCGGGCGAAGTGGCGATGTCGGGTGCCAAGAATGCCGCTTTGCCGATTCTGTGCGCCTCGCTGCTCACCGCCGACCCGTTGCATTTGACCAATGTGCCGCATCTTAACGACATCTCGACGATGCTGCGCCTGCTCGGCGACATGGGTGTCGGCGTGACGATGGATGGCGTCGATGGCATGGAACTCGACGGCGGTGGCCTGAACAATGCCGTGGCCTCCTACGAGATGGTCAAGACCATGCGCGCCTCGATTCTCGTGCTCGGGCCGCTCGTCGCCCGCTGCGGCGAAGCGCGCGTTTCCCTGCCCGGCGGCTGCGCCATCGGCGCCCGGCCGGTTGATCAGCACATCAAGGGCCTGCAGGCCATGGGCGCCGAGGTCACGGTCGAGCAGGGCTATGTCCATGCCAAGGCAAGCCGGCTCAAGGGCGCCCGCATCTGTACCGACATGGTCACCGTGACCGGCACCGAAAACCTCATGATGGCGGCCTGCCTGGCCGACGGCGAAACAATTATCGAAAACGCCGCGCGTGAGCCGGAAGTGGTCGATCTGGCCAACTGCCTGGTGTCGATGGGGGCCCGCATTTCCGGCGCCGGCACCGACGTCATTCGTATTCAGGGCGTTGAAAAACTGCACGGTGCAACGCATGCCATCATGCCGGACCGTATCGAAACCGGAACCTATCTGTGTGCTGCCGCGGCCACTGGCGGCGACATCCGCCTGCTCAAGACCTCGGCTGCCTATCTCGATACGGTCGTCGACAAGCTCATGGATGCCGGTTGCGAAATCACCGTCGAGCGCGATGCCATCCGTCTCGTGGCGCCGCAGCGCCTCAAGGCGGTCAGCTTGCGCACGGCGCCGTATCCGGCTTTTCCGACTGACATGCAGGCGCAGTTCATGGCCATCAACTGCATTGCCGATGGCGTCGCAACCATTCGCGAAACGATCTTCGAAAACCGTTTCATGCACGTGAACGAACTGATGCGCCTCGGCGCCAACATCCAGATCGAAGGCAACAATGCCATCGTCCGAGGTGTCGAGCGTCTCGAGGGTGCCACGGTCATGGCCACCGATCTGCGCGCCTCGGCGTCGCTGGTCATCGCCGGCCTGGTCGCCCAGGGTGAAACGGTGATCGACCGCATCTATCACCTCGATCGCGGCTATGAACGCATCGAGGAGAAGCTCGCCAGGCTGGGCGCTTCGGTCAGGCGGGTTCGTTAAGCGAGCATCGGCTTGGCCGATCAAATTTGCCTTTTTCTCCGGTTGACCGTAGAAAAAGGCAAAAAAAGCTTGGCGTATTCCAAATGCTGGCCCATACTCCGAGCCTCGGGATTTCCAGGCAGTGTTTTGTTCCTGCGCCGTACCACGGTTTGTCAGCTCTCCTCGGTCTTGGTTCTCGTGTTTTGTGGCGCAAGCCCGTATTTTTATTTTAGGAAGCTATCAAATGGCAAACGGTACCGTTAAGTGGTTCAACGACTCCAAGGGTTTTGGTTTTATCTCCCCGTCCGAAGGTGGTGAAGACCTCTTCGCTCACTTCTCTGCAATTCAAGGCAACGGTTTCAAGACCCTGGCCGAAAACCAGAAAGTGACTTTCGACGTCGTGAACGGCCCGAAGGGCAAGCAGGCTGCCAACATCCGCCCGGCTGAATAAGTCCGCGGAGTCGCCTGACTCAAAGAAAGCCCGGCTTGCCGGGCTTTTTGCTTTTGTGGCCGGCCGTTTTGCGGCTTTGCGGTAAAATCATTCTTTTGCCACGAGAAAAACCGTGACTGGCATCACCATTGCACTCTCCAAGGGCCGCATTTTCGACGAAACGCTGCCGCTACTTGCCGCCGCCGGCATTGTTCCAAGCGAAAACCCGGAAACTTCCCGCAAGCTGATCATCGATACGAACAAGCCGGATGTGCGTGTCGTCATCGTTCGCGCTTCCGACGTGCCGACCTATGTTCAGTACGGCGCCGCCGATATCGGCGTGGCCGGCAAGGACATCCTCATCGAGCATGGCGGCGACGGCCTCTACTCGCCGCTCGATCTGAAAATCGCCAAGTGCCGGATGATGGTTGCCGTGCGCGAGGGATTCGACTATGCCAGCGCTGTGCGCCAGGGCAATCGCCTCAAGGTCGCGTCCAAATACACCAAGATCGCCCGCGAACACTTCGCTGGCAAAGGTGTCCATATCGACCTGATCAAGCTCTACGGTTCGATGGAGCTGGCGCCGTTGGCCGGGCTGGCCGACGCGATTGTCGACATCGTGTCGACGGGCGGCACCCTGAAGGCCAACAAGTTGGTGGCCGTCGAGCACATCGTGGACATCTCCTCGCGCCTGGTCGTCAACCAGGCTTCGCTCAAGGTCAAGCGCGAAACCTTGCAACCGATCATCGACGCCTTCGCGCAGGCGGTGGAGAAATAAATGGTCGCCATCAAACGGCTTGCTACGGTCGACACCGATTTCAAGGCAAAAATGGATGCGCTGCTGGCTTTCGAGGCGGCGCAGGATGAAGGCATCGAACGCACCGTCATCGGCATCCTGGCCGACGTGAAGGCGCGCGGCGATGCGGCAGTCGTCGAGTGCAGCAATAAATTTGACCGACTATCGGTTGGCGGCATGGCCGATCTGGAATTGTCGAAGGCCGAGATGCAGAAGGCGCTCGACGCTCTGCCGGCGGAGCAGCGTCAGGCCCTGGAAGCCGCCGCGCAGCGCGTTCGTGTCTATCACGAGAAGCAGCGGCTGGATGGCTGGTCCTACACCGAAGCCGACGGCACGATGCTCGGCCAGATGATTACGCCGCTCGACCGCGTCGGCCTCTACGTGCCGGGCGGCAAGGCGGCTTATCCGTCGTCCGTGCTGATGAACGCGATCCCGGCCAAGGTGGCCGGCGTCAAGGAGCTGATCATGGTCGTCCCGACGCCGGGCGGCGAGCACAACCAACTGGTGCTGGCGGCCGCCTGTCTGGCCGGCGTCGACCGCGTTTTCACCATCGGCGGGGCACAGGCGGTTGGCGCGCTGGCTTACGGCACGGCGAGCATTCCGCAGGTGGACAAGATCGTCGGCCCCGGCAACGCCTATGTTGCCTGCGCCAAGCGCCGGGTGTTCGGCATTGTCGGCATCGACATGATTGCCGGTCCGTCGGAAATCCTCGTGGTGGCCGATGGCTCGGGCAATCCCGACTGGGTGGCGATGGATCTTTTCTCGCAGGCAGAGCACGACGAACTGGCGCAGTCGATCCTGATCTGCACCGACGCCGGCTATATCGAAAAGGTCCAGGCGAGTATCGAGAAGCTGCTGCCGACCATGCCGCGCCGCGAAGTGATCGAGACTTCGCTGACCAATCGTGGTGCCTTCATTCTGGTTCGTGACCTCGAAGAGGCCGTGGCCATCGCCAACCGCGTGGCGCCGGAACACCTCGAACTGTCGCTGGCCGATCCAGATCCGTGGGTCAGCAAGATTCACCACGCCGGTGCCATCTTCATCGGGCACTACACTTCCGAGTCGCTGGGCGACTACTGCGCCGGGCCGAATCACGTGCTGCCGACGTCCGGCAGCGCGCGCTTCTCGTCGCCGCTCGGCGTCTATGACTTCCAGAAGCGGACGAGCCTGATCAAGGTGTCGCAGGCCGGGGCGCAGACGCTGGGTCGCATCGCCTCGACCCTGGCGCACGGTGAAGGCCTGCCGGCGCACGCCAAGTCGGCCGAGTTCCGACTCGAAAATTGAGCGAAATTTCCGGTTGACCGTGGAAAGTACGCAACTGAATTCTGAATCACCAAGTCGCCCGGACCTCCGGGCGCTTTTTTTGGGCTTCTCGTCGGTCGGCATATCCGGCTTCGGCGGCGTGTTGCCTTTTGCCCGCCGCATGCTGGTCGACGAGCAGCGCTGGATGACGGCCGAAGAGTTCAATGCCCAGCTTGGTCTCTGCCAGTTTTTGCCCGGGCCGAATGTGGTCAATCTGGCGGTCGTCGTCGGCAAACGTTACTGCGGTTTGGCCGGTGCCATCGTCGCGCCGGTCGGCTTGCTGGCCGGGCCGTTCGCCATCGTCCTGCTGCTGGCGCTGCTCTATGACCGTTACGGCAGCCTGCCGCTGGTCCAGGGCATGTTGCGCGGCATCGCCGCCATCGGTTGCGGCCTGCTCTTCGCCATGGCCTGGCGGATGGGGGCGGCGATCAGGGACAAGCCGTTTTTCCTGCCGTTTACGGCGTTGACCGTTGCTGCGATTGCCGGCCTGCGCTGGCCGATGCCCATCGTCATGGTCGCCGGGCTGGTTCTGTCCGGTGGCGTCGCTTACTGGCGGCTGGGGCGCAAATGATTGTCGTCGACCTCTTCCTCGAATTTGTGCTGCTGTCTTTCGTCGCTTTCGGTGGCGCGACGGCGCTGCTCCCGGAAATGCATCGTGTCGTCGTCGAAAACCATCACTGGCTGGACGATCAGACCTTCACGCATCTCTACGCCATCGCCCAGGCGGCGCCCGGGCCGAACGTGCTGGTGGTGACGCTGATCGGCTGGGAAATCGGCGGCCTGCTCGGCGCGCTGGCGTCGACGGTAGCCATGTGTCTGCCGATGAGTGTGCTGATTTATTTGTTGATCGATCGCTGGGAGAGCTTTGCCGGCAAGCGCTGGCAAAAGGCGGTGAGCCTCGGCGTGGCGCCGCTGGCGGTCGGGCTGATCTTTTCCGGGGCGACGCTGATTGCGCAGGCGGCGGCTTTTGGCTGGGCGACCTGGCTGCTGGCGGCGGCGACCGTAGCGGCCAACCTGCGGACCAGGCTGCATCCGCTGTGGTTCATCGGCGTCGGTGCGGCGCTTGGGCTGCTCGGCCTGGTCTAGCGCCGCTAACTGCGGGCGTCGCGCTGCAGAGTACGTAGTTCGTCAAAGAGATTGGCCAGACGGTGCGATGCGTCGGATAGCTCGGGCAACATGAGGTCGGCATCTTCCGCCATGCCGTTGCTGCTGAGTTCCTGGATCTCGCCGGCCAGGGCGTGAAATCGGGTGTGTGCCTTGATCAGCGCCTGGAATTGCGGCAGCGCCCGCGAGGCATCGTCGGCCGCGGCGATGGCGTAGCCGAACATGCAGCCCTGATGGTCGGACAGCGGCATGTCGGCGTAGCTGCCGCGGGCGAAGGCGTTCATGAACTGCCGGCGCCAGGTGTTGTGCAGGCGGATGGCTTCGTCGAAATCGATACCTTGCATCGTGTGCCTCCTTCCTAAGCCAGTATGCCTTGCAGCGTTTGCGTCAGCGCCAGGCATTCGGCGTCGGTGCCGACCGTGATGCGCAGGAACTGGTCGATGCGCGGCAGTTTGAAGTGGCGGACGATGATGCTCTGGTCGCGCAGGGCCTTGGCCAGTTCGGCTGCATCGCGCTGCGGGTGACGGGCGAATATGAAGTTGGCGGCCGAGGGCAGGACTTCGAAGCCGAGGCTGCGCAGGTCGGTGGTCAGCTTCTCGCGCGTGGCGATGACGGCGCGGCAGCATTGCGTGAAATAGGCCTCGTCTTCCATTGCCGCCACGGCGCCGACGATGGCCAGGCGATCCAGCGGATAGGAGTTGAAGCTGTTCTTGACGCGTTCGAGCGCCTCGATCAGGGCCGGGTGGCCAACTGCGAAGCCGACGCGCAGGCCGGCCAGCGAACGCGACTTGGACAGCGTATGGATGACCAGCAGGTTGTCGTAGCGGTCGACCAGCGCGATGGCCGTTTCGCCACCGAAATCGACGTAGGCTTCATCGACCACGACGACGACATCCGGATTGGCCGCGAGGATTTCCTCGATGGCGTCGAGTGCAAGCAACCGGCCGGTCGGTGCGTTCGGATTCGGAAAGATGATGCCGCCGATTTTATTTTTGGCCGATTTTTCCGGTTGACCGTAGTAATCGGCCGGATTGATCGAAAAGTCGTCAGTTAGCGGCACGGTGCGGTAATCGATGCCGTAAAGGCCGCAATACACCGGGTAGAAGCTGTAGGTGATGTCCGGGAAAATAATGGGCGCATCGTGCTTGAGCAGCGCCAGGAAAACGTGGGCCAGCACTTCGTCCGAGCCGTTGCCGATGAACACATGCTGCGGCGTTACGGCGTGCCGTTTGGCGATGGCTGTCTTGAGCAGGTCGGCATTCGGGTCCGGGTAGAGGCGCAGGCGGGCCGCGTCGTCGCCAAGCTCCGCCTGGATCGCCGCCAGCACCTTGGGCGAGGGCGGGAACGGGTTCTCATTGGTGTTGAGCTTGATCAGCTTGGCGATCTTGGGCTGCTCGCCCGGTACGTAAGGGGTGAGGTCGCGGACGACCTGGCTCCAGAAGCGACTCATGGGGTATTCACGGAAGGCGTAAAAGTGGGCTGAAATGGTATCATGGCCCTCCGATAAAAGCCTTTTGCAGCCTTCAACCATGCGGCAAGCCGAAATTACTCGCAATACGCTGGAGACGCAGATCACCGTGCGTCTCAACCTCGATGGCACCGGCCAGGGCAAATTTGCCACCGGCGTCCCTTTTCTTGATCACATGCTCGACCAGATCGCTCGTCATGGCCTGATCGACCTCGATGTCGAGGCAGTCGGCGACCTGCATATCGACGCCCACCACACCGTCGAAGACATCGGCATCACCTTCGGTCAGGCACTGGCCAAGGCCTGGGGCGACAAGAAGGGTCTGACCCGTTACGGTCACAGCTACGTGCCGCTCGACGAAGCGCTGTCGCGTGTCGTCATCGACCTCTCCGGGCGTCCGGGGCTGGAACTCAATGTCGAATTTTCGCGTGCCGTTATCGGATCGTTCGACGTCGACTTGGTCAGTGAATTCTTCCACGGCCTGGTCAACCACGCCGGCGTGACGCTGCACATCGACAATCTGCGCGGTAAGAATGCCCACCATCAGGCCGAAACGATCTTCAAGGCCTTCGGCCGTGCCCTGCGCATGGCGGTGACGCCCGATCCGCGCATGGCCGGTGCCATGCCGTCCACCAAGGGTTCGCTGTGAGTGCTGGCAGCGGGGGCAACGGCGCCATCGCCGTCATCGACTACGGCATGGGCAACCTGCGTTCGGTTTCGAAGGCGCTGGAGCATGTCGCCGGCGGCAAGACGGTGGTCGTCACGGCCGATCCGGCAGTTGTTGCCGCGGCTGAGCGCGTCGTCTTTCCCGGTCAGGGTGCCATGCCCGATTGCATGAACGAGCTTGATGCGCGCGGCCTGCGTGCAGCGGTGCTGGCGGCGGCCAAGGACAAACCTTTCCTCGGTATTTGCGTCGGCGAGCAGATGCTCTTCGAACACAGCGATGAAGGCGATGTCCCGGCCCTTGGCGTTTTTCCCGGCAACGTCAAACGGTTCCCGGATGAAAAGATGTATCTGCCGGCTGGTGAGCGTCTGAAAGTCCCGCACATGGGCTGGAACGAGGTCCGCCAGAAACCGCATGCGCTGTGGAATGGCATCGCCGATGGCTCGCGCTTCTATTTTGTCCACAGTTACTTTGTCGAACCGGCCGACCCGGCGCTCGTGACGGGGACTTGCGACTACGGCGTGCCCTTTACCTGTGCGGTGGGGCGGGATAATATCTTCGCGGTTCAGTTCCACCCCGAGAAAAGTGCTCGTGACGGCCTGCAACTCCTGAAAAACTTCGTCGAGTGGCACCCCTGATTCGCATCTGTCGAATTTAATCTCCTAGAATCCCATGCTGATTATTCCCGCGATTGATCTCAAGGACGGCCAATGCGTCCGTCTCAAGCAGGGCCTGATGGAACAGGCCACTGTCTTTTCCGATAGCCCGGCCGAACAGGCGCGTCACTGGCTCGAGCAAGGCGCCCGTCGCCTGCATCTGGTCGACCTGAATGGCGCCTTTGCCGGCAAGCCGAAAAATGCCGCGGCGATCAAGGCCATTCTGGCCGAAGTCGGCGACCAGATCCCCGTCCAGCTCGGCGGCGGGATTCGCGATCTGGACACCATCGAGGCTTGTATCGATGGCGGCTTGTCCTACGTCATCATCGGCACCGCCGCGGTGAAGAATCCCGGCTTCCTGCATGATGCCTGCGTCGCCTTCCCCGGCCACATCATCGTCGGCCTCGACGCCAAGGACGGCAAGGTAGCCACCGACGGCTGGTCCAAGCTGACCGGCCACGATGTCGTCGATCTGGCCAAGAAATACGAAGACTACGGCGTCGAATCGATCATCTACACCGACATCGGCCGCGACGGCATGCTCTCCGGACTCAACATCGACGCCACCGTCCGTCTGGCCCAGGCACTGACCATTCCGGTCATCGCTTCCGGCGGGCTGACCGGCTTTGACGACATTCGCGCCCTGTGCGCCGTCGAAGGCGAAGGCGTCGTCGGGACCATTGCCGGCCGTGCCGTTTATGATGGTTCGCTCGACTTCAAGGCCGCCCAGGAAATGGCTGACGAGTTGGGCGCCTGATGCTCGCCAAACGCATCATCCCTTGCCTTGACGTGACGGCTGGCCGCGTCGTCAAGGGCACCAATTTCGTTGGCCTGCGCGATGCCGGCGATCCGATCGAGATCGCCCGCCGCTACAACGAGCAGGGCGCGGACGAGGTCACCTTTCTCGACATCACAGCGTCATCTGATCAGCGCGACATCATCCTGCACATCGTCGAAGCCTGTGCCGAGCAGGTCTTCATTCCGCTCACCGTTGGTGGCGGCGTGCGCAAGGTGGAGGACGTCCGTCGCCTGCTCAATGCCGGTGCCGACAAGGTGTCGATGAACACGGCGGCGGTGCAGAATCCGGATCTTGTTTCCGATGCATCGAGCAAGGTCGGCTCGCAGTGCATCGTCGTCGCCATCGACGCCAAGCAGGTAGCGCCCGGCCAGTGGCATGTATTCACGCATGGCGGCCGCAACGATACCGGCCTCGATACGATTGAGTGGGCGAAAAAAGTCGCCGCCTTGGGCGCCGGCGAAATCCTGCTGACCAGCATGGACCGCGACGGCACCAAGAACGGTTTCGACCTGGCGCTGACCCGCGCCGTCTCCGATGCGGTGTCGATTCCGGTCATCGCCTCGGGTGGCGTCGGCAACCTTCAGCATCTGGCCGACGGCGTCAGCGAAGGTCGGGCCGATGCGGTGCTCGCCGCCTCGATTTTCCATTTTGGCGAATACACCGTGCGTCAGGCCAAGGAATACATGGCGGCGCGTGGCATTGAAGTCCGCTTGTGAGCGATCTCGACAACGCCCTGAACTGGCTGGAAGCGTTGAAGTGGGACGCCGACGGCATGATCCCGGCCATCGCCCAGGACGAAAACGGCCGCGTTGTGATGTTCGCTTACATGAATCGCGAATCGCTGCAGGAGACGTTGCGCTGCGGCAACGCGGTATACTGGTCGCGTTCGAGAAAGCGTCTTTGGCGCAAGGGCGAGGAGTCCGGTCATTTCCAGAAGATCCGCTCGATTCGCACCGATTGCGATGGCGATGTCTTGCTGCTGAGCATTGAACAAGTGGGCGGGATTGCCTGTCATACCGGCCGCGAAAGCTGTTTTTTCAATGAATTGAACGGGGACCGCTGGGTTCCCGCAGATCCGGTTCTGAAAGACCCGAAGGAAATCTACAAATGAGCACCCATGACATGCTGCACCGTCTCTCCGAGACGCTGGCTTCCCGTCGCCATGCCGATCCGGAAAAATCTTACACCGCCAAGCTGTTTGCCGAGGGGCCGGATTCGATCCTCAAGAAGATCGGTGAGGAGTGCGCCGAACTGATCATGGCGGCCAAGGATGGCAAGAAACTGAATATCGTCTGGGAATCGACCGATGTCATTTACCACGTGATGGTCCTGCTCGCCTTCTACGGGCTGAGCATCGAGGACGTGTCGCAGGAAATGCGTCGGCGTGAGGGTATTTCCGGGATTGACGAAAAGGCGGCGCGGGGGGCAAAGTGAGCGACTGCATTTTCTGCAAGATCGTTGACGGCAAGATTCCGGCAGCCAAGGTCTACGAGGACGAGGACATCCTCGCCTTCAATGACATCAATCCGGCCCGCCCGGTGCATGTGCTGGTCATTCCGAAGAAGCACATCACCTCGCTGGCCACTGCCGCCGTTGAAGATGCGCCGATACTCGGCAAGATGCTGGCCAAGGCCAACGAAATTGCAGTAGCGCAAGGCAGCCCGGATGGTTTTCGGGTGATTATCAATACAGGACGTGTGGGGCAGCAGGAAGTGCCGCACCTGCACGCGCATATCGTGGGCGGACCGGACCCGGTCGGCCCCATGCTCAAACGCATCTAGGAGACACATCATGGGCAGTTTTTCCATCTGGCACTGGCTGATCGTTCTGGTCATCGTTCTGCTCGTTTTCGGTACCAAGAAATTGCGCAATGTCGGGCAGGATCTCGGTGGTGCGGTAAAGGGCTTCAAGGATGGCATGAAGGAAGCCACGGCTACCGACAAGCCGGCCGATGCGGCACAACCGACCCAGCAGGTCGGCGGCCAGACCATCGATGTCGAAGTCAAGGAAAAGACGAAAGGCTAGTCGCGAGTAGCTAGTCGTTAGCTTTTAGTTAAAGACTGGTAACTGGCAACTAACAACATAACAGTATGTTCGATATCGGCTTTTCCGAATTGATGTTGATCGGCATTGTGGCGCTGATCGTCATCGGCCCCGAGCGCCTGCCCAAAGTGGCCCGTACGCTCGGGCACCTGCTCGGCCGCGCGCAGCGTTACGTCAATGATGTGAAGTCCGACATCAGTCGCGAAGTGCAGCTCGACGAGTTGAAGAAACTGCAATCCCAGGTCACCGATTCGGCCCGCGAGCTGGAAAGCTCCGTGCGCGCCGAATATGAGTCGGCGCGTAGCGCGATCGAGGTGCCGGCCCAGGAGGCAGTCGCCGATCTGCAGTCGACAACTGCCCAGCTGTCGGAAACCTTGTCTGCCGCTCAAACCTCGGGCAAGCCGACGGCATGAGCGAAGCCCACGAAGATTCTTTTATCTCGCATCTGATCGAGTTGCGGGATCGCCTGATCCGCTGCCTGATTGCCATCGCGGTCGTCCTTGGCGTTCTCTGTCTCTATCCGGGACCCGGCGAAATCTACGACATCCTGGCGGCGCCGCTGACCAATGCCTTGCCGGAAGGCACCAAGATGGTGGCCATCGGCGTCATCACGCCCTTCATGGTGCCGCTCAAGGTCACGGCCATGGTTGCTTTCGTGCTGGCCTTGCCGTTTATTCTTTACCAGGTCTGGTCTTTTATCGCACCCGGACTTTATGCCCACGAAAAGCGCCTGGGCATTCCGCTGATCATTTCGAGTTCCTTCCTGTTCCTGTCCGGCATGGCCTTCTGCTACTTCTTCGTGTTCGGGCAGGTGTTTGGTTTCATCAATAGTTTTGCGCCGAAAAGTATTACGCCGGCGCCTGATATCGAGGCCTATCTGTCCTTCGTGATGACCATGTTCCTTGCCTTCGGTATCGCTTTCGAGGTCCCCGTGGCGCTCGTCATGCTGGTCAAGCTGGGGGTAGTGACGGTCGACAAGCTCAAGGAATGGCGCTCGTACTTCATTGTTGGCGCCTTCGTCGTGGCCGCTGTAGTGACGCCGCCGGATGTCGTTTCCCAGCTCTCGCTGGCGATCCCGATGTGCCTGCTCTATGAACTGGGGATCGTTGCCTCTCGGCTGGTTTCACGTCCGGCGCCGGCCGAAGACAGTGCTACGGTCAACCCGGAAAATTAGCCAAAATTGAAATCGGAACAGGGCCTGGGTTCGCGTTCCGTACCGCTCCTGTTGCCACTCAGACTTTTGATTTCGCCGGTCCGGGCCTTGTCGGCAGGGTCTTGACCGGCGCACCCTCTTCGAACCACCACAGCGTTCCCGGCGGCATTTCGGTCCACGCTTCGTTGTCGGTCAGGGGCTGGGTGGCGATGACGGCGACGCGGTCATCCGGCGAGGTTACATCACTGAAATCGACGGTGATGTCCTGATCCTTCAAATGCGCCTGGGCAAACGGCGCCTCGCGCATGATGTGGCTCAGTTTGGTCGACGCGTGGGCGAACAGGCAGTCGCCATTCGAGAGCAGGAAATTGAATTCGCCATGCCGGGAGATTTCCAGGGTCAGTGCGTGCAGCGCATCGAAAAGTGCGCTGCGTTCCGGCACATGGTTTCCGAACCGTCGGCGCAACTCCTGCAGCAGCCAGCAGAAGGCGCGTTCGCTATCGGTCAGCCCGACGGGGACGAAGCTGCCATCGAGTTGCGGCATGAAATCAAACAGGTTGCCGTTGTGGGCGAATATCCAGTAACGGCCCCACAGTTCGCGCATGAAGGGATGGGTGTTTTCCAGCCCGACCGCCCCCTGTGTCGCCTTGCGAATATGGGCGATAACGTTCTTTGAGCGGATCGGGTAGCGGCGGACCAGTTCGGCCACCGGCGAGGTGCTCGATGGCTGCGGGTCGAGGAAGAGCCGGGTGCCCTTGCCTTCAAAAAAGGCGATACCCCAGCCGTCCGAGTGCACATCCGTGGCCCCGCCACGGGCCTGGAATCCGCTGAACGAGAAGCAGATGTCGGTCGGCACGTTGCAGTTCATGCCGAGCAGCTGGCACATGGCTTACTCTTTTTCGGCGCGCATGGCCGGGCGTTTGCCGATCTTGACCTGGACTTCGACGATGCTCTTGTCGCGACGCAGGCGGAAGGCCGAGCGGTCGTCCGGGGTCAGGGCGGCAATCAGGTCGAGCATGACCTGGGGGTCCTTGACGGCCTTGCCGCCGACTGAAAGCAGGACGTCGCCGGGACGGATGCCGGCGCTGTCGGCCGGGCTGCCGCGCACGACGCCGGCGATCAGGGCGCCCTCGTTGTCGGGCAGGCCGAAGGATTCGGCCAGTTCGGGGGTGATTTCCTGGGCTTCGACACCGATCCAGCCGCGTGTCACGGCGCCGGTCCGGATGATCTGTTCCATGATGTTGCGCGCGCTGGAAACCGGGATGGCGAAGCCGATGCCGAGCGAGCCGCCGGTGCGCGAGTAGATGGCGGAGTTGATGCCGACCAGGTTGCCATTGACGTCGATCAGCGCGCCGCCGGAGTTGCCGGGGTTGATCGCAGCGTCAGTCTGGATGAAATTCTCGAAGGTGTTGATGCCGAGATGCGAACGGCCGAGTGCCGAAACGATGCCCATGGTTACCGTCTGGCCGACACCGAAGGGATTGCCGATGGCCAGCACGACGTCGCCGACGCGCAGGTTGTCGAGCTGGCTGAAGGTGATGGCCGGCAATTTGTCGGCGTTGATCTGCAGGATGGCGAGATCGGATTCCGGGTCGCTGCCGACAATTTTGGCCTTGTAGGTCTTGCTGTCGTTGAGCGAAACCTGGATGTCGTCGGCACCGTCGATGACGTGGTAATTGGTCAGGATGTAGCCGTTCGGGCTGACGATGACGCCGGAGCCGAGGCCGGAGTTGCGCTGCGGCTGGCCCTCCGGACGCTCACCGAAAAAGTGGCGGAAAATCGGGTCGTCGAACAGCGGATGGCGTTGCTGCTTGATTTCCTGCGTCGTGTAGATGTGTACGACGGCGGGCAGGGCGGCGCGGGCAGCCTCGCGATACGAGCCGGCCGGTGCGATCTTGCCGTCGTCGCTGCTGGCCGGTGCTTCCTGCACGGCGAGGACCGGTTGCCGCTCGGGCAGCCACTCCGGTTTGAGCGTGGAGACGACGAACAGAATGGCCAGCGCAACGGTGACCGTTTGTGCAAAAATCAGCCACAACCTCTGCATGGAAATTGTCTCGATGAAGCGTGAAGAATTGGTGAACTATCTGGACGGGCTGTTGATGCCCGGAAAGTTCCGGGATTATTGCCCAAACGGCCTGCAAGTGGAAGGCAGATCCGAGATCGGCCGCATTGTGGCCGGGGTGACGGCCAGCCAGGCGCTGCTCGATGCGGCCGTCGACCACCAGGCCGATGCCATTCTCGTGCACCACGGCTATTTCTGGAAAGGCGAGGATGGCCGGGTCACCGGCATCCGGCGCAAGCGCCTGGCGACGCTGCTGGCCAACGACATCAACCTGCTGGCCTATCACCTGCCGCTCGACGCGCATCCCGAGCTCGGCAACAACGCCCAGTTGGCGAGCCGGCTCGGCTGGGTTCCGGACGGGCGTTTTGGCGAGCAGGATATTGCCTGGCTGGGAACGCTGGCCGAGCCTTGTGATTTGACGGCGCTAGCGGCGAAAGTGGCGGTTGTTCTCGGGCGGGAGCCGATGGTCGTCGGTGACGGTGGCCGACCGATTCGGCGGATCGCCTGGTGTTCCGGTGGCGCGCAGGGCTATTTCGAGCAGGCCATCGCGCTCGGTGTCGATGCTTTCCTGTCCGGCGAAATTTCGGAGCAGACCGTGCATCTGGCCCGCGAAAGCGGGGTCGCCTATCTGGCGGCCGGGCATCATGCCACAGAGCGTTACGGGGTGCAGGCGCTAGCCGGGCATCTGGCGCAGCGCTTCGCCCTTTCTTGCTCGTTCATCGATCTGGACAATCCCGTTTAGCAGGTTCGTTTTGCCCCGTATGCGTCTTCAAGTATTCGCATGAGCAGCGCAATTTCTTCCACTACTTCCAGCGGGAAGCCGGATCGCTGACCTGTCCGGGTGTTATGGGCAAGGTCATGCAGGTAGTTCAGGCAATCCTGTGTTCCCCAATTGTCGGTGATGTGCGAAATAACATGCGGAAAGCTCTCGAGTGACATCAGCCCGGAAGCAGGGGGGGTTCCCTGTTCCCAATTAGGAACTTGAACGTTGAAACGAGTACGTATTTTGGCCGACAGGTTGTCGAAATCGGCACGCAGGTTGCTGCGATGGTAGAGGTCGAGAAGCATTCGCCACGGAAGGAAATTGTCCGGTGAAGTTTCTTCGATATGCGCAGCTAGCGTTTCCGTCGCGCCTTCCAGTCGACCGTAGGCGAGCATGATTTCAGCCAGATTCAAGACTGCGTTGTCGTCGTCATAGCGCAACTCGATGCTTGGGGTCCGGCTCGGAGAGGAGGGGAATTCCTCTGCCTCCTCGGATTTGGTGTGAACTGCCGTGGCGTTGTTTTGGCGGGCGTGGGTTGGCAGTATTGCCGGGCCTGATTCGGCAACGTCCTGCTGGGTCAACACGAGGGATGACTGGCCCGACTTGGCGGTGCTTTCCCCTTTTCGCGTATTTGCGCGGCGGGTAAACAGGTGGATTAGCGCGGCTGAAATGCCGCCGCCGAGAAGCGCACTCAGAATGAGCTCTAGCCAGTGGCTGCCGTTTGACGTCTCTGCTTGAGGCACCGCGGTCAGCGTTGCGCTGGCTATCGCTTTGGCGGCGCGGGATTCCGCCATTTGGAGACGTTGCTGGGCAATCAGCGATTCGGTCGCAAGTTGCAGGGCCGAATCCATCTTTGCCATTTCTTCTTTCAGGGTTTGCAGCGTTGTCTCAAGTTTGCTGATTCGTTCCTTGGCCTCGGTCTGCGCGTCGGGAAAACTGCTGCTCTTCAATTGCGGGACTGCTTCTGCAGGGGCGCTGCCCAAAATTAGACGATCGGACTTCACGCTTGCCGGGGGGGGGCTAATGGGAGCTGGGATCGGCGCAGGCGTTTTCCTTGGCGCCGGGGTTGATTTGGCTAGCCGGGAGGTAACTGCATTTTTGGTGACGCGAGGTATGGGGGCTGCCTGTGGGCGGCGTGGCAAACGGATGCTTGTGCCTTCCGGAATGGGCTGGTTGGGGGCGATGTCCGGGTTGGCTCTTTGCATGGCCGTCGCCAGGCGTTGCTGCTCTTCCGCGTCATTGGGGGCTTCCTGGACAGCAATGTCGGCGAGCGTCTGCCCGAACTTGGCACGAACTTCACGAAGCAGGCGGGGTTTTTTTGCCTGCGGAGGTGGCGCCGGCGGCGTTGCGCTGGCAGCGCCCGAGAGCGCCAATGGCGCCTCCGGCATGAGTGTGAACTCGCGAAATAGTTGATGGCCACAACTCGTCTGCAGGCCGACCATGAAAATGGGTTCGGCGATACTCTGGGCGCCGACGAGCTCCAGATAGTAACGGTGATCCCGCTGGATCAGGCGGATTTTGATTGCGGTGACGGTTGGCAGGTCGGTGTGCGGAACCTTGCTTACCGAGAAACAGGCGCCATCCACATTCTCGCCTGCATTTGCTATTACCGGTACTTCGGCTCGCAGTGGTTCACCAATGCGTGAATGCAGTGCCATTTCACCGAATCCAATGGCGTTGGCCGAGCCGGGGATCAATGCTGCGCTCAAAGCGAAGGCGCCTGGCAGGTTGTATTTCATTGTGTACCCGTTGTTCGCGTTAATTTTTTATGGCTATTACCAATGTATCATTAGGTGACCGCTGCTCCTGTGAAAAATTGCACATTTCGCATTTTGTCCATTTATATTTTTGCCGCCTATGTCTTTCGTCATCCCTGTTCCGCATTTGACATCCCTGCCGGTTGCCGGAGGGCTGCGTTTCCCCGTTCGGCGGATTTTTTGCGTTGGCCGCAACTACGCCGACCACGCCCGCGAGATGGGGGCGATCGATCAGGCCGAGGGGCGCGAGCCGCCGTTTTTCTTCAGCAAGCCGGGCGATGCCGTGGTCAGTGGCGAGGGCGAAGTCGGCGTGGCTTATCCGCCGCTGACGGCCAATTTGCACCACGAAGTCGAGTTGGTCGTGGCGCTCGGGGCTGGCGGGGCGAATGTTACGGTCGACGCGGCAAATGGCCTGATTTTCGGCTACGCCGTCGGCCTTGATCTGACGCGCCGGGACATGCAGGCGAAAGCCAAGGAAAAGGGCCATCCGTGGGACATGAGCAAGGGCTTCGACCAGTCGGCGGTGGCCGGGGCGATCTGCCCGGCGACGGTGAGCGGGCATCCGGCTGGCGGGCGTATCTGGCTGAAGGTGAATGGCCAGCCAAGGCAGGAAGGTGACCTGTCGGCGATGCTGTGGAAGGTCCCTGAAATCATTGCCAACCTGTCGACGCTGGTTCGCCTCGAAGCCGGCGACCTGATCTACACCGGTACGCCGGCCGGGGTCGGTCCGCTCGTTCGGGGCGATGTGCTGGAAGGGGGCGTGGACGGCGTTGGCACGCTACGCGCCCGCATCGTCTAGGCGCTACTTCGGTCGCTTGTCGATGACCCGTCTGGCCTTGCCGATCGAGCGCTCGACGCCGCCTTCCTCGAGGATGTCGATCTTGGCCGAGATGCCGATGTAGGACTTGATGTGGTGCTGCAGGTCATGCGCCACGAATTCCTTTTCGGCGCCGCTGGCAAACTGGAATTCGGGTTTCAGTTCGACATCGACCTTGAGCGAATCGAGGTGACCGTCGCGGCTGACTTCCAGCACGTAATGCGGCGACAGCTTCGGCTGTCTGAGGATCAGCTCCTCGATCTGCGACGGGAAGACATTGACGCCACGAATGATCAGCATGTCGTCGGAGCGGCCGGTGATCTTGCCGATCCGGCGCATCGAGCGCGAGGTTGGCGGTAGCAGCCGGGTCAGGTCGCGCGTGCGGTAGCGGATGACCGGCATGGCTTCCTTGGTCAGCGAGGTGAATACCAGTTCGCCCTGGCTGCCTTCGGGCAATACCTCGCCGGTCGCCGGGTCGATGATTTCCGGGTAGAAATGGTCTTCCCAGATGACCGGGCCATCCTTGCTTTCGGCGCATTCGTTGGCGACGCCCGGGCCGATGACTTCGGACAGGCCGTAGATGTCGATGGCGTCGATACCGAAGGCTTTTTCGATCTCGCCGCGCATGGCGTCGGTCCATGGCTCGGCGCCGTGGATGCCGATACGCAGATCGGTGCTGCGCGGGTCGATGCCCTGGCGACGGAACTCGTCGGCGATGTTGAGCATGTACGACGGCGTCACCATGATGATGGTTGGCTTGAAATCGCAGATCAGCTGGACCTGCTTTTCGGTCTGCCCGCCGGACATCGGGATCACCGTGCAGCCGAGTCGTTCGGCGCCGTAGTGGGCGCCCAGGCCGCCGGTGAACAGGCCGTAGCCGTAGGCGACGTGGACGATGTCGCCGGGCCGGCCGCCCGAGGCGTAGATCGAGCGGGCGATCAGGTCTGCCCAGGTGTCGATGTCCTTCTGCGTGTAGCCGACGACGGTCGGCTTGCCGGTGGTGCCGCTCGAGGCGTGAATCCGCGCCACTTTTTCGCGCGGCACGGCGAACATGTTGTACGGATAGTTGTCGCGCAGGTCCTGCTTGGTGGTGAACGGGAACTTGCCGAGATCGGCCAGCGACTTGAAATCGTCCGGATGCACGCCGGCAGCATCGAATTTGGCTTTGTAGTGCGGCACGTTCTGGTAAACGTGATTCAGCGTCCACTTCAGGCGCTCGGTTTGCAAGGCGACGATTTCGTCGCGGCTGGCGTTTTCGATGGCGTGCAGGCCCAGGCTCATTGTTCTCTCCCTCCGGAACCGCAAATTTTGAAGCGGCCGCCGGGCGGGGTGGTTGAGGCAGATCAACTGCGCCCGTTTTTAATTTTGGCCCTTTTTTCCGGTTGACCGTAGCAAGTCCGGTTGGCCGTGGGAACGGGCGCGCGGGCCGGCTGGCCGCCTTATGCGACAATCCCGCCCCATGTTTCGCGCCGCCGCGCGTGGCCTGGTGGCCCACGCTCTCCCCATCCTGATCGCCCAGTTGTCGTCCATCGGCATGATGGTGGTCGATACTGCCGTGCTCGGCCATGTCAGTTCGCTTGATCTGGCCGCCGTGGCGATCGGCGGCGGCATCCACGTTTCGGTTGTCTTCGCCCTGGTCGGTATTCTGCAGGCGGTATCGCCGGTCGTCGCCCATCTGCACGGCGCCGGGCGTGACGGCGAGGTGGCGGGCATTCTCCAGCAGGGTTTCTGGCTGGCCATGCTGCTCGCCGTGCCAGGCATCCTGTTCCTGACCCATCCCGGCCCCGTGCTCGGCATGGCCGACATGGATGCGGCCGTCGAAGCCAAGGTCCGGCAATACCTCGCCCTGCTCGCCTGGAGCCTGCCGGCGGCCCTGTTCTACCGGACCTTCTGGGCTTTCTGCAATGCGCTCGGCAAGCCACGCGTACTCATGGGCATCGGCCTGTTCAGTCTGGCCTCGCATGCCCTGCTGGCCTGGGGCTTCGCCCTGCAGGGCTGGCTCGGCGCGCCACTCGGCGTCGCCGGCTGCGCGCTGTCGAATGTTCTGATCGGCTGGCTGGCCTGTGCCAGCGCTGCCGCCTATCTGGCTTTCGGGCCGCTCGGCCGGCGTTATCAGCCGTTCGCCAACTGGCAGTCGCCAAACGGCGCCACCTGTCGCGAACTGCTGCGCATCGGTGTGCCGATGGGCTTGTCGAATCTGGTCGAAATTACCGCGTTCACGCTGATCGCCCTGTTCGTCGCCTCGCTCGGCGCGACGGTGGTGGCCGGCCATCGCATCGTCGCCAACCTGTCAGCGCTGATCTACATGATGCCGTTGTCGCTCGGCATCGCCACCATGGCCGCCGTCGGCCAGGCGCTTGGCGCCCACGACGGGGCACGGGCAAGGGCGACGATCCGCGCCGGACTGATCCTGGCCGGCGCCTCGTCGTCCGCTGTCGGATTATTGCTCTGGCTCGGCGCCGAACCGCTGGTCGCCGCCTACACCGACGATCCCGCCGTGCGCGCCGTGGCGGTGAGTCTGATCATCTATGTCGCCATCTATCAATTTTTCGACGCCCTGCAGACTATCGCCGGCCACGTTTTGCGAGCCTATCGGGTAACTTTCGTGCCGATGCTGGTGCAGATTTTCTGCTTCTGGGGGATCGGCCTGCTCGGTGGCGCCTGGCTCTGTTATCGCTGGTCAACGCCGCTCGGCGTGGCCGGTTTCTGGCTGGCCGCCGCGCTCAGTCTGCTGCTCGCCGCGGCGATGCTGCTCCCGCTGCTGCGCAAGGTTATGCAGGCTACTGAATCAACCCTGTAATTATGAATTTCGGGCTGCCGGGAATGATCGCGTCTGTGGTAAGATTTTGCGTTCAAGCCGGTATAACCGGGCGGGGTCGGGGGAAGTTTCGGCCACCGCTCATTGCTCGCAACTCAACTAAACGCAAGGAAAGCGCATGAAAATTCACGAATATCAGGGCAAACAACTCCTGAAAAAATTCGGCGTTACGGTTCCGCGCGGGATTCACTGCACGACCGTCGATGACGCAGTCAAGGCAGCGGAAACCCTGGGCGGCAAGGTCTGGGTCGTCAAAGCCCAGATTCACGCTGGTGGCCGTGGCAAAGGCGGCGGCGTCAAGGTCGCAACGTCGCTGGAAAAAGTGCGCGAGTACGCCAACCAGATCCTCGGCATGCAACTGGTCACGCACCAGACCGGTCCGGAAGGCCAGAAGGTTCGTCATCTGCTGATCGAAGAAGGCGCCGACATCCAGCACGAGTACTACGTCGCCGCGCTGACCGACCGCGCCACGCAGTCCGTCGCCATCATGGCCTCCTACGAAGGCGGCATGGACATCGAAGAAGTCGCCCACAAGACCCCGGAAAAGATCGTCAAGGTCTTCGTCAATCCGCTGGTCGGCTTGACCGACGAGCAAGCCCTGACCCTGGCCAAGGGCATGGGCATGAACGAAGCCTCGATTCCGCAGTGCGTCGATACGCTGAAGAAGCTCTACACCTGCTACATGGAAACCGACGCTTCGCTGGCCGAAATCAATCCGCTGATCCATGAAGGCGACGGCACCGTCAAGGCCATTGACGCCAAGTTCAACTTCGACTCCAACGCCCTCTACCGTCAGGAAGAGATCGTCGCCATGCGCGACCTGGACGAAGAAGATGCCGACGAAATCGAAGCTTCCAAGTTCGACTTGGCCTACATCTCCCTCGACGGCAACATCGGCTGCCTGGTGAACGGTGCCGGTCTGGCCATGGCCACCATGGACACCATCAAGCTGTTCGGCGCCGAGCCGGCCAACTTCCTCGACGTCGGCGGCGGCGCGACGACCGAGAAGGTCACCGAAGCCTTCAAGATCATGCTCAAGAACCCCAAGGTCAAGGGCATCCTGGTCAACATCTTCGGCGGCATCATGAAGTGCGACACCATCGCTACCGGCGTCGTCGCTGCAGCCAAGGAAACGCATCTGTCCGTGCCGCTCGTCGTGCGCATGAAGGGTACCAACGAAGACATGGGCAAGCAGATCCTCAAGGATTCCGGTCTGCCGATCATCTCTGCCGATTCCATGGCCGAAGCCGCCACCAAGATCGTTGCTGCGGTCAAGTAAGGAGCTATTGAATGTCCATTTTCATCAATAAAAACACCCGCATCATCACCCAGGGCATCACCGGCAAGACCGGTCAGTTCCATACGGAAAAGTGCCAGGAATACGCCAACGGCAAGGAATGTTTCGTCGCCGGCGTGAACCCGAAGAAGGCCGGCGAGTCCATCTTCAACATCCCCATCTACGCCTCCGTCAAGGAAGCTGCCGCTGAAACCGGCGCCACCGTTTCCGTCATCTACGTGCCGCCCCCGGGCGCTGCCGCCGCGATCTGGGAAGCCGTTGAGGCCGACCTCGATCTGGCCATCTGCATCACCGAAGGCATCCCGGTCCGCGACATGCTGATCCTGCGCAACAAGATGAAGGAAAAGGAAGCCAAGGGCGGCAAGAAGACCCTGCTGCTCGGCCCGAACTGCCCTGGCCTGATCACCCCGGACGAAGTGAAGATCGGCATTATGCCGGGTCACATCCACCGCAAGGGTCGCATCGGCGTCGTTTCCCGTTCCGGCACCCTGACCTACGAAGCCGTCGGCCAGCTGACCGAAATCGGTCTCGGCCAGTCGTCTGCCGTTGGTATCGGTGGTGACCCGATCAACGGTCTGAAGCACATCGACGTCATGAAGGCTTTCAACGACGACCCGGATACTGATGCTGTCATCATGATCGGCGAAATCGGTGGTCCTGACGAAGCCGAAGCCGCCCAGTGGTGCAAGGCCAACATGAAGAAGCCGATCGTCGGCTTCATCGCCGGCGTCACCGCGCCGGCCGGCAAGCGCATGGGTCACGCTGGTGCCTTGATCTCCGGCGGTGCCGACACGGCCGATGCCAAGCTCGCCATCATGGAAGAGTGTGGCTTCACCGTGACGCGCAACCCGTCCGAAATGGCCAAGCTGCTCAAGGCCCTGCTGTAAAATTCGAGCCTGGCTCAGCTAAAAAGGCGGGCTGCGTGCCCGCCTTTTTTTCGTCCGGCCTTGCCGGGCGTGGATAGAAACATGGAACTCGACCTCACCTCCGCCGTTTTCTGGATCGCCGTCGGCCAGATCATCCTGATCGACATTGTGCTCTCCGGCGACAATGCCGTGGTCATCGCGCTGGCCTGCCGCAATCTTTCACCGGAACAGCGTCGCGCCGGGATTTTCTGGGGCGTGGCCGGGGCGGTCAGCCTGCGCGTTATCCTCACGGTGTTTGCCGCGCTGGTCATGAACCTGCCGTGGCTCAAGCTCGCGGGCGGTCTGCTGCTGGTCTGGATTGCCGTCAAGCTCATGCTGCCCGAGGACGAAGAGGGGCATGACATCGAGTCTTCGGCGCATCTGTGGGGGGCGGTGAAAACCATCGTCGTCGCCGACTTCGTCATGAGTCTGGACAACGTGATTGCCGTTGCCGGTGCAGCTCATGGCAGTCTGGCCCTGCTGCTTTTCGGGCTGGCCGTGAGCATCCCGCTGATTGTCTGGTCGAGCCAGCTGATCCTGCACTGGATGGAGCGTTTTCCGTCCATTGTCCTGTTTGGCGCCGCTTTGCTCGGCTACGTTGCCGGACAAATGATTTTTTCCGATCCCGGCGTCACGGCCATCCTGCCGCAACTGCCGGCATGGTCGGCCAAGGCAGCCGGTATTGTCGGTGCGTTGCTGGTTGTTATCGTCGGTCGCTGGCTGGAGCGGCGGATTCTCGCCCGGCAGGACATCACCATCGTTTAGGGGGAAATCGTGGCCTTGTTTCTTTCGGAAAATGACGTAAAAAACCTGTTGACCGTGGAGATGGCGCTCGAAGCCGTCGAATCGGCCCATCGCGACCTGGCCAACGGTCTGGCCATCGATACGCCGCGGGCGCGCAGCCGCCTGCCGCAGACGGTGCTGCACATTCTGCAGGGGGCGCTCCCGGCGCAAGGCGTGATCGGCTACAAGGCTTATACCAGCAACAAGAGCGGCAACCGTTTCCTGGTTCATCTGTTCGACGCCGCGAGCGGGCGCCTCAAGGCTGTCATCGAGGCCAACTATCTGGGCATGATCCGCACCGGTGCGGCGAGTGGTATCGCGGCTCGCTGGCTGGCGCGTCCGGACTCGACCGTGGCAGGGGTGTTCGGCGCGGGCTGGCAGGCCGAGGGCCATGTCCGGGCGCTATGCGCCACCCTGCCGTTGGCGCGGGTCAAGGTCTTCAGCCGCAAGGCCGACAAACTGCAGGATTTCTGCCGGCGCATGAGCGATGCGACGGGGGTTGCCGTCGAACCGGCTGAAAGCGCGGAGGAGACCGTGCGCGGCAGCGACGTGATCGGTACGGTGACAACGGCGGCGCTGCCGCTGTTCGACGCGGCCTGGCTCGAAGCGGGCGTGCATATCAACGCGGCCGGGTCCAATTCGCTGGTGCGGCAGGAGTTGTCGGAAGCCGCGGTCAGGCGGTGCGATCTGATTGCGGTCGATGCCGTTCCCACGGCGCTGGCCGAGGCCGGCGATTTGCTCCCCTTGCTGGAGAAAGGCCGTTTGCACCCGCGGCAGTTCGTCGAGCTGGGCGAGGTGATCGTTGGTCGCCATGCCGGGCGAAGCACCGTGGAGCAGATCACCCTCTTCGAGTCGCAGGGCATGGCCATTCAGGATCTTGCCGTGGCGTTGCGGGTGCTGGCAGCAGCCGAGGCAAGCGGCCTCGGGCAGGTAATTCCGCTGGAATGAGGTTTGACCGAAAGCTTGCGAAAGGTAAGAATGTCATGGTTTTGTGTCCCCAAATCGATTGGGGCGCAGCCATCGGCGGAGGATGAATGTTCGGGGCAGCGTTGAAAACGGCAGGACCGAGTCTCGGGGGGCGCATCGTTTCGCCGCAGCCGCGCGCTGAACAACAAGGCTGCTTGTCCGGGCAGGCTCAATGAGGCTGGCCGACGCCCTGGAAATCGTGATGCGCACCGATCCGGGCATGATCCGTTCGCATAATGAAGATGCCATCTACGCCGATGCCGGTCTTGGCGTGGCCATCCTGGCCGACGGTATGGGGGGCTACAACGCCGGCGAAGTGGCCAGCGGGCTGGCGACGACGCGCCTGGCCGAGGATGTCGCCGGCGTCATCAACTCCCCCTCCGTTCTGGCGCGGGGGCTGCACGATGCGGCTGTCGTCGAGGCGCATATCGTCAATGAGGTGAAGGCGGCCAATTTGGCCATCTTCAATGCGGCGCAAAGCTGTCCGCAATATGCCGGGATGGGGACGACGCTGGTTATGGCGTGGTTCTACAACAACCGGATGAGTGTCGCGCATGTCGGCGACTCGCGCCTCTATCGCTTGCGGGGTGAATGTTTCGAGCAACTGACAAGGGATCATTCCCTCTTACAGGAACAGCTTGATAATGGCATGATTACCGCCGAACAGGCGCGCTATGCGGAAAACCGGAATCTGGTGACGCGAGCCCTCGGGGTCGATCCCGAGGTCAAGGTTGAAGTCCATGATTACGACGTTCGTCCGGGGGATGTGGTCTTGCTTTGCTCCGATGGATTGAACGACATGATCGAAGATGAAGAAATTGCAGTCACCCTGATGACGCTGAGCGGTAATCTGGCATTGGCGGCGGATCATCTGGTGCACATGTCCAACGCCCATGGTGGGCGGGACAATGTGTCGGTCATTCTGATCAAGATTGTTGGCGATTTTGCATCGCCAAAGGGTTGGTGGCAGCGGCTACTGACCCGTTTGCAGTGATATGGGGAAGGCAAGATGGCAAAACTGATCCTCTCGATGGATGGCTTGGTACTCAAGGAAATTCAACTCAATCAGGAGCGCCTGACCATCGGCCGCAAGCCGCAGAACGACATCCAGATCGACAACCTGGCGATCTCGGGTGAGCACGCGGTCGTCGTGACCATACTCGCCGACTCCTTTCTTGAGGACCTGAACAGCACCAACGGTACGCTGGTCAATGGCCAGCCGATCAAGAAGCATTTTCTGCGCAATAACGACATCATCGAACTCGGCAAATACAAGCTGAAGTACATGGCAGATCTGCAGGCTGGTGCCGCCGCCAGTGATTTCGAAAAGACCTCTGCAATCCGTTCGGGCGCGCTGAAGCTCCCCTCCGAGCTGCAACTGGCGCCCACCGAGAGTGCGACGCGATCGAGTATCGGTATGGCCTCCCAGCCCAAGCCGCCGGTACCGGGCATGGCGGCCGCCATCCAGCTCCTCAACGGTCCGAATGTCGGCAAGGAACTCGAGCTGAGCAAGACCCTGACGACACTCGGCAAGCCCGGCTTGCAGGTGGCCGTCATCGCCAAGCGGCCGCATGGGTATTTCATCACCCATGTCGAAGGGCGCCAGTTCCCCATTGTCAACGGCAAGGCGCTCGATGCGCAGGCCGTTCCGCTGGGCGATCATGATGTCATCGAGATTGCCGGAATCAAGATGGAATTTTTCCTGAGGCATTGAAAACATCGGTTTTATGGCCGCAAGTCGGGTTGTTTCGGGGTCCGAAGGTTACAATTCGCAGCGGCCAGCCACCGGCGGATCCGAAGGCGGCCCAACTTATCGGCAGGCAAGCATGAAGCTTCGCGTACTCGGCTGCAGCGGTGGCATCGGCGGCAGGCACCAGAGAACCACCTCGTTTCTCGTCGACCACGACATCCTGATTGATGCCGGCACCGGCGTCGGCGAATTGTCGATTGCCGAACTGGCCGCCATCGACCACGTCTTCCTGACTCATGCCCACCTCGACCACATCGCCGCCTTGCCGATGATGATCGATACCGTCGCCGACCGCCGCGACACGCCGCTCACTGTCTATGCCACGAAAGCCGTGCTCGACAGCCTGCGTCAGCATATTTTCAACTGGGCGATCTGGCCGGACTTTTCCGTCGTGCCGTCAGCCGAACAGCCCTTCATGCGCTATCGCCAGATCGACCTGGCCGAAGCGGTCTCGCTGGGCCTGCGCCAGATTTCAGCCTTGCCAGCCGATCACACCGTTCCCGCTGTTGGCTACCGCCTCGACTCCGGTGCTGGCAGCCTGGTCTTTTCCGGTGATACCGGTCCGTGCGAGGCCTTCTGGCAGGCCGTCAACGCGATTCCGAATTTGCGTCACCTGATTGTGGAGTGCGCTTTCCCCAATCATGAGCAGCAACTGGCCGAGCTATCCAAACATTACTGGCCGGCAGGGCTGGCCGATCAACTGACCAAACTGACCCGGCCGTGCCAGATTCATATCTCGCACCTCAAGCCGGGGCAGGTCGAGACAACCATGCAGGAAGTCGCCCACTGTCTCAAGGCTTTCTCGCCGGGCATGCTCAGCAACGACCAGATTCTCGCGTTCTGACCCCGGCCCATGCAGACCCAGGACGACCTCTTTCTCCGCCTGGAGCAGCTCAACGACATCGGCGCCTCGTTGTCCAGCGAGCGCAACATCAAGCTTCTTCTGGAAAGGATAGTCCTCGCCGCCAAGCAGATCACCCGGGCTGACGGCGGCACGCTCTATCTGCTGTCGGAAGACAGGCGCCACCTGCATTTCGAAATCGTTCGCACCGACTCGCTGCGCCTCACTTTTGGCGGCGCCAGCGAACAGCCGACCTCGGGCAAGTTCCCTGACCTGCCGCTTTACCTTGGTGACGGCGCGCCCAACGACAGGATGGTCGCCGCCTATGCCGCCATAGCGGGCAAGACGGTCAATATCGCCGATGCCTACAGCGCCGAAGGCTTCGATTTTTCCGGCACCCGGCAGTTCGACGCGCGCACCGGTTATCGCTCGCAATCCTTCCTGACCGTGCCGATGAAGGATCACGAGGGCGAGATCATCGGCGTCCTGCAACTGATCAATGCCCTCAGCCCGGCCGACGGGGCGGTCAGCGAATTCTCCCAGGCCGACCAACGCCTTGCCGAATCACTCGCCTCGCAGGCCGCCATCGCGCTGAGTAACCGACAACTGGTCGAGCAACTCGAAGCGCTCTTCGAATCCTTCGTCAAACTCATCAATCTGGCCATCGACGAAAAGTCGCCTTACACCGGCGGCCACTGTCAGCGCGTGCCGGAACTGACCATGATGCTCGCCGAAGCTGCCGACGCAGCAACGGAAGGCCCGCTCGCCGATTTCAAACTGACCGACAAGGACCGCTACGAACTGCGCATCGCCGCGCTACTGCATGATTGCGGCAAAGTCACGACGCCCGTGCATATCGTCGACAAGGCCACCAAGCTGCAAACCATCTACGACCGCATCGATCTCATCGATACGCGTTTTGAAGTGGTGAAGCGCGACGCCGAAATTCACAAATGGAAACGCCTTGCCGAAGGCGTAAACCCCACCGAAGCCGAGCGCGAGTATGTCGATTTTTGCCAAAAAATTCAGGTTGACCGTAGCATTCTGCATCACGCCAATATCGGCTGCGAAAACATGGCCGACGAAGTCATCGCAGATGTCCGGCGGATCGCTACCGAATATCGCTGGCGCAACGCCGATGGCGAGGAGCTTCCGTTCCTCAGCGCCGACGAACTCGAGAACCTGACCATTCGCTCAGGCACCCTGACCCGCGCCGAGCGCGACATCATCAACCACCACATCGTCGCCACCATCAAAATGCTCGAACAGCTACCGTGGCCGCGACACCTCAAAAACGTCCCCGAATACGCTGGCGGCCACCACGAACGCATGGACGGCAATGGCTACCCGAAAGGCCTCAAGCGCGAAGGCATGAGCTGGCAGGCCAGGATCATGGGCATCGCCGACATCTTCGAAGCGCTCACCGCCAAGGACCGGCCGTACAAGGAAGGCATGAAACTCTCGGAAGCGCTGGCCATCCTCGAGCGCTTCAGCCTGAACGGGCATATCGACCCGGCGCTGCATGAGGTCTTTGTTGGCAGCGAAGTCTTCCGCAGCTACGCCAGTGCTTTCCTTAAAGCTCATCAGATCGATTGCTGACGCCTTGCCGGCTCTCGTATTTGCCATTTTTCCCGCCGCTTTTCGTCATGCCTGCCGCATTGCGGCTCCCCGGGGTGACGCAAATTGTCATGTCGTTCGGCATGTTTTGCCGCTACGTTTCATTACAGTCAGCTACAAAATTCGCCAAGGTCATGAATGACAAGGACTTTGGGATATTTCGGGTAGCGTCCGCACCGCAATTCCAAAACCTGGCACGGAAACTGTTATAGGTAACCCAGCGGCTTTCCCGCCTTTTCTCTAAAGGAGATTCAAATGAAAAAGGTTCAACAAGGCTTTACCCTGATCGAACTGATGATCGTCGTGGCGATCATTGGTATTTTGGCTGCTATTGCGCTGCCCCAGTATCAAAACTACACCGTTCGCGCGGCTGCATCCGAGATTGTGTTAGCGGCAAGTGGCGCACGCACATGTGTACAAGAGCTTAATCAGGGGGCTGCGACTGTTGCCACTCCTGATTACACCACTTGTGGTGGCACGGGCACCGCACTTGCGACTGTCGCTGTGGCGGCGACAGGTGTCGTCACTGCGACGGGTACTGTTCGCGGGAATGCTATCAGCGTAGTTCTTACACCCTCTCCATTGGCAAATGCGGGCGTTGTTAATGCTTGGGCTTGTGCCGGAACCCCTGCGCAGTTCATGCCTGGTTCTTGCCGATAGGAGTAACAGAAACAATAGGGGGCAGACCCCTATTTAAAAAGCCGGGGCGAAAGCCCCGGTTTTTCTTTGGGCACCCGAAAAGCTATTTCCACGGTGAACCGGAAAAAACGGCAAAATTTGAAATCCGGGGCAATGATCAATATTGCGTGTTTCAGCACCGATTCATTTCTGGTTCACGGCGCCCTTTGCGCCAGCCATGTCTGCAGTACCTCCGGCAATTCGCTGACCAACAACGCATGCCGACCGGAAATCCAGCCGTGGATCGGGCCGACCGGGCGTCCTTCCAGGGCTTCGGCGATGAGCATTTCAGCTGTGACGTGGTCGTTGATCAGGCCGAGTTCGTCCTGCAGTTGCGATAGCGCAGCCAGATAGGGTTTGAGTTTTCGCGGCGGGAGCAGGGGGGCGAAGAATTCCAGCGTGTAGCGCAGCTTTTTGAAGGCGATGCGCATTTTGTGGCGTTCTTCCGGGCTGAGTTCGGCATGCCGGCTGGCCATGCGGCGGGCTTTCCTGGCGTGGCTGCGGATTTGCTGTTGGGCGAAATCCGTGATTGGCAGCGGTAGCGTGTCGCTCAGCGTGTAAACGGCGGCGGTGAATTCGAGCAGCAGGCGCGGATATTCCTTGACGGCGAGCAGGCCGATGACGGATTTTCGGGCACTGTTGGCGCGACGCTGCGCTGCCTTGCGCAGGCGCTTGATGTCGCGGTTTTCCGGAAAGGCGGCGGCGATGGGCGGCAGGGTTTCTTCGAGGAAGACATCCCAGTTGCGCGTGTCGCCGAGGGCGCCGGCCAGCGTTTGCCAGGTCTGGCCGTAGGCGGCGACAAATTCCGGTGGCAGCACCGGGGCGAAGAGCTTGATCGCCGAGCGCAGGCGGCGCAGTGCAACACGGGCCTGGTGGATGAATTCCGCTTCGCCGCCGGTCAGTAGCCCCTTTTCGTTGCGTTGGAAATGTTCGAGGCAGCCCAGCGCAATGCTGCGAAAGGCTTCGATTGGCGTCTGCTGGTCGTTGATCGGCACCGGCTTGCTTTTGAATGGCCGCAGCGGTTCGTTGAGAAACAGGGCGTAGCCGCGTTCGGCCTTGCTGGCGATGGCGGGGAAGAGATCAACGTCTTTTTGAAGCTGGCGGGTCAGGTTGAAGATGTCGTCGACCTTGCCGGAGAGTAGTTCCAGTTCGATTTCGCAGATTGGTGTCCGTTGCCCGCGGCTTTCGATCTGGCCGCGGTCGATGGCCAGTTCGATGAGCGACTCGCCAAACGGTACGTTCCAGACCTGACGGCGGAAATCGGTGGTGAAAATAGGCTCGAACTGATTGACGCGCTGTTCGAGAAATTCGCGGAAATCCGCGGCGTCGACATGGCTGAAGTCGAAGATGCCCGGCGTGGCAGGGGCTTCCCATTCGCTGCGCATGGCCAGGCCGCCACTGGCTGGTTCGGCCGATTTGACGGTGCACAGCCATTGCCAGCCTTTTTTGCGGAAGCGCAGGGCAACGCGCCGGGCATGAAGCTCGAGTGCCGGGGTATCGAAATAGGTGTTCAGCAGATGCAGTTTTTGCGCCTGGATGTCGGCCAGCAGCGGGTGATCAACCAGCTTGCGCGCGGCTTTCGGGCTGAGTTGCAGCTTGAGTTCGATTTCGGTGCTCATCGTTCAATTCCTCGGAACGGCCGGGCCGGTTGCCCCGTCAAAGCCCAGTTCGGGCAGGATGGCCAGTTCCTCGGCGGTCTGGACGCCTTCGGCAATGACGGTCAGGCCGATATTGTGGGCGATGCTGCACAGGCCCTTGATGAAAGCCTGGTTACCGGTCTGGGTGTCAATGGCGCGGATGAAGCTGCCGTCGACCTTGAGATAATCGAGGCCGATGCCATGCAGGCGGCCGATTTCGCTGAACTGGCGGCCGAAATGCTCGATGCCGAGGCGGCAGCCGAGGGGGCGCAAGGCGTCGCAAAAAGCGTGGAATTCGTCGAAATGCTGGAAGGCGCCGATTTCCGATACCTCCAGCCACAGGCGGGGGGCCAGGTCCTTGCGCGCGGCAATTTGAGCGAACAGGCGGGCGCGGAAGGCGGCGTCCATAATTGACTCGCCGGACAGGTTGACCGCAACGGCCGGTGCGCCGGCGGCAATGCGCTCGAGCGCCAGGCGGGCGGCGGCCAGGTCGAGTTCGGTGGTCATCGACAGACGCGAGGCCATGGGCATGAAGCTGCCGGCCGCCAGCCACTCCCCGTTTTCGGTGGCTTGCAGGCGAAGCGGACATTCAAAGTGGAGCAGCTGTCCGGTGTTGCCGGCAACCGGGAAGTCGATCAGGCGCAGGCGCTGGGTCTGGATGGCGCCGTCGAGCAATTTTTTCCAGTCGGCATTCGTGGTGGCGTGTTCCTCGCTGGTGCTCTCGGCGCGGCACCAGGCCAGCCCGCTCTGCGCTTCTGCAGAGGCCAGCGCGGTGTCGACGCGGGCGAGAACCTTGGCAATCCCCTGGCCGTGCAGATAGATGCCGCTCGCCACGTAACCGGTGCGCTCGCCCTCGATTTGCCCGGCGGCGACCAGGTCGCTGAGTGCATGCAGCAGGATCTCGGCATGCGGAGCCGGGTCGTGGACGCCGGGCAGGAGCAGCGCGAAGTCCGCGCCGTTGAGGCGGGCGGCTGCCGCATTCGGTTTTTCTTCGATCAGCCCGTTCAGCGCACTGCCGATCCGGCGCAACACCTCGTCAGCCGTTTCGCGTCCGGCCCTTTTGTTGATGCCGGCCAGGTCGGCCAGGCGGAGCAAGATAAGCGAGCCCGAGGTGGGCGCGTCGTCGTCGCTGAGTGCGGCGGCGAGCTGGTTCATGAAATAGTCGCGGTTGGCCAGGCCGGTCAGGCTGTCGAGGTTGGCTTCCCGGCGCACCTGTTCGAGGCGGGCTGCCTCTTCGGCAAACATCGCCTTGAGGCGCCCGACCATGGCATTCATCGCACTGGCCAGACTTTTCAGTTCGGGCGTGGACGGCTCGCTGATCGTCGTGAAGCGCCGTTCGCTGATCGCTTGCGCCTGCCCGACCAGGGCATCGAGCGGGCGGCGGATGCCGCGCAGGAACTGCATGCCGAGCAAACCCATCAGGCCGCCGCCAACGGCAAACCAGCCGAGCAGCTTGAGGGCGCCGTGCCACAGCTCGTCGTAGGCAAAATGGCTGTGGCTGACCAGCTCAATGGTGCCGAACTGGTTCCAGCCCGAAGAAACCTGGGCTTGCCCGGGCTGCGAATCAATCGGGAAAAGGCGGATGAACCAGTTGGGGGCATTGCCGGCATCGAGCGGGCTGGTCTTTTCGACCATCGTCTGGCCGTTCGGCGCGATCAGGCGGACATTCGCATACTGTCCGCTGTCGAATACGGCAGCCACCTGCAGCTCGACGGTGACCGGATCCTTGTCCAGTTGCGACATGGCCAGCGCCAGGGTGGCCGCGTTGTCGTTATTCTTGATGGCCAGTTGGCGCTCCAGATAATGACGAGCCGTCAGGGTGCTGACGATGAAACTGCCGGCAAAAGCGATAACGGTACTGGCGATCACCGCGAGCCAGAGTTGTCGGAATAAAGACATATCGATTACCTCACTGGAAGCCTTCAGCGCGCGCCCGGACCAGCAAATCCTGCCAGCGTGAAAGATTGCTCTTGCTGGCGTTGTTGCCGGTGCCCTGCCAAAGGCCCGCACTGTTGAAACTGAAAATGGGTGAAAGATCGCTGCGCTGGGAGGCGGGCAGGATCTGGGGATTCAGGTTGTCGAGGACGAGCGGGTCGGCTGTCGGTGTGGCGTAATAAGCCAGCACCATGTGGGCCTGGAGGAAGGTGCCCGCCGGTCCGGTCAGCGCCGCCTTGACGTAAACCAGGCGCAACTTGTTGACCGGGACGCCGAGATCGATCAGCGAGTAATACTTGGCGATCGAGAGGTCCTCGCAGTCGCCGCGAGCCTGTCCGAGCGTTTCGCTCGGCGTTGCCCAGTAATCGCCCTGCCCCCACACCGACCTGTCATCGTCGAAGGCAATGCGTTGATTGATGAAGTCATTGACGCGTCGCAACCGGTCGGCTTCCCTGGCCTTGCGCCCCTCGCCGAGCATCTGCTGCCAGTCGCGCAACAAGGGTAGTCGACCGGCGCCAAAGCGACTGATCAGCGCCTGTTCCAACTGGTCGAAGTCCACGCCACGGGCAAACTGCAGTCCGCTCAACGAAAGCGTGCTGAAGGCGACGATTATGGCCAGGAAACGAAGCAGCGGAGCTTTTGAAGGCAATGGATGCGTCAAGTCGTTGAATATTCGGGTGGGAAACGTCGGATATTTCACAGTCGCCGGGAGGCGAATCTCTATAATCCGGCCAAAACCTTTCCGGATTATCCCCCATGGCAACAAAAAAAGTCCTTTCCTTGCTGTTGACGGCAGCATTTCCGGTGCTTGTCTGCGCCGCGGACTCGCTCCCGAGCGGCGCTCCAGCGCCCGCCACCCTGAAAGAAGTAACCCAGCGGGCCATTCTCAACAGCCCGGAAGTGACCTCGAAATGGCACGCCTACCGCGCCGCCGACGAAGAAACCGGCGTTGCCCGCGGCGGCTACTATCCGCGCGTAGACCTCACCGCCGGCGCCGGTCGCGAAA
>Ga0209211_10000732_pt1 | contig 65688 bp, 54 predicted proteins | sample RifGroA2_FD_183992 | JGI IMG/M metagenome (GOLD analysis project Ga0209211, IMG submission 183992) | Groundwater microbial communities from Rifle, Colorado, USA - Groundwater A2 (SPAdes) (version 2) | ecosystem: Environmental > Aquatic > Deep subsurface > Groundwater | place: Rifle, Colorado... | reverse complement strand
GCATAGGTGTCTTTGCTAAACGTGAAGGTTTACCTTTGTCACCTCTAGTTTAGCAGAGTGTCACCTCATATGGTGAACTGTACATCCTCTTGACAAAAGAGGGGCGCTGTGGTAGAGTGCAAAGCTGTTCTTTGAACAATTTAGGGCAAAAAAAGGGAAAAATAAGCCAAAATTCCACCTTCGCTTTTTCAACGAAATTTTTTTGCGTTCAAAAAGCGGAGGTGGAGGCGGTGGATGTTCCGTTTGTGCTCCCCAAAGCAACCCTCAACCACAGGAGGTGGATCATGAGGGCATGGATGATGAGGTGTTCAAGTTTTTTCGGCCTGCTGGCGGCGATGATGGCGACCGGGTGCGCCGACGAGGCGCTCCCCGGCGGGACGACGAACGAGGACGGAGGGTCGCCGTTCGGCGAGTCCTCCGACGCGGGGACCTGCGAGACCGACAACCCGTGCGAGCGGGTCGAGACCGTTGGTGGCGAGTGCAAGCTCGTCACTGAGGTAGACGGCAAGGCCTGCGACGACGGCGACTTCTGCACCGAGAACGACGAGTGCGTGGCCGGCATGTGCGTGGGCAAGGCGCTCACGTGTGACGACGGCAACAAGTGCACCGACGACTCGTGCGACCCCGCCGAGGGGTGCGTGCATGAGAACAACACGAAGCCGTGCGACGACGGCGATGCGTGCACCGACGGCGATGGCTGCACGGACGGCGAGTGCGCCGGCGGCGTGACGGTCAACTGCGACGACGGGCATCCGTGTACCATCGACGACTGTGACAAACTGGCTGGATGTTTCTATGACCCCGCGCCATATGGCACATCCTGTAACGATGGTAATGCGTGCACGCTCACCGACCACTGCGAAGGGCCATCCGAAGGCCCCGGCGGACAGACCGTCATCGGGGAGTGCGTGGGCCTCACGCTCGACTGCGACGACAACAATGTCTGCACGACTGAACTGGGGTGCGATCCGGACGCAGATGCTCCTCCAGGTGTTGATGTCGCGGCATTGAGAAAGTTGGCGTGCAACTACGGTGCGGCCGAGGGTATTTCATGCAGTGACGACAATGCCTGCACGACTGGGGATATCTGCAGTGGCAAGAAGTGCGCTCCGGGCAAGCCGGTCGAGTGCACGGACAACAATCCCTGCACGGAGGATAGCTGTCTACAGAAGACGGGTTGTTATCACGAGGTGTATCCGATGTCGCAATCCTGCGACGATGGCAACGCGTGCACCACACTCGACAATTGCCAGCAGGCCAAGTGCACCGGAGTGGCGCCAATGGATTGCAATGACGGCAACGCGTGCACCGTGGATACCTGTGACCCGGAAAAGGGTTGTCAATACAAGAACGTTCCGGGTCCATGCTCGGATGGCAACGCCTGCACGGTCGGCGACAAGTGTATCAGTGGACAGTGCGCCACACAGCCAATTGATTGCAATGATGACGATTCATGTACAGATGACTCGTGCGATACGACGACCGGCTGCCTGCACCAGAACAACACCGCGCCGTGCAACGACGGCAATGCGTGTACACAGAGCGATACGTGCGTTGCCGGTCAGTGTAAGGGCAACTCAAAGGTGTGCAATGACAACAGCCCATGCACGGACGATACGTGCGATTTTGCCAAGGGCTGCGTCAACACGCCGAACACGGACCCGTGTGACGACGGCGACGCCTGCACGCTGAACGACGCGTGCCTTGACGGCGAGTGCGTCGGCGACGAACTCGACTGCGACGATGGCAACGTCTGCACCGACGACTCGTGCGACGACGTTGAGGGGTGCGTCAACGTGGCCAACGCCCAGGCGTGTACTGATGGCAGTTTGTGCACAACAAATGACGTCTGTAAGGACGGCCAGTGCATGGGCAAGCCGCTCGTCTGTGACGACGGGAACCAGTGTGTGAACAGCACCTGTGACCCGGCCGTCGGCTGTATCTTTACCCCGGTCATTGGCCCCTGTAATGATCAGGACCCCTGTACGAAAGGGGAGACCTGCATTCAGGGAAAATGCACGGGTGGGGCAACCACAAATTGCTCGGACGGCAACTCATGCACAACGGACGGTTGCGATTCTGACGGCAAGTGCAAGTATGCACCGGTAGATGCAAAATGCGATGACGGCGATGCCTGCACAAAAGATGACGCTTGCGTCGACGGAGTGTGCCAGAGCGGGAAGCCGGAGTCTTGCGACGACAACAACCCGTGCACGACCGACTTGTGCGACCCAATCGCGGGTTGTAAATACAAGGCAGTGCCGAGCGGCACCACGTGCAACGACGGCAAGGCCTGCACATACACCGATAAGTGCAACGACGAGGGTGTGTGTATCGGTTCGGACTTCAAGGATTGCGACGACGGCAATCCGTGCACGGACGACTTGTGCAAGGCTGGTAAGATATGCGAAAGCGTACCAAACACCAAGCCGTGCTCGGACGGCAATGCCTGCACGGCCGGTGACACGTGTGCCAATGGCAAGTGCGTGGCCGGGCCTGTTCCGAACTGCAACGACAACAACCCTTGCACCAAGGATTCCTGCGACGCGGTGAAGGGGTGCGTCAACGAGCCGGTTTCTGGCTCGTGCACCGACGGAAATGCCTGTACGGCGGGCGACACCTGTTTCGACGGGAAGTGCATCGGCGCACCCGTCGTCTGCAACGACAACAACGTCTGCACAAGCGACTCGTGCAACCCGGCAAGCGGGTGCCAGTACCAGGCCACGGCGTCATCTTGCGACGATGGGAACCCCTGTACAACCGGGGATACCTGCGTTGGCAAGAAGTGCGAGGCCGGCCAGGTAATGGTTTGCAACGACAACGATCCATGCACGGATGACGTGTGCACGGATGGGGTCGGTTGCGAACATACCCCATCGCACGCCGGCGTTGCCTGCTCGGACAGCAACGCGTGCACGGAAAATGATAGTTGCCTTGCCGGCAAGTGCGTGCCGGGCAAGCCGCTCGTCTGCGACGACGGCAAGGCCTGTACGGCCGACTCGTGCAACAAGCAGAACGGCTGTCAGTTTCAGCCGTTCGCGGCCGGGCAGCCGTGCAACGACGGCAACCCGTGCACCACGGGTGAGTGCAACGCCGTCCAAGAGTGTGTCGCCACGCCCGTGAAGAACGGGCAGGCCTGCAACGATGGCGTTTGCTTCGTCGGTGGCACGTGCACCGACGGCGAGTGCGTTGACGCCAAGCTCAAGAGCTGCGACGACGGGGTCGCGTGCACGCTGGACGCGTGCGACTTCGTCAAGGGGTGCCTCAACACCCCGAACGATGAGTTGTGCGACGACGGCGTCGCCTGCACATTCGACACCTGCGACGCCACGACCGGCTGCGTCGCAACGCCGGACGACCCCACCTGCGACGACAACAACGCGTGCACGGTGGAGGCGTGCGACGCGGACGAGGGCTGTCAGTTCAGCCCGGTCGTGTGCAACGACGCCAATCTGTGTACGCTCGACGCGTGCGACGCGACGCTCGGATGCGTCGCGGCACCGGTCGTCTGCAACGACGGCAACGCCTGCACGCTCGACGCGTGCGACCCTGCGATCGGTGCGTGTTTCGCGGAGCCGATCGTGTGTGACGACGGCAACGCCTGCACGCTCGACGTCTGCATCCCGATCGTGGGGTGCGCGGCGGGCGAGCTCGACTGTGACGACGGTGTCGCCTGCACGCTCGACAAGTGCGATCCGGCCACGGGTTGCGTCCACACGGCGGACGACGTGGCCTGCGATGACGGCGACGAGTGCACCGAGAACTTCTGCGACGAGGCAGAAGGGTGCCAGACCGACCCGCTCATCTGCAACGACGGCAACCCGTGTACGCTGGACTCGTGCGATCCGGCGACCGGGTGCCTGAAAACCCCGGTTTCGTGTGACGACGGCAACGCCTGCACGCTCGACGCGTGCAACAAGGCGACTGGCGCGTGCGCGCACGTGGCGGCCACTTGCAACGACAGTAATGCGTGCACGTTCGACGCGTGCGACTCGGCGGTCGGTTGCAAGACGACGCCGGTCGTGTGTGACGACGAGGACGACTGCACGGTGGATTCGTGCAATCCGGCGTCGGGGTGCGTCAACGCCCCCACGTGTTTCACATGCACGGAGGACGTCGAGTGCGACGACGGCAACCCGTGTAGCATGGACATGTGCGTCGGCGGGACGTGCGGATACACACTTCCGGATCCGCCGGAGGGTAACACAGTCTGCAATGCGTGCACGTCGGCCGGCGAGTGCGCGGAATTCCCGCTCGGCGGGGCAACGACGACCTGCGCCCAGGTGGACGACGGGCCGGATGGCGCGTGCCTCACCGAGTTCGCCTCGGGCAATCTCGGCGTGGCGTGCTACGGAACCGGCACCGGGCTCACGGCGGTTTTCAAGCCGGCCGCCGGGAGCAACAAGCTCTACTCGAACGTGGCCATGCCATACAGCCACTTCGAGACGACGACGAGCTTTGAGTTCTCTGTCCTTCAGGGCTCGACGGTCAAAGACCCGGTCGGCGACTACCACTGCCACTGTGTGGCGGATGGCGCCGTCGGCGGGCAGACCGTCAAGAAGGATGGAACCGGCAAGGTCACGGCGCTCGTCTGCCCGTGACCTCGGCAACAAGGAGGGAGCGTTCTGAGCTGTGAAGCCGCCTAGGCGGCTAAGATCAGCGCGCGGCGCAGCAGCGGGGGGAGACAGCGCGTTCTCCTCCCGTTCCCTTAATTATGTTTTTATCCTTTCGTTTTTTGGATGAAGATATTGAGAGGGAATGATAGTGTGTATTGAACTTTGCGATACGTGGGGATAACCCCGTTTGACGCTTCCACAAAATTTCTTTACACTCGGTATAGCATTTTATGAAAAAACAAAATAACAATAATAACAAGAATAACCCGACCGACGCGGCATTGTTGTAGTTTCCATGAAGAATACACAAAAGCCCGCGCAAGCGGGTTTTTTTTCTTTAATTCCGGGATAGTTGAGTGGTACAACGCCGCGCTGTTAACGCGGATATCCCTGGTTCGAATCCAGGTCCCGGAGCATAAAATTGACGTCAGACATCGGACGTCAGACACGCGACAAAGTCTGATGTCCGTCAACCACTATGGCCCTACCTGCCACCCACATTCAATTTGCGCTTGATTTGAAAGATCGGTACGTTATTACCGACCTTTCATCCTATATCGCCGGATCGGTCTATCCGGATAGCCGATATGTGACCGGACTTAATCGCGCCCAAACGCACAATGATGCGCTCCTCTCTGATGATCGTTTGGAGACGGATTTTGGCAAAGGATGGCGGGCACATGTGTTGTGCGATCGGTTGGGCGCAAAAGCCGCGAGTGACCTTCTCCCGGAATTGTTTGTGGACGCTGGTCCCATGGCACACGGAACAGAGCAATGGGTTATACGAACCGCGATCAAAATTATTCAAGATATTTCTGTGTTTGAAACGCACAGTACTGAGCCGTATCTTACAATGCTTGATGCAATGGAATCGCCAAATGGGGAATCCACAGAAGCGATGAAACAATATATTTCCATTGTAAAAGCCATGTACGAGGGAAAGGAAAGAATTGACATATCTGATGCTGTAACGCTCTGGCGCGCGTTTGGCATTAGGGACGAACTCGTGGATCGAGTGGTACAAAAAGCCGTGCTGTTTTTTGAGGATAGTGACATCCACGAGCGCATACGTCTTCTCTACGAGAGAACATGTGCCATGACAAAACAATAGTTTATTTTTTTTATTTTTTTTATGCCAGCCATAAAAGCCGAGTATATTTGGATTGATGGACAACAGCCAACCGCCAAACTTCGGTCCAAGACAAAAGTGTTGAACCACGCGGTATCGCATTTAGAAGATATTCCGGAATGGGGATTTGATGGGTCAAGCACCATGCAAGCGGCCGGTCATAAAAGTGATTGTTTGCTAAAGCCGGTATTTTTTGTGAAAGATCCTGTGAGAGACGAGAATAATATTTTGGTATTGTGTGAAGTATGCAACCCGGACGGGACGCCGCATAAAAGCAATACCCGCGCAAAACTTCGCGAGATTGCGGCAACGTACAAGGATCATGAGGCATGGTTTGGCATTGAACAGGAATATACGTTTTTTCAAGGCGCGCGGCCACTCGGCTGGCCAAACAGCGGGTTTCCCGCACCGCAGGGGGGCTACTATTGCGGGGTTGGCGCGGATGAAGTTTTTGGGAGAGAGATTGTGGAAGCACACATGTCGGCCTGTCTTGAAGCAGGGCTTACATTTTGTGGCATCAATGCCGAAGTGATGCCCGCGCAATGGGAATTTCAAATCGGACCGCTGGGACCGCTTGACGTTGCTGATCAGCTTTGGATGGCGCGATGGCTTTTGTATCGCATTGCGGAAGATTTTGACGTCTCTGCCACCCTGTATCCAAAACCGGTGAAAGGCGATTGGAATGGCGCGGGCGCGCATACGAATTTTTCCACGAAAGAAATGCGTGCGCCGGGTGGGATCAAAGCCATTGAAGCGGCATGTGAAAAATTGAAAGCAAAACATGAAGAACATATTGCCGTGTATGGCGCGCATAATCAGGAGCGTTTGACCGGCCTCCATGAAACCTGTCCGATTACCGAATTCCGGTATGGCGTGAGCGACCGTGGCGCGTCTGTTCGTATTCCTATGGCGTCGGCCAACCAAGGTTGTGGTTATTTGGAAGACCGTCGTCCTGCCGCGAACATGGATCCATATCAGGTGTGCGGGAAATTGATTGAAACGGTATGTGGCGAGTAATGGTCGAGGACTACTTATCCACAATGCACCTTTTCAATACACCTACAAATTGGTATAGTTGTTTTTGGTATTACACGTTCTCTGTAATACCTGTGGCGAGTGAGTAAAAGGAGGGCGCCACATTTGTTGTGTGATATTTTGCACACACTTGGGATATACAGTCAGTGCATTCAGTAAGATATATTGGGAGTTTTCTTGGCTTTAATCCATTTCTTCTCCAAGGAGGAATGGAGGGATGTCAGGAATGACTCCTATAGGGAAAACTCAGAGAAAGGCTCTGGGTTATAGAGATGTTCTTTTATGCAAGGAGATCGTCATGAAGACGAGCCAGCGGTTTCGTCGTGTGACCATTGTGCTTCTCTCCCTCTTCCTGCCTGCGTGCGTGGAAGTCGGTGATGAGGCGCAGACTGACTTCGAGGAAGTTGATGCTATCGAGTCTTTGAGTGTGGCAGAGGACATCAACACCGTGAGCAGTGCTCTTTCAGGCAAGCCGTTCGTGTGCCCGCTCACTGAGTGCACTCTCACGTACGGATTCAAAGGAACGCAATACGGTTGCGCTGGCAAGTATCACCTCGGCTCTGATCTGCAGGCGGCGGCTGGTACTGCTGTCTACGCTCCGTATGATGGTGTGGTGAAGGAGACACACTGGCGTAGTGGCTACGGCGGGACAGTCATCATCGAGCACAACATCGGCGGCACGAAATTGCAGAGTCTTCTGGCGCACCTGAGCTGTGGCAACAAGAGCGATGGCACTGCTATCTGTGCGAGTGGCATGCAGTGCACGGCGACAAATGTCAAGCCGGGCGACTCCGTGACCAAGGGTGTGACCAAGATCGGCGTCGTAGCTCCCAAGGGCACCTGTTCCAACGGCAACTGGTCTCCCCATGTTCACTGGGGCGTGCATAAAGGGGCATATAATGGCTGGAAGTACGAGACCTGCTTGGTCGGTGGTAAAAGCTACTGTTGCTCATATAACTTCAGCGGCTATGCTCCGCCGTGCAACTCGTGTAATGGGTGTAATACCGCGGCGACTACCTGTGCTCTCAGTGATTCCTCGGTGTGCAATTGTGTTCTCGACAATTGGGAAGATCCGTGGACGCTCTACTGCGGTGACGTAGATACCCCATGCACTGCCTCTGTCTGCAACAATGCCGGGCCGTTCTCGGGTTCGGGTGCAAATGGCGGAAGCGGAGCCACCTGTCTCAACAGCTACTCGTTCGATGTCATTCAGGGCAACACCTACAAGATCTCCACCTGTGGCAACTTCAGCGGTGATTCGTATCTGAAAGTCACGGACGCGTGTTCCTGTTCCAACGACGATACCTGTGGATATGGATCCGAGTGTACCTGCATCGCGAGTTCAACTGGAACCGCAACGATCTGCGCTTCCACCTACAAGGGCAGTGCGGCTACATGGAAGTACACTGTCACTGCGACATGCAATAGTCCTGGCTGTAGCAACGCCGGGCCGTTCAATGGCGATGGCGCCAATGGCGGTAGCGGCGCGACCTGCCTCAGCTCATACAACTTCAACACTGTCGCTGGCAAAACCTACCAGATTTCCACTTGTGGAAGTTTCGGTGGCGATCCTTACTTGAAGGTGATCGGTTCGTGCACCTGTACGAATGATGATTTGTGCGGTCTCGGGTCACAGTGCACTTGCACGGCGACAAGCACCGGCACGGCCACGATCTGCGCCTCCACCTACGGGGGCGACTTCGCCTATTGGAGTTACAACGTTACCTGCCTCTAGTTTTCCCTACCCCGCCCGCGTGCATCCTCACTGCGGGCACTTCCATTTGTCATTTCTTGTGTGAGTTAATCATGAATTATATGAATTCTCATATAAATCCGTCCGCTCCAATTGCTTCTAAAAATGTTATACGTATCTTTTTTATTGTTTTTGTTATTATAGTCGGTGGATATATCTGGCAACAAGTAAAACAAAAAAATATCATTCAGCCCACGCCAATTGCAGAAGAGACAGAGTCACAAAACAAAAATTCAACGGATAAAAATGATTGGCAAATATATCAGGATCCAGAAAATGGTTTTTCTATCCAATATCCAAGACATTGGGAGGTATTTCAGGATGAAACCCAGTCCGGGAAAGGTGTAGGGTTTAGCGCCAAAGAGCTCAAAAAGATGCCTGATGATTACGGGGTTTTTTCTATTGTTTTTATCTCCGGGATATCTCTCAATGATTTCATTGAAAAATATCGTTATCTTAATCCTTTGCCGGACAGGTCTGGGTATAGAGATTTGGAACAGAAGCCATATATATTAGATGGAGTGTCAGCCACGAAACTTATGGGGGGCAAAGATGATGGGAGCGACGAAAATATTATTTTTGCTAGACATAATGATAAAGTCTATCTTATCTATTACGCCTTTAATGGTACGCATCAAGAAATACTATCTTCATTTCAGTTTACAAAGTAGCCGAGTGATACAACGTCCATTGGATCAACCAATTCCCCGCAGTTCTGTTGTGGGGTTTCCTTTATGATAACAGTGGGCAACTTATCCACAAGAACACCTTTTCAATACACCCATAAATTGGTATACTACTTTTTAGTATTACAGGTTTTCTGTAATACCTGTGGCGAGTGAGTAAAAAGGAGGGCGCCACATTTTTCAATCGGTTCACTCAGGTAGAGGCGGACCGAAATGCTGATGGTGACTGTGATTTCTCCAAAGGAGGTACTTTCATGTTCATCACCAAACCGCAGACGTTCTTTTCTCTTCTTCTGTGTGGATTCCTGACGATCGGCTGTGACGTCGGTCATCCGGACCCGCAGGACAACCCGTCACAGGCGGGCACGACCATCGAGGCCTCGGGCCTCGCCTACTACGATGCCGATCCGGTGTCGGATGCTCAGGTGCTCTTCGTCAACGCGGACAACACGGAGCTCTACTTCACGACCATGACCGACGAAAACGGGCGCTTCGCCCTCTCGCTCGATCGGGCCGGTGAGTACGAGGTCTACATCGGCCACGCGACCGAGGATGGGTACTTCGGCAAGGAGTACGCGGTGACGATTGACACCGGCGTCATGACGTATGACGTCGGCGAGATCGAGGTCGAGTTCTACGGACCGCTTCAGTCGGCCAGCGGACTCAACGCCGAGACGCTCGCGATGTACGAGCTCGAGTACAACGACGACGACTTCGGCGACGATTTCTCTACGGTTGAAGGGGAGCTGGGTCTAGGTTGGGGGTGCCTGGCCATCGGTTGCAGTTCCAAGTGCTGGGCCGGCATCAAGGCCATGTGCTGTGGCTACAGCATCTGCATCTCCGGCCTTGAGGGTTGCATCCCCTACGGCAAGTGCGCCAAAAACAAGTACGGGTACTAGACGATATTCCTGGTGAGGGGTTTCCCCCAAATCAGGATCTCAAACCCATATCCCGATGGTTCACCATCGGGATTCTTCAAAAGGATGGGAGGGAATGCTTTCCTTTTGGAGGAACATGTGATATATGAGAGTCATCAAAAAAGAAATAGTATTTTTGGCAATTTATTTTTTCCTTTCGGGTGTTTTTTTAGCTGTTTTCCAACAATTTTTTCCTCACGAAAAGACACAAATCAACATGGCAATCAGCTTTTTTCTATCTCAGGTTCTGTTTCCAATTATAATAGGATTTCTATTTTATAAGAAATTTGATACTCAGAAATGTCGCTCTTTTTTTTCATATTGCGTTACCGGTTTTGGCGGATCACTGGCGGCATCTGTGCCAATCGTTTTACTTTTCCTTTTGGGAGGAATTGTATTGAATTTTTTTTCCGATGGCGTTTCTTATTCATTCCTTGGGATCATACCCTTTGTTTTTCTGCGCGCTCTCTATATTACACTCTTTTTTATTTTGGGTGTCTCTGTGTCCAAGATCGCGTATCGAATAATCAGCGCGCGGCAAGTTTCCTTGCCAGACAAATAGCATAATTCCATATATCATATATGAAGAATTTTATCTTACTAACGGTGCTTTGTCTTTTGGTTGGGGCGGGCTGTCTATCGCAACCACAAATTCAGTCTCAATCTCAGCCCGATGTCTTCGTGCCAGACAAAAATTTGTTTAACCCGTCGCCTCCAGACGTATCTCCAACACCTACTTCAACACCTGCGCAAACGGATCAACTGGTGACAGACGGAGAATGGCAAAGTCTGGTTTTTTGGCACGATCTGTTTTATTCATTTTCATTTCGCTATCCGAGAAGCTGGGGAGAGGTGACGATTGAAACCATGGGACCGGATGAATTTGTCAAAGGAACAAGAACAATGTTTGACTTTTCATTGCGGGATGGCTGGTCGTCGAGCACAGATATTCCACATATCAGCATTGAGTCTGTTGGCTACCAATTTCTTGGTCCAACCGATGGCACGAGTATTGATTTTGACGCGATTGACATGAGTCTTTCTCCGGAAATTCTTTCGACAAAATTAAAACGAGATGAGACAAAAGAACTTGTGGTAGAGAAAGTTTCTATTGGGGGCAAAAAAGGACTCAAACTTATCGAAACATTTGAAACGCTCGACGGAGAATTGGAACAAATGGTGTATTATGTGGTTCCAAAATATGATCATAAGGAATCGCGTCATTTTATAGTATATTCATGGGGGGACGGACGACACGCTCTGGATTTCCTTATATCGACCATTCAATTTTGATGTTCATGATCTTACTTGTCTGTCTCTTTTGTAATTTTCAAGACTGTTTTTAAGGAGGGAGAGCGGCAAGATCAGGAAGGAGGGGATTGCGCCTGGTCTTGGGTGCTCTTTTTTGTTACCGTCACCATAGGAGGTGCGTCGTGCGGTGTGTTGCGGTTTTCATGTGGCTCTGTGCGGTCATGTTTTCGCCGTCGGTTCTGGCCAAGGCGCAGATGTTGGTGTTTCCGTTCGCGTCGGAGAGTGCCTACACCAATTTTTGGGTGCTTGAGAATTCTTACCAGAACCATACGGGTGTGGACTACGCCTGTCCCGAGGGGACACCGGTCTACGCGTCGTTTTCTGGCACCGTGGTCGAGGCGTACGATGGGCAGGTCAAGAAGATCTGCTCCGGCTGGGGCAATACCATCGTGATCGCTCACGGAGATTTCACGATTCGTTACGCTCATTTGCTCTTCGACTCGATTCCCTACACTGTGGGCGACACAGTGGAAGTGGGCGCGTTCGTGGGCTACACCAGTAATACTGGGAAAACCACCAACACCAAACTCGAGTGCCTGCCGGGCAACGGCTACCACTTGCACTACGAGATCCGTCACAAAGGAAAGTTCGAAAATCCATACACCTATTTGGACGGCATGTTCTTCAAGGATCCGGACAGTTCCTTCCACTTTCCCAGTGAGGGAGCGCCGTCGTACTACTACGACGACAACATCACCTCCTGCCTCGGGCCTGTGACCGGCGGAGAGTCAACGGATTGGTGGTACACCTGCGCCAATCCGACTGCCACGATCAAGCAGGGCGACACAGCGTGGGTCATGCTCAATCTGGAAGACGCCATGGTGAACCACGCCTACAAAGTCGTGGCTTACCGCAATGGTGTCTATCAGTGGGAGTGGTCGCCCGGGTGGAACACGGTCGGAGAGTGGGGCTGGAACACCAGTTTTTTTTGGGCTTCATGGTCCAATGTTCCGCCTGGAAATCTGAAATTGGAAGTGCACCTTGACACTGATTATGGATTTCAACTCTTAAACAGTGTCATGGTCACGGCCAAGCTCACCACGCCATACCTCTACGACGATAATGGCCACACCTGCCAGGGGCCGGTCACCGGAGGCGCGTCCACCAATTGGTGGTACACGTGTCAGTGGCCCACGACCTTTTTTGCATCTGGCCAGACGGTGTGGGGGCTCTTTCGTCTCGACGATGTATATGTCGATCACGGTTTCAAAGTGGAAGCATACCACGAGGGCGTGCTCAGATGGCAGTGGAGTCCCGGGTGGAATATTGTCGGGGCCAGATGGAACACGAGTTTTTTCTGGTTTCGACTGTTCACTGCTCCCGTTGGGAAGTGGGAGTTCAAGATCTTCGTTGACATCGGCAACGGTTACACCCCGCTCGACACTCTTGTCGTCACCGTGATCTAGCGTTCTTTTTTCTTCATATACCCTGACAGGCGTTTGCCTTTCCGGGTTCTTCGTTCCCGAATTTTCTTCGGGATCTCCCAAAGGACATCGATATTTTTAGAAAAAGGAGGGTGTATTTTGGGAGTTGTTTTTTCACGAAGTGTATTATAGTATACCTATAGACACAACATTTTATTGTATATGTCACTTTCTCTTTTCAACATCATTTCAACCCTTGGGATCGTCGCTATCTTGACAGCGTTCTTGTATGTTGGCAAAAAACTTCAGATTTTAGAAAGCATGGATGAATGCATGAGAAAAATAAAAACCAATGTTAATGTCATTACGTTGTATCTCACGAGACACCATGCGCAGTTTAACCCCTCAGAACTGCAAACATTGAGTCCGTTTCAGCTTACTCCTACGGGGGAAGATTTTATTAAATCCATAGGTTTTGACACGGTATTCGCGCAACATGAATCTGATTTTTTTGCGTTTGTTGATTCAGAACAGGTCAGGCTCAAATATGACGTGGAAACCGCGGCGATCAAATCAATTTATGGATTGTATGAAAAACCGTTTATGGAATTTTTGAAGATATTTTTTTATAACCATCCCGATCGCAATTTGGAAAATACTGCCTCAACCCTTGGCGTATACGTGAGAGACAAATATCTTGCAAAACATCCTGGGATCACTCAATAAATAGTTCGTTGACTTATCCACAAGAACACCTTTTCAATACACCCGTAAATTGGTATAGTCATTTGTAGTATTACACGTTCTCTGTAATACCTGTGGCGAGTAGACAAAAAGGAGGGCGCCACATTTTGACGATTTGAAGGGATTTGATATCCCTTCTTTTTGTGGGGTATAGTGATGTATATGTCTTTACTGTTCGTCTTGGTTGGCATTTTTATAAGTATAAGCGTGCTTGTTTTGGGTTTTGCGTTTTGGATAGTCATGAAAAAAAATAAAGATTTACGTATCGCGAATATTCGGCTTGAAGAGCTCGACCGGCAGAAAACCGAATTTCTTTCGATAGCCGCGCATCAGCTTCGGACGCCACTTTCCGTAGTCAGTGGGTATCTGGAATTGATCAAAGAAGGGGCGTATGGCGGAGTTACTCGCGAGCTCCATCAGATTTTACAACACCTTGATATCAATAATGACCGCCTTGTAAAACTGGTTGATGAATTTTTAAATATTACAAAGATTGAACAAAATGATCGATGCGGTTTGCGGCGAACATGCGATTTGCTTCTCTTGGTGGAAGAGGCAGTTCGTTCTCGCGAGCCGTTGGCAGAAGAAAAAGGGCTGATTTTAACATGGGAGACGCCACATTCTCATGTTTTTCTTTCATTGGATTATGATAACACATGCCATGTTATTGGAAATTTTCTCGATAACGCGATTCAGTATACCGAACGGGGCGCCATTCATGTCCACGTCGCCAAAGATAGCAATGGCGCGACGGTTCGAGTTACTGATACAGGAGTAGGCTTTGAGGAGTCTGACCGGGTCAATTTTTTCCAAAAATTTTATCGCGGACAAAATGTGCAACACATGAATGTCAATTATGGCACCGGACTTGGGCTATATATCGCGAAAAAATTTGTTGAAAATCATGGGGGGAAAATTTGGGCGAAAAGCGAAGGGTTGGGGAAGGGAAGCGAGTTTGGGTTTTGGTTGCCGATGAATTAATATTTTTTTTCGCTTTGTTATAAAAAAGTTGTATACTTTTAATAAAGTTTTTTGTAAATAATTATTGAAGGAGACCTCGGGGGTCTCTTTTATATTATGTGGAAGTATCCCATAAAGAATTATCAAGCGTGGACAGTTAAGCCGGAACAGTTTCCCTATAATGGCAATTTGGTGGATCATATCCATTTTCTCTTACGATATGCAATTCTTGCTCCATCAAGTCACAACAGTCAACCCTGGCGTTTTTTTGTATCAGCGAATTCATTGGATATATCTTTTAATGAAAAAAGGTTGCTCCCGGTCTCGGACCCTTTGAATCGATTGGCATATATTGCCCTCGGGTGTGCGCTCCAAAATATACGGATAGCGGCTGATTACTTCGGATTGCAGATGGTATGTATGTATCTTCCAAATGGAGAGATAGGCTCTCCAGCCGTTCATATCCAATTTTCCACCATAGGCAAAGGAAAAAAAGACGTCACGCACCTCATTCATGCTATACCGGAGAGACGATCGAATCGGATGCCCTATACGCCCAAACCAATTCCCGATTTGTTTTTGCACAAACTTCGAGAATTATCTTTCGGTCAGAATAACATCTTCTGCACGACAACAGTTGAGATGCGCAATCATATTGCCGATGTGTTGATGAAAGCGCGTCTTACTCTATTTGATCACGTGCCATTTAGGGTAGAACTGGCAGGGTATAAACGCCACAATCTTACGCGATTAGGCACTGGCATGCCAGGGTTTACTATGGGATTTCCACTTTTGATGTCGTTTGTTGCACCATGGGCCGTTCGTAAATTCAATGTAATTAAATTATTACAGGAAAAGGAAGAAAGACTTTTGAGGGAACAGTCGCCGTGTTTTCTTATCTTTGGGACAAAAGAAGACATGCCCCATCATTGGGTAAAATCCGGTGAATGTCTCCAAAAAATTTTGCTTGAGGCAGAGCGTGCCGGCATTCATTCTTCAATTTCAGTTTTTCCGCGCACTTCGGATGCTCTGGCAGTGTATCGGTCGGTTGCGCCAACTGGGTACTCCCCGCATATGTTTTGCCGGCTTGGTTTTTCTCATGAGAGACCGCGACACAGCCCTCGTCTTCTTCCTGAAGAATTATGAACATTCGTGAGCTTCCACAATCGGCAGTTGATCACTTGGTAGAGTATAATGAACACGAGGCAGTGTATGAGCTGTATGATAAAGCATCTCTTCCTTTAGGTTTTATTGCGGTGCATAGAAAAAATGTTGATGTTCCCTCCATGGGCGCAACCCGTTTATGGTATTACACCAATCCGACTGATGCGCTTCGTGATGCCTTGAGATTGTCCAATCTCATGACGTATAAAGCCGCGGCCGCTGAATTGCCATATGGAGGAGCAAAAGGCGTGCTTATGATGCCTGCTCAGGGAGCAATTGATCGCCGACAATTTTTTACAAACTACGCCACCTGTGTGAACGAACTGCAAGGAATGTTTGTCACCGGCACCGATGTGGGTTTAACGGCCGATGATCTGGCCGTGCTTGTTGAGTATAGCCCATATATGATTGGGTATGGGGTGGATGCCGCGTATTACACGTCCATTGGAGTATTGCATGGTATACAGGCAGCTTTGCAATATCTTGATCATACGGATGAGCTCTTTTATAAACGGTTTGCGTTGCAGGGGGTAGGAAAAACTGGTTTGAAACTTTTGCAATTGTTAGTTGAGTGGGGAGCACGGGAAATTATTATCTCTGATATCAATGACGCGGCAATAGAACAGGCACGAGCAATTGCGCCATTTGCGCGAGTTGTTGACCCACAATTGATTCACACGCAATTGGTTGATGTGTTTTGTCCTTGCGCCCTTGGAGGGATATTAAATACCACCACGATTCCTGAGTTGCGGTGCCGGGCTGTGGTTGGGTCGGCAAATAATCAACTGATATGTGAAGAAGATGCCCTGGCGCTCTTTGCGCGTGGTATTGTGTACATACCGGATTATATAGCCAATGCTGGCGGATTGCTGAGTGTTGTAAGTCAATACGAAAACAAATATCACGATGTCGAGCAGGTTGTGGCGAGATTGAATAGGCTACAGCGACGGATCGAAGAAATAATTACTCAAAGCAGTATTCACCAAATTCCGACCACTATGATTGCTCAAAATTTTGTCTATGCGTAATGTAGTATGTCATTGTTAACAGAATTTACTCCTGAAAGTTGTTTGGTTGCATTAAAGACACAGCCAGAAGCATACTGGTGGGAGCGGGGGTGGAAGGCAACGCATCAGTTATTTCAACAGATGGCCGCGCGCGTCCCGGCCTATCAGGATTTTTTGCACAAGCACGGCGTAGATGCAACCAAAATTCAAACAAGAGAAGATTTTGTGCATCTCCCGCTCACAAGTAAAGAAAATTATCTCTTGTCGTACGAACTCAAAGATCTATGTTGGGATGGTGTGTTTGCGGGTCGTTCTTGGATGATTTCTTCGACCTCTGGCTCCACCGGTGAACCTTTTTATTTTCCTCGCACCATCATGCAAGACGAACAATTCGCCTTCACCGCTGAGATATGTTTGCGTGAATATTTTGAAATTGATAAAAAAACCACTCTTTTCATCGATTGTTTTGCGTTGGGAGTGTGGATTGGGGGCATGTTTATGTACCAGGCGGTGCGTCTTATTGCCAATACAGGTAAATATCAGCTGAGTATCATTACGCCAGGAGCTGATAAAATAGAAACACTCAAAGCAATCAAAAAAAACGGATCACAGTTTGGTCAAATTATTATTGGCGGGTATGGACCGTTGGTGAAAGACTTGATTGACATGGGGAGACAATATGGGATTGAGTGGAATGAGTATGACGTAAAATATTTTTTTGCGGCCGAAGGATTTACGGAAGGCTTTCGTGACTATATTATTCGTCACGGAGGCGTGAAACATCCATTGTCCGGAACGATTAATCACTATGGCACAGCCGATTTGGGAACTATGGCCCACGAAACACCAATCAGTATTTTATTGCGTCGTCTGGCTGTTGGGGATTCCGCGCTTTTCCAAGGATTATTTTTAGAAGCGAATCGTCAACCAACACTTGGCCAATTTATTCCTGAATTATTTTTCTTTGAATCAGTGAATAATGTGTTGGTCTGTTCTGGTGCTGGTGGTTTTCCACTCATGCGATACAATTTAAAAGATCGCGGCGATGTAGTCACCTGGGAAGAAATGCAAGAGCGGACTGGTCGTCAAGGTGTCCATTTGCTAGAGAAAGCACAGGCCGAAGGGATTGATCGTTTCTTATGGCATCTGCCATTTGTGTATTTATACGAACGTAGTGATCTGACGACCAGCATTTATAGTGTCAATATTTATCCAGAAAGTATCCGCAAGGCATTGGAACATGAAGAATTGACAACACACGTGACCGGAAAATTTACTATGAGCGTCGAGTTCGATGAGCATCAGGATCAACGATTGTATATTCATATCGAGTTGCAGCCGCACGCAACAGAGAGCGAGCTACTTCGCGCGCGCGCCTTAGATTCAATTGTTGTCTGGTTGAATAAAGAAAATTCCGAGTGGCGTGATTTTTATGTTGATCCATCCATCCAGCACAAAGTAACTCCTCAATTGGTATTCTGGCCGCACCAACATTCGACCTATTTTCAGCCGGGTAGAAAGCAGAAGTGGGTAAAGGAAAATTGATCTTCTATGTTTGAAAAACCAATTATTCTGTCGTGGACACAGCACACACTGGCTGATCTCGAGCGTATAAAGCAGACATATCCTATCTGGAAGACGGTCGATATTTTTGAACGACAACTGGGAGAATTTTTTGTTATAACCCACCCTGATGTTGTAGGTTCAGAAGAATACGAGCAAATAAAGGCGGTCTATGTAAAAAAATGGCTGGCTGGACAAGAGAAACATTTGGCTGGCGCCTGGGTGTATTTTTCCTGGAGTGGGGTGCTCCTGCACATGCTTGATGAATCAGAATATACCACTCTTCGCACCAATCGGAATCGCAATTTAATTACGCAGGAAGAACAAGAAGTGTTGCGCAATTCTTGCGTGGCGTTTGTGGGGTTGTCTGTCGGGAGTAATATTGCGGTGAGCCTTAGTTATAGTGGGATTGCTAATACCATGAAATTAGCTGATTTTGACACATTAGACACGAGCAATTTGAATCGAGTAAAAGCGCCGCTTGAACAGGTAGGTTTGCAGAAAGCAGAGATGACTGCACGGCTGATATATGAGAGCAATCCGTTTGCTGACTTGGTATGTTTTTTGGACAAAATTACAACCAAAAATCTGACAGACATTACTTCCAATCCACGACCGTCGCTTATTTTTGAAATTATGGATAGTTTTGAGATTAAAATTCATTTACGACGATTAGCCCGAGCAGAAAAAATTCCTGTGATCATGGTGACCAATTTAGGGGATAGGGTACTCTTGGATGTTGAGCGATACGATCTTAATCCGCAAACAGAATTTTTTAATGGACGAGCCGGAAATGTGCCCGATGAAATGTTAGCTCATCCTGATATATCAGCCGAGGATAAACACGCTTACGCCGTTGCCCTGGCTGGTGTTGAGCATATTCCTGCGCGGGCGCAAGAGTCAGTAAAGGAAATTGGCAAAAGTTTGATTGGTCGTCCACAGCTTATGAGCACAGTTACCACTGCTTCTGGGCTGTGTGTGTATCTTGCAAAGCAAATTTTGCTGGGGAATTCGGTGAGTGGTTCCTGGCTAGTTGATTTTGATAAAATTTTTCGTCCTGGGTCACCATTTTTTATATAATCTGGTATAATGAAGGCCTATGACTTCAGAACAACGTCTCGCTGAAACCCTTGGAATACCATATTCCATTCAACAAGTTCAAATTGGAAAATATTCGATTAATTATTTAGTTGCTGGCAGTGGCCCGCCGTTGTTGTTGATTCACGGGGCGAATATTGGATGGGGGATGTGGTACGCCAATATAAAGGAGTTGTCTAATTTTTTTTCAATATTTGCTATTGACTTGCCTGGGGCTGGGGGGTCAACCATACTTGACTTTCATAGAGCGAATTTATATGAAGATTTTGTCGACGTAGTTGATAAATTCATCCAGGAAAAGAGATTAAGCCCTATTTCAGTTATAGGACATTCATTTGGGGGATGGATTGCTCTACAATTGGCGCATAAAAAACATATTAAAATTGAAAAATTAATTTTAATTAGTTCACTTGGTTTTAGTACTTATCTTCCTTTGAAACAGCGTTTAGCGACCTTGTATCCTTTAGCTGTTTTTTTAACTAAGACTGCGCTGAAACCAACCAAGGAAAATATGAAAAAATTTTTACTTGAGGTTTTTTATGATAAGATATGTGTTTCGGAAGATTTCATTAATTATTTTTGTGAAGCAAGACAGCGTTCTCCTTTAACCCATCCTTTGTTATTTATTAATAGCATCTCTTCTCGAGGGAAATTACGAAAGGAATTAGACGTACAAAATATTCTTGCATTTATTTCTCAGCCAATACTTTCGATTTATGGGAATCAGGACGATCTCTTTCGAAGAGAAGAAGTGGCTCCAAATGTATATAAATTGCCACATGTAACAATGGAATTTTTTGAAAAATGTGGACACGTACCCTCTATTGAACACGATCAATTTTTTAACAAACTTGCTATTGATTTCCTATCAAAGTAGAGGTTACCCCTCAATATGGAATTGCCTTCTACCAAATTTCTGATCTTAGCGGGAGTTATTATTCTCAATCTTTTTTTAGCAAATCTTGTCTATTATAATGACAAGAAAAATGCAACTAATCGGGTTTTTGCTGTATTAGGTATAGTAATGTCAATATGGTTGTTTTCGATTTATCTCTCGGTGACCCCAGTAGCTAATTTATTCTGGACTCGAGTTACTGTTTGTCTGGCTACCTTTATGAGTGTTACTTTCTTTTTGTTTGCCCATACTCTTCCCAAGGATAATTTGCAATTAAATAAAAAGAAATTTGTAATTATACTTATCGGGACATTAATGATTGCTTTCATTACTCTGTCTCCTTTTACTTTTACCCATGTTGAAGAAATAGATGGAGCGTTAAAAACTGTGCCAGGCCCTGGGATGTTACCATTTGCTTTATTTACAACCTTTTTTAGTGTGAGTGCTTTTTATTTCTTGTTTAAGAAATTTAAATGCTCCCTGGGAAAGGAAAAAAAACAACTAGGGTTTATTTTGTCTGGAATTTTTTTAATGTTGATTCTTATAATAACTACAATAATGATACCGATAATTATATTCAATAATGATTTTTTTATTCAATTTGCTCCGTTGTATGCATTTATTTTTCTTGCAATGACAGCGGTTGCAATTTTAAAATATCATTTATTTGATATTAAAATTGTTGCTACAGAAATTCTTGTGTTTGTACTAGTAGCCAGTTTATTGGTTGAGGGATTTTCTTCAGGTTCAGCAAAGCAGGCTATTTTTCGAACCTCCTTCGCAATTTTGGTTAGTATTCTTGGTGTATCCCTAGTACATAGTGTAACGAAAGAGATCAAACAACGAGAAGAAGTCGCTCATCTCGCCCAATCCCTCGAAAAAGCCAACCTTCGCCTCCAAGAAATAGACAAACAAAAAACAGAATTTCTTTCTATTGCTTCTCACCAGCTCCGTACCCCTTTGTCCATTATCAAAGGATACATTGAGCTTATTGAAGACGGCGCGTACGGGAAACCCACGAGAAAAATGGATCATGTGTTGCATGACATGGATAGCAGTAATGAGCATTTGGTGAAGCTCGTTGATGAATTTCTCGACATTACCCGAATTGAGCAGGGAAGGACAAAATATACTTTTGAGCCCCGCGATATGGTGGCTCTTATCAATGGCGTGGTAAAGGAGTTGACAGAAAAGTCAGAAGAGAAGAAAATGCATATAAAGTGGACACCTCCGAAAGACACCTGTATAATACCAATGGATGAAGAAAAAATTCGGCACGTGGTCTTTAACTTTGTGGATAACGCAATAAAATACAGTGAAAAAGGCACGGTACGAGTTGAACTCGCAGAAGAAGAAAAGGGTATTACGGTGCGGGTAAAGGACCGTGGATTAGGTTTTGGTTCGGAAGACCAGGCAAATTTTTTCCAAAAATTTTATCGTGGTGAAAATGTGAAGGGAACGAATGTGACAGGGACAGGGCTTGGAATTTATGTGTGTCGGAAGTTTATTGAAGGACACAATGGAAAAGTATGGGCGAAGAGCAAGGGATTGGGAAAGGGAAGCGAGTTTGGGTTTTGGGTGCCTCTTAGTTCATCTTAACTTATATCTACATAACAAAAGTAAGAAAATTGGTATGTTTTCACCCCTTTTAATTAAAGTCATACTAGTGGTTACTCTTTTGATTAATTCTGTCTTGGGTTTTTTCGTATATAAAAACAACCCCAAAAGCGCAACTAATATAATTTTTACTTATTTGAGTCTGGTGACATCTTTGTGGTTGATAGTTGAATATTTGGCGGTTTTTCCACAAGTAAGTTTAATTTTTGCAAGGCTGGCCTTATTTTTTTCGTTGCCCCAATCATCTTTATTTTTTCTTTTGGCTCACACCCTACCAAACGAGAAATTGCAATTACAAAAATCGAAGCTTCTTCTCTTATTATTTTTAAATTTATTTTTAATGTTATTGGTTGTTTCCCCTTATACTTTTAAGGCAATAATCCAAGTTGGAGATAGATTAGATGTAGCCCCAGGAATTGGAATGTTAATCTTTCTTATCTTTGTCTCCCTTCTTTTTTTATTTACTATTTATATATTAATTAAAAAAATACACACAAGTCAGGATATCCAAACCAGAAGGTCATTAGTACTTGTTTTAACTGGAATGATAATGATGATAGGTTTACTTATTTTTACTTTAGTAATCCCTGTCATTTTATTCCAAAATAGTTACGCAGTTAGATTTACTCCAATCTACACTCTCTTCTTCCTCATCCCCACCTCAATCGCCATTATCAAATACCAACTTTTTAATATCAAAATCCTTGCAACTCGTGTTTTGGTCGGAATGATTTTGTTGGTTGTTTTTATCAAATTGTTGTTATCAAAAACGTCAACGGAATGGCTCTTCAACGGAGCCATTTTTGCTATTGTAGTTTTTCTTGGAATATTGCTCTTCAGAAGTCTTCGATATGAACTGGAGGCCGAAAGGGCAATTCAAGAAAAACTCAAAATCGAAGCGCTCGAAAAACAAAAAGATGAATTTTTTGCGTATGTCGGCCGTCAATTTCGTTCCTTGCTTTCCGGTTTTCAAGAATTTGTTCATGATATCGCGGGCGGCGTGTATTGCCAGCCGACAAAAGAATTGTCGAACGCTCTCGAAACAGTTTCGCGGGATCAAGAACGGATGGCAACCCTGCTCGAGACGCATCTCGCCATGACGGGCGGCGATCAGTCTGCCATTCATTGCGAATATGAAGAACAAAATATCAATGATTGCATCTCCCATGTGGTGGAAGAACTTACCCCGACTGCCCGCATGAAAGGTCTTCACATTGCCTGGCGAAGGAACGATGCGCTGCCAAACGTGTTTTGCGATTATGAAAAAATTCGTCAGGTCGTATGGAATATGCTCGATAATGCCATCCGTTGTACGGATGTTGGCATTGTTCGTGTTATTGCAAAAAAAGACAAGGATCGGCTCTTGGTGACCGTTGCGGATCTCGGCATCGGCTTCACCATTCATGATGAAAAAAAATTTTTTGAAAAATTTTCTCGCGGCGGCAATATTGAACGACGCCAATCGCCAGGGATGGGTTTGGGGCTGTATATTTCTCGTTTGTTTGTGGAGGCGCATGGCGGCACAGTATTTGCACATAGCGCCGGCCCGGCAAAAGGCAGTGAGTTTGGCTTTTGGATTCCTTTCCGGAATGCTGATGTATAAAGTCGTCCCAACGAAAGGATACCTTCATCGAGCGATTCCGTCGAGAGAAGAGCGTATACCCGCTCTTTATTTTTTTTCTCTCTTCATGTATGATATTCATACCTTTTGTTTTTTTATTTTTTCCGTATGTTCACAAAAAAACCATCAGATCCCACATCATATGTGGCGCCAGAAACTCAATTAGAGCGGCGCGAGGAGGATACGGTCGAGACCGTTGTCGGGCCCTCCATGAATGTAGAAGGAGATTTTGTGTCAGAAGGAAATGTGGTTGTGAAAGGAACCGTTGCCGGAAGCGTGAAAACAAATAAATCTCTGACGATAGAACAGGGCGCAAAAGTGATTGCCAGCGTCCGGGCGGCGAATGTGGTGGTATCGGGCCAAGTGAAAGGCAATATCAGAGCAAAAGAAAAATTGGAAATTACATCATCTGCCCAGATTTTGGGCGACATGCAATGTTCGGTGCTTATGATTGAAGCTGGCGCCTTGATTCAAGGAAAGGTGGAGATGGCGGGGATACAAATTGATGTTCCCAAAGGAGAGCGAAAATCAAATTCATTACGTTCAAAAATTGCTCGTGTCGGAAAACCGGATGAGGAGAGCGTTTCTTCAGAACAGATAACAGAGATGATATAGCCTGCGGGAGCTGATTGTTTTTTTGTCCCGCCGGTATGTACATCTATCTCTATGACAATTTTTTGAAACAGAAACGGTACGACGCGACCATAAAAGCCATGGAAACGCGGTTGACAGATTTTGGTATAGCGGGTAAAATAGTCCGGTTGCAGACCTTTACAGACCCAAAAGAAGTGATCTTGCAAGAGCTTGCTCGGGGCGCGTCGAGTATCGTGATTGTCGGTAACGACAAAACCTTTGGATACGTCCTTTCGCAGTCCGCAACCTCTGCGGCCACGTTTGGCTTTTTGCCAGTGGGGGACGGCAACACCATTGCGCATGTCCTCGGCATTCCGGTAGGGGTGGATGCTTGTGATGTGCTGTCTCGGCGAAGAAAAGTAAAGCTGGACGTTGGCTGGTTTAACAATCGGTATTTTATTTCCCAACTCCATATTCCGCCTTCGGAAATCGTGGTGGAGTACGACGAGCAATTTCAAGTGAGTCCGCGATATGGCAAAATGGAATTGGTGGTGTGCAACCTCCAGCCGTTTTTTTGGAACGATTCGAAACAAAAGAAAATTATTGTCCATCCGCAAGACGGAAAGTTGGAAGCATTTTTGCGGCCGGCCATCGGCCGGAGCATTCTTCGGGAAAAATTTGAAGAGCCAAGCATTTTTCCATTTGAAGAAATGGTGGTGAGCGGGAAAGAAGCGTTTCCGGTTGAGGCGGATGGGAAGGTCTCGAAAGAAATAAAAATAAAAATTCGTTTGGCAAAAAAGAAGGTGGAAATGATCGTTGGAAAAGAACGTAAATTTTGAAACACCAATTTGAACCACGAATTTTGACACGAATAACCTTCAAATAATTTGTGTTCAATTCGTGTCAAGATTAGTGGTTCAGGCTCAGGTGGCGGAATGGTATACGCGCATGCTTGAGGTGCATGTGGGGGCAACCCCGTGGAGGTTCAAGTCCTCTCCTGAGCACCAAATGTAGTTTGTTGACACGGCCTCCTTTTTTTGGTATTATCATCCTGCCAAACGGCAGATGATCGCCCTATACCCTTCTCGTTCTTGCGAGTCGGGCCGGGAGGAAAGTCCGAGCTCCCCCCGATGTCCTCGGGGCAAATGATAGTGGGTAACGCCCACCGATGTGCTGGTGACAGTACGTTAGGGACAGTGCCACAGAGACAATACTACCCCGACGCAATGTCGGGGGAAAGGTGAAAAGTGTTTGAATGTTTTTGTTCTATAGACAAAAGCTACCAAACTTCCCGATTTTATCGGGATGGTAAACCCTATCAGGAGAAAGAGCAGCCCTTCGACTCGCTTCGCTCGCTCAGGGCAAGCGTCTTGATTGGAAAAGTTAGCTCGTTTGATCCCGACAGCAATGTCTGGACAAGAGAAATGATCATCGGACCACGAATTTGGACCACGAATAACCTTCAAATAATTCATGTTCAATTCGTGTCAAGATTCGTGTCTCAAATTCGTGGTCCACAGAACTCGGCTTATCGCCGTTTGGTATAAGAGAACTCCATTTCCGTGGAGTTTTTTTATCCCGCACCTTTCTCGAAAACCCCGTAGCTTGCCACAGGGATGAGGGATCAGAATAGCCTTTCAGCGGGGTTCAATACCGCGGCTGAAAGGTGCGGGATTTATTGACCAAACCATTCATTTTCGGTATTATACACTCATTGTTTTTCTTCTATGAAGCGATTGGAAATTTTTTTTATGATTGTTCAGGTGCCGGTTGACCTGATCGCGCTTCTTCTCGCCGGCACCTCTGCTTATTGGCTTCGTTTTACTCCATGGGCACTCTCGCTTCGTCCGGTTGTATTTCAATTGACGTTTCATGATTTTTTTTCTTTGGTTTTTTGGGTCGCACTATCCTGGATTGTTATGTTTGCGATTGCCGGGCTCTACTCCGCCAATCCCAACCGTCGCTTTGCCAGCGATATTGTCCGTATTTTTTTGGCGTCTTCTCTTGGTCTTGCGGCTATTGCCGTGTATGTCATGTTTACACAGCAATTATTTGATTCTCGTTTTTTGGTGGTGGCCGCGTGGGGATTTGCCATTGTTTACGTAATTTTCGGACGCCTGCTTCTGCGCGGATTGAAAGCATTGCTTTATCGGAAAGGAATGGGGCTTCGTCGTGTCGTTATCATTGGAAGTGACGTTGTTGCTGACCGGATCACAAAAGCGCTTGAATCGAGAAAAGAATTGGGATACGCGGTTGTGGGTGTTTTCAAAACGTTTTCAAAAGAAACAGAAGCGGCATCTGCTTTGCTGAATATTGATGAATTGTTTTTTACCAATCCGCGCGCGCACGAAAATGAGGCCGTTGCCGCGATTGAGTTTTGCAACCAGCATCATAACGTTTTTAAATATTCGGCGGATCTTTTTGCCACAATCGCGAGCAACATGTCGGTTCATCCGCTTGCCGGGATTCCTATTGTGGAGCTCCAGCGCACGCCGCTTGATGGGTGGGGACGAGTGGTCAAGCGCGGTTTTGATGTGGTCGTCAGCATCATTGCTCTCATTCTTCTGAGTCCGCTCTTTTTTTTGATTGCCTGTGTTATTGCCCTCGAAACCGGAAGGCCAATTATTTATAAGAACGAACGGGTTGGCTTGCGCGGAAAGCCATTTTTTACGTTCAAATTTCGTTCCATGTATCAAGAAGATTCCACAGGGCCGCAGTTTGGCGCGTCCGGCAAAAAAGCGGAAAAAAAAGAGCAAGAGCTCATCAAAAAAAAGAGTGCGCGCATTGGGCCGATTTATAAGATACCGGACGATCCTCGGGTAACGCCCTTTGGCCGTTTTTTACGGCGCTCAAGCATGGATGAGTTGCCGCAATTTTTGAATGTGGTGAAAGGCGAAATGAGCGTTGTGGGTCCTCGGCCGCACCAGCCCCGGGAAGTGCGCCAGTACGAACGAACGTACAAGCAAGTATTTACGTTAAAGCCGGGCATTACCGGCCTTGCGCAAATTTCCGGCAGAAGCGACTTGTCATTTGAAGAAGAAATGAAATTGGACATTTTTTATATTGAAAAATGGACAGTGCTCTTGGATATGATCATTTGTCTGAAAACGCCGTTTATTTTATTGAAAAAAAGAAAGGCGCTGTAATTCTGGCCCGGTTACTCTTGTATGGATGCGCGGTTCCAACAAAATATATGTTTGCTCTGTGAGCGGATCAATTTTCACGGCAAAATTATTTTTGCCGGCAGCCATGTCTTTGGCGAGGCGGGCATCTTCAGCGATATTGATTGCCACTTGGTCGCATATTCTCTGAGAGAATTATTTCGTCTTGTTCGTGAGAAAGAAACGATTTGTCATTTGAAGCAAGAGCTTGGTATCACACCAAGCTTTATTCTTTCCGCGATGCCGCTTGTTCGTCATAAGTTGTATTTTGTAGAAGGGTGGGATGCACAAGGGGCTTGGTATTGCTCGCCGTATGATGCCCGATTGTTGCGAAACACGGCGCTCAAAGTTGCATATCGAGAATTTTTTCTCTCTCGCACGACAGCCGGAGAAGCATCTGTCTATCACGCGGGAAAAGCCCTGCTTCAGGCATTATGGAGTTTGGCGTTTGGAAAACATATAGCCATTCCTTACGGGGTGCCTCTGTTTTCCATTCGGGGAATACGGGAGCATGTCTTGCCGGATATGGGGACGGACGACCAAATTCTCTGTCAGCGCATTCTTTGCTCCAAACTGTCCCCCAAAAGCCAAATATCTCAAGATGATTGCGCGTATGTCTTTTCTATGATAGAAAAAGCGTATGATTGCTATACAAAACATCCATTTTCTTTTCGATCATATATATTGTATAGTATATTTTCTCTCAAAGATGGCCATGGGAGCGCCCTCTTTTCTGACCCGGACCGGAAAATTATACGGGCATCTCGGAAAGCCCTCTTGTCGCCTCAGGCGCCACACAGCGACAACATATTCAGACAGACGATTCCCATGATTATTATCTAACTATGAAGGTTGCTCTTGTCCATGACTATCTATCGCAAGACGGCGGCGCCGAACGCGTCCTCAAGGCATTCCACGAGATATGGCCGGAAGCGCCTTTGTTTGTTTTATTTCATGACAAGAAAAAAATAGCGGATTTTCATCATGCCGATGTCCGCCAATCTTTTCTTGCGAAACTCCCATTCCATAAGAGTCATTACCGGTGGTATCTGCCATGGATGCCGGTTGCGACCGAACGGCACAACCTTCATCAATTTGATGTGGTGATTTCTTCGACCAGCGCGTTTGCAAAAGGAGTGCTCACGCGGCCGGAAACACTGCATATTTCGTACTGTCACACGCCCACGCGGTATTTATGGACAGACACGCATGAATATATTGAAGATCTTCGATACGGCCGATGGATCAAAGCATTTCTCCCGCGCCTTATCCACCGTCTTCGGCTGTGGGACACGATGAGTGTTGACCGTGTGGATTATTTTCTTGCAAATTCCCGAACCGTACAGCATAGAATTCAAAAATATTACCGCCGCGAAAGCGACGTCATCTACCCGCCGGTTGGCGTCGATCAGTTTTTTGTTTCTCCGGATATTGGCGATTATTTTGTGTCCGGCGGGAGGCTCGTGCCTTATAAACGATTCGATATTTTGATAAAAGCATTCAACCGACTGAACATTCCGCTCAAGATTTTTGGAACCGGACCCGAAATGGAGCGGCTCAAAAAATACGCAAAATCGAATATTCTCTTTCTCGGAAAAGTGGACGAACAGCAAAAAGCCGATCTCTTGTCTCATGCGCGCGCGTTTATTCATCCGCAGGTTGAAGATTTGGGCATTACGCCGATTGAGTCCATGGCGAGCGGCCGGCCGGTTATTGCGTATGGTGTTGGGGGGGTCACCGAGACCGTCATCCCTGGCGAAACCGGTATTTTTTTTCATGAACAAACATGGGAATCCCTGCTCGACGCCGTCATTCATTTTCATCCGTCGGAATGGGATAGCGCTCATATCCGCAAACAAGCCGGGCGGTTTGATGCGGCCAATTTTAAACGTCGCATACGGCAGTACGTGGAAGACCGCTATGAAGAGTCACAGCGCGGCCTTCTCCAGTGCGCCCTTGACGTGTGGCAATATGCAGATCGGCATTGATATCCGCAGTCTTCTTTCCCATGAACGGACCGGGGTTGCGGAATACACCTTTGGGCTGTTGGCCGCGCTTTTTGCTCGTGATGACATAAACACGTATATTTTGTTTTCCAACGCGCGAGGTTCGGTTGCCGACGTCTTGCCCGCGCGGTCTTTTTCGAATGTTCAGTATATTCATACGCGATACCCAAACAAAATATTTCATCTTTCCACGGCTCTCTTTCGGCAGCCAAAAATTGATCGGCTCATCACGCACCAACAAAAAAAAGATATTCCGATTGATATCTTTTTTTCTCCGAATTTGAATTTTACCGCGATTTCTCCCAAAGTAAAACATGTTTTGACTATTCACGATCTTTCGTTTGAATATTTTCCTGACTGCTACACGCCCAAACAGCGGCTGTGGCATTCCCTGCTCCAACCAAAAAAACAATGTCATGAAGCGGCCATCATTTTTACGCCTTCACAAAATACAAAGAGGGATGTTGTTGAGTATTATCAGATTTCAGAAGACCGGGTTCATGTCCTGCCCCCGGGCCTTTCTTCGTCGATGCAGGCATTCGGCATGTCTTCGCCCGAAGATGTCCAAAAAAAATATCAGTTGCCGAAAAATTTTATTCTTTTTGTGGGAACGATTGAACCAAGAAAAAATATTGTTGCGTTGCTGGAAGGATTTGCGCAGGCCAAAAAACAATATCCCAATCTTTTTGACGATTGTGCATGCGTCATTGCCGGAGCAAAGGGGTGGAAAAATACGAGCATCCTTTCTCGCATGCGGCAATCGCCGGATATTCGATTTCTGGGCTATGTGGACTCGCAAGAAAAGGCGGCATTGTACGCGCTGGCGCGCGTTTTTGTGTATCCAAGTTTGTACGAAGGGTTTGGTTTTCCGGTTCTTGAGGCCATGGCAAGCGGCACGCCGGTTATAACGAGCGCACGGTCGTCACTGCCGGAGGTGGCAGGGGATGCCGCGTACTTTGTGAACCCAATGAATAGCGAAGAAATAACGCGCGGACTCGCTCGGTTGTTTCAAGAAAGAGCATGGGCGTCCGCTTTAGGCATAAAAGGAAAGCAACGGGCGCAGGAGTTTACATGGCAAAAAACCGCTCAGCAGTTTTTGGGGCATATTGCTCGGCTGAAAGAGCGGGTGTAAGATTCTTTTGCTTTTTTTTGTCTCTTATATATACTAGAAAAAGCCTGTCAGGACAACGCTTATTTTTATTTTTTTCTATGATGAAAAAAACAAAGTTTTTCGCTGTAGTTAGCCTTTTTATCTTTGGTGGGGTACTCGCTCTGCCATGGCCAAGCAGGGCGTTTCAGGTAAAAGACCCCGCGTGTGTCAACGCCATTGCAGAGAGCGGGAGTATTGCTCTTTGTCAAAAGAATACGCTCTTTCATGAATCAACAAATATCAACATCACCCTCCGGAGTTTTACCAGTGCGGGCGCTTTTGTGATGCTGGGTGGCGCTTCCGACCCGTGGCTGAAACTTCCGTTCAATACCAAAGAGTCAACAACATCTCTCACGAATGGTTCGTCACTTTTTATTACCTATGTGGGCATATTTCAAGGGAATAAAGCGGTATTTCAGATCAATGCAACGGGGCCGGAATCCACAGCAGAATTGATTGTGGTAAAGGATACCTCTCTTGGATCAAAAACGCTTCTTCCCGCGAGCGCGGCGCAAACGGTCGGACAATTTCTTTTGAAAGCGCCGGCATCAAACAAAGAAGTTGTCTGTCTTTCCTCGCTTGGAGTATCATTTGATACCTCCTTCGAAACAGATGAAACCATCCTTCTCGCGCTCCAGAATATGTCTGTTTCTATCGGCGGTGAGCCGTTTGGAACAACCTACTCCAATGTGTCGGTTTCTCAGAATATATTTATTGGGTCGTCTTGTTTTTCTCCAGGAGAATCAGCCGTTGCCAAAGTCGTGGCAGATATTTCAGTCAGCGTTTCTCCCATGAGTTTTACCACGGTCATTGACGCCTTTGGCTTCTCCGGTTCTATTTCTCAGGAATTGCAACAAAATGACGGTGATGTGTTGGGACAATTCATGACCATAGGGAGCGTCAATCTTGTCATTCAGGCCACAAACGATGCGTCAACCGCGTCAAAGATTCTCCTGCCCGGCGCGTCCCAACAAGTGGGAAAGTGGAAAGTCCAAACGCAAAACGGGTCGGTTACCATGAACACAATCACCTTTCAAGTTCGTGATGAAAATGGCGCCAATGATGAATTCGCAGGAAACTTTGGCACGCTCATGCTGTATGATGCGCTCGACATGAATACGCCGATTGGCACAGGCAGTTATATTCCGGGGATAGGCAATGGTTTCGTGCAATTCAGTGGCATGGCATGGCAGATTCCGGGAGGAGACATCCGATATCTCGTCTTAAAAGCGGATATTAATGGTTCCGGCACCATGGATCCTGCAAGTATCAACGTATTTGTGGTACGAAGTGATAGCGCTTTTGATATCGTGTCATTTGACCAGACGGGTGCTCAGTTATCTCCAATACAAATTGACGACACCGCAGGAGGTGACACGTTCAGTGAATCATTTGCCACCTCAACCTATTATCTTTTTCATAATGCGGCGCCTGTTATTACGACAATCAATGAGAACCCCAATCTTGAAATATCAAGTCAGGCAAAATTATTCACATTCAAAATCACCAATAATGGCGACAGGGAGATGAGGCTTCGATTTTTAACGGTTACACTGCAATCAATTGGCATGTCTCCCTCAGGAACAATCCAACACTGGCAGTTATGGGAAGCAAATTCGGTTGGCGGTTTTGGGACGCTTCTTGCAGTAACCGATGATTGTCCTCTCGCCGGGTCAGGGGTGCCGACGTGGTGCAGTAAAAGTCAATTTGCGAATGTGGTTGATGTTTATTTTGGCACCAACAATGATATGAATGATCTATTCGAAAATTTTATAATTGCCCAGGGTTCTTCTCGTACGTTTATTGTTGTCGCGGATACGAGCAATGCCCTGAATGGAAAAACGTCAGGATTTGTGGATGTTTTTTCGCGCATAGACGGCGATGCTGGTTTTCAATCGGGTAACGCATCCTTTGAAAAGAATTGGACGGATGGCAATGTTGGATATAGCTATATACCGATTGGCGGTGATGAAAATCTTCTTCCATATACGGCTTCAGATTCTTACCCTGTAGTCGGGAATACGCTCAAAGTAACGTTATAACACACCCGTTTCCTTTTGAGGTACAATATCGGTATATGATTATTGGCATTGATGCGCGCATGCTTGGGTTCGGGTACGGGCTGGGGCGCTATGTGCAACAATTGATTTTGCATCTTATTCGTCTCCAAACAACGAACACGTATGTTTTGTTTGTGCAACGTTCAGATGCGCTTGTTGAGAGCGGAATGCAACAAGAGATGCGCAATGCGCCCAATGTTCGAATTGTGTTTGCTGATATTCCATGGTACGGGTGGAAAGAACAATACGCGCTTATTCCTCTTCTTAAAAAAGAACGAGTGGACCTTATGCATTTTCCGCATTGGAATATTCCACTCTTGTGTCGCGGGCCGTTTGTCATGACTATCCATGATTTGACGATGTTCCACTATCCAAGACCTGAGGCGACCACGTGGGGGCCGATTATGTATTGGGTCAAAGACCATGCGCATCGCGCGGTTATGAAGAGTGCGGCGCATCGCGCGGCGCATATCTTTGTCACCAGTGAATATACGAAGCAGGATATTCACGCGACGCTTCATGTGCCAGAACAAAAAATGACCGTGACCTATCAAGCTCCGTATACTATCTGCCGCCCGGACGAACAAGAAAATCAGCATATCCTTTTTGATCGCTATGGAATTCATGAGCCGTATATCTTGTATGTCGGCGCGGCGTATCCGCACAAGAATTTGGAAACACTGATGAGGGCGTGGAAGATATATACCGAGACATATGATACCCATTACGATTTGGTATTGGCAGGAAAAGAAAATTATTTTTATACCAGACTCAAACAAAGTGCGCTCGTATCAGGATTGGCGCGCCAGCCGATTTTTACGGGTCTTGTGTCCGACCATGACCTTGCAGTGCTCTATCACCACGCCAATCTCTTTGTTTTTCCGAGCCTCTATGAAGGATTTGGCCTGCCTCCGCTTGAAGCGCTCGTTCATGGCGTTCCGGTTATCGCTTCTGAGAGAAGCTCTCTTCCGGAGGTATTGGGAGAAGCGGCGGTCTATGTTGATCCGGAAAGCCCTGAAGACATCGCGGCGCGCATGAATGAGGTATTACGAAATGAAGATATTCGCTCTCTGTTGCGAGAAAACGCAAAACATGAGCTCGCGCGATATTCGTGGGATACGCTTGCTCGACAGACGGCACAGCAGTATTTGCATTTGGGTGCGGTACTATAAATAGAGGCAATTCGTCGGCAATGGAAAGCATGGAAAAGAGAGAGTGAGTTTATTCACTCTTTATTTTTTTTATGCTATACTGAGAGCAATAGTTCAAAACATCATGGCCAAGAAAAGATACAAAAGGGCGCAAACCTGCACCGGTTGTGGAAAAACCGGTCATAACCGACGTCGGTGCACGCAACAGCCGAACGATTCTTTTGTTTTGACTTCTTCTCCTTCTGTGAAGCAGAAGAATGTGGACAAAAAAACAGAGGGAAAGGAACCAGTAAAGGCTCCTTCGCGGTCTCGTCGGCAATCTTCATCACGATCAATTTTTGTGCAGTGGGTTTCAAAAGCCAACCCTTCCAAACATGTGGTGGATCTTAAGGGAATACCAAAGGATCATCCGCTTTTATCCGTTGTGAGTTTCAAAGAAAAACAGACGCCTCGGGTTGAACGCAAAGAAGTTGATTTTGCGGCGCTCGTGCGTGAGGCGAATCAGTCGAATTTGTCTCTCTCCACACAAGGCGCTTTGAAAAAAATGGCGACTGCAGAGACACAGCAAAGAAAGAGAAAAAGCATTTTTTCTATGCTTCGTGATTCAGTTGCGTATGGCCATGTTTTGAGAGCGCGATGGTTGCAGAATTTTTTTGCGCTTCATAATTCCATACCGTTCCAAGAAACAAGACGCGCAGTTTTGTCAACATATTTTTTTCGGTATGTCAGCGTTTCAATTATTGTTGCGCTTATTCTTCCGTTTCCCGCGGTCGCGTATTATCAAAAAATAAAAAATGATAGCGGCCGAGTGGCGGCGCACGCGACAGAAGCGTTTGGGTCACTCCAATCATCAACCGTCGCCGCGATGCAAGCCAATTTGGCGCAGGCAAAAGTTGATCTTGACAGAGCCCTCAAAGGATTTAGCGATGCGCAAACCATTATTGATGAAGAATATGGGACAGTCGCGTCGCTTGGCGGGCTTCTTCCTTTTGTTGGAAAACATGTCACGTCGCGCCACCGTCTTCTTATCGCCGGCCAACACGTGGCGCTTGGCAACGCATATCTCGTAAAAGGAGTCTCCGACGCGATGGACCAGGGAACGACGCCCTTGACCGATCGATTGGAAACGTTACAGCATTTTATTCGTGGCGCCATTCCGGAATATGAGGCGGCCTTGGTTGACTTATCGAGTGTTGAGCCCAGCATTTTGCCGGAAGCGTATCAGTCGTCATTGCAAGAATTCCGTCTGTTGTTTGCCGTCTTTGTCAATGACATGAAAGACATGGCCGATTTGCTGGATGTTGTCACGACCATGATTGGCTCGGACGATTTTCACCGCTATTTGGTGATGTTCCAGAATCATCATGAATTGCGGCCCACCGGCGGTTTTTTGGGGGCATTTGCGGTTGTGGATGTTCAAAAAGGAAAAGTGTTGCGCATGGAAGTGCCCGGAGGAGGAACATACGATTTGCAGGGCCAACTCTCGGAGTACGTGAAGCCGCCTTTGCCTTTGCAAGTCATCAATAAACGGTGGGAATTCCAAGATGCGAATTGGTTTCCTGATTTTCCGGCATCTGCGGAAAAAATGGAATGGTTTTATCAACATGGACGAGGCTCAACCGTTGATGGGGTGATTGCAATCAACGCATCGGTGTTGGAGCGGCTTCTTGCCGTCCTTGGGCCGATTGAAAATAGCGACTATGCGCTATCGCTCGACGTGAATACCGCGCTCTCTGCGCTTCAAGAAGAAGTGCAGGTTGGGTATGATCGAGAAAAAAATCAGCCGAAGGCAGTTATTGCGGCTCTTTTGGATCAGTTTTTATCTGAAGTGCGCGAGGTGCCTCCCGATCAGGTTATTGCTCTCTTGTTTCAGCTTTATGAGGCGCTCGAACACAAGGAAATTCAGTTGTATGCGAACGACCCTGCGACAGAAGACACGCTTCGCACATTTGGATGGACCGGCGACATATGGCAAACCCGGACAGAACAGGATTATCTCATGGTCGTCAACACGAATCTCTTGGGGTCGAAAACCGATGCGAAAGTGTCGCAACATATCGAACATCACGCGGCCGTCGCGCCGGATGGCTCGGTCATCGATACCGTCATTGTTCGGCGAGAGCATCATGGGGAGTCTGGGGAGCAGTTTTATGGTGTGAATAATGTCAATTATGTACGGGTGTATGTCCCGGAAGGCTCAGAGCTTCTTGATGCAAAAGGATTTACGTATCCCCCGGAGGATGTTTTCTTGGTTCCGGAGCCGTGGTATGAGGATGATGCCGATCTTCTTGCCCAAGAACGCGAGCAATCTATTCATGTGGAAACCGGCACCCATATTACCAGTGAATTTGGGAAAACCGTTTTTGGCAATTGGGCCATTACGCCGCCCGGCGAAACGAGCGAGGTTCGTTTTACATATCGCCTTCCTTTTTCTCTCTCTTCTGCCTTTCTCGCCGAGAGCCAGGATTCGCCGGACAGCTCGCTTCCGGAAAAATGGAAATCTTTTTTTTCCAAACCAAGAGACCTGGACATCTCTCGATACAGTCTGCTTATTCAAAAACAGTCGGGTACAGCAAGCGGTTTTTCTTTTCAGATCGGCTATCCCGAGGATTGGACACCGGTCTGGAAAACCGATGATCGGCTGAGACTTTTGCCGCATGGGGTTGCGATGGATTCCGTGCTCGATACTGATGATGCAATTGGCGTAGTCATGGAGCGCAATAGTTAATACTATTCTTGTTCTGCATTTCTCGACAGGGAAATTTTTTTTTGGTACAATCGTACCGCACTCTTGTATTCATACTGTATGGCCAATCCATCTTTTTCTTCAAATCATTCCTCATCCGACGCTCCAGCAAATGCTTCTTTGGCAGAGGATCATGATTTTGTGGAAAAAGAAATAGGCCCTTCTGAATTAGACGAAAAAAAATCTCGAGAAAAAGCCGTGCGCAAGGAAACAAAGAAAAAGAACCATACGCAATTACGCGCCAAACAAAAGAACGCCTCCGATTATAATTTTTCCAAAAAGGACGCGAAAAAGATGGAGACCATTGGAAAACAGCTGGTAGAAATTTATGAAAATGGCGATGGAAGCATGCCGGATATGAGCGCATTCTCTCAGAGAAAACGAAACGGATTATTCCGTGTGTCACTCACTTTTCTTTCTGTCGTGGCGCTTTTGTGCGTTGTGGCCTGGGTTGGATTTTTTGTGTTTCAGCCGCGCGCGTCGTTTTCTCAGGAAGATGTTGTTCTCTCCATTTCCGGCGAAGAAACACTCATGATCGGCGAACGCGCGCAGTATCGGATCCGGTATAGAAATAATCAATCGGTTTCGCTTGAGAAGGCAGAACTCGAAATTCGATATCCTGCAGGTTTTGTTTTTGAAGAAGCCAATCCCGCTCCGGCAGACGACATGCACGATCGCTGGGATTTGGGCGAACTTGCGGGTAACGAAAGCGGGTATATTGATATTGTCGGCCGCTTGTATGCGGACGTGGAAACCGAACAGTCGTTTCGTATTTTTTTAAATTATACGCCAAGCAATTTTAGCTCTTCGTTCCAAAAGGTGGCAACCGTGAACATGACGGTTACGGAGACGCCCGTCATCCTTTTGGTTGACGCGCCAAAAGAAATCCTCTCCGGTGTTGACGCGTCTTTCTCCGCATCGGTTCGTCTTGCCGACGCGTATGAAGGACCCATAACGAATCTCGCCATCGTGCTCGAACCGAACCCGCGGTTTACCAAAAAAGAAACCAGCGAACCGAGCGATCCGTTTGATGATCTTCGCTGGCCTGTTTCCGTTCTTGAAAAAGAAAAGACCATGACCATAAAGGGTTTTTTTGCTCCAGATGCGTCCGGACCTTCGGATGTTCCGCTTACCTTCAAAGTTATCGGGTGGAATTCTGCGCTTCCTTCTCTTGATCCGTTTGTTTTCGACGAGGAGACGGTGACCGTCCATGTGGCGCAAGCCGATTTAAGCGGCACCATGGTCGTGAATGGCACTGCCGGCGATGTGACCGTACAGCCTGGAGAAAAAATGCATATAACGCTTGTGGTAAAAAATAATGGACAAGAACCTGTGGAGCATATTCGTGTCCGCGCTGTCTTTGATATGCCGTCGGCAGACAACAAGAGCATTCTTCATTGGGCGCTTCTTGACGATCCGCAGGACGGAATCATAGAAGGAGAACAGCGCTCTCCAACCGAACGTCGGGGGAGTATTCTCTGGGGCGAAGCGGAGATAGGCGCATTGACAGCACTTCCGCCAGGTTCAGAAGTTTCCATTGATTTTTCTCTCCCTGTCAAAAGCGCCGATGACGCGGACTTGGCCCAATTTTTGACGCACGAGGGGACAGTATCCATTGATGTCCAATATGACATGAATAAAACAAAACAATTATTTTCTTTAGCGCCCGTTCAGATAACCATTCAGTCCGATCTTGCCCTGCGGGTGGAAGACAGCGGGCCGGTGGCGAAAGGAACCTCGGAGAGGCATCCTGTACGGTGGATCTTGACCAATACGTTTCATCCGTTGGAAAACATTCAGCTCAGTGCGGAGTGGTATGGAGATCTTGCGTGGGACGAGAGCGCGCTATCTACTCCGGCCGGAAATGCGTCGTTTGATCCATCAACCAAAACATTGACATGGAATATCGAGCAGATGCCGACCAGTGTGGATGTGCTGGCGCTTGAGTTTGTCGTTGCATTGCAAACAAAAAATCCCACCCAGACAAAACTTTCTTCACCGGTGAAGCTTCGCGCGAAAGACACGGTCACAGGCTCGGAGATATTTCTTCTCGGTGATGAGATTGCATTGTAGGAGACAGGATGATATTCCATTGATATGACGTATAATCAATCAGAAAAAAATTTTTCCGATCTTGACGCCCTTGCGCGTCTGGTGCGTTATTATATTCTCATTTCCACGACCGCGGCAGGATCCGGTCATCCGAGTTCGTCGCTTTCTGCCGCCGATATTATGACGGCGTTATTTTTTGGCGGTTTTTTTCGGGCCGATCTCAATAATCCAGATGCTCCGAATAATGATCGTCTCATTTTTTCCAAAGGCCATGCGTCGCCATTGTTTTATGCGCTCTATGCCGCGGCAGGAAAAATTTCAGAAGAAGAATTACAAACGTTGCGTCAATTTGACAGTCGGCTTGAAGGGCACCCCACGCTTCGATTTCCGTACACCGAGGCCGCGACCGGGTCATTGGGACAAGGATTATCGGTTGGCGTTGGCATGGCGGTCAACGCAAAATTTCTTGATCATCTTTCGTATCGCACGTATGTGCTTTTGGGAGACAGCGAAATGGCCGAAGGATCGGTGTGGGAAGCGCTTGCGTGGGCATCATTTAGAAATCTCGACAATATCGTTGCCATTGTGGACGTGAACCGTCTTGGACAGCGGGGTGAAACCATGGAAGGGCACGAGGTCGGCATATATCAACAGCGGGCGGAAGCGTTTGGTTGGCACGTGATAGCGATTGACGGCAATGATATGGCCGAATGTGTTGCCGCGTTGAAACAGGCGGGAGAGACACAGGGAAAACCCGTTCTCATTCTTGCAAAAACATTGAAAGGAAAAGGCATTTCGTTTATAGAAGATAAAGAAGGGTGGCACGGCAAGCCGCTGTCAAAAGAAGATCTGGCTCGAGCGCTTCCGGAATTGGAGCCTCTTGATACACAATTAGTTGGCATGTTGCCATTGCCGCCGGAGGATCTGCCCAAACCATTGTCCCATACGCCCGCGCAACCAGTGAAATTTTCGTATGCAAAAGGGGACACGGTTGCGACAAGAAAGGCCTATGGACAAGCGCTTGCCGCGCTTGGCGCAAAGTATCCGATAGTTGTCGCGCTTGACGCGGAAACCAGCAATTCCACCTATGCGGAGATATTCAAAAATGCGTGGCCGGACCGTTTTTTTGAAATGTTTATTGCCGAACAGCACATGGTGGGCACTGCGCTTGGGCTTGCCCGTCGCGGAAAAATGCCGTTCGTTTCCACATTTGCCGCTTTTTTTTCTCGCGCGTTTGACCAAATTCGGATGGCACAATACAGTTTGGGCAATATCACGTTTGTTGGCTCGCACTGCGGGGTGTCCATCGGTCATGATGGATCGTCTCAAATGGGTTTGGAAGACATCGCCATGTTTCGTACCCTTCGAGACAGCGTCGTCTTCTATCCTTCGGACGCGGTATCAACGGCATGGCTCGTGGAAGAAGCGGCGAAACACGCCGGTATTACGTATTTGCGGACTACGCGCGAGGCGGTGCCGGTTTTATATGATGAAAGCGAAACCTTTCCGGTGGCCGGATCAAAGGTGTTGCGAGAGAGCACTAACGATGTTGCAACCGTTGTTGCGGCTGGCATTACTCTTCATGAGGCGCTCAAAGCCTATGATATGCTAAAAAAAGAAGGTATTGCCATCCGTGTGATTGATCTCTATAGTATAAAACCGATTGACCAGCCTACGCTTGAAAAAGCAGTAAGAGACACCGGAGGAGTTATCACTGTTGAAGATCATTATCCAGAAGGCGGACTCGGCGAAGCGGTGCGCACAGCATTAAACGGCCGCCCGGTCGTATCGCTTGCTGTCAATAAAATGCCGAGGAGTGGAACGCCGGCAGAGCTCTTGCATTATGAAGAAATTGATAACATCGCCATTATTCAAACCGTGAAACAGCTTCTTTCTTCTCGATAAAATTCAAATTCGTGTACCTTTCCCCGTCTGCCATCGCCTGTGCCCCCGAAGGGAATCGAACCCCTATCTTCAGTTCCGAAGACTGACGTTCTATCCGTTGAACTACGAGGGCATGGGTCATGGCGGGCAGGAGACCGTCGTTCTATCTATTTAACTAGAGAGGCAAAGACTTCTCGTGGGTCGCCTGGGGATCGAACCCAGGACCGTTTGCTTAAGAGGCAACTGCTCTACCAACTGAGCTAGCGACCCGTAGTTGAAATATCTAATAATATCTAATTGGTCTAGTATCTCATTTTGATTTGTTTTTATTTTTCTTTGAATCGCGTTGAAAATAAGATTGAGTTCTATCGCTTCTTGACGTAATGGAGTTGTTTCAGCCGCTACATGAGGGACGGCAGTTGCAATAATTTCCAGAAAGAAAACCGTCTCCCGTGACTCTTTTTTGCAAATGCCTATTTTATGAATAAAATCTCGTTTACTTTCGGCGTTGTCTGCTTCACAATAGTTTGCTCCAATGCTTGTTGATGCTCCGATCAGTTGTGGAATAAGTCGTTCGGTTATTTTGTTTGCAAAATTTTTTGTCCTCTCATACAAATCCCATTTTGGTTGAGTTTTCCCCTCCATATTTTGTATATTATTTTATTTTTTAGGTCAATTAGAAATTAGATATTTCAAATATTTACCCAATCGGATCATTTTCTTTTCGTTCCAAAATTTGGATTTTTGGTCCTTTCCATGCCTTTTTTTTCAATCCTTTTTCCGCGGCTTCCACTTGGGCTTCTTGTTTACTGCCACCCTCGCCAATCGCGATTTTTTCTTTATCAAGATACACGCCAACCACAAATTGCTTATCGTGGTCGGGTCCGTCCTCTTTGAGGACGCGGTATGTGGGCGTGATGCCGACAATTTCTTGCGCCGCTTCTTGAAACCGCGATTTTGGATCCATCCAAAGGCCCAAATCCAAGACCTCGGGCAATTTACTGATAATCCATCTTGTGACAAATTGATTGGCCATATCCCACCCGTGATCAATAAAGATGGCGCCAATCACCGCCTCAAACGCGTTTGCCAAAATATAATCTCGAGCTTTGGTGTTTTCATCCTTTTGCTCTCCGTGGCTCAGGAATAAAAATTCTTCCAAGCCAATTTCACGTGCGACGTCCGCGCACATCTTTGCGTTGACAAGGGCCGCTCTCCAGTTGGTGAGTTCTCCTTCGGGATTGAGATAACGGTCAAACAAAAATTGTGTAACAATCAATTCCAACACTGCGTCACCCAAAAATTCCAGCCGTTCATTGTGCGCAAGCGGGAAGTCTCTGTTTTCATTAAGAAATGAGCGGTGGACGAGCGCTTGGACCAGAAGATTTGGATTGTGAAATGTGATGCCGATGATTTCTTCGAGTTTTGGGAATTTTTTTTCTGTATACGCGGCAATAGGCATACTTGTAAAAATTGATCGTACTCTTGCCACCGATATTTCCCTCATCAAATTTCAAATGTCACACTCCATGCGCGAGGAGAGAAACATTTGAGCTTTTATGAGAACGGATGGGTACGTTGAATAAAGGAAAGAGCGATTATTCTTGTTTTTTTTCTTTTGTTTCCAATTCTTTGAGGAGCGCCCCGAGAATGCCATTCACAAATTTGCCCGATGACGGCCCACCATAATTTTTTGCGATTTCGATGGCTTCATTGATGGCCACTTTTGCCGGTATTTCGTCGTTGTATAAGAGTTCGTATATTCCGAGACGCAAGATATTTCGGTCCACAATGGTGATTTGGTCAAGCGGCCAGTTGGTGGCATGCGTTTCAATGCACGCGTCAATGTCCGGGAGATGTTCCAGAATGCCGTCCACGGTTTGCCGGACGTAGTCTTTGTCCGATGACAAGCCGTCACCGAACTCTTTTAAATTTTGTTCGATAATCGCGGGGAGAACCGCGCTTGGTTTGCCTCGAAAATCCCATTGGTACAATGACTGCATGGCGATGGAACGCGCAAGGTGTCGATTGGACATAAAGAGCGGCAATGAGCGTTAGTGTATCTTTTTGATCCGTTTGGCGCGTCGAGCGGTCCGTTTTTCTACATTGGCGGCTTTTTTCCCTCGGTACAAACCGCAACTTGGGCAGGCGGTGTGAGGCAGGGCGGGCGCGCCGCAGGATGGGCAGGATTGGATTGCCTTTTTGGATAATGCAAAATGAGACGCGCGTTGGCGTTTTGATGTTCGGGTTCGCTGTTTGGAAGGGAGACCCATACAATGATATAAGAAAAAGGTGAATTATGCGCACGTGTGGGCAGTATATACGAGAGAATGAAAGAAATCAAGGGCATGACACTTCGTTGCAGTCAAGGGAAAATTTCGGTATGATACTCCCATGACTCTTGCGTTATGCGACAACCAAACCGCTTGGGAACCCAGAAAAGGCGATACAACGGATGGCGAGTTTCTTCAATCCTGGGAATGGGGAGAATTTCAACGAAAGACCGGAAAAACAGTCTTTCGTTTTCTCATGGAGGCGGGGCCGCATGCGAGAGAGCGGGTGCAAGGATTTGGAGAGCGCATAGTGCCGACCATTCGCTTTGTTTCTTTGCCGCGGATTGGCGCTTTGGATGGCCCATCGTGGGTGTTGCTTATGCGTGAGATGCAACAAAAAGGATATGCGTTTGCGCGCATTGAGCCCGCGCATGGAGAGGCTGAAAATTTTTTGCGCCGGCAGGGTTTTTCTGTTGTTTCCATTTCAAACCGTCAGCCGCGGCATACGCTTCTCTTGTCGCTTACATCGGATAATGATGCGATTCTTTCTTCCATGCATGCGAAAACACGCTATAATATTCAGCTCGCGGAACGAAAAGGGGTGGTCGTTCAAAAAATGAAAAATCCCGATATTTTTTGGCGTCTCAACACAGAAACCACCAAAAGAGATCGTTTTCGCAGTCATGAGAAATCATATTATGAGGCAATGATTGCCATGGACATGTGTCATCAATTTGTCGCGTTTTTTGAGGAAACGCCGCTTGCGTCCATGCTCTGTGTCGGGTATCAAAATCGTTTTACGTATCTCCATGGGTGTTCCTCAAACGCAGAGCGGCAGAGGATGGCGCCATATCTTTTGCAGTGGCGCGGCATGCAATATGCAAAACAGGAAGGGTATGCATGCTATGATTTTTGGGGTATTGCGCCGCCAAGCGATACAACGCACCCGGCGCCAGAAACCGCCTTTCATCATGTGTCGTGGCAAGCCAATCATCCATGGACGGGCATTACCCGATTCAAGGCCGGATTTGGCGGCGAAGCCGTGTCGTACCCGCCGGCCTTTGAGGTGGTTTTTTCACCGCGCCGATACCGCATATACGCATTGGCAAAAAAAGCGCGCGCGTTCTCTCGTATGTAATTTTCTTCTATGACGCTTTCTTGGAGTCAAAAACTTTTTTTAAAAATCAATGGCACGCTCGGCCGACGGGCGTGGCTGGACCGGATAATGGTTTTTTTTGCCACATGGGGCATTGTTGCGCTTTTTGGCATTGCCGTCTTTGACATTGTCTTTTTTCATGCGTCCTCGCTTTCTTGGTTTATGCTTGCCGTTCCTCTTGTTGCCGCAGGAAGTGCCCTGTGTATTCATTGGGTGGTGGCCGTGATATGGAGGCACAAACGTCCTCATGCGGAATTGTCGAACGTCAAAACCTTGTGTTCCACGGTGCAAGAATTTAAATCGTTTCCATCCGATCACGCCATGATTGCGACCGTTTTGGCGGTCAGTGTATTCTTTTTTTCGGACGTCGTGTACGGAATGGGTCTCGCAGGACTATGGGCATTGTGCGTTGCGGCGGCTCGCGTGTATGTCGGGCTTCATTATCCACGGGATTTTTTAGGTGGTATCCTGAGTGGATTATTTTTTTTCTTTCTCTCCTATTTTTGGTTCGCCCCGTTTTTGTTTTCTTTTTTTCGGCTTGTATGAACGCGATTATTATTTGCGGCGGCCTTTCGACGCGATTGGGAGATATGACGAAAGACATTCCAAAAGTATTGCTTGAAATTGGCCCAAAGACCGTGTTGGATTGGCAGATCAATCAATTGGGCAAAGCTGGCGTTACCGATGTGGTGTTGGCCGCTGGTCATTTGGCGCATGTATTGCGCGATGCGGTTGGCGACACACGACAGGGTCTGTCGATACAGTATGCGATTGAGGACAAAAAATTAGGAACCGGCGGGGCTATCAAACACGCGTTTCGTTATCTTGAGCATGTTGATGATCCTGTATTTGTCTTGAATGGCGACGTGCTTTCTTCGTGTGATTTTTCTCAGATGATTCGTTCGCTTCGCCTCAATAGCCAGGGGATAATTATGGGAGCGCGTGTGGACGACGCGTCGCACTATGGCACGCTTGACTATGACGATGAGCGCCGCCTGCGCGCGTTTCAAGAAAAAAAAGGAAACGCCACCCACGGCTATGTCAATGGCGGAGTATACCTTTTTACCAAACAGGTACAATCATTTTTTCCCCGTGAAGAAGCGTTTAGTGTGGAATATGATGTGTTTCCCGCGTTAACCGATCTCGATGTATACCCGTGGGACGGGATATGGATTGATGTGGGCGTTCCGGACCGCTTATCTTGGGCGAGAGAACACTGGAATTTATTTGTTTGAGTATGTATGAAAAAAAGTATTTTGGGTATTGCGTTTCTGTGTGTGGTCTTTGGCGCCTGGTTTGTATTTTCGGAAATATATTTTGCCGAAGCGTTGCCGGTTGAACGTCTTGCGTTTGACGTGAAACAGGGAGAGAGCTCGGCCTCGTTGGCGCGGCGTCTTGAAGAGGAGGGCGTTATTCGGAATGCATGGCTTTTTCGCCGCTATGTGTTGTGGAAAGGAATGGATAAGACGATTCAGTATGGATCATTTGTCGTTGAAACACCCATTACGATGGCGCGGGTTGTGAAAGCGCTCTTAGAGCCGGGGGTTAATGAGAAGGTCGTGACTATCATACCGGGGTGGGATTTTCGGGATATGGCAACCTATTTTGTTGCGCAAGGATTTGTGGAAACCGAAGAACAATTTTTTCGCGTGGCTGGCCCTCCGGCAAATAATCGTCTTGATCTTTTGGGGTATACGACGCCCATACTTGTATTGGAGGGCCCGCTCACAAAAGAGAAGCCGCGCAACGTGAGCTTTGAGGGATATTTTCGTCCGGATACGTATCGCGTTTTTCAGGATGATTCCATTGAAAATGTATTAAAAAAATTGTTTGACGCGCGAGTGGAACAATTCACGGATACGATGTACGCGGATATGGAAAATTTTTTTACGCGGGTATATCCGGACGCGAATCAGGAAAAAACATTGCGCGCGACGCCGCACGACATGCTCACCATGGCGAGCATTGTGGAGCGTGAAGTGCGCTCCACAAAGGATCGTGCGTTGGTCGCCGATATTTTTTGGCGGCGATACATGGTTGGTATGGCGCTTCAGGCCGATTCCACCGTGCATTACGCCGTCGGGAAAAAAGGAGATGTGTTTACCACCAAAGAAGACAGAGACTCCTTAAATCCATGGAATACTTATCAATATCCGGGGCTTCCGCCAGGGCCTATTGCCACACCAAGTTTGGAATCCATTATGGCGGCCATCTATCCTGCAAAAAATGATTATTGGTATTTTTTGACTACTCTTGACGGCGAAGTCAAATATGCGGAAACGCTTGAGGAGCACAATAAAAATAGGGCGAAGTATTTGTAACAGATTTTCTATGGATCCACTCCAATATCATAAAGACGCGAAAGGAAAATTGGAAATTATTTCTCGCGTGCCGCTTGATTCCCGTGAAGATTTATCCATTGCCTACACGCCCGGCGTTGCCGAGCCGTGCAAGGCAATTGAAAAAGATATTGCAAAAGTGTACGACTATACGCGCAAATGGAACATGGTCGCGCTCGTGACCGATGGCACGGCGGTCTTGGGTCTTGGCGATATTGGGCCTGAGGCAAGCCTGCCGGTTATGGAAGGCAAGTGCATTTTGTTTAAATCATTCGCCGGCGTTGACGCGTTTCCAATCGCCATCAAGTCCAAAGACGTGGACGAGATTGTTCGCACCGTGGAACTTATCTCTCCCATGTTTGGCGGCATTAATTTGGAAGATATTTCCGCGCCGCGATGTTTTGAGATTGAAGAGCGGCTTATTGAACGCCTCGATATTCCCGTGTTTCACGACGATCAGCACGGCACGGCTATTGTAACCCTTGCCGGTCTTATGAACGCGCTCAAGGTTGTGGGAAAAAAGATGGATGAAATTTCTCTTGTGGTGAATGGCGTTGGCGCGGCTGGTGTCGCGGTGACCAATCTTCTTTTGGGCGCCGGAGTAACAAATGTTATTCTCGTTGACTCCCAGGGAATGATATATAAAGGAAGAACAAATGGCATGAATCCATTTAAAGATGAATTGGCAGACAAAACAAATCAGGAACAACGAAAGGGCGGTCTTGTCGAAGCGATGAAGGGCGCGGATGTTTTTATCGGCGTGAGTAAACCGGGACTCGTGGACGAACAAATGGTTCGATCCATGAATCCGGACCCTATTATTTTTGCCATGGCCAACCCAACACCGGAAATTATGCCCGACGTCGCCGATCGCGCGGGTGCCGCCATTGTGGCAACCGGACGCAGTGATTTTCCAAACCAGGTCAATAACGTGCTGGCGTTTCCCGGTATATTTCGTGGGTTATTGGACGCGCGCATTCGGCGCGTCACAGAGGAAATGAAACGTGCGGCCGCCGAAGCATTGGCCCATCATGTTCCACATCCGGATAAAGATCATATATTGCCGGATCCGTTGGATCGGACGGTTGCGACAGCGGTTGCCGAAGCAGTGAAACAGTGTGGTATATAGAGATTAAGTAAAGACGCATAGTAATGCGTCTCATAAAAAAACCGTCTCAAGCGGTTTATATAGAATATGGTAGGTGGCGCACGAACCAATCCTGGAAGGAATGATCCATGCCGCCGGCGTGCATTGTTTTTTTCATGATTGAATCGTTTTGTCTTCAATATGGTAGAATAAAGTAACATCCAACTATCGAATAGTATGCAAACCTCTGATTTTGATTACGCGCTTCCGACAGCGCTCATCGCTCAGCGGCCGATCGAGCCGCGCGACCATGCGCGGCTGATGGTAATCAATCGTGTGACAAAAACAATCGCGCATGAGCGTTTTGATGCGCTTTTGGAACATCTGCACAGCGGAGATGTTTTGGTTTGGAATAATTCCAAAGTATTCAAAGCGCGGCTGTTTGGCCGGCTTATTTCCGGAACCGGACGCAATTTGTTTGAACACGCCAAAGACATTGAAGTTTTTTTGGTCCGCTCAATGGAAAATCCTGGTGTCTGGAAAGCCCTCGCGAAACCGGCAAAGCATGTTCGTCCGGGCGCTCGAATTTCATTTGGTCCGGATTTTTTTTGCGAAGCAATTTTGAAAGAATCCGATGGCACCCTTCTGATACAGTTTCCTTATAATGAAGCCACGGTTCGGAGCAGAGCCAATCGGTATGGAAGGGTGCCCCTGCCTCCCTACATTAAAGATGAGCGGCATGAGCTTGAAAGTTACCAAACCGTGTACGCGAGTGCCAAGCGAGAAGGGTCGGTGGCCGCGCCGACCGCGGGATTTCATTTTACCAAAGAACTTATTGAAAAAATCCAAAAAAAAGGCGTGCAATTTGCCGAAGTCTGCCTGCATGTGGGTCTTGGAACATTTCTTCCGGTCAAAACCGAGCGCGTTGAAGACCACACCATGCACAGCGAATGGGTGGAGGTGCCGGATGAAGCGGTTGAGCTCATCAATCAAGCAAAGCGGGAGGGACGGCGTATTGTCGCGGTTGGCACCACCACCGCTCGGACGCTTGAGGGCGTTGCGGCGCTGTCTGCCGAACCGGATGGGGAATTATTTTCGTATTCCGGAGACATCAATCTGTTTATTACGCCCGGATTTCAATTTCATCTTGTTGACGCGCTTATTACCAATTTTCATTTACCAAAATCAACGCTCCTTATGCTGGTTGCCGCGTTTGCCGGGGACACGGAATTTATGCTTTCGTGCTACGCACAAGCAGTGGAGGAGAAGTATCGATTTTTTAGTTTTGGTGATGCGATGATAATTCAATAGCGTCGGCAAAGGGTGTTTTATTGCCACTCTTTTTTAAACGCCAAAAATCGATCTTGGCATATCGCGTCCTGCATGTCTCTCATGAGTTGTAAAAAGAAATGAACATTATGAATGGTGGTGAGACGGTATGCCAACAGTTCTTCGGCGCGGAAAAGATGATGAATGTAGGCGCGAGAATGCGTCAGGCACGTAAAGCACGCGCAGGATGAGTCAATCGGCGACGCGTCTTTTGCATAGCGCGCGTTCAAGATATTGATTCGGTATTTTTGTTTCCGGTCTTTTGTGCCAAAATTTTGATGCTCTTGCTTTGCGATTGCAGGGGATACATAGAGGCTTCCATTGCGCGCAATTCTGGTTGGCGCGACACAGTCAAACATGTCAATACCTTGTTCGACCACATCAAAAAGATCAAGCGGCGAAAAGCCGACGCCCATGGTATAGTGCGGTTTTTCTTCCGGGATAATTGGTATAACCCAGGACAAAATTTCTTTTGTCGCGTCCATATTGTAGCCAATGGATTCGCCGCCGATTGCGATGCCATCAAAATCCATTGCGGAAATGACTTTTGCGGATTCAATGCGAAGATTTTTGTATTTTGCGCCTTGCATAATGCCAAACAGCGCGGGTTTGCTCTGTGTCATCTGCTTCCTTTGTTCGGCAATACACCGCTTGGCCCATCGGTGCGTCCGCTCCATTGCCTGCTTTGCATACTCCATATCAACATCGTCCGGCGTGCATTCGTCAAAGGCCATAATAATATCCGCTCCCAGTTTATGCTGGATGTCAATTGCGGATTCTGGCGTAAAGCGATGCGTGGATCCGTCAATATATGATTTGAAGGTTACGCCATCTTCGTCAATCCTCACCAATTTTGACTGATTATTTTTGGGAGTATCCTCACCCGCATTTTTTTTGTGTCCCAAACTAAAGACTTGAAATCCGCCGCTGTCGGTGAGTATCGGCCCATCCCAACCCATGAAGGAGTGAAGCCCGCCAAATTCCGCGACCAAATCTTCTCCCGGCCGAAGATGGAGATGGTAGGTGTTGCCTAAAATAATTTGCGCGTCAAGCGTATGGAGATCGTTTACGTCGAGCGCCTTTACTGTTCCTTGGGTTCCAACCGGCATAAAGCACGGTGTTTCAATGGCGCCGTGATCGGTTTTTATTATTCCTGTTCTCGCGCGGGAATGTTTTTCTTTGTGTGTGATCGTAAAAAAAGACATAGGTAGAGCGCATCGTATCATACGTTGACGTGTGGATCAATACGACTGACATATTCACTTTTGGCATGTTCATTTGCTATACTTTAAAAAGAGCTTTTTTCATGTTTTATGGCTCATTCTATGAAAAAAACGAGAGAAACAACATATTACGCGGTTGGACTTGGTTTTTTTCTGGTTGTGTTTTTTGTGGCAGGCGGATTTGTTTGGAAAAAAATTGGAAACAGCCTAACAGAGCAAAAAAGGGCAAAAGTGATAGAAGACGTCCCATTATTTGAGAAGGATGATTTTGCCCCGGTTTCATTCAATGACGCGCTAGAATTACCCCTGCCATCTCCGGAGCCGCAAAAAATAGATACGGCCCTTCCTGCCAAAATCAATTTGGACGTCCCTTTTGTCCCCCAAGCGCCGGAAAAAATTTGGACACAGCCATGGCAAGACGCGTGCGAAGAGGCGGTCATGATTATGATGGATGCGTATTATAAAGAATATGATGTTTCGATTCCGCTCGCCAAAGAAAAAATTCTTGACGCCGTACAGTGGCAAGATGAACGGGGATGGGGGGTGAGTATTGAAATTGAAAAAATGCGGCAGATGATGGAAGAGATTTATGGTTTCACGCCGGATTCCGGATTAACGCTCCGCCTGGTGGCGTATCCAACCATTAGCAGTCTCAAACAATTTATTGCCAACGGCCAGCCGATTCTTGTGGTGGCTCGAGGAAAAGATCTGCATAATCCTCATTTTAAAAATGGCGGTCCGGAGTATCACACACTTATCATTCGCGGGTACACCGAAGAAGCGTTTATCACCAACGATCCCGGAACGCAATTCGGTGAAAATTATATGTACCCGCACGAGATCCTTCTTCGCGCTATTCACGATTGGAACAATGGAGACGTTATCCATGGAAAGCCGGTGGTCTTGGTGGTTGAATAAACAGGGTCGGCACAAATGCCTATTTTCCGCTTGACAATGCGGATTTTTCCTGATAGGGTTTTGGTGCGCGGGTTTGCGGCATTTGGCTGTGGAAGCCCCGGTGTCCCTCCTCGGGAGATCGGACAGGGGTCTCCCTGACGCCGTGTTGGACAGCGCTTGCGCTGTTCAAATGCTCCAGTCGGTAACGCAAACCCGCGCGTTCCCTTCGTTTTTATACATAATGACACAACCGACGCGGTTGTGTTTTTGTTTGGATTTGTTGGTGTGGTAGAATACGGGAATTATGTCTCATAATGTATCTTCTCTCAATACTCAGCAACAAGACGCGGTCCTTCATGGCGACGGCCCGTGTCTTATTTTGGCGGGTGCGGGAAGCGGCAAAACTCGAACCATTATCCATCGCGTGGCGTATCTTTTGGAAAAGGGTATCGATCCGAACCATATTCTTTTGGTGACATTTACCAACAAAGCGGCAAAAGAAATGGGCCAACGATTGCAGACATTGGTTTCTTCAGAGGTTCATCTTCCGTGGTCCGGCACATTTCATCATATTGCGTATCGTATGCTTCGTCGGTACGCGCCGCTTCTTGGCTTTGCCAACACTATCAGCATTCTTGACAGCGAGGATAGCAGAGATTTATTTGCTCTGTGCCTCAAACAAGAAGGAGTTGATCGAAAACAGCGCCGTTTTCCATCGGCGGCAGTGATTCAGTCCATCGTGAGTTACGCGCGAAACGCCGAGTTGCCCATTGCCGATGTCCTTGATGCAAAATATCCGTCCTGGATTGACCTCGCGGAAATCATTGAGCGCATCGCGGAAGAGTATGCCAAACGAAAACGCGATGCGAATGCCATGGATTTTGATGACCTTTTGGTTTTTTTTCATGTGCTTCTCTTGAAGTCGGATCGGGTTCGAGATACGCTCTCGAATCAATTTGCATATATCTTGGTTGATGAATATCAGGATACCAATACCATTCAAGCGTCGCTTATCCGATTGCTCTCGTCAAAACACAAGAATGTGTTTGTCGTCGGCGACGACGCGCAAAGCATTTATTCGTTTCGGGCGGCAAATATCGAACATATTTTACGATTTGAACAAACATACCCAAACGCAAAAATTTTTCGCCTCGAGACCAATTATCGCTCAACGCCAGACATTTTGGATGTGGCCAACAGCGTCATACAAAATAATCGAGCGCAATATCAAAAAATCCTGCACAGCCCTTTGGGTCGGTCCGTAAAGCCGGAAATTCATGCCTTTGCCGATGAGCTGGAAGAAGGGGAATATATTGCCGAGACCATTCTTGAGTTGAGAGACGAGGGCGTGCCGTTGAACGAAATCGCGGTTCTTTTTCGCGCGGCGCATCATTCGCAGGCGCTGGAAATGGAACTCACCAAACGCGATATCCCGTATGAGTATCGCGGCGGGGTTCGTTTTTTTGAGCGTGCGCACATGAAAGACGTGCTCGCATATCTGCGAATTGTTCATAATCCGGATGACGCAATCGCATGGAGCCGGGTGCTCCGGATGCAGGTAGGTATTGGACCGGCAAGCGCTGAGACGCTTATTGCCGAAATTCGTCGTGTGCATGCGGCACGCAAAAACACGACAGCCGGCCTTGAAACCGAAGTGGACGTTTTTCCGAATGGAGGGTCCGTTCCGGAACTATCCCGTCCGAGGGATGCGTACCGTCATTTGGGGTCGGTGTTATCCGCGCGCGGGCAGGTTGGCTGGATCGACTTTTTGGGTATCTGGGGCGCTCTATGCGCGGCAGACGGGACGCCGGCCGGGCTTATCCACGCGCTTATGCAATCAAAATATGCGGAATATCTTGAATATGAATATGATGACGCGCGCGAACGATTGCAAGATATTGAGCAATTGGCTGTGTTTGCCGAACGTGAAACAAATCTGAATCAATTTTTGGCAGAAGCAAGCCTGCAAGAAAGTTATCGCGGGGTCGCCGGCGCGCACACGGCGCATGAAGAAGAAAAATTGATTTTGTCTACTGTGCATCAAGCAAAAGGCTTGGAATGGGAAACCGTGTTTATCCTTAATGTGTCAAACGGACAATTTCCGAATGAACGCGCGGCGCGTGAAGAAAAAGGAATTGAAGAAGAGCGTCGTTTGTTTTATGTTGCCATTACGCGCGCAAAAAAATTATTGTATTTTACCTATCCGCTTTCCGGAAGCCGGTCATCTTTTTTACAAGGCCCAAGCGTGTTTTTGGATGAAATTGATGTTGATTTGGTAGATCATCAAGGCCTTGTCGATGTTCCGAACGGACTGGTTTTTTCCGATCCGAGCGATGCTGTGGACGACATTGTCTACGAACCGTGTGATGATACAAAACCACGAAAAGGGTTTTTGAAAGAGATTAATGATTTGTAAAATGATACAAACAGATTTTTTACTTTTTCGCCGTCACAAACGAATTTAACCAATATACCTCTTTTGATTCTATCGAAAATTTGTGTTGCGTGAGAAGAGTCTGCAGTTCATCTGTTGAATAATAATCATGCGCGAATTCAAGCGGACGTACTATTTTCCGTGCTAATTGTTTCCAGATGTGTCGGTTGAAAGCAGGATCGACAAGAAGAAGCGTTGCATCTGGTTTCATCACTCGTCTGAACTCTTCAAGAGCTATATGTGGATCTTCAAAGTGATGAAAGGCTTCCATGCACAGAAGAAGGTCAATCCTCTCGGTTTCAATCGGCAGTGCATTTACGGAGGCAATATGAAATGATGTGTTTGTGAACTCCGCACATTTTTGTTTTGCTTTTTCAATCATTTTTTTGCTCAAATCAACGCCAACAAATTGCGAGGTAGAATGTTTTTTTGCGAGTCGAAAGATCATCTCTCCGGTGCCACATGGAATATCGGCGACTTGTATCCTCTGCCTTAACTTTTCTTGAACGTATTTTTCTATAATTTCCATCGCTCGTTTGTATAAATGATCGAAATAGAAAAAACGGCCGAGCGCATTGTCGTATCGAACCGCGTGACGATCAAAGAATATTTTATTTTTTTCTTCAAATGTGGAATGCATACCTTGGTGGTGGAACTTTGACTATTCACAATCCAATCTTCCACTCATCTTTTTCTAGAAACGCTTCAAGGGTTTGTCGATTGGCTTTATTGATTGCGTTAGAATGTGACATTTTTTTCACCGTGGCAAATTCTTTCAGACTCACGATTTTCTTTCCTTCAAGATATGCCAATCGCTTGTGGTAACTATTGGTTAAGGCTTTTCCAACAATCTCTTCCATAATGCGTGTTGCTCCACTAGTGTCAAATTCTTTGAATGCTTCATAATACTGTTTGCGATCTATAAACTTAATATTGATTGGCACAAATCCTTCGCGAATCAAAAAATAATTATTGATTACCCGACCAATTCGTCCATTGCCATCAACAAATGGATGAATATATTCAAACGTAAGATGTAATTCGGCGATTCGTTTGATGATGTGTGCGGGGCTGGTCGCCTGATACTTTGCAAACATGTTTTCCAGCCTCTCAGTAATTTTTTGGGGATCAACTGCGATATAACTACCAACACGCACCCATTCGCCGTCTTTTCGAAATCGTCCGGCTATTTCTTCTCGAATATTTCCCATGAGCATTTTGTGGAGCAAGAGTATCCGATCGATCGTGAATTCTTGTTCTTTTGCTTTTGTATTGATATACAAAACCACACGGGCGAGATTTTTTGCTTCAAAAATTTCCCGCTCTGAAATATAACGATCGAGATCGATCTGGAGCAATATTTTTTCCGTTTCCTCAAGTGTCAGAGTGCTATTTTCAATCGCATTGGAATTATACACCTGCTCTGGCACTTCGGCTTCAGAGAGCAACGTCAAAAGAGCCTCCTTGCCTACAGACACCGCCCAATATCGCTCGCGTAGTGAGTTAATTTTTCTATAGATAGCAGGTATTTTTGCCATATGTTTTTAGCATATATTTTTTTTACGATTTTGTCAATAAAACCGTGAAAAATATAATTATTTCTTACTTTTTCACGATTTTGATAGGCTCCATATTCATGCCCGCAAGCGCCACCCAATGTGAAACAGATACCAGACCCAGGCGCCAAACACGAGAATGAGTCCGATGATTATGCCGACTCCTACCCAGAGGTTGGCTTCTTGAATGCCAATCATGGAGTACCGCAGGCCATCGACAAAATAGAAGAAAGGATTAAATCGGGCAAACGTTTGGGCGGTTTCTGGCAACATGGAAATAGAATTGAATACGCCGCCCAAAAACGTCAACGGCATGATCACAAATATATTCAGAATAGAGAGTTGCTCAAAATGCCTTGACAAATGGGTTTTTTCCCTCTATACTGACATCATATTTTATTTTTTAACTTCTTTTTCGTATGAATTTTGAGGGCGTCTACGAAAAAACTATTCTCATTGTCAAACCGGACGGCGTCCAGCGCGGTTTGGTTGGAGAAGTTATAAAACGGCTCGAAATGAAAGGCATGAAAGTTGTCGGCCTTAAAATGGTGCTTTTGAGCGAAGAAAAGCTTCGCGAGCATTATGCACATCATGTGGAAAAACCATTTTATTCGGGGCTTCAGGTGTTTATGCAATCAAGCCCGGTCGTTGTGATATGCGCCGAAGGAAAAGACGCCGTTGCCGCGGTTCGTCTTATTTCCGGCGTGACAAATGCCGCCAAGGCAGACGCGGGAACCATTCGGGGAGATCTTGCCATGGGTATGTGCAATGTGGTTCATTGTTCCGATTCTGTCGAGACTGCGCGGCAAGAAGTAACACGATTTTTTGAACCAAACGAACTGTTTGAGTACGACAAAACAGAGTGGCTCCATGTGTATATGGAAGACGAACTGGCATAAATTCCTTGTGGATAAGGCCCTTGACCGTTTTGTCTTTGTCGCGTAGAGTAGATTCAACTATACAGCCATTCTTTTTTCTATGATCTCGCTGGTGAAACAATACATTCAAACCATTCTCAACCCCCTCTTTTTTTTGGGGAATGTTGTGGTATGCCCAAATGCTTTTACCTATACCACACACCCAAACGGGGTTGTTTACTCAAAAGAGTCAGAATCCGAAGAGGAAGAAGATGATCATTGTTGCGGAGGAGGAGCCTGTGGCGGAGAATGCGAATGCGAATGCAAAAAATAATCTGCAACATCATCCAACAAAAGAGTAAACACCCCAACATCAGCGGGGTGTTTTGTTTCATCCACCAAATGATACCACGGTTTCAGCCGTGGAGTCGGTGGGTTGGCGGATTCCGCCCCACGGGGCGGTGGCAACTGGTACCACCCCGCTCAGCGGGGTGGGCTCCATAAGAATTTTACTTCCTCAGATAAAAAAGGGAAATGAACGGTTTCGTTTTTCTTTCGACCTCGGAGGAGGAGCTATGTGCGAAAAGTTTTGCCCGCGCTGTGAGTGGGCATTCAAAAAAAAGAATGGAGATATTTGTCCGGAGTGCGGTTTTTCCCGTCACGACAAAAAGACGGGAACCGCCGCACAGAGGGCAAAAAAAGAATCCGGAGAGACGGACAGCCGGAAGGTCCGGCGATCTGTCTCCCGATAAAAGGAGGAAGCACTTTTGCATGATCGAGCGAGGAGGCTTGATTCGGGGGGCATGCAAAAGGACTTCCGCTCTCTGCGAAACACGGGTTGCGTATAGAGTGGATGATTGACAACGAATTTTTGATTGGTATATACTGGCATTGGATCCTTGAGAACAGCAATATCTCATTCTACAACTATCATCATAGGGAAACTCATATTATGGCATATTTGCTGGTTTGTCCGGAAATATGTCTTGCGGTTACCCACTTCGATATTCAGGGATGGTGATAGCGCTGTTCTACCCAAGGGTCTTCTCGGTTTTTACCGGACAGATACAGCCCGTAAGGGTTGTTTTTTGTCCGGATTGTTGGTACAATCCTGGCGGACAATTGTCGTACAACGGGGTGTAGCTCAGTTGGTAGAGCGCATGGCTGGGGGTCATGAGGTCGCACGTTCAAGCCGTGTCACCCCGACAATCGGGCTATAGCGCAGTTGGTAGCGCGCATCGTTCGGGACGATGAGGCCGGCAGTTCGAGTCTGCCTAGCCCGACCTATTGTTACTTGGTAGCGCGCCCCGATCGCAATCGGGGAGGCCGGCAGTTCGAGTCTGCCTAGCCCGACCTATTGTTACTTGGTAGCGCGCCCCGATCGCAATCGGGGAGGCCGCACGTTCAAGTCGTGTTACCCCGACCAACTTAATAATTGTCATGAAATTTGTTGCCTTTCGCGTATTCTTTGTTATTTTCTCTATGGGGTTGTTTTTTTACCCGGCTGTTTTTTTTGCGCAAGAAGACAATGGGGAGGCCCCTCGCCTGGTTGAGGATGAATTTTATAAAGGAAAAGTGATTGCGGTTGAAAAAGAAGAAATACAAGACGAATTTGGCGCGCCTTTGTTTATCCAATATCTCTCTGTTGAAGTAACAAGCGGGCCGGATATCGGCAAACGTCTTTCTTTGCCGTATGAGGTGCATGAAAACAACATTGAGGCGCGAAAACTTCTTCCTGGTCGTCGTTTGGTCATTGGAAAACAAATCCCTATTGATGGGGAGCCATTATTTTATGTAAGCGATGTGTACCGCCTCAATGCGGTGTGGTGGATTGTGGGAGTGTTTTTTCTCCTGACCGTGTATTTTGCTCGGTGGCAAGGCATTCGTGCGTTTCTCGGCCTTGCGATCAGTTTCTTTCTTCTTTTTTTTGTTATTGTTGAAAAGATTGTGGGAGGGTCGAGTCCGGTCTTGGCGAGCATGGTGGGCGTGCTTCTTATTGCAACTATTTCTTTATATATCGCTCATGGATTTCGCATGCGGACCTCGATTGCATTTGTGAGCACGCTTATCACCATTGGTTTATCGTTTCTTTTTGCAACTCTCTTTGTGCGGGCGTCGCATCTGTTTGGTTTTGGGACAGAAGAGGCATTTTTTCTGCAATTTGCTCCCATTGAGCATATTGACCTTCGAGGCATTCTTCTGGCTGGGATCATGCTTGGCGTCCTCGGCGTTTTGGACGATGTGACCACCGCTCAGGCGGCAACGGTCGAAGAAATTCATCGTGCAAATACGTCGCTTGGATTTACCGAATTGTATCAGCGCGGATTATCGGTTGGCCGTGAGCATATTGTTTCTTTGGTCAACACCCTTGCGCTGGCGTATACGGGCGCGTCGTTTCCTCTCTTGCTCCTTTTTTACATCTATGAGCGACCTTTGTGGGTTACATTAAATAGCGAAATCATTTTGGAAGAAGTCATCCGGATTTTGGTCGGGAGTATTACTCTTATTTTTGCCGTTCCGATCACGACCATGCTTGCCGCATGGTGGTACCACGCCCGGCCTTCTTTTGAGTCGCGCAATCCATAACATATAAAAACCTTACCAAAAAAAGAATAACAGCATGTTTCAAAATATGTGGCAAAGATTTTTTGTTTTTGTTCGTTATCTTGAGCGCGTCCGCGTGGTCCCTCTCCAATATATTGGATCTATCGCCGGTGTGATATTTTTGCGCGTTTTTTTTGAAAATTATTCCAGTCCTCATGCGTCCGGCATGTATACGTCGTGGCTCACCACCTTTCTTCATTATCCGCTTTTTTATCTGGCGATTTCTTTTTCGTTGATTTTGGCGGTTCACGCCTATACCAGGATCGCGCTTCCCCTGTTGCTCAAAGCATGGGTTTTTCTTTTTCCGCTTATTCTCTTGCCGCCCTGGATTGATTTGCTGTATACGGCCGGGAGAGGGTGGGGCCAGGCGTACCTGTTTCAAACCGGGCCGGAATTGGTTCGAAGTTTTTTTACTTTTTTTGGCCCGTGGTTTGAACCGGGAATTACCCTCGGCATCCGCATCGAAGTCGTCGTGGTGCTTTTGTGCGTGGGTTTTTTGGCGTGGGTGTTTTCCAACCGTTTGTGGCGCGTGGCGGCCGCGATATTGTCGGTGTATGGCGTCTTTTTTTTATATTTTTCTTTTCCCAGTATTATCGCGCTTGTGTTTGGCGATGTTTCTGTGTTTTCCGATGTATCGGATGTTCTTCACTCGTGGTTTGCTTCAAGTCTGCTCTCCACCATTCATACGCCGTCTCCGCTTCCTCTCGATGCTGTCTTGCTCTTTGAACACCAGTTTAATATATTTTTTGCCCGTGTGTGGTGGATTGTTTTTTTCATACAGGCGGCGGTGGTGTGTCGCTTGGTGCGCCCGCGGCTCTTTGCCGTGTGGAAGACCAATCTTCGTCTGGAGAGAATTGTCTATTATATAGGATGGACAGGCACGGGTATCGTGATTGCCGCTCTTCTGTTTCATCGTGTTTCATGGAATGGTATTGATATCATGGCGATTGCGATGGTTTTCTTTCTTATGGCCATAAACTTTTGGGTTGCGGTTGGCATTAATGATATTGCCGATTATGACACCGACAGAATTGCGAACCCGGATCGTCCTTTTGTTTCGGGCCAGATAACAAAGATGGAACAGCAATGGATTACGTGGGGATTATTTGGTTTTTTGGTCGCGGGGTCGCTTCTTATCAATTATCTGTTTTTTATTTTTTCATTGGTGTTTCAAGTGGTTTATTATCTCTATTCTTCGCCGCCATTTCGCATAAAAAAATATTTTTTATTGAATAATGTGTTTGTGGCGTTTAATGGCGTCGTTGCGGTGCTTGCCGGATTTTTTGCGGTTTCACCGGTGCAACGCCTTCGCATTTTTCCGGCATCGGTTTTTTGGCTCCTCTTTGGGATCCTTGTCCTGGCGGTTCATGTAAAAGATATCAAAGACGTGGCAGGGGATAAAAGCGCGGGGATTATCACCATTCCTGTCCTCTTTGGCTTGGAGAGAGGAAAAAGAATCATCGGGATCTTTATCGCGCTTGGCGTGTTGCTTTCGTCGTTATTTATTGGTACCCTATGGGGCGTAGGATTTTGTTTTCTTTTTGCCGTTCTTTTTTATTGGGCGCTCTTGAGAAAACCATTTGAAGAGCGTTTGTTATTTTATTTTTTTTACGGTTACTTGGCCTGCATGTTATTTTTTGTTTTTTACGCGGTATGAGACAGCCACTCAATAACCCGGAGGTTCATTTTTTGAAATATCAAATTCGTGAGATTGTGGATGTCGTGCAAAAATTGAAAGAGATTGACCCTGCCAAATTTTTTGTCATGGAAAATATCGGAGATCCAATCGCAAAAAGCTGGACCGTTCCTCCCTTTCTTAAAGAGGCCATTGTGCAAGAAATTCAGCGGCCGGGCGACAAGGTGTTTGGCTATTCTCATTCTCGCGGATTGCCGGATGTGCGCAAGTGGGTGGTGGATCATGCAAAAAAAATGTGTCCTTCCTCCAACTTGGATTATGAATACGTCTTGTTCACGAGCGGCCTTGGATCGGCAATTGCGCTTGTGTATGAAATGCTACCGCAAGGGTTTCGTGTGGTACAGCCGGCGCCAAGTTACCCCACCCATTCATCCATGGAATCATTTTTTCAAAAACAAGATCCAATTTCTTATCATCTTGATCCGCGCAATGGATGGCAACCGGACATGGCACACCTCGAACAGCAAATTGTGGCGCATCCGGATGTTGGCGCGATTCTTTTGATTAACCCAAACAACCCAACCGGCGCGGTGTATGAAAAAGAAACGCTGGAGCAGATTGTCCTTCTTGCGCAAAAATATAATTTATTCATCATTTCTGACGAGGTGTATTTTCGGATGGTGTACAACGGCAAACATCATACGCATATTGTGGACATTGCCGCGGGCCGGGTGCCTCTTGTGGTGTTGCGGGGACTGTCCAAAGATCTCCCGTGGCCCGGCGGACGGTGCGGATGGATTGAATTTCACGATATTGATCTTGATTCTGAATATCGCGCGTATGCTGACGCGTTGCGGCAACGCATTCTTATGGAAGTCTGCTCGACCAGTTTGCCGCAATTTATTGTTCGGGCCGTGTATGACCATCCCGAATTTTCCGCATGGATTGCAGGCTACAATCAGGAGCTTGAAAAAAACGGCAATTTTATCGCGGAAACACTCTCTCGCGTGCCGGGCATGCGGGTCAATCGCACGGATGGCGCATTTTATATGATGCCGCTGTTTGAAGAAGGCGTATTGAACAATCGGCAAACGCTTCCAATTGAAAACGACGCGGTGCGAACGTTTATCGAGTCAGCGGTCAATCGTTCGGATTTTCCGTTGGATCAGCGGTTTACCTACTATCTTTTGGGAGCGACCGGTATTTGCGTCGTTCCGGCAACCGGATTTTATTCGCCGCATTATGGGTTTCGATTGACCACACTCGAGCGCGACGACGCGAAACGGAAAGATACGTATGAACGGTTAGCGGGGGCGATTACGCAGTACCTTTCATCGTGAAGAAGCAGTGCCCCATTTTTGTGTTCTTACGCCTTTTTCATCATAGTCCTGGCACAGGTCGAACACAGGAGCTTTCCGCCAATTTTTTGGAGGTTGATGTTTTGACGTTTGATAGTTTTTATTTTAGAATGACTTCGGGATGCGCCTTTGGTTGACTTTTTCCCGCAAGAAGAACACATGCGTGCCATAGTAAAAAACAAATAAGTGAAAGTCTGTTTTTCTTTGACCAATTGCTGAGGGGCAGATATACTGGCATAGGCGGCCAAAGACCAAACAACGTCGAAACAAGTATAAAGGAAAAATATTTTTTTGTCAAATTATATGGATGGTTTTTCCATGATTTTTTTCATCGTTATTATCATTTTTTCTGCGATTATCCATGAATATTCGCATGGATGGGTTGCAGACCAGCTGGGCGATCCCACCGCACGGTATGCAGGCCGTCTCACCTTAAATCCGCTGGCGCATATTGATCTTTTTGGATCCGTCTTATTGCCGCTTCTTCTTATCCCGACGGGCATGCTTTTTGCGTATGCAAAACCGGTGCCGTACAATCCATACAATTTGCGCGATCAAACCAAAGGGCCGGCATTGGTCGCTATTGCCGGGCCGTTGTCCAACTTTGTTCTCGCGGCGGTTTTTGGTTTGCTGGTCCGCTTGTATCCCGTAGGATCATTAACTGCTTTTTTCTCCATTATCGTCCAGGCGAACGTGCTCCTTGGCGTATTCAATTTAGTCCCCATTCCACCGCTTGATGGGTCAAAAGTGTTGTTTGCGATTTTCCCAGACTCACTGCGCAATCTGAGGATAACGCTTGAGCGATACGGGTTTATCTTGCTCATCCTTTTTATCTTTTTCTTTTTTCCAATTTTGAGACCGGTTATCAGTTTTTTGAATGGGGTGTTTATGGGATTTTGACGGCCGCTGTTCAGCGCCTATCACTTGACATCTTTTTTCTCTTCCGGTATAGTATTGCCACACTATCATGTACAGAACGGAGTATCCCGTCGTATGGCGGGAGAAGAGCGTTTGCGCGCCGTTCGATTTTGTCTCTCGCAAGAAAGCACTCAATCGAACGATTCGTTCGATTTTTTTATATTTAGTTTTTTTATCCACATCATCCGTATGCCTACGATGAACCAAATTCTCAAAAAAGGACGAACATCCAAGGTTGAAAAGTCGAAATCTCCGGCCTTGCAGTTCACGTACGACAGCTTGCACCGCAAAAAAACAGACTTGCGTCGTGGAGCACCATTTAAACGCGGAGTGTGTACCAAAGTGTATACCGCAACCCCAAAGAAACCAAACTCCGCGCTTCGAAAAGTCGCGAAGGTGCGCCTTTCGAATGGTATGGAAGTGATTGCGTATATTCCGGGCGAAGGCCACAATTTGCAAGAACACTCCATTGTGCTTATTCGCGGCGGCCGTGTGAAAGACCTTCCGGGCGTGCGATACCACATTGTTCGTGGCGTGTACGACACACAAGGTGTGAAGGATCGCAAACGCGGTCGAAGCAAATACGGGGCCAAGCGGCCAAAGAAATAATTTGTTAATTTTTTTTGCGTATGTCACGAGGCAAATCCGCACCACGACGGGTTATTGAACCGGATCCGTTATATCACAGTGAGATCATCGCAAAATTTATCAATTTTGTGATGGAACGAGGCAAGAAAACCGTTGCTCAAAAAATTGTGTACGGGGCGCTTTCTCTTTTGGAAGAAAAAAGAAAAGAACCGCCATTGAAATTGTTTGAAGAAGCGGTTGAAAAATTGAAACCCTCAGTCGAGGTGCGGTCTCGACGGGTTGGGGGCGCAAATTACCAGGTGCCGATGCCTGTTCCGCCGGGCCGCCAAAACGCACTCGCGTTTCGCTGGCTTACTGCCGCCGCGCGAACACGAAAAGGCAAATCCATGGTTGACCGGCTGGCGTCCGAGCTGTCAGACATTCTTGATGGCGTTGGCGCGGCCATGAAAAAGAAAGAGGACGTGAACCGCATGGCCGAAGCAAACCGCGCGTTCGCTCACTTTGCTCGTTTTCGATCAACCAAAAAGAAATCATGATATATGCCTAGAGAATATACCCTTGAAAAAACTCGGAACATCGGAATTATGGCCCATATTGACGCGGGGAAAACCACTACCACCGAACGCGTCCTTTTTTATACAGGAAAAAAACATAAAATTGGAGAAGTGCACGAAGGCGCCGCAGAAATGGACTGGATGGCGCAGGAAAAAGAGCGAGGCATCACCATTACGAGCGCCGCCACCACATGTTTTTGGAAAGACCATCTCATCAATATCATCGATACGCCCGGGCACGTTGACTTTACCGTGGAAGTTGAGCGCTCGTTGCGCGTTCTCGACGGCGCGGTCGCGGTGTTTGATGGCTCTCAAGGAGTGGAGCCGCAGTCCGAGACCGTATGGCGGCAGGCCGACAAATACCATGTGCCGCGCATCTGCTTTGTCAACAAAATGGACAAAATGGGGGCGGATTTTTTTATGAGCCTCGCGTCCATTCAGGAGCGATTGTCCAATAAGGCGTTTGCGGTGCAATTGCCGATTGGCGCGGAATCTTCTTTTTCCGGGATTATCGACCTTATTGAACAGAAAGCGTATCGGTTTGAAGGCGACCACGGCATAAACGTGGTCGAGATGCCTATTCCCGACGATATGAAAGAATCGGTTGCGGCATATCGCGCGACCCTCCTCGAAAAAGTGGCCGAAGCGAGCGAAGAACTCATGGACAAATATCTTGGCGGTCAAGAACTTTCGATCCCTGAAATAAAACATGGCATTCGCTCCATGGTTATTCGAGATGGCTGTTACCCTGTCTTTTGCGGATCGGCCCTTGGCAACATCGGAGTGCAGTTCGTATTGGACGGGGTGGTGGCATATTTGCCTTCTCCGCTTGATTTGCCTCCGGTCATTGGCACCGATCCCGATGACGAAGAAAAAAAGATTGAAATTGTTCCGGATGACGCATCGCCGCTTTCTGCATTTGCGTTTAAAGTGGCAAGCGACCCTTACGTCGGACGCCTGATTTTTATTCGTGTCTATGCGGGCACATTGAACGCAGGGAGTTACGTATTGAATACCACGACCGGTGAAAAAGAACGCATTGGCCGATTGGTGCGCTTGCATGCCAATACACGCGAAGAAATCAACGAAGTGCATTCCGGCGATATCGCGGCCGCGATTGGATTGAAAAATGTCAAAACCGGTGACACGCTTTGTTTTGAAGATCGGCCGGTTGTGTTGGAAAAAATTACATTTCCTGAGCCGGTTATTTCCGTTGCCATTGAACCCAAGACAAAAGCAGACCAAGAAAAAATGGGCATGGCACTCCAAAAACTTGCCGATGAGGACCCCTCCTTCAAAATTCATACCGATGAAGAAACCCTTCAAACCATTATTTCCGGAATGGGGGAGTTGCACCTTGATATTTTGGTTGACCGCATGAAACGAGAGTTTGGCGTTGGGGCAAATGTCGGCGCCCCCCAGGTGGCATACAAAGAAACCATTAAAACCACGGCTGAGGCTGAAGGAAAATATATCAAACAATCGGGCGGTCGCGGACAGTACGGGCATTGCTGGATTAAGATTGAGCCGCGCGAGCGCGGCGAAGGCTTTGAATTTGTGGATGTGATCAAAGGAGGTATTATTCCGAGGGAATATATCCCTGCCATCCAAAAAGGAGTGAAGGAAGCCATTGATAAAGGAGTCGTGGCCGGATACCCGATCGTTGACGTCAAAGCCACGGTCTATGACGGGAGTTATCATGAAGTTGACTCCTCGGAAATTGCGTTTAAAATGGCCGGAAGCATCGCATTCCAGGCCGCGGTAAAAAAAGCCCAGCCGGTTATCCTTGAGCCAATCATGAAAATCGAAGTCACGACCCCGGAACAGCACATGGGAGATGTGGTCGGGGACCTTAGTTCCAAACGCGGACAGATTCAAGAAATGACCGATCGTGGCCAGGTGAAAGTGGTGCGCGCTCTGGTTCCACTCGCGGAAATGTTTGGGTATGTTACGAATTTGCGATCCATTACCCAAGGACGCGCCAGCTCCAGCATGGAATTCAGCCATTATGCAGAAGTCCCAAAGAATGTCGAGGCTGAAATAGTAGCTGGGAAGAAATAGTAGCCGGGAAGAAGTAAAGCCGCTCTCCATAGTTTTGCCACTGGCAACATACCATATGCCGAGACCCGTTGTTTCTCTCATTATTCCGGTTTTCAATGAAGAACATGCCATTGAAAATTTGTATGATCGGATCATACAGGTCGTGGCGTCGGTTACGCTAGCGCCATTGGAGCACATCGCACCTGAGTTTATTTTTGTGGATGACGGAAGCACCGATCGTTCGCCCGAAATACTGTCTCGATTGGCAACCCGTGATCCGAATGTTCGCGTGATAACCTTTACCCGAAATTTTGGAAAAGAAATGGCAACCACCGCTGGCATTATCGCCGCCTCAGGCGACGCGTGTCTCGTCATGGACGCGGATTTTGAGCATCCGCCGGAATATATTCCTTCTTTTTTGGATCATTGGAGAAGTGGAGCAAAAATTGTGGTTGGCGTGCGGGAGAACAAAAATGAGCGGCCATTTTTTACCCGTTTCAGTTCGTGGATTTTTTATTCGCTGATGGCCCGCATTGCGGATCGATCCGGCGAGTTTGTTCCGAATGCCACGGATTT
>Ga0209211_10000731_pt1 | contig 65789 bp, 70 predicted proteins | sample RifGroA2_FD_183992 | JGI IMG/M metagenome (GOLD analysis project Ga0209211, IMG submission 183992) | Groundwater microbial communities from Rifle, Colorado, USA - Groundwater A2 (SPAdes) (version 2) | ecosystem: Environmental > Aquatic > Deep subsurface > Groundwater | place: Rifle, Colorado... | reverse complement strand
AATGACAAACAAAACCAATACCACCAACACCATCACAAAAAAATGCGCCCGCCTGTTAAATTCCAAAACTTTCAACCCCCGATAGGGGATATTGCTGACCATAAGCAACCCCACAAGGACTGTCAGCCCCAAAATAAAATAACCAGGAGGGGGCACGTCCCCATTCATGTACTGGTTAAACACAACGGCTGTCACAATGGTACTGGCCGCTCCCGGGCTTGGCAGCCCCTGGAAATGTTTTTTTTCAACACTGGTTGACTGCACATTAAACCGGGCCAGACGAAGGGCCCCACAAGCAAAATAGACAAAACAGGCCACCCAACCCACCTTATAAAATTCGTACAAGGACCATTTGTAAGCAAGTAAAGCCGGAGCCAGGGCAAACGAGGTCAAATCAACCAGGGAATCATATTCCAAACCAAAACCACTCTGGGTTTTGGTCATGCGGGCCACACGACCATCAAGCAAATCAAACACACCCGCCAGCATAAGCACCCAGGCTGCTGTGACATAGTCACCATTGATGGTGCGAATAATGGCAAAAAAACCGCAAAACATGTTCGCGGTGGTAATAATGTTGGGCAATAAATAAATACCCTTTTTGATGCCTTGTCGTTGCATAATTTTTTATCCCCTACGCTCGTTGGCTTCGGGGACGCGCCTTGCCGGGTCAAAACCCTCCGCCTTAGGCGGAGAATCTTCCAGGGCTTGCCCTGGGGTTCATACCGTTGATGGGCGCGGCAAGCGGCGCCCCTACACTATTTTGATGCCAAAACCGTTTCCCCTGCTTTCACATTCTGTCCGATCGAAACTTTAACTTCGTAATGCATGGGAAAATAAACATCCATGCGGGATCCAAAACGGATCAACCCATAAATAGCCCCGCCCTTTAAAACATCCCCTTCCTTGGCATAACAAACAATACGCCGGGCCAGCCACCCTGCAATCTGGATAAACAAAATTCTTTCACCCCCCTCATTTCTCACAACCACGGCATTTTGCTCATTATCAAGGGAGGCTTTTTGGGCGTAAGCCGGGAAAAATTTCCCCTTGTTGTAACTTACTTTTTCCACCAACCCGGAAACAGGGGCCCGATTAACATGTACATTTGCGGGCGACATAAAAATACACACTCGTTTAACCCTGTCTTTTAAAAACCGGTCTTCTTGTACGGTATCAATGGAAAGTACTTTACCATCAGCCGGAACAACAAGGATACCATGCTCTTCCGGGCAAGCCCTTTTCGGGTTTCTGAAAAAAGAAACAACAAAAAGAGTTAATGCCAAAAAAAGAACAAACAAAATCGGATGAATCAACCACCCGACAAGGACCAAGCCAAATCCCAAGGCAATAAAAGGAAAGCCTTCACGGGCAATTATATCTTTGTTGGTGGTTTGAAGCATTTATTTATTAAAGCGGAATACAGGAGTCAGTATTCAGTAGCCAGTAGTCAGAATTAAAAAAATTTCTCCTGACTCCTGACTTCTCAAAACTCCTCTTCCTTCCCCCTTGGGATACAAATATTCCCCGTTTGTGCAAAATCGAGAATGCCGTAGGGTTTGAGCAGATTAAGGGTCGATCCTATTTTTTCTTCATCGCCCCTCACTTCAACGACGCAGTAGGTTTCTTCTACATCCAAAACTTCGCCCCCAATCGTTTCAACGGCTTTAATGACTTCATTGCGGTTTGTTTCATTCAGTTTTACTTTGACCAATGCCAAAATCCGGTTGATGGCCCGCTCTGAAGTCATGTCACGCACTTTAATCACATTGACCAGCTTGCTTAACTGCTTGTTAATCTGGTCAATGACGGCATCATTACCGGAAGTCACAATGGTCATACGCGAAACATGGGGGTCGAGTGTTTCAGCCACCGTTAAACTTTGAATATTATACCCGCGACCTGAAAAAAGACCGGCAATGCGGGTAAGAACGCCAAATTCGTTTTCAACTAAAGCAGAAATTGTATGTTTCATAAAAAGTTATGAGTTATGGGTTATGCGTTATGAGACCAACTATTAAGAAAAAAGTCATATCCCATCTTAAGGTCCGCAATCAAGGGTGTTTTAAGTTTTGTTGTAAGGGCGGTTCATGAACCGCCCTTACAAAATAAGTTCTAATTCTTATTTATCCCCAGATCAGGATCAAGGAGGTAGGAAATTTTAAGTTCATCAACAACGCTTGGCTGAAAACGCCCTGTGAACGCCAATTCCCCCAAATGACGAGCTAAAGGAATAATATCCGCTCCCACGGGGACAGTTTTTGCCCCGGCCATCAATTCCAGCCCCGGACCAAAAGCGCTAACTATTCGATAATAATTGATTTTTTCTGAAAATTTCTCGGCACTTAATACAAAGGGGCCTTCAAGAAGGTTCACCCCTTCCTGAGTGGCGTTGTAAAAAGCCGCATAAAGCTGCCCCCTGCCGGCAAGTAAAGTAGGAGCCAGGATACCTCCTTTTTCTCTTAAACCGTGGACCATGCTTTCTAAAGAAGACAATCCAAAAACAGTAAAAGAGGCCCCTGCACTTAATCCCATGATGGTGGCCAAACCGATGCGCAAACTCGTAAAAGAACCGGGACCTGTCGATAAGGCCACGTGCGTCAGCGAGCCCAGGGTAAGGTTGTTTCTGGAAAGAATCTGACTTATTTCAGGAAGAATTTTTTCAGCCAGAGTGATTGTGGAAGGAAGAACAATTTTTTCTTCCAGCAATACCTTGTTTTCAAACAGGGCCAAACTCAAAACCTTGGTGGAACATTCAACAGCCAAAAGAATCATAAAAACTACCTCAAAACACCGCGCACCCATTCCCAAATTTGGGTCAACCCCCATACACGGTCAATATCATTGGCTGTAACCACAAGCATAAGCCCCACCAAAAAAACCATGCCCAAAATCGCCGCTGCATGGCGTATGCGGTAGGAAAGCGGTTTGCCTCGAAGTACTTCTATCCCCAAAAATAAAACATGCCCCCCATCCACCACGGGAATGGGCAAAAGATTTAAAATACCCAGCTGCATGCTTAAGAAGGACAAAAAATACAGAAAATCGCTCAATCCCTGCCTCCCGGCAGCTGCGCTGGCTTGGGCTATTTGAATGGGCCCGCCCAAGGCTTTGTAAGACAATTGAAAACTAAAAAGCCTTTTTAAAACATCATAGGTCATCCCCAACAATTTTAAATTTTCCTGAGTCCCCTCTTTAAAGGCTTCAAAAAAACCATACCGTTTTTTCACCACAGAAGAAGGATCAAAATATTTGGTGATGCCAATCACCCAGGCTTTCATACCTTCATGATATTGGGGTGTAATTTCGGCCTTTAAGGCTTGCCCCTCTCGCATGTAATCAACAAGCATTTTTTTACCTTCGCTTGAACGAATGATCGCCGTCAGTTCTTCCCAGGAATTAATGGGCTTGTTATCGATGGCCTGGATTTGATCTTTTTCCTTTAACCCCGCCTGAAAAGCCGGTCCATTGGCAGAGACCATGCCCAAAACAGGTTCATTATTGACAAAAAAGAGGGGCTCAAAGCCGGCATAGCCCACTGTTTCCTTCATGTAAGGAGAAGTGGTTGTTTCAAGCAGTAAACTGAAATTTTGCCCCTGGCGCTCGACGAGAACCTGGGCTTTTTCCTGCGGATGTAACAACACCCATTGAAAAACCGAATCCCATTCAGAGAATTTTTTCCCATCAATTTCCAAAATAAGATCCCCTTTTTTAAATCCCGCTTTTTCACCCGGAGAATTTTCTTTAACCCCTAAAATAACGGGAGGTTTTTCAAGAATAGCAGGAACTGTCTTCCCCAACATAAAAACAACGGGCATGATCAGCACGCAAAAAACAAGATTCATCACGGGCCCACCCAAAACAACTCCCAAACGCTGTAGCACCGTTTTTGAGGCATAAGCATCAGGCGATTTTCTGATGGCTTCAGCTTTTTTGGGATCTCCCTCGGATTCTTCATCGGGATCCTGGCCATGAATCCGGACAAAACCCCCAAAAGGCAAAAGCGAAAATAGGTATTCAGTTTGTTTGCTTTTGTAAGAAAAAAGCTTGGGCCCAAACCCGATTGAAAATTGATCCACCCGGATACCCGCCCTGCGAGCCATGATAAAATGGCCCCATTCGTGGACCACCACCAAAATACCCAAGGCAACAATAAAATAAATAATTGTCATAATTTTGTACCAAAAATCAAATTCTCACAATATTCCCTGGCCCAACGGTCTGCTTCCAAAAGGACTTCCAAAGAGGCCACTTCTTGGGGAATATGCGCATCAAGAACCAAGCTTATCAGCCGTATCATCTCCAGAAAAGCTATTTTCTTTTTTAAAAAAGCCGCAACAACAATTTCGTTGGCTGCATTCAAAACTGCGGGATAGGTCTTTCCTTTCTTGGCCACCTCAAACGCAAGTTTAAGGGAAGGAAATTTTTCCATGTCAGGCTTTAAAAAAGTCAATTGCCCCAAGCTTGCCAAATCAAGGGGAGCCACCCCTGTTTGGAAGCGTTCCGGAAAACTTAAGGCATACGCAATGGGGACACGCATGTCCGGTAAACCCATGTGGGCCATGACCGAGCCGTCTTGGTAGGAAACCATTGAATGAATAATGCTTTGCGGATGCACACACACATCAATTTTATCCAGGGGCATATCAAACAACCATCGGGCTTCCATCACCTCTAGCCCCTTGTTCATCATGCTGGCCGAGTCAATCGTGATTTTGGCTCCCATACTCCAATTGGGATGTTTAAGCGCTTCCTCCACTGTAATTTTCGAAAAATCTTCACGGGGTTTATTTAAAAAAGGACCCCCCGACGCCGTTAAAACAAGTTTTTGGACATCTTCCTTTTTTCCTGCCTGCAAACATTGAAACAGGGCTGAATGCTCACTATCAACCGGGAAAATAGTCCCACCGTATTTCTTTTTTTCACGGCTCATCAGTTCACCGGCAATGACCATGCTTTCTTTATTGGCTAAGGCCACTGTCTTTGAAGCTTGGAGCGCCGCCAAGGTGGGCAAAAGCCCCGCAGCCCCGACAATAGCCGAAACCACGGTATGAACCTCGGGCAAAGTGGCAATGCTGACCACCCCATCCGAACCAAATAAAATTTCCGGAGATTTTGGGCCCAAAATTTTCTTTAATTTGTAAACTTCAGCTTCTGATTTAACAGAAACAACACGAGGGGAAAAAGCGTTGATCTGTCGCGCCAACACTTCAATATTGGAACCTGCCGCCAATCCAACAACCTGAAATTTGTCAGGATGCCTGGCCACAAAATCGAGTGTAGAAACACCGACTGAACCCGTGGAACCCAAAATTGAAATTTTTTTAATCATCAATGGTATGAACCCCAGGGCAAGCCCTGGACCCAAGATTCTCCGCCTAAGGCGGAGGGTTTTGACCCAGCAAGGCGCGTCCCCGAAGCCAACGAGCGTAGGGGATGAATTCTCTGGAGATTTTTCAACCAAAATATCTGGCAAAATAATAGACAGCAGGAGCCGCAAACAAAAGGGCGTCCAAACGGTCGAGAATACCTCCGTGGCCGGGAATAAGATTGCCTGAATCTTTCACACCAAAACCTCTTTTTAAGAAGGACTCACTTAAATCTCCCACGGGTCCTATAATGCCCACAAGCAGCGCCACCAGCACAAGTAAAGAAAGTGGGTACCCTGGATAGAAAAAAGCTCTCACAATGAACGCCGCCACTATCGAAGCAACAAGCCCTCCCACAAAACCTTCCACTGTTTTTCCAGGAGAAAGAAGGGGTGCCAATTTGTGTCTTCCCCATTGATGCCCTGCTATATAAGCTCCGGTGTCACTGCAAGCCAGCAGTAAAAAAATCCAGAAAAGATAATGAGGAAGCCCTAGAGCCCACCCTACATGAGTAAAAAGGAGAACAATGTAGAAAAAGCCGATAAAATGATATCCCAAACCAACAACGCGTTTTTCAAAAGGATCCTTCCCACCAAACTGAAGAATAAAAAGAGAACCTAGCGATGCGGCCAAAACCCGAAGCACATCCTCGGCAGAATAAGCCAAGAAAACAAAGTAGCCGGTGGCAATAAAAACGATACCGATAAGCACCCAATGTTTTAAAAATTTTCTTCGGGAACCTGCAATTAAAAGAAACTCATCCATGGCCACAGCCGCCACCAGCACCACAATGCCTTTGATAAGAAAAGGGGAACCCCACAAAAGGAGGCAAACAAGAAAAAAAGCAAGGATGATTCCTGAAATCCAACGTAGCATTGATTCTCCCGTAGGGGCAGCTCGCTTGGCTAGCGCCCTTCTCATTGGATGTTTCCCATTTACAGGCGCTAGCCAAGCGGCGCCCCTACATTAATTGTTCACTGGTCTTCCCATACCGTCTCTCCCGTTTTTGATATTCTGCAATCGCAGCCATGAAATGATGCTGATCAAAATCGGGCCACAAGCATTCCTCAAAAATAAACTCGGCATAGGCTCCCTGCCACAACAAGAAATTGCTGATACGGGACTCTCCACTGGTACGAATGATAAGATCGGGGTCGGGCATTAAGGCTGTGTCTAAAAAAGAAGCCAAAATCTCTTCATTGACACTACTTGTCTCCAAACCGGCACTAAACATGGCACGCACAGCTCTTATGATTTCATCGCGTGAGCCATAACTTAAAGCCAGGGTGAGCATCATTTTTTCCCCGTGGGCTGTTTCCTTCTTCACCATGGCAATGGTCTCTTGCACATCCTGGGGCAGTTTTAAAATATCCCCAATGGTATTAAAGCGAATCCCCTTGTCGAGCATTTTCTGTTTTTTCTCAAGGAGGAAAGCTTTAAGCAACCCCATCAAAGCGTGGACCTCTTCAGGGGGACGCTGCCAATTTTCCTTGGAAAAAGCATAAAGGGTCAGATAACCAATGCCCACATCGTGGGCAACTTCAATAATATCCTCCGACACCTTCACCCCACGCGCATGCCCTTCAACCCGGTGCAAGCCCCGGGCCTTGGCCCAACGCCCATTGCCGTCCATGATGATGGCGATATGTTTAGGAAGATTGACTCGAGTCAATGGGGACATAAGATTGACGAAAGAATCCAAAAGTTATCCTGTTTTTGTAAGGGCAATTCATGAATTGCCCTTACTGGATATGGTGAATGCAAAAGGGACACCTTGACGACACGTCAAGCCATTAAACTTGGAGGATTTCTTTTTCTTTGTTGGCTACCACAGCATCTATTTTAGCCACAAAATCATCTGTCAATTTTTGAATTTGAGTGGAAAGTTTTTTGGAATCATCCTCCGTCATTTTTCCTTCTTTTTCGAGTTTTTTGGCAACATCTAAGGCCTCACGACGCGACTGGCGGATGGCCACACGGGATTCCTCCCCATGGCTCTTGAGCATTTTTACGAAATCACGGCGACGCTCTTCTGTAAGGGTAGGGATGGGCAAACGAATCGCCTTACCATCATTGACGGGGTTTAACCCTATATTGGCTTTTTCAATGGCTTTTTCAATGGCGGGAATAATGTTGGATTCCCAAGGAGTCACCATGATCATGCGTGGCTCCGGAACTCCCAAAGTGGCCACCTGGTTTAGAGGTAAATACTGGCCATAATACTCAACCCGAATATCATCCAACAAATTCAAGGAAGCCCGACCGGTACGCATTTTGGACACTTCCCGCTGAAAAGCTTCCAGTGCTTTTTCCATGTGACCTTGGGCATCTTTAAAAATCTTGTCGCTCATAAAAAATTTTAAGAGGCTTGAACCAAAGTCCCGATTTTTTCACCACACACCACTTTTTTGATATTGCCGGCTTGGAAAAGATTGAAGACGATAATCGGTGTACCATGATCCATGCACAATGAAATAGAAGTTGAATCCATCACTTTAAGACCTTTATTCAACACGTCTAAGAATGAAAGTTTTTCAAATTTTTTGGCTGATTTATCTTTGATGGGATCTTTGTCGTAAACGCCATCGACTTTGGTGGCCTTCATGATGACATCCGCATGAATTTCCATGGCGCGAAGAGCGGCAGCGGTATCGGTTGTAAAAAATGGATTCCCTGTGCCAGCGGCAAAAATAACAACGCGTCCTTTTTCCAAATGCCGCATCGCCCGCCGACGAATGTAAGGTTCCACCACCTGGTGCATTTCAATGGCGGACAAAACACGGGTAAAAACACCCTCTTTTTCAAGGGCCCCCTGAAGGGCCAGGGCATTCATCACCGTGGCCAACATGCCCATGTAGTCACCCGTAGCACGGTCGATATCCCCTTCGGCATCACTCATCCCACGATAAATATTCCCCCCCCCAATCACCAAAGCGACCTCAACACCCAAGGCGGCAACTTCTTTTATTTCTTTGGCAATTTTCCGGGTATGTTCTATGGAAATTCCAAAATCGGCAGGCCCCGAGAGAGATTCTCCACCAATCTTTAAAAGAATTCTTTTATATTTGGGTTTCATTTGAAAAATTATGCCCCTACTTTGCCATTTTGGCCACCTCAGCGGCAAAATCATCGGCCTTTCTCTCAATCCCTTCACCCACCTGAAAACGCTGGAACGCAACAACTTTGAGGCTGGAATTTATTTCTTTTAATACTTGAGCCACCGATTTTTTCCCCGTGGGGTCTTTAATAAAGACCTGATCAACCAAACAAACTTCGGAGGAAAACTTGGCTATTTTACCCTTTATAATTTTTTCCAGAATTTCCTTGGGTTTTCCTGAATCTTTCATTTGTTCCAGAAAAATGGCTTTCTCTTTTTCAAGAACCTCGGCAGGAATTTGGTTGGTTTGCAAATAACGGGGGTTCATCGCAGCGATATGCATGGCCACATCTTTTGTCACTGCTTCAGGAGCATCCCCCTGAAAATGAACCAACACACCAATTTTATCCCCTAAATGGATATACCCCCCCAATTTTTCCCCAGCCTTACTTTCCAATCGTACAAAACGGCGTAAGCTCATTTTTTCACCAATTTTGGCCACAAGTTGGGAAAGACGATCGGCCACCAAACCCTCTTCACCATATTTGGCTGATGATAGCGCTTCAATATTGGAAGGATTTAAACTTGCAACCAGGTGAGCTAAACGTTGAACAAAATTTTTAAAATCTTCGCTTTTGGCCACAAAATCGGTTTCAGAATTCACTTCAACAAGACTAGCCACCCGACCATCAGCAGAAATTTCAATGGCAACACGCCCATCTGCAGCAATGCGCGCCGCTTTTTTTGCCAAAGCATTCAACCCCTGTTTTCGCAAATATTCAACTGCCGCCTGGATATCACCCTTAACTTCTGTAAGGGTTTTCTTACATTCCATCATGCCGGCACCGGTTTGTTCACGTAAATCTTTAACGAGTTGTGCTGAAATTTCCATGGTAATTTTGCCTTTGCGTAAGGGCAATTCATGAATTGCCCTTACTGAATTGCCCTTACATAAGGACATTCTCAATCCCTCACGAAGCATCCGCAGTGGGTTCTACAGTTGCTGAAAAACTATCAACCTGAGCTCCGCCCTCAAAAGAATCTTTTTTGGCGACATAGGCCTTGCCGGTTCCTTCAACCACCGTTGAACGGCGACGCTTGCCCTCCGGCTTTTTGGAATCGGTATCGTTACCGGCCTTCAAAGCCATGGCTTCACGTTTTTCCAGGCCACTCAAACACGCATCAGCTGCTTTGGTAATAAACACCTGAATACTGCGCTGAGCATCATCATTGGCGGGAATAACATGGTCAATGGGGTCGGGATTGCAATTGGTATCCGTGATGGCAATGACAGAAATCCCCAGAATATTGGCTTCATGAACGGGAATTTTTTCTACATGGGGGTCAACAACAAAAATGGCTCCGGGTAAACCGTTCATTTTTTTGATACCGCTTAAAACTTCCTGCAGTTTTGCTATTTCACGGTCAAAACCCAAACGTTCTTTTTTGGTGTATCCCGTGAAATCATTTTTTTCACGACGTGTTTCCAGTTCAATAAGACGTTCAACACTGTGACGAATGGTGGAAAAATTGGTCAACATGCCACCCAGCCAGCGTTTGGTCACAAAGGGCATTTTGGCACGAATGGCTTCCTGTTCAACAATGCCCTGAGCTTGGGCTTTGGTTCCGACAAACAAGACATCCCGGCCTTCAGAAACAATTTTTTCAAGGGCATTGAATGCTTTTTGAGCCAGCCCTTGGGTTTGCTGCAAATCAATAATATGGATCCCCGAACGCACACCATAAATATAAGGTTTCATTTTGGGGTTCCAACGACGTGTTTGATGCCCAAAATGGCAACCGGCATCCAACATTTCTTCAATCAAGATATCAGACATGCTTTCTCCTTTTTAAATCTGAATAAAAAAATAAAAAGCCCCTTTTCCAGGGCCGCCTTTGTTAAAGGGCGGTTTTGATAACATAGCGGTTTATGGATGACAATACCTAAAATTTTTATTTATTTCGGCAGTTTATGGGTATACACGCCCTTTCTCAGACACGGATCCCCCCATAAATTTATCTTGTTTTCAAAGACCTCTAAGAGATACAAATAAACGATGAAGAATTTTATTCCTTTTTGGTTTCTATTTTTCATTCTTTTTTCTGCATGGGCTCAGTCTCCAAAAGAGTTTACCACCATGGGAGGATTCGATTTTGATGAATACCAAAAAACCTCCTTTTCCAACCCGGCTTGGGATCCCTTTGTTCGTGAAGGGTTTGAAGCTTTTGACAAAAATGATTTGCCCACGGCCCTTGAATTTTTACGCAAGGCCACCAACATTGGGTGCCAGTCCCCTTTGGTCTATGTAAAACTGGCCTTGGCCTATGAAGTACAAGGTGGTTATTATTCGGCCGCCCAATATTATGAGCTGGCTTCTTCACAAATAAAATCAATCCATCCCGGACATCGTTATGCTGAAAGTTTTGATGAAAACTACGGACGAGCCCTTTATATGATGGGGCAAATGGATATGGCCGTCCCCTTACTTGAAAAAGCCGCGCTCAAAAACAATACAAGCCCGTGGGTTCTGCAGCTTTTGGGACAACATGCCTTGACACGCGGAGATATCCAAAAAGCGTCTTTCTATTATGAAAAATTACTGGCTACGGGAGGAGGGCAAATTACCTACCCCGAACAGCTCGATTTATACCTTCAACTGGCCCGAAGTTTCGCCAATGGTAAAAACACGGACAAAGCGATTGCCTATTATGAATCCGTTTTAAAATTAGATCCCCAAAATCAGGAAGCCGCCCAATTCATAAGCAGCCACAAAAATACGGGAAACATGGATAAGGTTTTTGAGATGATGGAAAAAGGGAAATAGACTACCTTCCTCCGAAACAAATATCCGCCATGAGTTTGTCAACATAGAACCGGTGATTCACCGGGCTGCTTTTAAGCGAACGATCGGTGATAAGCAGCCGCTGGTAAATTTCCTTGAGCTGGGAAGAAGAATATTGACGGGCCTGAACAAGATAATCTTTCACAAAAAAGGGATGGACTCCCAACTGCGAGGCCGCTTCCTGTTCACTTGATTTTTTTCTTAAAGCTTCCTGCGCCAAAAGCAAAAGTTTAAAGTGACGCGCCATCATCGAAACAAGCCGAACCAAGGGTTCCCCTTGAATTAAAATATTTTCCAGTAAACTCTGGGCCTGGGCCCATTTTTTGGCCCCAATTTGCCCCACGAGATCAAAAATGCTTTTGCTTAAAAATTGCCCCACCACCGCTTCAACATCACTAGCTTGCACTTCTTTCCGGCTTCCCAAATAAGTTTTAAGTGTTTCAAGGGCTGAAACCTGGGCCATGAGATGGTTTCCTAAAATATCAACTAAGGCCTGAAGGGCCGGTGGCGTCAGGGCCAGGTCCATCCCTTTGGCTTCCTGGAAAAGCCACCCAGACATTTGTCGGGGATAAGGAGCTTTAAGCTCTTCAATAAAACCGGCTTTGACCGCTTTTTGCCAAACCTTGATTCGTTTGTCGATTTTGGAAACATGAAGTACCAAACACGTGGAAGGCGATGGGAATTGCATGTAAGACAACAAAAGATCCAGATCGTTTTTCTTTAAATCATCGCCATCGGAAACCCACACAAAACGGTAACCAGCCATCATCGGCAATTGAGCGCAGGCAAGAAGGACGTCATGAAGCAAATGATCTTTAAGTGAAAAAGAATTCTCGTTCCATTCATCTTTTTGACTTCCAAGAATCTGCTCTTTTAATTGGCCCCGTCTTTTTTGAACCAGATAGGCGTCGTCAGAGACAAGGATGGTGATGAGGGGGATAGAAGACATAATATGTCAAAATTTGACCCATCACCTCGACTCCGCTCGGTGACCACTCGACGGTCCCTGAGCGGAGCCTGTGATGAGCCTAGCCGAATCATCGAAGGGCCAAGTACGTTACACCACAAAACTAACCAATTTTCCGGGGACAAAAATTTCTTTGCGAATGGGTTTACCTTCCAAATAGGTTTTAATCTTGTCATTTTTTTTGACCAAGGTGATCACTTCTTCCTGACTGGCCTCGGGGGAAACCATGACCTGAGCCCGCACTTTTCCATTTACCTGAACCACTATCACAATTTCTTTCTTGTTCAATTCAGCTTCCAAAAAAGAAGGCCACGACATGGATAAAAGGTCCTGATTTGGCGACAAAGAGTTCCCCAATTCCGCAGCAAAATGGGGGACAAAAGGAAACAAAAGGACAACAAGAGTTTTGAGTGCTTCTTTAAAAGAAGGGGACAGGCCGGATTCAGGAGCCACCTTGTGCAGATAATTCACAAATTCCATAATCGCCGCAATGGCGGTGTTAAAATGAAAATTTTCAATGTCTTCAGTCACTTTTTTAATGGTTTTGTGAATCCAAAAATTCATTTCCGGATGGGGACTATTTCCGGCCCAACGATTGGAAACCGTTTCATAGCACAGGGCCCATACACGATTTAAAAACCGGTAGGCCCCTTCAACCCCAAGATCGGACCAGTCCAAATCGCGCTCCGGAGGCGAAGCAAACAAGGTAAACAAACGCGCCGTATCGGCTCCGTATTTTTCGATGAGATAATTGGGATCGACCACATTGCCTTTGGACTTGCTCATTTTGGCCCCATCTTTAATCACCATGCCTTGAGTCAGTAAGCGGCTAAAAGGTTCGCTTAAACGGTGGTAGCCCAAGTCACGCAATACACGTGTGAAAAAACGGGAATATAAAAGATGCAACACGGCGTGCTCAATGCCCCCAATGTATTGGTCGACCGGACTCCAGTAACAGACAAGGTCTTCGGCAAAGGGAGCCTGATTATTGATGGGATCGGTGTACCGCAGAAAATACCAGGAAGATTCAACGAAGGTGTCCATGGTATCGGTTTCACGACGGGCCGGCGCCCCACATTTGGGGCATATTGTTTTTAAAAAAGATTCATGCCGGGCCAGGGGAGAACCGGCCATTCCCGTGAATTCAACATCTTCAGGCAAAACAATCGGCAGATCTTCAACACGTGCCGGAACCACACCGCACACCTGGCAATGCACCGCTGGAATGGGAGTACCCCAATAACGCTGGCGAGAAATACCCCAGTCACGCAATTTGTAATGAATGGTTTTTTGCCCTATTCTTTTTCGTTCCAAAAAATCGGTAATGGCAAGCCTGGCCACCGAACTCTTCATGCCGTTAAACTGGCCCGAGTTGATTAAAATACCCTCTTCTTCAAAGGCCTGATCCATGCCCCGCGGATCTAGTAACTTTCCGGGAGGATGGATGACCACATTGATGGGCAGATTGTATTTTCTGGCAAATTCAAAATCGCGCTGGTCATGGGCGGGCACGGCCATCACGGCCCCCGTTCCATAGCCCATCACGACAAAATTGGCCGCATAAATGGGAATTTTTCTGTGCGTGACCGGATTGATGCAATAGGCCCCCGTAAAAACGCCTTCTTTTTCCTGCTCTGCACTGTATTTTTCTTCCACCTTTTTCTGGGCCATGCGGCTAATAAATTCTTTGACTTTGGATTCTTGGGGTTTGCCTTCAATTAACTGGGAAAGCCAGGGGTGTTCAGGAGCCATGGAAACAAAAGTGGTTCCAAAAAGAGTATCGGGACGGGTGGTGAAAATGGTTAGTTTAAGGTCCGTCCCGTCAATGGGAAAATCAATGCTGGCGCCCTCGGAACGGCCAATCCATTCGCGTTGCATGGTAAGCACGCGTTCGGGCCATCCATTTTTGAGTTCATCCAAACCCTTTAGGAGTTCATCGGCATAGGCTGTAATTTTAAAAAACCATTGCTCCAAGGGTTTTAAGACGACCACCTGGTCGCATCGCCAGCATTTGCCACCTACGACTTGTTCATTAGCCAATACCGTGGCACAAGTTTCACACCAGTTTACTTGCGATTCTTTGCGATAAACCAACCCCTTTTCCCACATTTGCAAAAAGAAAAGCTGTTCCCAGCGATAATAGCCGGGCTTGCTCGTATTGACCTCACGGGCCCAGTCATAGGAAAATCCCATACGTTTAAGCTGTTCACGCATCGTGGCCACGTTTTCATCCGTCCAGCGTGCAGGGTGGCTTTTGTTTTTGATGGCGGCGTTTTCAGCCGGCATCCCAAAAGCATCCCACCCCATGGGGTGAAGCACATTAAAGCCCTTCATTTTTTTGTAGCGAGCCACAACATCCCCAATGGTGTAATTGCGCACATGCCCCATATGAATGCGACCAGAGGGATAAGGAAACATTTCGAGCAGATAATATTTTTCTTTGGAGGAATCTTTAGTGACGGTAAAAATCTGTTTTTCTTCCCAGTGTTTTTGCCACCGGGGTTCAAGTTCTTGTGGATTGTATTTTTCTTGCATGGGAATGGGTTTCTAGCACAAGGTTTTTTTATGTGACAATGAAAAAGATGAGACTGGGGCTAAGTATCAAGCCGCCTTTTTGAAAACAACATCAACGGGGCAATCGAGCATCGAAAGAAGTTTCACCATCTGATCGATGGTTTTTCCATAAAAGGTCTGGTCCAGCAATCGATACAAGTGCGTTGGCGATGTGCCAAGCCTTCTGGCAAGTTCCCTTTTGCTGATTTTTTTGGAGTGTAGCGCTTTTTGCGCTTTCACGGTCAATTTGTAGAGGAGCATGTTTTTTAAATAATCCGTATCACCGTTGTATTCCAAGACTTGGTCCATCAAAATCGTCTGTTCACCTCCTTTTTCAAAGGTATAGGTGAACCCTTCCCTCCCCAATTCTTGATCGACAAAGACGCTTTTAATTTTATTGGCGAAGGTGGGCTTAACCAAAAGCCTTGAATACGGGTATTCAAACTTACCTTCCTTGGTTTCAATTTCGAAACTTTTTTTACGGTTATTGTAATGCACTTTTTTGATCTTCATAATCTTCCTTCTTTTTTCAATATCCTTATGAGCTTAAGGATTCTCTTCGTGATTTTTCCTTGAATGGCCTTGCCTTCATCAAGATCCCATTTCAAAACCTGTTTTTCATCCTTATAAACATGAACATGATGTCCATGATCGCCGATCCAATCAACAAAAAGATAATTACCCTTCCTGACCTTCCCCATTTTTTTAAATAGTACCTTTTTAGGTACTATTTCTCAACAAGTTATTTTTAAAACTTCACGCAAACATTCGATAAGCAAAGAAGATGCCAAAGCAGATTTAAAGATAAGCTATTGAAAAATATGGTGGAGAAGGAACAGTGCGAGATTTTACTTCAAGACAATCGTCCGAAAATAGGACGGTGGGGGAGCTTGGATTATATCCCCTCAGCCGTATCGTATTCCTTGTGTTCCTTGCCGTCGAAGGCGTAGATTTTGAAACGATCGGAAGCGCGGGTTTCAATGAGGACGGGACGTTTCCAGAGGACATGGAGATTTTTTAAAACCTCCTTGGCGTAGGGTTCATCTAGCTCAACCCCCTCGTATTTGTGCTTGAGCATGAGCTCAGTACGATTGGAATGGTTGGCATCGACTACTTCAATCATGGGTTGGCCAAAATTGGTAAGTTGAGAAAGGAGTTTCGCCTTGATTATTTTAAAGTCTCGGGAGGAAATTTCGTGCCTGGCATTTTGTTTGTTGTAGTCGAAGGCAAAAAGTTTGTACTGTTCACAGAATTCTTGGGTTAAAAAAGTGTCCAAAAAAGTAACATCATTGTAGATTTTTCTTACTTCAAAAATTTTCTGCCGCCCCAACCCCAAATTTTTGTTCCAGCGCGCTTTTTCAACCATGTTGTCACACTCGTCATATTCCTTCCCGAATTTCCCCTTGTTCCATCGGTCTTCAATATCACGAAAAAGCTCAATCCCGATTTTATAAGGGTTTAACCGGCCCGGCTGCATGGAAACCGTGCCTGAATGATGGTCGGCAAAATCAATCACCTCGGCATCGGTCAGCGCCTTGCCCGTCATGATTTTGCTGTGCCAGTAGCTGGCCCAACCTTCGTTCATGATCTTGGTCTGGGCCTGGGGGGCAAAGTAATAGGCTTCATCACGAATAATGGCCAACACATCCTGTTGCCAACGTTCCAAGGGGCCAAATTGCAGCAAAAACAACATGACATCCCGGTAAGGTTCCAGGGGAATTTTTTCGTTTTTCTTCGATTTTTCGAGAAAATTTTTCTTTTGTTCATCCAGAAAATCTTTCGGGTTTACAAATTTATCAAGGTACTGATGTTCGGTGTGAAGCCTTGTAATGGGGATTTCGGGGTCTTCCTCCTCACCATCCTCGTTTAAAACCGGCGGTTTTGGAGTCTCGAAACGCTTGATCAGCGGGGAATAAATATCGATGAGATTGTCGATAGAAAGGCATACGTCAATGAATGACTCAACCCGCTCATACCCGTATTTATTGACATAGCGCTGTATCTTCGTCTTATGGTTGGCCATGATGTCCACCATGTGCCGGTTGGTATGTGCAAAAAAGATGTTGTTCTTGAAAAAATCGCAATGCCCAAACACATGGGCCATCACCATTTTTTGGTCGACAACGGAGTTACTGTATAAAAGATAGGCGTAGCAAGGGTCGTTGTTAATGACCATTTCATAAATTTTGGAAAGCCCATAAGCATAACTTTTGGAAAGTTGCTCGTATTCCATGCCAAAACGCCAATGGGGATAACGATTGGGAAACCCCCCATAGGCAGCGACTTCATTCATTTGCTTGAAGTCGAGCATCTCGAAAATGGTTTCAAAAAAATCCAAACCACATTCGCGGGCATATCCCTCAATACGTACACGCCAATTTTCGAGTTCAGGTGATAACATAGGTGTTCAATGTAGGGGCAGGTCTATGACCTGCCCGAATTATGAGCGGTATAAACCCGCCCTTACTTCCCCTTCCCCAAAAAAGTTTTGATCGAATCGATGATCTTGTCCTTGCCTTCTATCTTTGAGAGGATGAGGTTGTCATTGGGTTCACCAAAACGATCTTTTAAATCTTTATAAAATTGCCCGCTGCCATATTCGCTTTCCACCTGGCCATAGCAAAACATGTTTGCCATCGGGAAAAAATCCTTCTCCAACATGTCAAGACATTCAAGAGTGTCGCTTCCCGACCAGTTGTCCCCATCGGAGAAATGGAACAGATAAATATTCCATTCAGCCGGATCGTAATGATCATAAATAATCTTGCGGGCTAATTTATAGGCCGATGAAATGATGGTGCCCCCCGATTCACGCGTGTGATAGAAAGTGTCGGCATCCACCTCACGGGCGACGGCATCATGAATAATGTAGCGGGTTTCCAGCCCCTGGTAATGGTGCTTAAGCCAGGTATCAATCCAGAATGATTCAATGCGCACAATTTCCTTTTGTTCCTGCCCCATGGAACCGGAAACATCCATCATGTAAAGAATGATGGCGCGGCTTGTGGGTTCGCGCACAATCTTGAAACTGCGATACCGCTTGTCTTCCCCGTAAGGGATGATGATGGGTTTGGCCAGATTGTACTGGCCTGAAATAATCTGTCTTTTGAGGGCCTGTTTGTAGGTACGTTTGAAATGCCGCAGTGATTCAGGGCCTGCCGTCCTTACTCCCCGATAAGCATATTTGGAGGAAATAATCTTTTCGGAATCCTTGGGTAAAATCTTGGGGAGTTCCAATTCTTCACCCAGCAACTCGGCAATTTCATCCATGCTCACATCCACTTCCAGAATATGTTGCCCGGGTTGGTCCCCTCCTTGATGTCCCGTTCCTGCTTCATCTCCATCCCCTGTAGAAACAGGGGTTCCTACATCGCCTGCCCCATTACCCACACCACCACGCTGTTTGTCTGAAAATTTGAAATGGGGGATGTCAATTTGAGGGAGCGGAATGCTGATAAGCTTTTTACCCTGCTTGCCGATCAGCTCGCCACTAGTAATGAACTTGCGAAGTTCTTTCTTTATTTTGCCGCGAACAATCTGCTTGAAACGGCTATGGTCTTGTTCGATTTTGAGGATCAAAGGTGCTTCACAACAGCAATGCCCCTGTAGTAGGGGCGATCCTTGTGATCGCCCTCGATCCTTATGATCGCCCTAACGTAGGGACACGGCATGCCGTGCCTCTACACGGGGGCGAATACAAGATTCGCCCCTACATGATTTCAAATCAATGTTTCTCCCGAATATCCCCCCTGGCAAAAATGGAGGCAACATAGTTAAGCACATCGGTGGCACAAATATCGCAATACCCGTAATTCTTGGTTAAGCGGGCCTTGACCACGTCAATTTTTTCCTGGGTATCTTTATCAACCACTGAACTGACAAGGCTTGTCAGTTTAATGGTGTCTTTTTGATCTTCAAAAAGTTTCAATTCGAGTGCTTTGTGCAAACGCTCATTGGTGCGGTAATCAAATTTTTTCCCTTCCAGTGAAAGGGCTCCGATGTAGTTCATAATTTCCCGACGAAAATCGTCCTTTCGCGATTCAGGAATATCGATTTTTTCTTCAATGGCGCGCATCAGGCGTTCATCGGGCTCTTCATCCTGCCCCGTATATTTGTTACGCACCCTTTCTTTTTGGGTATAGGCCTTGATGTTGTCGACATAATTGGAACACAGCCTTGAAATGGCGTCTTCATCGGCTGCAATAGCACGCTGAACCTCGTTTTTAACGATGTCCTCATATTCTTCCTTCACCACCGTCAGCAATTCAATATAGCGTTTCTTCTGTTCATCACTGTTAATCAGCGAATGATGCCTTAACCCTGATTCCAGCTCGTTAATCACCATGAAAGGATTGACACACCCTTCTCCCAATTCACTGACCAGCGCATTTGAAATTTTATCCTGAACATAGCGCGGTGAAATGCCTTCCATTCCCTCACGTTTGGCTTCTTTACGCAGCTCCTTGACATTGTCTTCGGTAAAACCAGGAAGGGTTTTGCCTTGGTATAATTTCAGTTTTTGCATCAGGGTGAGATTGGCTTTTTTGGGTTCTTCCAGACGGGTGAGCACCGCCCACATGGAGGCCATTTCAATGGTGTGAGGGGCAATGTGCTTCCCTTTAATTTTGTCGACACTGTAGTCCTTGTAGTAAATTTTCTGTTCTTCCCCGAGTTTGGTGATGTAGGGCACATCAATTTTAACGGTACGATCCCGAAGGGCTTCCATGTATTCGTTGTTTTGTAGGCGACGGTATTCGGGTTCGTTTGTGTGTCCGATAATCACCTCGTCAATATCGGTTTGTGCAAATTTTTTGGGTTTGATTTTATGTTCCTGGCTGGCCCCCAACAAATCGTACAAAAAGGCCACATCCAGTTTAAGCACTTCAATAAATTCAATGATGCCGCGGTTGGCCACATTGAATTCGCCATCAAAATTGAAAGCACGAGGATCCGATTCTGAACCGTATTCGGCAATCTTCCGATAATTGATATCCCCCGTGAGTTCGGTTGAATCCTGGTTTTTCTCGTCTTTGGGTTGGAATGTTCCAATACCAATTCGATCCTGTTCGGAAAGATGGAGTCTTTTGACTTCAATATGCTTAATAAGCTTATCCCAATCCCCTTCGTAAAGATCAAAAAGGGAGTTATAGATAAAACGGCAGGCAGGGCAAAGCTGGCCTTCGATGACAATTCTTTCATCCAGTCCAAGATGCTTGTTGGCTTCCATCAACAATTTTTTTCGGGCGGCCATAGGAACAAGGCGCAGGGGATCTTCGTGCATGGGGCAGGGAAGACGGTCCGCACTTCCAAAAATGTTTGCCAAACCCTTGTTGTTTTCATCCCCCTTCATCCACGTAAAAGTATAAAGAGCGCCCTCCGGTGTACGCGAATAAGTTTCCAATCCCTTTTTTAAGAGGCGCGCAATCGTCGATTTTGAACTGCCCACCGGTCCGTGCAACAAAAGCACACGCTTTTCCGTCCCATAGTGCTTGGAGGCCGCCTTAAAAACATTCACCAATTTCATCAAATGAATATCCAGACCAAAAATGGCATCACGCCCCTGTTCATAGGGATCTTCAAAAAACTTGAAATGAACGATCTTTTTTTTGTGTTCCTTGTATTCTTCGGTGCCGTGGGAAAGGATCATGTCGTAAACACGCTGGAACGCATTACGTGACACTTTGGGATTTTTTCGGAATATCTCCAGATATTCCTGAAAACTTCCCTTCCAGTTTAGTTCCTTGAAGTTTTTTATTTCGTCAGAATCTTTGATCCATTTGACTAAGTCTTCGGTACCCATCATGGTATCCTCCCCTTTTAAAATTTATTGGATGTTTTAAGGCTCGTGAAGTTATGAAAGAGCTTGTTATTTAAAGGCCTTACCAATCTTTAACCTGCTTTAAGAATTGTAGCAGCTATCCTTAATGGCTGGCAACGTTTAAGTCTTAAAAAAATTATGTGAAATTTGACGCAACAGGCCAAGGCTGTGACGCAAGGAAATTTTTGGATTATTCCTTTTTATTTTCGATAAGTTTTTCTTCTTTAGTGCCCAAAGTATAACGAATGACCGCCTTCACAAGCTTGTTGCGATTGGCTTTCCCCAAAAGGGTTTTGATGTCATTAAACACGCTGGCATCGTTGACAAGCGCCCCGAGTGTGCCCTCGCCCCGATTGATTTTCCCCAAAATTTCACCAAAATCCTTGCTGGCCACATTGAGGTTTTGGGAAAGCTCGTCAACATCATCAACAATTTTTTCCCCTTTGGGGTCATAAATGATTTCATGGACCAGACCTTTCCCCGTTTCTATTTCTTTAAGAATGGAATTGACCCTTACTAAAGTTTCATCCCCTTTTTGAACCACTTTGCCAAAATCAACGGGTTTGAGTGTGGGAATAAATTCTCCTTCCTTAAGCGCCGGCTTTTCTGGATTCCCCATGGTAATAAGAACCACCTTGTCCCCCAACAACCCTTGAGTCACCGTGTTAGCCATTGAATCCTGGCGGATACGGTCCTGATATCTTTTACTGATCATTAATTTTAAAGTGATTTTATTAACAGCTGCGTCAGGATTGACTTCAATATTGGCCACCGAACCCACAATAATGCCGGCCAAAGAAACCTGGGCCCCCGACCTGATGCCGCTAATGTCTTCAAACTGGCAGTAGAGATAATATTGGGGATCAAAAAGTTTTTTTTCTCCCCCCAACATGAACATGATCACCATAAAAAGCAGAAGCCCCATCCCCACAAAGGCCCCTACCTGTAACTGAACCATTTCTCTTGACTGTTTCATTCGCCAATTTCCCCAAGAATAAAATTTTGAACCAAAGAATTTGTGGAATGTTTTACTTCCCCAACCGTCCCAATAAATTCAATTTTTTTATTATGCAACAAAGCCATGCGATTGGAAATCTTAAAAGCAAACTCCATGTCATGGCTTACCACAACCGAGGTCACTTTTAAAACCTCTTGCAAATGGGTGATAAGCTCGCCAATCCGGTTGGTATTGGCAGGGTCCAAACCCGCTGTGGGCTCATCATACAAGACGACCTCGGGATCCGTTGCAATGGCCCGGGCCAATCCCACCCTTTTTTTCATCCCCCCCGACAATTCGGAGGGATACAAATCTTCAATTCCATCCAACCCCACCAATTCCAACTTGATTTTAACAATTTGGGTTATTTTTTCTTCCGGATAATCAAAATGTTCCCTGATCGGATAGGCCACATTTTCATAAACACTTAAGGAATCAAACAGGGCGGCGCCCTGAAACAACATTCCAACCGAAGACCTCATCTTCATGAGTTCTTCGTCCTGCATCTGGGTGACATCTACCCCTTTAAAAAGCACATGCCCGGAATCCGGTTCCATCAAACCCAAAAGAAGTTTTAAGGTAAGACTTTTCCCCGTGCCACTCCCTCCGATAATGGTGAGAGTTTCACCGGGTTTGACTGATAGATTGAGATTTTTCAAAACCTCCTTTTTGCCAAACCTTTTTGAAACATCTTTAAATTCGATCAACGCCATGAATATTTCCCCGTGGCCTTCGTTATTCCTGCAAAATCAAAATAAGGAATTTGGTTAAAAAATAATCCGCAACAAACACGGCCAAAGCCGAAATAACCACGGAGCGTGTTGTTGATTGCCCCACTTCCTGGGTGCCTCGAGTCGTTGACAAACCCTGAAAGCAGGCAATACCCCCAATCAAAAAACCAAAAACAAATGTCTTGAGCAGCCCATTGAAAAAATCATCGAAACCCACTGTCTTTAATACTTGATCCAAATAAAAACTGGGCCCCACCCCTGCCTCAAGAAACGAAACAATCATTCCTCCAAAAATGCCCACAACATCGGCAATAATGGTGAGTAACGGGGTGATAAGGGTGGTCACCAAAATACGGGGCAAGACAAGCTTGATAATCGGGTTTGCCCCCATGGCCTGAATGGCCATCACCTGTTCTGAAACAGCCATCGATCCAAGCTCTGCCGCAATGCCGGACCCCACTCTTGCGGCAATCATGATGGCTGTAAGCACCGGCCCCAACTCACGTACAATGGCAATCCCCACCACCTGGCCGGTGTATAGCTCAATCCCAAATCTTCTTAACCCCACAATGAATTGCAACGCCAGCACCATACCCGTAAAAAGGGCCACAATATTGGTCAGAGCCAGCGACTTGACTCCCAACTGACTCATCTGGTCTAACACCGACCGCCATTCAATCTTTCCCCTTAAGGCCAAGAGGCAGGCCTGGTAGGACAGCATGGCCACTCCACCGATGTAATTCATGTAGACCATCACCGTTTTCCCAATGCCCTGAAAAAAACGGGCGGCCCTTTTTTCAAAAAGGGCCGATGTCTCAGGGATAGAATGTGGGAGTTGATCCATGGTTACCTGTTATCACTTTTTACCGGGTGATTTAAGCGTGTGGAAATTTTTCCAGAATTTTGAGAAATCCACTTTGTCTTTTTCAAAATTTACGGGTTTGGATGTATGAACAAAATCATAGACACAGGAGTCTTTCTTAAGAACAACCGTTTCCAAGGCTAACGAGACCCCATCTAGTTTGGCACTGACACGTGTATAAAGCGCTTCCCGTTGGTCCAAACCGACAATTTTCTGTTCCAAATTTTTAAACTCAGTAAACCCATAGAAAAGCTGGCTGGTTAATGCGGCAAGCGGGGCATCATCAAAAGCCCCATTGCAAAAAACATCCAATGAAATACTTGAGTTTGTCCGTGTATTTTGAAACAGCAGGGCCCGATATTTAAACCTTTGTTTCTGCCAGGGAGTTGGCAAAACACCCACCCTAAACAGGCCGTTTCCCTCTGTGTGAACCAAACCATTGTTGTAGCGGGCAATACTTCCCAAGGAGTCCACTTTTCCAAAACAGGCAGGCAGCAAGAAAAAAACAAAAAAGCACTTTACCAACCTCCGCAAAATCGTCAGCATAGGTTTTAAAGGATAACTGAAACAGACCATGCCCGACAATAAGATAATTGTGGAATCCCGAAGGCTTATATTGGCCTCGGCTTCGCCCCGCCGCAGCCAGCTTTTGGCAGAGGCTGGTTTCACCTTTGAAATCATCCCTTCAACCATAGATGAAAAATGGGACCCAAAGCTTTCACCAGAAGAGAATGTGAAGAAAATCGCGCTGGAGAAGGCAACGGATGTGGCAAGAAAAACCCCTCGACCCTTCGATCACCGCGTAGCGGTGGTCGAACCATCTACCCTTATCTTAGCTGCCGACACCATCGTCGTTTTGGGAACTCGCATCCTCGAGAAACCCAGAGACAAAGCTGAAGCCAGCCAGTTTCTCAAACTGCTTTCAGGCCGGACCCACAGCGTTTTAACAGGGTACACAATACTGGAAGGTTCTGGTACAATAGCGGCACATGGCGTGGAAGAATCCAAAGTGAGTTTTAAAATTTTAAATGATGATCAAATAGGAAAATACATTCAAACCGGCGAGCCCATGGACAAGGCTGGGGCGTACGCGGCACAAGGCATCGGCAGCCAATTCATCGAAAAAATTGAAGGGTCTTTAAGTAATGTGATTGGGTTACCGATGGAAGTAGTGGCACCTATTTTGAAAACAGTTATGAGTTATGAGTTATGAGTTATGAGTTATGAGAATATGAAAAAATTCATCAAGATAAAAGAATTCTTACGCAAGCTTTATCAAAAAAAAGGGATTCGGTTTGCCATTTATTCACTGATGATTCTGGGGATTCCCTTTGCCGGGGCCTATGCTCATTTTGTTGAACCCCGCCGCATTAGCATTACCAAACTTAGAATTCCCATCAAAAAACTTCCCAAACCGTTTCATCGGTTCAAGATCATCCAGATTAGCGATCTTCATTTTGGCCCTACCAACAAATCCATTTCATTCCTTGAAAAATGCATCCGCAAAATGAATGAACTAAAACCCGATATTGTGGCCATGACGGGGGATTTTATGCAGTGGGATTCACACCACGCCAAACCCCTGGCCCAGATTCTTTCAAAAATAAAATCCACCTTCGGGCTGTTTGCCATTTTGGGAAACCACGACTATGGCGTGTGCCACAAAGGGCATCCAGCCACAGACCCCGTCAATCACAAGGAAGTCATTGACGCCTTTGAGGCCCATAAAATTCAGGTGTTGCATAATAAAAAAATCATCCTGGAAAAAGATGGCCACAAAATAAATGTGGCGGGGCTGGGAGATTTTTGGACGGAACATTTCAAGCCGGCCGATGTCTTGAAAAAGAAACACGAACAAGATCATCCCACCATTTTACTTTCACATAATCCGGACAGCATTGACGAACTGAAAGATTATTTTTTTGATTTGATGCTTTCAGGCCATGTGCACGGGGGACAAATCAATTTTCCCTTCATCGGCCCGCTGACTGTTCCTGTAAAACACCGGCATTTGCGCCGCGGCTTGCACCATGTGCACAACCGCTGGATTTACACCAACCGCGGCCTGGGCCACATCTTTAAAGCGCGGTTCAATTCCCTCCCTGAAATCACCTGCATGGAATTGGTGGAGAGTACGGGCTAAAACCTTATGAGAGCTAACCACAGTGCGGAGACGGACAAAGGCTCTCACAATTTCAGTACTTAGCTTAATGGCTCGTGGGCTCCGAAGAACCGCTGATAACATCGCGATACCTTGTTCGGTAAAAGCGTAAGGATGAGCGCGACGCAAACCTCCCCAACTTGAAGTCACAATCTGTGACTTCAAGATTTCAAACTCTTCATTAGTAAGTTGAAACATAAAGTCGGAAGGGAATCGTTCAATATTCCGTTTAACAGCTTGTACGAGTACTTTTGGCTCTACCTGATAGAGATCCGCCAAATGCACACTCAACATAACTTTTTGTCCCCGAATGAGATAAATATGACTTTCAATTCGCTCGGATGGAATAACTTGGTTCATGAACTTATTCTATGCAATTGTAAGGCCATTTTTTAGACTTGAATTTTAAGGAGAAAAATAGAGTGCTTTAAAAAAACCGTCCAATTTTCGGACTATGCACGACCGAAATTCAGATGGTGGATGTGAACTTTTGAGAAACCTAATTATTTAAGGAATCGGCCCACCCCAAATGAGGGTACCCGCTCTTAATCTTTCATTCATACGCTCTGTCGCTTGTCCCATGCGGGCCAAGTAGGGAGCTTCTCCTGCTTCAAAGATTCTATGTTCTTCGAGGAAAAGCGAAAAGCGAGCCCGTTCCCACAAGGGAACAAAACCTTCGTTTTCAACCTCATTCAAATTGCAAGACAAGCCCATACCCCTTACATAGCGGGCATACCTTAGACTCCAACATGATTTCCATTCTTCGCTGAAGGGTGGAAATTATCGGGGGAGGGGCTCTAGCCCCTCCCCCACCTCCTTTAAGAAAGGGAAAAATGAATCGCAGAATATCTACTTATCATCCAGCTTGTTTATGTTAATAAAATCAACCGGTTAAGGTAATTATTTTAAAGCCTTTTTTAAGGCAACTTTTAGGGGGTTTATGCCGAAAATACTTAACGTGAATTTAGGTGATACCATTAATATCTTCCAATATTTGGATTATCGACTCTTTCTAAAAGATTGGTTTGATTTGATTAAAAAGAAAAGGCCCCATTTTTCTTACCGCAGCTTTTCAAGGCTGGCTGGTTTTCGTTCCCCCGGCATGCTTCAACGGGTTATCGATGGGGAACGAAATCTGGCCGATGAAAGTGTGACTAAATGCATTGGCGCCCTAAAGCTTAATTTTCAGGAGGCCGATTATTTTAAAAACCTGGTCAACTATTCCAGGGCTGAAAACAGCGAGGAGAAAAATTTCCATTATCAAAAACTTCTTCTTTCCCAAAAATACAATCTTCTCAAACCCGTCAAAGAGTCAAAATACAGTTTTTATTCGGCATGGTACCATCCCATTGTGCGGGAATTAGTCATCGCCAAGGATTTTGATGGAACCCCTGCCTGGATTGCCAAACGCATCAAACCCAACATCAGTGTGGCCGATGTTGAAAACTCACTTCACATTCTGGAGCGTTTGGGCTTTATTGCCAAAATCGGCAAGAACAAGTGGAAACAAACCTTTCCACTCACAACAACGGGCTCGGATGTCCAATCGCTTCTCATTCATGAATATCATCGCAACCTCTTGCTGATTACCCGGGAAGTGATGTCTAAAATTGATCTTGAAAAAAGGGATATCAGTACACTTGTTTTGGGAATTCAAAAAAGTGAGGTTTCCAAACTCAAGGAAAAAATCCGCGAGTTTAGGAAAGAAATATTAAAACTGGTGGCCAATGAAGCCCCCACCGAAGAAGTATATTTGATGAATATCCAACTTCTTCCAGTGACGTAGGGAAAAATTTGATGGTTTGACCAAGGCTCATCTCCATGTAAGGGCAATTCATGAATTGCCCTTACAAAAAGGACATACTTAAGCCAGGTCGAAGGTACCTTTTATGAAAACAATTTTAAATATACTCAATGTGTTTTTCTTCCTGTTCATCCTTGCCTCGTGCGGTGGAGGAGGCGGCAGCAAATCAAGGGCCAATTTTGGCGGCTCTGAAATCGGGAACGCCCTTGTCATCGGCCATGTTGCTGGCAATGATTGTGAAGTCGAAACCATCTTTGTCTGGGATGAAGTGGATCTTTTGGCTTTTAGCCCCGATGATAACTGCAACTTCAGCTTGGATGTCCCCGCAAACAAGGTTTATACGCTTGTCTTTAAATTTAAGGATGGAAGTGAATCTCCTTTACGTGTTCAAAATGACCAGAACATGCCCCAAACCTATTCCTTCTTTGTGGGAGATGAAGGCATTAGCATCAATTTGGGTGAAGTTGCCCGCGAAAATCAGGGGGGGCCCCAAGCCTTGATCATGCAATTCCTAGGTGGTGGTGTCGATCTTATCCCTGAAAACCAGCCGGCCAAACAAACCGATATTGACAAAGATGGAACTGTTGACTTCTTTGATGCCGATGATGACGGCGATGGTCTTGAGGACAAGTCTGACAACTGCCCCTTCGTTTCAAACGCCGATCAAAAAGATTCTGATCATGATGGTCAGGGGGATGTTTGTGACAACAATCTGGATTTTTCTGAATGTGAGGTTGAAAACCCGCCCACCCATCAGGTCTGCGACCCAGACACCAACAAGTGCCTTGATTTTTGCGACTTGAAATATTTGTAAAAAAATAAAAAACAACTTTGGCAGGATTAAAACCGATAAATCCCCTGTAAGGGGACATGAGGGACATTCAGAAATAATGCCATGCGTCAAAATAAAACTTTAATCCTTCATAGCTTTTTAATCTTGTTTCTCGTTTTTCCTTTCCTTGCTTCATCGCAAACTCATCACCCTCATCCTCAAGAAAGAAAAACCATTTCGGATTCACGAAAAGATTCTGCACGACACAAAAAACCTGACAGGGCAAACAAAATCACTCCATCCAAGGAACAAAAATATATTTCAAAACCAGAAAGAAGAGGAAAAGTTCCAAAACCAGGAAAAACCTTCACTCCCAAACCCGACAAACCACACAAACCAAGATATCGTCCGGTTTGGTATACCCAAATCAAAAACAAACTTCTTGAACTTGCAAGAAAGCGTCATACCCCAAGAATCAAGGGGATAGAAAAAGTTTGGGTATCTCTCCCTTCTCAAGCAGATTTCACATGCCCCGTGGGCCCACCACAAATCGAATTCCAGGAAGGCTACACAACACCCGAGGAACAACAAAGAATCACCTCTTTTTTAACAAGCGCTGAAGATTCATTGCGCCTGATAAACCCCAATATTCTCTGCAATTTCGATGGATGGGTGATTGAAGACATCCGGGCCACACGGGGAATCGCGGGTTATTATGACGGGCATTATGCTTATGTGGACAAAACCCTCCATGCTTGGGCCCATGAATTGAGCCACTACATATCGCATGACACGCCCATGGATCTTCCTGAATATCAGGAGGGAATTCGGGAAAGGGAAGAATGGAGGCAAGAAGCGCTAGCCAGGGGGGACGACCCTGAAATTGTCGATCTTACTGTCGATATCAATACAAACCACTACTTGCTGGGAAAAGATTATCTTTGTTGGATCAACCCGGATAGACCCGAGGACTGCATTGCCATCGTTACTGAGTATTATCGCGACCGACTCAACGAACAGTTTGCAGAAGCTCTTAGCAAGGTCATATCAAATCCTTTGGGAGGAATTCTTAAACATTCTGGTAACGAGTCCACCTGTCAAATGGCTCAATGGTTTGCCCGGATCCTTCTTAATGACCCCGAAAGCAATCTGGTAGCGCCCTTCACTTTTCAAATCGACGCTCCCCATGACCTGTATGTATCTGGAGAAAACGTGAGTGTGGAAGAAGAGAATGCTTCGCAAAAACGCTTTCATCCGCTAAGCCAGGGCGCCTTTGCCTTAACCTCTAGGGAATCCTTGATTATCCACATCCCTCAAGAGGGTCTCCAGCCTTGGAGACAAGTGAGCCTTCCCCTTCCCCAAGATTTCAATTACGGAGCCGAAGCAATCCGAACAACCAGTGACCCAACAACACTCTTCGCCTCCGATTACACGGGAATTTGGGCAGAAACATCTAAAAACTATTGGTACCGCAACGTTGCCGATTATGATGGGGATTGGTTCCTCTTCCATCAAAAGTCAGCAGGAGATGGCGGAAGTTTTTTCCGTCGCCTTCGCGTCAATGCTGCAGAACCAACCTGGCAGGACATCGCCACGGGATCGTTATTTGATGATGAAGGCTTTACGAGTTTCATCGATGGAAGGATCAGCTTTTTAACGCAAGAGGGGTATTGGATTCATTCCGGTGATTTTTCAAACCAGCCCATTGTATCGGAAAACAATCTCATCCCTTACCCGCAATTTATCCGGGAACAGATTCAAAACTCAAAAAAAATGGAGATCGTCCATGCAGAAGGCAGGAACAGAACTTATTTATGGATCGACGGCATTCCCAATTACCCACGGGGCTTCATTTCGCGCTTATTTGAAATGAGCATTAACAATGAGAATCATATCTATTTCAGACAAGTCTTTGAAATTCCCACGACACACACGACATCCCGGCCTTTTTTATATGATGATGATTGGCATGTCTTTGAAATGATCGTGAATGGGCGCCAATATAGTTGGCCCCCTGACGAAGGGAACTATGAGTTCCCGACTTACGACCGGGTTCTTATCAAAATTAATCGTGACGGCTCTTTCACCCCCCATCCCCTGATTTATGATTCACACCTTGACCGGATGAAAGGTATGCTCCATTGCAATCAGTCCAGCCTCCATGTTTCGGGTGGAAGGGTGGTCTGCCAGAGACAATGGGCTGGGCCAAGATCCATCTTTGGGGCCTTGGCGGCGTTTGAATTTGATGAGCCGGTGGGGGATTTTCCCGAAGTGAGTTTACAACCCATTATCGAACTTCAGTCCTCCCAATTGGAGGGTGAGGGGCCAGGATATGTTTATGAATTGCAAGCCCAGATGTATGATCCCTATGAGCGGGTGATTCTCAACTCAGAGATCGGGGAAGATGGGGAGATCATCGTTTCTTGGATATTTCCCGATGGGACAATCTTGGAGCAAAGGAGAAATAAAGATCACGCCAATCAACGTTATGATTACGACTTAGGCACCATCCGGCACCGATTTTCAGAGCTAGGGGACAACCCTTTTAGGATCCGCGTTCAAGATGGAAATCGCACCCGGTCTTTTGAAATCCCCTATTTCATCAGCATTTCGGATTTCGACAACCACACGGAAATCCTTGAGGCTTCAGTCCCGCCCACGGTGCGCCAAGGAGAAGCTTTCAACATTGTCTTCAGCGCAGAAAACCGCCTCCGCATACCTCTCCAATTCGTCATTAGATTTGGCGGCAATGGCCAGGAAGTTCTGACGGAACTCATTCCTTATGAAACCTATTCTCGTGGAGTAGAAGTGACTCACACCTATGGCTACGGCATTTTTGTGGGAGAAAAAAGTATACGGATACAAACTGAAAACGTGCCCGTAGTTCCCTATGATATGGAAACGGAGTTGGTTTTTGCAAACGCTCCTCCTCAAATCTCACACTTGCGTTTTGTGGGGAATAATCTCGAACCCGGGCAGCCCATCCAGTTCTATGCCGATGTGACCGACCCCAACCAATTGCCTTCCTGGGATCCCAATTATGATGTCACTCCCCCCGATCCCCTTACCTACCAATGGATTTTCAGTGATGGAGTCATCGTTGATAACGTCCAAGAGGCCCAAATCATCCACACCTTCTATGAAGATGGCGGTGAAGGCCCCATGGAGGTAACCCTTGTCGTCACCGATAGCCATGGCGCCGAAGTTCAAGCCAGCCTCGAGGTCACTCCCGCAAACAGGGCTCTTGGAATCAGGGTGGAAGAGATTCCATTTTAACAAATAATCGTGGTAAAAATTTCCTGAACTTGATGCCACCGCCTTAACAAATCAAACAACCGGTCCCGCTTTACGGATTTCTTCTGCCACTCCATCAGCGTATTGCTTGAAATTATCGTGGAACAACTGGGCCAAATGCTTGGCTTTGGCATCATAGGCCGCTTTGTCAGCCCATGTGTTTTTTGGATTTAAAATAGTGGGAGAAGAAATGCCCGGACATTGGCTAGGCACTTCCAACCCGAAGAAGGGATCTTTCTGGAAGGAAACTTCCATAAGCTGCCCACTTAAGGCTGCCTTAATGATGGCGCGGGAATCGGCGATGGACACGCGTTTGCCGACGCCATAAGGGCCGCCGCTCCAACCTGTATTGACCAACCAGCAATTGACTTTGTGCTTGGCAATTTTTTCACCCAATAATTTTGCATAGACTCCCGGATGAAGCGCCATGAAAGGGCCTCCAAAACAGGGGCTAAAGGTGGCCTGGGGTTCTTTAATGCCGCGTTCTGTCCCGGCCACTTTGGCCGTGTATCCTGAAAGAAAATGATACATGGCTTGCGCTGAAGTCAGGCGAGCTACAGGGGGAAGTACGCCAAAGGCATCACAGGTGAGCATGATCACATTTTTAGGGTGCCCGCCGGTTCCACTTTCAACCGTGTTCGGAATGAAACCGATGGGATAAGAAGCCCGTGTATTTTCAGTGAGGGCCTCACTATCAAGATCAATCTTGCGTGTGGCTTGGTCAAAGACAACGTTTTCGAGCACGGTGCCAAAACGCTGCGTGGTCGCATAAATTTCGGGTTCAGCGGATTTTGATAATTTGATCACCTTGGCATAACAACCGCCTTCAAAATTAAACACCCCATTGTCGCTCCATCCATGCTCGTCATCTCCGATCAGATTACGTTCGGGGTCGGCTGACAAGGTTGTTTTCCCTGTGCCGGACAAACCAAAGAACACGGCGGCATCGCCACGAGGGCCAATATTGGCCGAGCAATGCATGGACATCACCCCTTTTTGGGGAAGCAAATAATTCAAAAGAGTGAAAATGGATTTTTTGGTTTCACCCGCATAATTGGTTCCCCCAATCAAAATGATTTTTTTGCCAAAATTGGGAAGGATAAAAGCCTCGGAATTGGTGCCATCAACGGCTGGATCGGCCTTAAAATTGGGAACATTGATGAGAATATATTCCGGCTTGTGATTTTTGAGTTGGTCTTTGTCTTTTATAGGCACAAACATGTTTTGTGCAAAAAGACTGTGCCAGGCAAATTCAGTGATGACACGGATGGGCACACGAAACTGGGGGTCACAACCGGCATAGCAGTCTTGAACAAAAACATCTTTCCCCTGCAGATACTGTAAAACCTTGGCATAAAGGGCATCAAATTGGGCAGGCTCGATGGATTTATTGACCTTCCCCCACCACACTTTGGAGGAGGGTTCTTTAACGATGAATTTGTCGTTGGGGGAACGTCCGGTGTATTTTCCGGTATGAACAATGAAAGGGCCATCAGCAGCAATAAAGCCTTCGTTACGGCACACAGCTTCTTCATAAAGCCTGGGGGCGCTTAAATCCCAGTAAATCTTCCGGGTCCCTTTGATCCCATTATCTTCAAGAGAGAACTTTTTAGCTTGGTCTGTAGACATGATGAAAACTCCTTATGAAATAATTTGAATTTAAAATAACCAACCCCTTTTACATTTAAAAGGGGCCCTTTTAAAATCAGCTAGCATGGCCAAAATCGCTTGAAAAGTGGTTTTTTAGACCTTTTCCAACTCGTTTCTTTACATGCTCCCATTAAAATTACTGGAAAATTAAAGATGGGTTCTATAAACAATGGGACTGATAGTTACAGGGAATAATTTTCATACCAAAAACTTAATAAGCGCCCGCGACTAAGCCCGGGTACCTGGTACTCCAGGTGGGCGATGAAGTGGTTCCAAGCCGAGAGGCGCAAACCATAGCGATAGCGGAGGGCAACCAAAAAAATTTAATAGGCGCCCGTAGCTCATTTGGATAGAGCATCGCCCTTCTAAGGCGAGGGTAGCAGGTTCGAGTCCTGCCGGGCGCACCAATTGGACGAAGAGGCCATTTCGGAGAGAATCCGGAATGGCTTTTTCATTTCATATCGCACACTTGGTGCGTCAAAAACTCGGTTCGAAAGTATCTTTTCTAGGAAGTCTCGCTTCTCCTCTGCAGTACGAGACATCCATAATGTTTTCGCGCTTGTAGCCAGTTCTAAAACTTTTTTCGCAGTAGTGAGATAAGCGCCATCAATGTCCCTTTGTGCTTGTGCCATGAGGAGAGTAAACCGTTCTCTCTCTTCCCGAATGCGTTGAATCTGGCGCTTGTAACCTTCCACATCAAGTAATTCATTGCGATGGTCGTCGTAAATTCGGTCTTCTGCATTTTCGAGAGCTTTAAGACCTGCCATGTAGCTTACAATATCCCTTTTACGCGCCTCTCCAACCCTGTGATGAACGACATCAAGCGCATTGGCGATGTCCTTTGCCAAATCGTCAGTGATCGTAATCTTGTCCACGGCATTACCAAGATCGTTGAGCATTTTGTCCTCGGCAACATAGATCAGCTTCAAGTGGCTTTGCTTGGCGTTGCTGCAGCGATAGTAATCGTATTGCTTGGTTTCACCTGTAGATTTGACGTGCTTGGTTTTCGGGTCATATGTGACTGAGCAACCACACTCGCATTTAATCCATCCCGTGAACAATCCCATTTTCTGATTTTTTCTGCGGCCGGGCTCCCTGAATGTTTTCTGCACACGTCGAAAAAGGTTTTGAGGAACAATCAATTCGTGTTTTCCCTCATACCATTCACCCTTCCAACAAAACTTCCCGCCATAGAAGGGAAGTTTGAGCAACTGTTCGATTGAGCTTTTATGTCTGAAGCGACCTTTGAGTTTCGTTGGTAAAGAAGGCGATTCCAAAATTTTGAGACGGACCGCTTCGTAGCTCATCCCTTGATCCCGCATTTCAAAAATACTCACCACGATGTGGCGCGTATTGGAATCCGGAACAATGATGCTGTGTCTTTCTCCAGTGGGTTTGTGGTTCAAATAGCCAAGAGGCGCTTTGACCGGATACCATCCTTGCTCTGACTTCTCCCGCATCCCCTTGATTGCTTCTCTGGCAATATTCATGGAGGCATATTTCCCTACCGAGGTCATGATGTCGTCGATGAAGATATCCGTGGCATTGGAGGTTCGACTGAAAACACGTCCTTCCTTGTAGAGGTGGACTTCAATCTTGCCCTCTTGATACAGCTCCTGAATAATTTCTTTGTCTCGATGATTACGTCCCAAGCGATCGGATTTTTCAACCACGAGGGCAAGCGTTTTCTCATCGGGATAATCATCGACGAATTTCAAAACCTCGTTGAACTTTTTTCTCTGAGACTGCTTGCTCGCCGTTTCCTGAAACGTGAATTGATGCAAAACATTGTATCCCTTGCTTCGGGCGTATTCTGTCCCGTGCCTTTGCTGGGCATCCAGAGAATAGCCTTCTTTCTGCCTTCGGTCAGAAACTCGATTGATGATAACAGCGTCCATAAAATTAGCCTTAGCTCGCAGGTAGTTCGGGTGCCTTGTTCTTAGCTCTCTCCAGGTCGTTTGACCACTCCAAAAGGGTTCTAAAAACGTCCACTAGGGCCTCAAACTCCTCGGAATTCAAAACGATTTCGCCGTTTTGGTACGTTCGAATTTTATCATCCTTCTTAGGTTTCTGGGTTCCTTCTTTCAGTAAATTGTCATGCATTTAAGCCTCCGCACGTTTTAAAATTTTTTCCTCGATATGATTTCCAATCAAAGACCAACACCTGACCACCTTCCCGGAAACGGTCGATGACCCGTTCTCCTAGGACTTTTGCCAATTCCGGCATGGTGAGGTTTGTTAGGATGAGTGTTGGTTTTAACCACTCGTAGCGGTCGTTGATGATTTCGGTGAGGTAGAGCCGCTCAGTGTCCGAACCGAATTGAACCCCCAGTTCGTCAATCACCAGAAGATCCGGCTCAATAAATCGCCGAATGGCTTCGGATTCGTTTCCTCCGGACCACGAGGCCTTGATTGCCCGGACGATCTTCATGGCCGTTGTGATGAGGGCCGTTTTACCTTTGGTTGTGACAACCTCTTTCGTAATGGCAGAGGCGAGATGATTCTTTCCAGTACCGGGCTTGCCGGTGAAGATCATTCCCGGGGATTCACCGAAATGATCGAGAAGCTCCCGGGACTGTTGCATCGCATAAGCCTGCTTGTCGGTTTCTGCCTGAAAGTTCTCGAAGGTTTTTGACTGAAAGCGCGGGGCGATCATGGCGTTTTCGAGATTCTTGTTGATCCTCTCCTGACGCCTGAGATTCTCTTTTTTTGTTTCTTCCCGACGATCCCGTTCTCGCTGATCTTCTCCGCATTTCAAGCAAAACCATCGCCATGATGGCGTGGAGTCATACCAGCCAAAATTGACGGCCTGTTTCTCCACTCCATGCTTTTCGCAAGTGGGAGAGCTACCAGGTCCCTTCGGAATAATCTTTTCCGGCAAAGCTGGCGTAATTGTCTGTTCCATGCGTTCCTCGCTCTTGTGCGACGCCGATCCAACGGTTCAGGTCGCGGATAAACCACAGGTATGGGAAACTGGCTTCGACAATGCGCTTGTCGTGGGCGGCGAGGTACGCTCGGACGGCCTGACGGTACACGGAATCATCAGGGATTTGGCTCACGGTGCGTTTGGCGGCACCGCCGTGTTCTCTGAAATTACCGACGACATAGTCGTGCCCGGTGGAGTTTTTGTATTCTTCCCGAAAGACATCCAACCGGGGATGGGTCTTTCGAGAGGATGGCGGCTGTGCCGCCATCTCCGTAGGAGATGTATTTGTATCTTTATCTCCCTCTCTATCTCTCTCTAGCGTGACTTTCTTGGATGGCTGCGTGACGTTCGTCACGTGAGAGTCACTTGCCTTCTTCTGACGATAACGTGATGCGCGTTCGGCATCGCTCAAATAGCTATCCTGTCGTTTTTCAAAGTTTTTGATGATGACGATCCCATCTTGCCTTTCGATCATTTGAAGCTTCTCAAACTTTTCCAGAGCGCTTGTGATCATCTCCTTTGGGTCAGTTCCGTCGGAACATTGATCGAGTGTCGAGTATCCACAGAGGGTGACAAAGTCATCGTTGTCGAACGGAATCGATTCCGTCACGCAGACCCGACCGGGGTGCGCGTGACGCGCGTCACTTTCGGAAGCGAGGCAGAGCAGAACAATCCAGAACCACCGTTCCTCCACCGTGAGACGGCGGATCTTGTGGTCATAGATGATATCCGAATAGAGTTTCATCCACGGTAGTCTTGCCACGTTCATTCCTTTAAAAAACCCAGATCGAGCTGCTTCAAAGCCTCGTTCACCTGGGGCATGAGATCTTTGAGTTTTTCTGCAAGCGTACGGAGACGCTTCCACTCGCGACGCTTGTACGCTTCGACTTCTTCCTGCGTTCCCAACCAATAACCCTTGCTGAGAGAGACAATCGGAAATCCTTGAGCCTGAAGAGATGCAATGGCGTCCCGATTGGCTCTGTCTGGATAACCCGTCACGGAAACGAGGGCATCCCGTGTCAGCGAGAGAGAGGAGATTTCCTTTCCTCGCAAGAGACTTAAAATTGTGGATTCCAGATCAGTCATTTTCAAATTATCATGCAGCGTTTGCTGCAGCCTTTTTCTTGAGATTTTCAGCCAAGTTTTCTGTTTTTGAAGCGTTGTTATTTGTCTGAGGAGTTGAGTTCACAGCGGGGAAAGCGGCTTCGATAGTGGTGTCGCCGTCCTTGATGGCAGTTTTCAAACCCGTGAGCGTTTCAAGATCCTTGAGATCAATATCTTCGAGGCCAGCCTTCCCTAGAACCGCTAGGATGCGATCGAGCGAGACACTCATCTTTTGAAAATACTCGAGAGCTTTTTGCCGACGACTAGCCAGAGTTGTCGCATCTCCGATAGCGACATTTTTGGCGGCCTCATAAATGGAATCGATAAAAGTTTTGGGGATGACTTTGAAGATGGCATTCCGAAGAGCGATCGCGCAGGCGGCATTGGCAGTGACCGCAACCATATCGTCAGAATATTTCTTGCCGTACTTATCGGTGATCCGTCGGCGAACCTCGATGGTCATGGCGACGTTGGTTTCCAGGTCGTGGGCCATGCCTTGGGCGGTGACCCATTTGTCGTCCTCGCCGACAATACGTGATCCGTACCTGAGATTATTCCAGGCGGATCCGACGATCTCGGCAAGTCTCACACCCGGACCTTCGATCTCTTTGCCTCCGCGCGAGAGTTTGTAGAAACAAGATGCGGCCGTATCTTCATCCGATGTGGCCATTGCAAGGGCCGCCTGCTTGAAACGGCTGATACTCCTGGGGTAACGGTGTGCCGTAGCGATCTGGATGTCGACATCCGATCGGTCAACAATCGGAATGCTGAGCGCTGGCGGTAAGACTTCTGTCGTTTCTTGTGTTTTCTCCATGTGAGTCTCCATTCTTTTTGAATCGCGGGACGCGAAAGGTTTGTTCCTTCACTGTGTAGGCTGATCTATGCTGCTCAAAATAAGTGAGTGTTCCGAAACCACACTCGGCCGCTTCCGCATCCTCCAAAGCGGCAAGGATTTTACGCTCGCTCTCATCTTTGAGCTTGCTTGCGGCGCTCGCCGTGGCCTTTGCATCGAGCCATCCCTGAATAAGGGAATCTTCAATCGGGACGATTTTCTTAGGGATCCTTTGCAGCCTCTTTATAATTTCGAGGCTGGGCAAAGAATCCGGAGGCGGGATATTTTTCTGAACGTGTTCCTTCCAGAATTGCTCTTCGAGGTGTTGGAGCGATTGAATGAGATCATCGTTTCTCTCAACCCGATACATTCGGAAACCGACACCGCCCAGAAGGACGGGCACCCACACGATTTTGATTTCGGCTCCCATCACCGCCATCTGGTGCTGGCACTGAACGATATACTTTTCAGGAATTTGATCCGTTCCGATTTCTCCCCATTGATCCCGATCAAAAGGAGTGATGATGCCGGCTGTCTTGGCTTCTACAATAGCGTGCTCATGATGGATGACAGCATCGAGATGAGCGGCCATGAAACCGTTCTCATGGACACGGAACTGATTGCGCGTGATTTTGAATCCGGTCTCTTTGCGAAACCATTTAAGGACGGCATCTTCACAGAGGTTTCCGATTTGAGCCGCCTCACCGAGGTTTGGCTCTGAAAGATTCTGGACTTTGGACAGATAAACGTCGGCAGCTGTTTTCCAAGGATCAACGCCAACAACAGCTGGTGCATCGCTGCCGCCAAGATAATTTTTTCTCTGCTCTCTTTGTTTTTCAGTAATGGGCATAAAACCACGCTTTGAGTGTTTGAAAAAGTATGACGGCCGTGGATCCCAAGAGGAACCAGGTCACTCGTTTCTTCCAGAGGTTCGACCTCGGGGAATAATAGATCCCGACGGGTCTGAGCTTAGGCTGCATCCGGTCCACCTTTCTGATCGAGCCCGATGAACGACTCGAAGGAAACCCCCAGTGCTTTGGAGATTTTTTTCAGGGTTTCTATTGTCGGATTGGTCTTGCGCCGGCTTTCCAGGCGAATTACGTGCCCCGCAGAAAGGCCAGCCATGCGGGCCAGCATCTCCTGGGTGATTCCCTTTTCATTTCGGATCTTCTTAATTTGTTCGGCGAGTTTTTGATTCTTCATTAGGTTACATATATGCCGTCTTGCTGATGAGCTGTCAAACAAAAAGTTACATATAAATTCACTTGCTTTATTATCAGGTTATTGTAGACATGACATATATGTTAGATACTATCGGTGAACGGCTGAGAAAAGTCAGAGAATCAAAGGGCTTAACGATTGATGAGCTTTCGGAGAAGTGTGGACTGACATCGGGACATATCGGACGGATCGAACGAGATGATTCCCGTAACCCACGCTTCGAGACGATCCAGAAACTTGCCGAAGCACTCGGTGTAAATCCCGAGGACATCCTTTATCCCAAAGAAACTCCCGCGAGACCGAGGGAGGCTTTTGATGCTCCCAATTATATCCCGCGAGATATTCCTGTTATTGGTCTCACTAGGGCTGGTCGTGGCGGATTCTACGATGACCAGGGATTCCCGGTGGGAGAAGGGTTTCGGAAAGTTCATCGACCGATCGATGTGAAGGATCCCAACGCCTACGCGCTGATGGTGGAAGGCGATTCGATGTCGCCGATGTTGGAGAAAGGCTGGATCGTTTATGTGTGCCCAAATCACTGTTATGAAAATGGGGATCTTGTCGTCGTGGCGCTTAGAAGCGACGAGGTCATGATCAAAAAACTGCGCAAGTCAGACGGGATGTTGATTTTGCAATCCATAAATCCGGCCTATGAGCCGCTGATTTTGGTTCCGGATGGATTCAGATTTATCCATAAGGTGTGTTTGATTAAGCCGAAATAGGATACTGAACGCAGTGCGTTCATTTTTGAGAATATGAGAAAAAAGAATACAACTTTAACTGTTAAAAAAGATGCCCAGATACTCCGACAGGGATTTTACTCCCAAGTGCGGGGTGTAATTCACGACGCAAGGGGCAAGGCATACAGGGCCGTCAATCTCATTATGGTTGAGGCTTATTGGAACGTAGGCCGGTTAATTCTCGAAGAAGAACAGCATGGAAAAAAACGGGCGGATTACGGCTCCTTTCTCATCGGATCACTTGCCAAGCGCTTAACTCAAGAGTTCGGCCAAGGATTTGATGAACGCAACCTGTGGTACATGCGCTCCTTCTACGAAGGATTCCCGATTCTGAACGCACTGCGTTCAGAATTGAGCTGGACACATTATCGTTTGTTGCTTCGGGTAGAAAATAAACAGGCGCGTGCATGGTACATGAATGAAGCCGCCGAGGGGCATTGGTCTACACGTCAATTGGAGCGCCAGATTAATGCTCTTTACTACGAGCGTCTTCTGGCCAGCAAAAACAAAAAATCGGTCCGCAAAGAAGCATCAGGAAAATTAGCACAAGTAGAGCCCGAACAATTCATTCGTGATCCCTACGTGTTGGAATTCCTTAATCTGAAAGATTACCCCGGCCTTCGTGAAGCGGAATTGGAGAAAGCCATCATCGATAACTTGCAAAATTTTTTACTGGAGCTTGGCAAAGGTTTTTCCTTCGTGGCCAGGCAAAAGCGCATGCGATTTGAAGATGAAAATTTCTATGTTGATTTGGTTTTCTACAATTACATCCTCAAGTGTTTTGTCCTCATCGATTTAAAAATCGGAAAGCTCACTCACCAGGATATCGGCCAAATGGACAGCTATGTGCGCATGTTCGAACAGCATTGCCGCGGGGAGCAAGACAACCCGACGATCGGATTGATTCTTTGCTCCAAGAAAAATGAGGCCGTAGCAAAATATTCAGTGCTTCAGGATAGTAAGCAGATCTTCGCATCCAAATATAAATTGTACCTCCCAACTGAGCAGGAGTGGATTGAAGAATTGGAGCATGAACGAGAGTTAATTGAACAAAAGCAAAAATTGCTCAAGGGAGATTAAATGTGTGGTGCCGTTTCGATTCAGTATGATCCTGCCCTCAGAGAGGAATTGATCAAGTTCCTTTCTGAAGACGAGATCAAGAAATTTGAACGGAACGGCGAGATCGTATTCGCCTATTGGGATAAGCGGCCCCTGCTGCCTATACGCCAAGGGAACACGATTCGTATCCTTGATTGGGGCAACCGAGATGATAAGGTGCCTCTTCCGAAGACCGGCTGGGCGCGGCTTGAATCATTGCTGGCTAAGAAATGGGAGAGGCTCAAACCCAAGGTGGTGCTCATCCCGGCCCAGCGCGGTTGCGAAAAGAAAGTGTGGTTTGATCTGGATAAGGACATCAAGGCGGTCCTCATCCAAAAAGACGGCATGGAACGGGTCTACATGATCACTGAGGCTGCGACGCCGGAGTTCAAAGCTTTAACAGGACATGATCGGATGCCGAGGTTGACGGATCAATATCAAAAGGAACAGGTAAAAAAATGAGCTGGCGATTTGTTATCCCACATTTCCAAAATTTTTTAGACAATCTGGAACTGACCGAAAAACAGAAAAAGGATGCTCTGGAGAAGGTTGCCAATGTTTGGAGCTGCCTTCACAAGCACTATTATGGTCACCCTTTTATTGATCAGAAAACCATTCGTATTGTAGGCTCTCACGCTAAAGGTACAGCGATCAGGCCGCCATCTGATATTGATATCTTATTTGTTTTACCTAGCTCTGAATTCACACGGATCAATCAAAGGACGGGCAACGTCCAGTCTCAATTCCTTCAAGAAGTAAAATCGGTCTTGATTAATACCTTTCCAAAAACCGATTTGAGCGCAGATGGTCAGATTATAAAGGCACCCTTCTCTGACTATGCGGTAGAAGTCGTGCCCTCATTTTTAAGGGACGATGGAAAATACGTCATCTGTGATAGCAATGCGGGCGGACGTTGGAAAATCACAGATCCAAATTCAGAAATCTTTGAGATACGAAATACAGACTCTCTTACCTCCGGAAAAGCGACTCATTTAATTAAAATGCTCAAGGTCTGGAAGAAGACCTGCAACGTAGAAATAAAAACCTTCGTGCTTGAAATTGCCGCTTGGAGTTTTGTTCGTCAGTGGCCGCATAAGCATCAATCCCTTTTCTGGTATGATTGGATGATTCGTGATTTTTTTGGGTGGCTTCTGAATTTTAAGAACGCACCCGCTACTGTTCCTGGGACCGGGGAAATTATCCCATTGGGGGACGCTTGGTACTCTCGCTGTGAATCGGCCTACTCGCGGGCTCTCAAGGCTTGTGAATATGAGTATTACGATCAAGGGGATCATGCCGGGGAGGAATGGCAGAAGATTTTTGGGACGCAATTTTCTGCAATTGAAGGCCTTTTAAGGGCGATGTTGGGATGAAAGGGAAAAATGGCTAGCCAAGAACTTCAAAATATTTTGGCCCTCGCTCGTGAATTTTACGGGCGGGTTTGTTACACGCACAAAACCCACGAAAAGGACCGTGAGTTGCTGCATGATCGTGTTCGATGCACAAAATGGACGACGGTTATTCTCTCTTGTCTGACGACACTCTTTGCTTTTTTGGGAGGGGTGACCTCTGAGAGATGGGCAATAATAGCTTCAGGAATCTTCGCCGCATTGAGTACTGCCTTCGTCGTTTATCAGTTGAATTTTAACCATGAAAAAGACGAAGCCGAGCATCGGCATGCGGCGAAGAAACTCCTCGCTCTCAGAGAACGGTATTTGCTCCTGATCGAAAAAATTTTAGGACCGAGTTCTGACGTGACGATATTAAGGGAGAAACTTGAGCAACTTCAGGGCGAGGTATGCCTAATTTATGAACATGCTCCGGATACCTCCTCATCTGCCTACAAGGCCGCCCATGCTGGTTTAAATCAGAATCAAGAAATGACATTTACCGAAAACGAGATTGATCAGTTATTGCCTGAACGACTAAGGGTAAAGGGTGAATCATCGTAAGGGAGAGCTCAATGCAAAGCCGTTTGAGACAGCTCAGACTCCAAAACCAACCGTAGCCTCTCTGCATTCGACCAATCCCGAAATTGGCGGCCATTAATGTATAGAGTAGGAATTCTGTCCACTTTGAACTGGGTTGCGGCCGCGATATCCTCTTTTAGGAGTTTGGCAGTTTTTTCTGAAATAACACAATTTTCAAAAGAAGACCGTTCCATCTCCAATGCATCTGCTAAGGATTCGTAGTCTATGGACCGATTTTGAAATACCCAATCATGGTACTCCCAGAATTTCCCTTGCTGATAAGCGCAAAGAGCCGCCTTGGAGTCGATGCAAGCCATCGGATATTTCGTCTGGCGCACCATCGGATTGCAGGAGGAGTTAAGCGGATAGTTTAGGTAAATCTGCCGGATTCGATCTCTATATTGTTCTAAGACGGGCTTCAGAGTGCTCTCAGCGCGTCGACAGGCAGTAGATCGAAAATCGGAGAATACGAGGATTGTTACGGAAGCATCGGGGCTTCCCCGAATTGGTCTTTCCGGAAGTGGGATCTCTTTTTGAGGCAGCGCGTAAAAGCTCTTCAAATAAGCCTCTGGTGAGATCCCAAAAGAATAGCGAGCCTGCGGATTAAGTTTGCGGGCAAACAAGAGTCCCATACCAAAGATTATGAGGGTACCGACGCCGTAAAATAAAAGCGATTTGGGGGCCAAAAAGAGCTTCTTTTTTATTGTATTAGGCAATTGCGGAAGCGGGACCTTCATCTCTAATGGCAAGAGGACCAAAACTATCAGGTTAATAATAGTGGTGATCAGTCCTAGAGGGCAAATGACGCCTAATTTCACGGTGGAAAGAAGATTGAGAGTTACGCTGTAAATAGCGGCGAAGATGGTCCAGGTGAAGACATAAGAGAGGGCGGGCAAAGGTTTCTTTTTCCCCCAAGACTCGACCAACCCCCAGATGAGAATGAGGTAGTAGCCAAAAGCCAGTTCGGCGTTGAAAAAAGGGCCGAGCTTGGCGTAGGGGCTTGCCAAGATAGCTTCACAATCGAACATATCAGAAAAGTAACAAAAGCTCTTTTCTCCTGGATTGAGGCTGATCTGATAGTGGATTCGGATTATGAGGACGGAGACAATCAACCCCAGGAGTGAGAGAGATAAAATGGCAGGAATAATCTTCTTCGTGGATTTACTATTTAACATTTCGCATCCGAAGCCCGTTGAGGACCGCCAAGATCTCCGAGAATTCATGTGTAAAAACGGCAATGGTGATGCCCATGACTCCGGCCAGTGCGGCGGGAATCAGAATGACCAATATGGCCAGAGAAAAAATGATGTTTTGAAGACCGATCCTCCTGGCTCGCTTCCCGAGTTGAATCGCTTCAACGGCCTTTCTGAGGTCATCGGCCATCAATGCTACATCCGCCGCTTCAATAGCAGCATCGGTGCCCGCTGTTCCCATAGCAATACCCACGCTCGCTCTGGCCAATGCGGGAGCATCATTGACACCATCTCCGATCATGGCCACTGGGCCATATTGACGTTCTAACTCCGAGATGGCTGCGGTTTTGTCTTCCGGCTTTAAGCCCGCTCTCACATCGTCTAAGCCTAGTTCGGTGGCAATGACTTGGGCCGTTCTTTCATTATCTCCCGTGAGCATGGCCGTTTTGATCCCCATCCGGTGAAGTTCTACAATCACTTCCTTGGCATGGGACCGAATCTCATCCCGTATCCCAATGAGACCGTAAATATCCGATTCATCGCCCACCAAAATGACGGTTTTCCCCTGATCCCTCAATCTTTCAATATCGATCATGTTCTGGAAATTGTAAGATCGATCACTGAAAAACTCCGGCTTTCCGACGTATAAAAATTGATTTCCTATCTTAGCGCGAACTCCCGATCCTGTAAGGGACTCAAAATCGCTTGCCTCTCTGGCTTCAAGTTTCATGGATTGAGCCTTGGAAACGATGGCTTGAGCCAAAGGATGCTGAGAAAATCTTTCAAGACTTAATGCCAGTGTTAAGAGTTCTTTTTCGTCTCCTTTTAGAGGCAATACATCCGTCACCACGGGCGTCCCTTGGGTCAACGTGCCCGTTTTATCAAACGCAACAACCTTCAACTTCCCAAGACTCTCTAAATGAGCCCCACCTTTGATCAGAATTCCGCTTTTGCCCGCCTTTCCGATTCCGGCGGCGATGGCAACCGGTGTTGACATGATAAGAGCACAAGGGGCTGCGGCCACTAAAAGGACGACGGCCCTTACAGCCCATTCGGAAAAATTCCACCCCAGAAAATAAGGAATGACCAGCAAAAGAAGGGAACTCAACAGGACGAGCGGGGAATATCTTTTCCCGAATTTCTCGATGAAAAGCTGGGCCTTGCCTTTTTGTTCCTGGGCTTCCTCAACGAGATGAATGATTTTAGAGAGAGTATTATCTTCGAAAGTGGCAGTAACGCGAATTTGCAATGCTCCTTCTTGATTGGAAGTTGCGGCAAAGACTTTCATCCCTTCTTTTTTTTCAATGGGCATCGACTCGCCCGTAACAGGAGCCTCGTTAATGCTTGAAGCTCCTTTAACGATGATTCCGTCAGTCGCAATGGTTTCTCCTGGTTTAACCAAGAAAAGATCACCCACTTTCAATTGTTCTGCCGGAATCAAGATTTCCTCCCCATTCTGAAGCAGGAGGGCTTGTTTGGGAGCGAGATCCAAGAGATTGCGAATGGAATGCCTGGTTCGGGCGTAGGTGTATTCCTCGATTCCTTCGGCGGCACCGTAAAGAAAAACTAAAAGAGCCGCCTCATCCCACATCCCTAGAATCACGGATCCAATGGTGGCCGCCATCATCAGGATCTCTATTCCAATTTCTTTTTCTTTGATAACCTTCTCGATGCCTTCCCAAATCCAGTGATAGCCTCCCAACAAAATGGCGATGCCGTAGAAGATACTTTCGGCCATCAAAGGAATAATCTGAAGATGGGCCAGACCAAAGGCGATTCCCGTGAGCAAACCCGCCATCAACACGTAACGCATGGGAGAATGGAGATACCATTTTCCTTCAAAGCCTTCTTTTTTATCTATTTCATTCATTCGCTTTTTCTTTTTTCATGATTTTTCCAAGTAATAAAAACCCAACGATTCCAACGACCAGAAAAATGAATGCTTTCTTCAAGGATTGTAAGCCTTTCATTTGTTCCAGTTCTAACTCTTCTTCATGTCTCTCCTCGTCATGTGCGAGTCTATTTTCCTTATCTTCAGGGAGTGACTGATCTTTGGGCCAAGCATCAAAAAATTTCTGGATGGTCTGATGGCTCTCGTTCAGGGCCGAAGAAATTGTCGATTCGGGTCTAATAATCCGGCGACACTCATATCCGATGAACACCAAAGCGATCAGGACAGATCCCGCGAAGAAAACGCGAAGAGCCAAAAAATATTGGGGGCTTCTCTTCATTTTCTCATCAATTCGTCGATGATCTACTTAATGGATTGGGCTTGAGCCTCAATCCCTGCACATATTTCTTGAGGTCCTCCACCTTGATCGCCTGCTGGTCCCAGAAAATTTTTAGGATCATCTTCTCAAACGCCTTCCCAGGGAATTGATTCGACGTGCCAGTTGCTGAACTCTCCTCTCATAGCCAGCCAACTGCTGTTTGGAGGGAATACCCAAGGCTTTTAGGATTGGGGTTTTTGCATTCAGAATACTTCCGAGGATTCTCTTTTTAAGACGCGATCCATTTGACATGATGTTTTGCATAGCTTCTACCCACATAAGGCACCTCCCTATTAAAAAAGTTTCCATTTATGTCATGTAGATCGCCGTAAGACTGAAGACTACCCATAACCGCTGCTTGTGCTTCGCCAACGAGAACTGAATGGTCGACATCGCTAAATCGCCTCTTTCCCTGACTCTCCGGTTCGGATCTTGACAACTTTTTGGACCTCGTAAACGAAGATCTTCCCATCCCCGATATTTCCTGTGTGGGCATTTTTTTGAATCGTCTCAACGACCTGATCGGCCATATCGTCGGTAACGACGGTTTCAAGCTTGACCTTGGGAACGAATAATACACCCCATTCGGTCACGCTGTTTTCGATCCCCTCGGCTCGGCCCCGGCCAAAACCCTTGATTTCTGAAGCGGTTACTCCGGGCATGTGAGGGATTTCTTTGAGCGCATCGATGACTTTGGAAAGCATAAAGGGTTGTATGATTGCTTTAATTTCTTTCATTTTGATCCTCCATTTTAGAGTTCAACATCTTTTTCCTTCTGCTGCACAAACCAACTGTAGATAGTCGGCAAAACCACCAGGGTCAATAAGGTGGACGATATGATCCCTCCGATGACCACGGAGGCCAGCGGTTTCTGAACTTCCGCGCCAATCCCCGCTGAAAGCATCATGGGAAGAAAGCCGAAAATATCCACTAAAGCGGTCATCAGCACCGGCCTCAGACGGATTAAAGATCCTTTTTTGACCATCTCTGTTCCGTAAAGACCTTCATTTTGAAGCTGATGAAAGTAACTGATGAGTACCACGCCGTTAAGAACCGCGATGCCTGATAAAGCGATAAATCCTAAACCGGCGGAGATGCTGAATGGCAAGCCGTTAAGAATCAGACCAAGAACACCGCCAACCAAGGCCAAAGGCACGCACAAAAAGATCAACACGGTTTCCTTGACGTTTTTGAAGGCCGTATAGATCATCAAGAAAACAAGAATCAACGCCAAGGGAGTCAGAATCATCAAGCGGGACCGAGCTTGTTGAAGATTCTTAAAATTGCCACCCCATTCGACAAAATAACCGGAGGGCATTTTTACCTTTGCTTCAACCGCTTGTTGGGCTTCATTCACAAAACTTTCGGTGTCCCGTCCACGCGGGTTGATCAGAACGGCGGCCCGGCGTTTGGAATTTTCACGGGAGACGGAGCTATAACCTTCCGCAAATTTGATCTCAGCGAGCTCCGAAAGAGGCACGGTGAGATTGGCAGCAACGGCAACCGGAAGTTTTCGGATCTGTTCCAGGTCAGAGCGATTTTTTTCATTCAACCGCAAGACGATCGGAAACTTTTTAACTCCCTCATATAGATGCCCCAATTCCTCACCTCCCAGTGAACTGCCAACGACTTGGAGGATTTCCTCGCTAGTCACACCGTATTGATGAAGGACGTCCTTACGAGGAAGAATGCGGAGCATGGGGGAAGTGCCTTTGATCTCGGTTTCCACGTCACCCGCCCCGCGGACCCCTTTGACGACTTCCTGAATTTCCTGGGTGAGGCGCGCCAACTCATCCATATCATCCCCGAAGACTTTAACCGAGACATCGGCGCGCGTTCCCTCCAAGAGTTCGTTAAAGCGCATCTGGATGGGCTGGCTGAAGACCAGGCGCTGTCCGGGTATTGTCGATCCGAGCGCTTTACCGATTTCTTGAACCAGTTCGTCCTTGGTCATTTTTCCCTTTTCACGGGGCCACTCATCAAAAGGCTTGAACATGATGTAGGTATCCGAGACATTGACCCCCATAGGATCGGTTGCGATTTCTGCTGTGCCTAAACGCGAGAAAACAATGTCCACCTGGGGAAATGTTTTAATGAGATTTTCGGACATTTCCTGAATCTTGACGGATTGATCAATGCTAACGTTGACTGGACGAATCATGTGAAGTGCTGTGGAACCTTCATTGAGCTGGGGAAGAAATTCACCGCCCAGCAGGGAAAACAGGATACCCCCTATCAAGATGGCAAGACCGGCGATGCCGACAACAATCCTTTTGGCTCCAAGACTTTTATTTAAAATAGGTACATAGAACCGGGTGATTTTCCTCATCAGCCAGGGTTCCTTATCTTCTGTTTTCGCCGAGAGAAATAGGCTTGCCAGTGCCGGAGCCAGGGTAAACGAAAAAACCAAAGCACCCAGAAGTGCAGCAACAAATGCCGCAGCCATTGGGATAAACATCTTCCCCTCAATCCCGGTCAGCGCAAAAATCGGGATGAAGACAACCATAATAATGAGCCCGCCAAAACCGGCCGCCTTCCGAATCTCTATGGTGGCATCGACAATGGTCGCTTTCAGTTCCTCCTTTGAAAGAGCCCGTTTGAGGTGTTGCGTTTTCTCGTGGACGATCCGCACGCAGTTATCCAGCACGATGACTGTGCCATCCACAATGATACCGAAATCCAAGGCTCCCAGGCTCATGAGGTTCCCTGAAATGCCATACCACTTCATGACAATGAACGTGAAAAGCAAGGAGAGTGGGATCATCACAGCCGTGATCAGCGCGGCCCGGATGTTACCGACTAAAAGCAACAAGACCACCACGACTAAAGCGGCCCCCGTGAGGAGATTGTGTTCAACGGTCCCCAAAGTGGCATTGACCAGCTCCGAACGGTCATAGAGGGTTTGAATCATGACTCCTTCCGGCAGTCCCTTCTTGATCTCCTCCAGTTTCTCGGCGACTCTTTGAGAAACGGTCCGGCTGTTTTCCCCCATGAGCATGAACGCGATACCGACGACTGTCTCCCGGCCATTGACCAGGGCGGCCCCGGTGCGTAATTCCGTGGCAAGTCCCACGTCAGCGATATCCCCGATCGTGACGGTCTTGAAATTCTCAAGAGATTTAACGGTGACTGCCTTGATATCGTCGATATTCTGCAAGAGCCCCACAGCCTGAACGACGAATTGCTCGCCGGTTTGCTGGATGTAACCGCCCCCGACGTTTTTGTGACTGTTTTCAATCGCTTCTTCGATATCGTCGAAATGGAGACCATAAAATGACATCCGCTCTGGGATAGGCTGGATATGGTACTGCTTTTCAAACCCTCCGATGGCGTTGACTTCGGCAACGCCCTTGACTGTCAGAAGCCTGGGCTTCACGTACCAATCCTGAATCGCCTTGAGCTCCATGAGTTGGGCCAGGCGTTCCGGGCCCTGTTTGATATCGGTGGCTTCTACCGAGTAATAAAAAATTTCTCCCAAACCTGTGGAAATGGGCCCCAGTTTGGGTTGCGCGCCCGCTGGCAGTTCTCCACTGATCGATTGCAATCGCTCCGAAATCAGCTGCCTTGCCCGATAGATATCCATGTCGTCTTCGAAGACGACCGTGACCTGCGACAGTCCGAAGCGAGTGATCGAACGTACTTGGGTAACTCCCGCAATGCCGTTCATCGTAGTTTCGACAGGTACCGTGATGTTTCGTTCGATCTCCTCGGGAGCCAGGCCCTCAATCGTGGTATTGATCTGAACCTGGACGTTGGTGATATCCGGCACAGCGTCGATCGGTAGGTTTTCAAAGGTGACCCAGCCGGCGATGGCGAGCACAGCGGCCAAAAAGAACACGATATTTCTTCGATAGACGGAAAAATGGATAATTTTATTGATCATGATGGTTTCAATCCTTTTTAATGGCTATGGCCAACTTCTCCCGAGAAGGCGTCCAGCTCCGCCACTCGCAATAAACCTGTTCCCTGGACCACAATCTGGTCCCCGGGACGAAGGTCGGCTGATTGTGGGATAGATGACTCAGATAAACTGAAAGCGACCGGCACCAGCTTGAACCAGCCATCCCGTAACCGGTAGATACCAACCTTGTCTTGATAAAAGACCAAGGCGGCTTTTGGAATCATCTGCCCGTCATAGGCTTCTGTTTTGAGTCCGATAAATTCCGTTGCCTTTGGTGATAGCTTGATTCCTTCATGTTCATCAGCGGCGGTGACCGCGTTGTTGGGGCCAACACCGCCTGTAGATTCTTCTTCATCGTCACCATGTTCTTCTTCTTTGGATCCCTTCTCCCCATGATCGCCATGCTGATGTTCTTTGTCCTTATGTTCGCCCTCATGCTCTTTGTCTTGGTGTTCATCCTGATGTTCTTTACCCGCTTTTTGTTCATGCTCCGACTTTTCGTCATGTTCGTGATGATCTTCAGCCACAGCGAAACCTTGGATCGTTAAAACAACACATAAGAAAGTTAAAATTCGAATAATCATATCTTGCCCTCCATGAATGTTCCGTCGAGGATGTAGAGCCGCCAGAGGGCGTCCACTCCCGTTAGCTCTTGTTCATTACGGGTGCGGGTGATGTCATAGAGCTGTCGGTGCGTCTCAATCACCAAGGTGCTCGTCACGAGACCTTTTTCAAAAAAGTCCTCAATATTTTGATGTTCAGCCGCCAACCCACTGACCTGTTGGGTTGAACGCAAAGCCTTGAGAGAGGCCTGGTAGCGCTTGAGCTGTAAGGCTCTCTCAGATGTAGTTTTCTTGACGATCAGGTCCAGGTTAGTTTGGGCGCGCAGTTGATCTGCTTTGGCGAATGCCTTCTCCCCGCGATTCCAGTTTAGGATGGGAGCCGCCGTTATCCAGCGTTTCGGTGTCGAAGCTCGGACCAATTTTTAAATCGGGCCAGGCATTGGATTTCGCGATGGAGACATTGGCTTCGCTGAGCTTTTTTTCAGTACGTGCTCCTTCAAGGGTGGCATTAGAAGGCTGGGCATGCTCCGTCGATTTTTCAAGTTGAGGCCATTTGGTTTTGGATGAGGGCAGATGCCGCAGAATACTTTGTTCACTCACTCCCGTTGCCACCTCCAGCCAGGCAACGAGATTGGCTTGTTCTTGGAGCAGCGATATCTTCTTGAGCTTATAGTCCTCCCGGGCAAGACTAAAAGAGGATTGGGAGACCTCCTGTTCTGGAGGTAGTTTGGGTCGGGACTTGAATGTGGAAAGGATCTTATTAAACGTCGCCAGGGTTTCATCGGCCCGGCCAAGTTCTGATTTGATCTGCCGGAGCCGATAGAGGGTTAAGACGGTTTGAAGAGCCACTTCCTCCTGGTTTCTCTTTACCTGGACACCTGACTTCTCAGCGAGCACTTTTGCTTGACCGATCCGATATTTCCGTTTTCCGCCAAGCTCCAACGTGTGCAAAAGAGAAGTCTCCGTATTCAGATTGGTATCATCGGCAGTTTGTCCACCCAAAATGCGGCTTTCCAATTCTGGATTGGGGCGTTGTTTGGCAATATTAACGAGTTTTTCGTCGCGGAATTTTTCCGCTTGGGCGTTGATCACATCAGGATGCTTTTGGAGAACACAATCGAGAATATCCTGAGAAGTGCGGACAAGACACATATCCTCAGCATGAGACAGAGATGTGTTCACTATAATTACTAAAAAAGCGATTCCGGCTGTGGCAAGAACCCGAGCCGGCATCAATATTTTTCTCATAAAAGCCTGCCTCGTTAGAAAACCGTAAATGTAGACCAGACACGCCTCTTAAAAATAGAGGTCCTGTATTTATCGATGAAGAATGGGAAAGGTTAGACGATCGGAGGACGGTCTATTCTTGAAAGGAAAAGAGTCGAGTAAAACGGGGAATGATAAGAAACAAAGCGGCTGACTGATGTTAAAGCGCCGACGGAGACTTGGTATTCTGGTGCAGGGGCTAGATGGTGGGAAGGACAACATTGGACACAACAATGATTGGCTGCGGCCTTCGTATTCGCATCGTGACCGGTATGCAATTCCAAAGCAGCAAACGCAAAAACGGCTATGAGGACTATCCCGACAACCTGCAATTTTTTACGGATCGAATACATTAGTTAATGCATTAAGTCATAACATTCAATTTTCTTCAAGTAATTTGTGATGTTAGGTAAATCCAATTTTTTTACGGAAATTACCTACGGGTTATCCTGAAAGGCCGGTAATCTCAGCAGTTCCTCAATGTAGTTCTTGAGCGCCTCGTCGTTTTGAAGGAGGGACTTTCTCTCGACGAGACAGAAGATCCGGCCGTCTTCCACTTTATGGCATCCTCTAATTTCGACTTTGCGGAGGCTGGGTGCGGGTGGTCTGGGTATTCTCGGGAGGGTAAGTGGACAGCAGCTCGCTAACGCGGTCGTCAGACAGATTATCAGAGGCAATCTCTTCAACTCTCTTTTCATGGGATCGCTCCCTTTCGGCTTGAGCCTGGGATGCCTTGGCCAATTCCCGAACGTCCTCTTCGGCCGTTTTCGCTCTTTCGTTGGCCGTCTTGAGTTTGCTCAAAAGCCAGCCGACAACCGTAAAGAAAAGCGCCGAAATTGCCCTCCCTATGGAGAGGAGGAGATTCATTGAGGAGGTTTATCCGTCTGACCCTTTTGAATAAAGGCCTTGGCGATATCCATCACGACCTGGGGCAATGTTTTTTTGAAGACGAAGGTGAAAAGGAGAGCGACGATCGTTAGACCCCCGCCGATCCAATTCCACCAAGTCCCCTGGGTGAAATAGGTCAGACATTGTTCCAGATCGGCCGGTGAGCTGATCCGGAAAGGGTCAGCCCTGGCCGCTGTTATCAGCGTCAGGAGCATTATTGGCGTTAGCAGAAGCGTTTTTTTCATGTCCCCCTCCTTGAACCATCATTTGGTTTTTATAAAATCCATAGAGTCGTTCGGCTTCTTCGAGTGCTCCCTCAAGCCGGGCCACTTGCTCCGATGCATTGTGCCCAGAAGATTTGAGCGCCGAGATTTCTTGATTCAAATGAAAGATCCTTTTTTCAAATTCGACCATCATGCGACTTTCCTTTCTGTAGGTATCCGATACGAGAGGACGCGATTTGCAGGAAACGCCTCAATCCTGACGGTGTTCCCTTGATTTCCCCCGAGTAGCTGGATGTGATTAGTGGGAACCTTCCCGATAAAGAAGCCAACGTGCCCTTGCCATAGTGAGAGGCCTCTTTTCAAAACACAGACACATCCCAACACAGGCTCCTTGATTTCATCGCCCCAATGAATCCAAGAGCGGGCGGCCGCCGAGCGAGTGCCTTCGATACCCACTTGGGCAAAGCACCAGTTGACGAAGGCGGAGCACCAAGGGGTTTCATCGTTCGTTGCCTTCAGCACCGTTGCTTGGCCATACTCTATGATCCGCGGATTATTTTTTGAGCCGGGAATTTCACAAACACCGATTTCTTCTCGGGCAATTTCTAGCCAAGGCGGTTCAATAATTGGCGGAATGTTTTCCGAAGGGATCATTTCTTTTTCTCCACGGAAGACTTGATCACAGCGACATCGGACTCGACGTCTTTCAGTTTTTCGTAGATCCGATCGACCTTTTCATCGATCTTTCCGTACATGTTATCCGTGTAGGATTTGGCTGCTGCGATTCCGTTGAAATGAGCCGCAACCACACCGCCGACCGCGATCACCAGCGAGACAATCATCATCCATCGTGTCCAGAAACCGTTCATGCGAAAATCTCCGATCTTAAAAAGTGAACCAATTAGACCCATCCGAAATAAGACTGATCTTTCCGTAGCCTGAATTAATGACGTTCGTTGAGGCTCCATCAATTGTCTGGGGTCCGTTGGGGTCGATGGTAATGGGATTGGCCACGCTTGCACCACCACTCTCGTCCTTGACGCGATAAACTTTTCCGGAGCCAACCATTGTTGCCGGAGGAATATTGATGATTATCGGGGATGCCGTGTTAATAACCCCGATATAATAATCGTCATCTTGCACGGTGTAATCGGTGCTGACAGAAACTCTTCTGACGCTCTGGCTTCCATTTATATCCAGTGTGGAATTGGGTGAGCTTGTGCCCACTCCTACCTTGCCGTCAGGCAGGATCCGGATCCGAGAAAAGTTGTTAGTAGTGATATCGAGAGGATAAGAGTTCTCGCTTCCGACTGCGGCCGCTGAGCCTTCTCCTTTGAGTTGAAGAATGCTTCCGCCATTTTGCTCGACAACGATCTTGCTTGGGATCGATCCGAAAGGTGTGACGATATGAAGGTTTGCGGTCGGATTGTTTGTTCCGACCCCAATTTTACCGGTTACATCAATGTCTTGTTGAAAATGATGGGAACCTGTTGTCGTCGAGTAAATGGCATTCGATCCGTCATGATCGAGGGTTAAAGCAGCATTTGACGAATCATCCTCGATTCTGAAAACCCCGAACGGTGCGTTCTTGAACCGCATATCACCCCATTCAGTGGTGATGGTGCCTTGCTGTCCTGTTCCGGATCCATTCGCAAATCTCAATTTGATGTCGCCGCCGTTGTTATTACCGACACTGGCGAATCCCGTTTGGAGATTGACATCTCCGCCTTTTCCTCCCGGGAGAAGAGTTCCTCCATCACCCGCCTTGACCATGAAACTGACACCTGCGTCTGACTTCTGCACACCATTGAGGTCATCTCCCTCACCCAAAATGAAGCCGAAACGCTTCGTGTCCGCTCCCTCCACGAATCCCATTGCGGTGAATTCATTTCTGACCTGATTCTTTGAGTGAAAAACGAGGATAGGACCACCAAGGGGTGGAGGGATGAATGATCCAAACCAATCAAACCCCTTGTTAGCTTCATTGACAAGATGAATGACCCCCGATGAAGGGGCAGTCAGAACAGTTGCATGTGGGTTATTCACTGTCGAAAAGAAAAGAGAAGATTGTGTGATGCCCGATTCCCCTAAACTCAGAGTGCCGTCTATCGTAAGATCGTGAACCCCTGATAGATCATTGCCGCCGTTGAGGATGACACCGCTGTTCTGAATATGCTGTCCGTCAGGACCATCAAATCTGACCACGGCATTGTGAGTCGAACTGCTGGGACCAGAAACGTTTCCGCTGCCACCTCCACCACTACAGGTGAGAGCAAGATTGCCCATCATATCTAGGTGAATGGGTATTGCCTCTCCGTTGGGATTTACACCGGCGATAACCTGGGGAGTTAAATAGTCTGGTTGGCTGGAAAGGTTGGGCAGAACCTGTGGCTCAGCAAAGGCCAGCGCTGGGATGAAAATAATAGATAAAAGAAGTTTCTTCATAACTTCTCCGTTTCTTTCGGCTTGCCCGTGCTGGGATTTAAAGCACTCTGAAATTTATTATTCAGGAACAAGGCGATCGGTGCATAGGAAAGCCCGCGCGCCTTGACAGCCATGTCGATCAGACCAGTAATTTCCGCGATTTCTTCCACGCTGAAATCAATTCTGACTACTTTCGGTGTTTCTATTTTTTCTTCAGACATTTTTTCTCCCATCATTTTTTAGCAGCATCGAACCTGAAGGCTTTTTGAAATCAGGATTTCCCCGGAAGGATCCTTCACGTAACAGCGCGCTGGTTCCTTGGAAGTGTCATCCGGCAGATACCATTGGAAATTCGCCTTGCTGTTTTTCATCTGCACGCGACCGTCTCTGGGGATAAGCCGCCCGAAATTACATTCGACCAAAGCCTCGCATTCGATACTCTTCACGTTCTTGTCCTTTACGTGATCGACACAGTCCTCCTGAGTCGTTTTCACGCAGACCTGCATATCCAGAGTAACTCCGCCTTCGGTGTTCACCTCGTGCATGCAGCAACGTTCTTTTTCTTCGGACTTGATCAATTTCTCGTGAGGAACAATTTCGAGACAAAAATATTCGTTGTACCCGCGTGATATTTCTTCAGAGACCACATAGTCCATGTTTGCCGGGTTCTGATCTGTCACTTTTTCCAAAAGATGGGGCCACATGGTTCCCTGACGGATGCTCTCCCACATGTTTGAGATGTCCGAATCCGCAGGTATGATCGATCCATTCGGATCCTTTTCGGCATGTACATGGGAACCGATAATCTGATTTGTTATCCTGTCGAAAAAATAGGTGGATTTCGCCATTAGCTTGGCCCTCCTGTAGTGTCACTGCACTCGATGACACTGCGATTATAGGCGCACACGATGCTTTCATTGCCTGCCCTTTGCCGGACTCGGAATTCCCAGTTGCTCGTTCCACCATTGTAGGAAGGCACCGTCGGGGCCTCATTTCCGCCGAAGACCTGTTGTCCGGGACCTCCGATCCACGCCTTGTTGTCACTATCAAATCCACCGCCCCCTTGAGTCATGTCGATTTGACAGATTCCCCATACGGGCATGTCCGAAGCGGTAAAGCCTCCGATGGTGAGGATATCGTCTGTCTCAATGTTTTGCGTTTGCTTGCCATAGACACCGAATGTTCTACCCAGAGAGAATGAATGAGTATGAATGTTGATATTGATACCGTCGATCGTGACTCCACCAGCGCACGCCAGATTCTGGTTCAAAGTCTGTCCGCCCTTATTCAAATGAAGATATTGGGTATGGTCGTCGTCGCCTAAGCCTGAGAGCGCCCCGTGGTCGGTCACTCCGGCGTTGGCGTCCACATAGTCCTTTGTTGCGATGGTTGTTCCCGGATCTCCCCCGCCTGTCGACGGATGTTGCAGCTTCTGACCGAAGCCCTGACCACCTTTATTCAAGTGAGCGTACTGAGTATGGTCATCATCCCCCAAGCCTTGCAGAACACCATGATCCAAGGCTGCATTGTGTTGCGTGATATTCGATTGAGCGATCCTGGCATCGGCGAATGTCCCCGACGTAATCTTGGAAGTATCGAGATTCGGGATCCGGGCATCTGCGAAGACACCAGAAGTAGTTTGGGCGGCATCGAGGATGAGGTTGGCTTGGTGTTGCGTGACATTGGAGGAAGCAATTCGCGCGTCGGCAAAGGTGCCGCTGACAATATCTGAAGTGTCATGCGTATGAGGCGCGGGGGCAACGACACCGATCATAGTCGTAATGGCTGCGTTAAGCTGCGTGTGATTATTTTTCCCCTGCTGGTTAAGTTGGATTCCGGCCTGCTCAATGACAAAGCAAATCTCTTCCTGCATCGCGTTGGCCCAGTCGGCGGAAACAACAGTCGCCTTCTGTCCCACCGCGGGATTTCCTTTTGAGAAAAAGCCCGCTAATTGGCCGGGTGCATCCGGGGCCGGAAGAGCGGGTACTGTTCCTTGAGAATCAATCCTAAACATTTTTCTTCCTCACTATTGATAGATGAACAAAACCACTGCATGAGACGGCTTGGCGTGATTGATAATGCACTCCAAAATGTCGTCTCCGAATTCCACCAATCTTTCGCCCACCGTGTGGCTGTTCACGCGGAAGGGCCGGATGGTCTGCAACGGAGCAATCACCCCGAAGGCATGCATCCAATCGACGCCATAGAGCGGCCCACCAACCGGATCCTCGACATGAAACTGGTCGTACTCCTCGATCTCAATCGGGTAGCCAAGTGGAGCAGCCAAATCCTTGAAGAACTGGATGCTCTGGTTTCCTCGTTTCACGAGTTTGGAAACGATCTGGTCGCGCCGTTCCTGCAGCGTATTTGCCAGCCCCGTACACTCATCGGGAAGACCAACAGCTCTTTCCCAATCCTCCAACATCTCGTAAGTTGAGCGAGGATCAGCTTCGTTTAAAAGATCCTGGGTGCGATTCTCGATCCGGAAAAGTTCATCGGCAAAAGCGTTGACGAGTTTTTGCCACGTTGATCCTTCATTCCGATTCCATGCCTCTCCGGTTGGAAGAAGTCTGGAAACTTGGTTCTGATAATCCTTAAGGCTTAAACCCATGTGATCACCCCCATCTGAGGTAGGTGGCCAATCGGGCTTACGAAATCGGCGACGGGGGCACTGATGGTATGATCCACCTCGCCCTTGGCGATCGAGACCGCCTCATTCATGTGACTCAAAAGAATCGTTCCTCCCGGTTCCGCTTCCCGGTAAACCATGTCGGTTAATTCCGCCTCGATGGCCGTTCTGATTTCCGGCGTGTCCGGGAAAATGGAAATCGTGAAATCAATCGGATCTGGAATCGGGGCAAAGACAATGACGTGGGCGGTCACCGGCCGGACGGTTTGAATATAATCGGCGACTTCTTGAACTTCCGAGGGGTCGGGAATAATGGGATTATCATTATCCCTCACGAAGGTAACGGCGACGGTTCCTGGTCCCAGGTATTCTTCATAAACCCAGACACGGGTTACACCGGGGACGCTCTTGGCCCAGAGTCTGTAATCTTGATCAGGAGGTTCCTGAATCCGTTCCAACAAGCGGCCTCTTAATTCTTCTGTCGTCTCTTCATCATTTCCCCCGGTTAAGCCCGTCGGATCCACAAGCCCTGTGGAATCGACTCCGGCAATCGGCGAAACGAGTGTGAGCTCGACGTCGGGATCAGCTTCGCCATTGGATCCAGCAACAAGTGCTTGAACGCTGACATTGGCTGTTCCATTGGCGATTGTCGCATCGGCCTGAGATTCGTATTGAACACCATCATTCCGGACAAAAAGTGTGAGTTGCGGAATGAGGCTTCCATTGGTTCCGGTTAAGATGATTATTCCGCTCGCAAATGTGGCCGGTTTTTTCTTGATGCCCCAGATGGAAGCCCATCGTTCGAGATAGGATTTTATGGCGGAGTCAGGGAGGACCTGCTTGGAGATGAAATCTAGATGCCCGTGGAGAAGATGTGAGGAACCGGCCAGCACGCGGCCGACGACAAGAATAACCGAGCGCCGTAAAAAAGCCCCAGCGGTCGATAGCCTTGTCTCCAGATCGGTTTTGATCCGATCGTTGATATCCTGAAGTGTTGGTCTATTGAATCCCATTGCTTCCCCAGATAAAACCGTAGCGGTACCTGATACGGTCATCGTGAGGACGCTTAATTTCCATTGCAATCGAGATTTGGTAGAGACCTGCTCTTTCCACAAACACAGTGATGTCTTGGGCGATCTGGTCGTCAATGAGCCATTGCAGGGCCTCTTCGCAATACCGTTTGGCCCGGTCCAGGAGATCTTGGGTGATTTTCTCCCGCTTCAATGTCCATAGCTTGGAACCGATCTGGTCTTTGTCGTCATTCAAGGCGTCGGCCCACCAGCCCCTCCGGTCTTTCTCGCCGGCGGGTAACTCATCGACAACCACGCGGTGGTCTGTGAAAAGGCTGATGATGACTGCCGTTTTGAGGCTATCATCCAATTTCAGGTCGTTGCTCTCCATCGTAATGTCGAAGGAAAGACCGTCTTGGGTATCAAGTTTGATGTCTGACATAATGGCCCTTACATTGATTGATTTGGTCCTCCGGTTGTTCCGCCTTGAGGATCGCTATGGTTATGCCCGTTATAAATTCCCCTCATCTGATCCATTGATCCTGTGTGGTCGGAAACCTGACCGGACGCATTGATGTCTCCGCTGCCGCCGTTTGAGTTCAACATCGCAAGCCCACCCGCGATGCCGACATTGCCGATGAAATTTGAGTTCGGTGCCGTGACATTGAACGAGGGGGTTGTGATATTCACCGCGGAGGTGGCGTTGACCGTCAGCGTGTGCGTGACGATCTCAATCTGATTTCCCCGCTTCAGTTTGATGTAATCGCCTTCGTCGGAATACAGAGCGACTTCTCCTTCCTGAAGGCCTTTCAATCGGTATTTCCGGTTATCCACCACAATCAAAAGACCGTGGGACCGGTCACCTCCCGGAAAAACAGCGATGCCCTCAGAGCCTTTGGGAGGATGTGAAGTAAGGCCGTAATTTTGAAACCGCTCCATGTCGTCCTGAACTTCATCGGCCAACAAACTCGCCTGCATGCTCTGGATCCCCTGATCATCTTTGATCGTCTCGATCACGGCGCGCGAGATAGACATGAGAATTCGGCGCTTCAGAGGTTCCAATATTTTGCGGAACTCTTTCATAATTCGTATTCCCCCACAGGATCGTTCTTTTTTTCCACCTTAGGCTTGGGGATGAAGGCATCCGGCTTCTGTAAAGTCATGACCGTTTCGCGGCCGCTTGATCCGGAAATCTTCCACTCGATATCCGCGATTAATAATTCCTGTTTAAGGCCCAGAGTTTTTGATTCGAAGTAGACGATCTCATTTACTTGCCAGAGAGGACCGCTTTCATTCTGTTCGAATCCTTGAACCGTGACGGAAACTTTGGAGGCATTGGCGGCCCGGACCGCGGCCTCCCATTGGGCTCTCTTTTTAGACTCGGCTAAATTTGCCTGTTGCTCGGCGATGATCACCAGGGGGCGATATCGTTTAATGACTGGGTCAGAGGCATCCCCTTTAACTTGGGAGACATGCTTGCCATGTGTCTGATCGGTTCCTTTCATTTGAGCTTTCACAAAATACTCTGAGAACCGCTCCTTGGTATCCAGCGAAAGGTTCGCCTGTTTGACGTTTTGACTTTCAATAAGCGAGGTCTGGGTTTTATTCTTCCCCAACTTCGTAATGACGATATTTCCCAATCCATCACTTGAAAAGAGAACGCCTCGCAACCTCGCGGCTCGATCCATAGCCTCAAAGACGGTTTCTCCGGTCTTGATGACAAACCCCGGAAATGGTGCTCCAACATCAGTTTCCGCCCGGACGGACAAACCAAAAGGCTCGGTGAGGAGCTGGGCAATTTTTAGAAGATCGGCATTTTTAATTTCGCCACTTTTATAGATGGCGGAACAGTCCACCAGGTCCGCGCTTTTATCTCTTCCGGAGACGCTCACTGTGTGGCCGGAGGCATCGATGGAATTTTGAATTTCTTCGATAAAACCCGTGACCAGAACATCATCTCCGATCTTGACCTGCGCCTCATCCCCGATGCTGATGAAGAAAACCGATCCCGTTCCGCCCCAATTATCGGTCACCGACAGGTTGAACTCGCCGGCGATTGCTTTGACGGAGCGTTTGACCGAAGCCTCAGTCCAGCCTTCGTACTTCTGGCCGTTCACAAAAAGAGAAACATCAGGGAGGCTTGCCTCAACGATCACGGATCACCTCCAGCGTGATGCCACCGGGAACAAAACCGGGATGCTCGACTTGGTTGCGCTCAACAATATCCGTTTCACGATCCAGTTTTTCGTAGAGGTCATAAGCCAGGACAAGTGACGGTCTGGTTTGAATATTTTGGTAAGGAACAACGCTCGGAAGATCTTCGGTAGGCGGAGGAAGGGCCTCGCTCAAGGTTTTTCTTACATCGTGCAGGGCCTGATAGGTATCATCGTCGATCTCTTCTGCTTCCATTTGTTGATCGATCACAGTCAGAATTTCGTCCCGCGCGGTGATGGCATCTTGAAGTGAAGGATAAGCGGCTTGAGCTGCAATCGGAGCAACCCAAGCGATTGCTGCCTGTTTGACAAGACCGACAATTGCATCCAGGTTTTGTTTTTCTCGAACCCGGGTTGCCGTCCCGCCCAAGGCTGCGACGAGGGCCGGGATGACGGGTGGATCAAGTTGATTGCTGGCAGGTTGATTTGGGATGTCTTTTCCTCCAAAATCCTTGCCGCCAAAGTTCATCAGAATTTTATAGGCCTCGATGACCTCCCGAGGATCCTCAGAGATGGTGCTGATCTTCGAAATGGTTCCAAGAATTGCGGGCGAGAGTTTCCCAGCATCGGGGATCAGATCATCGATGTCCTCCGCAATTTGTTTTGCGGAATGATAAAACTCGGCAAAGGTTCCTTCGATGGACCCTTTGATTCCCGTGAACGTATCGGACAAGGCCCGCACCGTCTCCTTGGCCGTATTCAGGACAAATTGTGGGAATTCGAGAACCTGATAGGCGAGATCAAACGCGGCTTGGGCCTTGGATAATAAATTATCCCTCGCATTGGCAATGCGTGAGAAAATATCATTCCGAGCAGAGGGGAAAATACGCTCTCCGGCTTCGACAAAGGGGATGGAAAACCTTGCAACCCCACCCTCGGACGTGGATTCCGACACCCTGATCTTTCCTGAAACGACAACGAAAATGGATCCGTAATACGGATGAATCAATTCGCCCCGACCGGGACGTTCACAAGCGGAGATGAGGGAGTCCCTTTCCCGCAGATAGTCATTGCCGATCACATAGGCTTCGACCGTGAATTCTTTCTGGGCGCGGCCCAAATCCTCGGCATAAGGGATATCCCGAAGGGGATATTCGTGCAGCACGTTCCTCCGGCCAAAACCGGCTGAAGAGGAATCCACGAAAAACGGGATGCCCCGGAACGAACCTTTGCGTAAGCTTTCTCTCCATCCCATTAGTCACCCGCCATTGAATAACCGAGACTTAAGTTGAGAGGCACTTCGCCTCTCGGATCTCTCTCGACTCGTGTCCCCTTGGGGAGATTTTCAAACTTGACCGTCACTTCGGATTTGTTCGCTACGATTCTCGTCGCCGTCCTGTTGTCCGCCGGGTTTGTAGAAGGGAGAAGAGCTGGTCCCATCCGAACCGCTCCGGGCGCTCCAACATCCGACATTTGAGACAGGCTTTTCAAAAATCCTTCATCGGAAACTTGAGGAAGGTTCAAAGTTTTTGGCGGAGAAAAAGGTTCCGCTGCGCTTGTCAGTTCATCGAATAAGTTCTTTTTCGCTTCGGCTTCTTGTTCGAAGAACTCTTTGAAGCCGGTGATCTTGGTTCCGTCTTTACCGAAACCAAGAAATCTTTTGAGAGACGAGTACCCAGACATTTCTTTCAGGAGATCCACGATTTTTGAAAAGACGTCTTTTACTTTCTCCCAATGTTTGGCGAGAAATTGTCCGGCCGTGATCAGCATGCCGATCGGAGAGAACATCCTGAAGATGGCTCCCACAGGGCCGTTCCAGAGAGAGGTGAAAAACTCTTTCACTTGATCCCAATTTTTCACGAGATAAATGCCTGCTTGAATCAACCACCAGAGCGGGGAAAACATTCTGAAAACAGCGCCGGCCGGCGAGTTCCACAAGGTGACAAAAAAATCTTTAATCTTCTCCCAGTTCCTGACGACCAACCAACCGATTCCGATGAGGGCGCCTAACGCGAGAATAAACCAGCCGATAGGATTCGTAAGCAGAGTGTAGCCAAACATCACGAGTGCTTGGACCAAGCCTCCCAAGGCGAGTAAGACTTTTGAGCTGATGAGTACGGCCAAAACTCCCAATGCGATTTGCAGCCTGTCTGAATCTTCAATGATCCAGGAAAATGCCTTCCGGATCGGGAGAAGTTTCTGCCACAAGCCCTGAAAGGCTTTGCCAATGGCCTCTAGACGGCCGGGAAGTTTTTCTCCGAAATCATGCGCCCATGCCCGGATTGCTTCTTCTTTGCCGTGCAGAAAATCAGTGAGCTTCCGGGAAAGACTATCCAGGGACGGGATCAAGGCGCTGACAATGGGAAGAGACATTGCTCCTAATTGTCGTGAGAGACGGTGAAGGACATCCCCGAAACTTTCAGCCCGTGCCGCATCCTCTTCCGAAATAAGTCCCGGCGTCTGTTTCTCAAGCATCTTGAGATTTTCAGCGCCATCCTTGGCAAGAGAGGCCAGCGCCTTGTTCGAGGTTTTTCCGACGGCGGCTGTGGCGAGGGCCAGCCTTCCCGTATCTGTTTTTGCCTGCGAGATTCGATTGATAAAGAGCCGTAAGGCTTCACCGGTATCCTTAGTCTTGAGCATCTTATCGAGAAGAGGCCGGTCGTATTTTTGAAGAATCTGAAAGAGAGGTCCCGCATGCCTTCGGGCATCGCCTAAATTTTTTGCGAACTTAACGAGGCCGGCCTGGAAATCCTCGGCGTTTCCCCCCGACTGCTCGAAGGCGTAACCCAGGGTTTGAATCGATTCGACGCCGGCTCCCGTGGCATTTCTGAGATCGATGAGATGACTTGCTGTCTCGACAGTATCATAAATGACCTTGGTTAAGGCGGCCCCGGCGATGCTTCCTAACAGCGCGAATTTTCCAGCGAGTGAAGTGACCGCGCTTCCGAGATTCGAAGTGGCTCTTCCGATACCAGCGAAAGATTCACCCAAGCGTCCTAGACCGGTGCTTTGAACAAGCGCGCCTAGTTGTCCTTCAAATTTCCGTATCGGTTTTTGAAATTGCTCGAGGGAGGCGTTGATTTTCCGGAGAGGTCCGGTGACGCCGTCGAAAGCCTTGAGAACTAACCCGAGTTTGAATGTTTCACCGGCCACGTGGTAGAACCTCCTTCAGTCGATCCATCCAGAAGAGGATCTCCGCGATATCCATCTCCCAGAGTTCAGAGGGAGGAAAATGGAAGGCGTAGGCTAAGGAGCCGAGGCACTCTCGCCAGTCGCTGGCCCAGGCCCCATAAATTCCCCCATGAGTGTCAAGACCTCCGTCATGTCACCCGGAGAGAGTAGATCAATCACGGAAGGTGGTTGCCCCGAGAGTTTCGCTGCGACATTTAAAAGATCCCCGACTTTCGGTGTAATGGGCATGTCCCGAAAATCTTTGGCCTTCGCTTCTCGGAAGGTGAGAGATTCGATCTTATCGGATCCGAACTGGATGGGTGCCTTGAGTTTGAGTTCCTTGGTTTCCATTAACGTACCTCCTCGGCACTGGCCCCTTCGAAACGGACGGGAATATTGCCTTCTTCCGTCTGACCCGAGAGACCATCCTTGTTTGTTGAAAAAGCGTTCCTCAAGACCACGACTTTGCTGTTGGCCAGCTCGAGCGTAATCGTTGAATCGGTAATGGCCGCAAGTTTATCGACGTCCAAATCCTTGCTGTCAGTGATCTCGCCCTCGATGAAGGCTGCCTGCGGCATTTCTTTGTAGCCGTGGAATCCATCGGAACCCATGATCGATTCCCGATTCGGTTTTCCCATGCCGTAAGTGAAACTTCCCTTGGCATCAAACTGCTCACCGTCAATCTTCAGAAAAATAATTCCTGCACGTCTCTGGGCCATAAATCCTCCTCCTTACCAAGGATCCACTTGTGGATCCGTTTTATAAGACGAATCCAATCTGGGCCGCCGTCACGATCAACTGATTCACGATATTGGGCGGCAGGAGAACATCCAGACGATTTGGATCGCCCTGGTTTCTCTCAACAATAAGATCATTTTTAAACTGCGTGATGTCTTCGACAAGTCCGATGCCTTCCCATTCCCTGAATTTGGCGATGATCTCAGCCTTCATCAGCTTGGGTGTCACGATGGCCTGACCGGGACCAAATCTTGTCCCGTCATTGGCCAGTTTGTGGCGCGGGTATTTTCTCAAAATATAATTTCTCAAATCATAACGGAGGTAAGAAAGCGTGAGGATCGTAGTCAGATCGAGATAAGAAGTGTCGGCAGCACCGAAAGCATTTGTTTTGTAGGTCGTAATCATGCGTTCGATCCGTGCCTTGCCGCCGGCGTCGATCAAGAGCGTGGAAATCCCGTCGTAGAGAAGGAGATTCCTTTCATCGTCGGTGAGTCTTTCTCCCACCTGCGGAGGAAGGACACCGTTTAAGGCAAGGGTTTGAAAGGGTCTG
>Ga0209211_10000729_pt1 | contig 65832 bp, 59 predicted proteins | sample RifGroA2_FD_183992 | JGI IMG/M metagenome (GOLD analysis project Ga0209211, IMG submission 183992) | Groundwater microbial communities from Rifle, Colorado, USA - Groundwater A2 (SPAdes) (version 2) | ecosystem: Environmental > Aquatic > Deep subsurface > Groundwater | place: Rifle, Colorado... | reverse complement strand
GAAGGGCACGGTGATTCCCGAGGGCGTCGAATTCACCGTGACGCGCAACTACGGTGCGACCGCCACCGACAAGGCGCAGAAACTGATCGGCAAGCTGGTCTTCGCCACCGCCTTCGTCGTGCTGCTGGTGCTGTTCGCCCTTGGCCGCCGCGAGGCCGTGATCGTCGGCGCGGCGGTGACGCTGACGCTGGCGGCGACGCTGTTCGCCTCGTGGGCCTGGGGCTTCACGCTCAACCGCGTCTCGCTGTTCGCGCTGATTTTTTCCATCGGCATCCTGGTCGATGATGCCATCGTGGTAGTGGAGAACATCCATCGCTGGCACCTGCTGCATCCCGAGCAGCCGCTGTGGCAGATCATCCCCCCCGCCGTGGACGAAGTCGGCGGCCCGACCATCCTCGCCACCTTCACCGTGATCGCCGCGTTGCTGCCGATGGCCTTTGTTACCGGCCTGATGGGACCGTACATGAGCCCGATTCCGATCAATGCCTCGATGGGCATGTTCATCTCGCTGGCGATTGCCTTTGTCATCACGCCGTGGCTGGCACTGAAGCTGATGAAAGACGATGCAACCACGGGGAGCACGGGGAGCACGGGGGAAAACCATGAATTCCCCGTGCGCCCCGTGTCCCCCGTGGTTAATAAGATTTTTCGACCCCTGCTCGATACAGTCACCGGCAAGGCCGCCCGGCGCAAGCTGTGGCTGGGCATCCTGGCGGCGATTCTGGTTTCGCTGAGTCTTGGTTTCTTCGAACTGGTGGTGCTGAAAATGCTGCCCTTCGACAACAAGAGCGAATTCCAGATCGTGCTCGACATGCCGGTCGGCACGCCGCTGGAAGAAACCGCCAGGGTGTTGCGCGAGATGTCGGTCGAGATTGCGCAAGTGGAGGAAGTAGCCGACTACCAGGCCTATGCCGGAACCGCCAGCCCGATCAACTTCAACGGCCTGGTGCGCCAGTACTATTTGCGCACGGCCCCCGAAATGGGCGACATCCAGGTCAATCTGGTGGACAAGAAGCACCGCCATCGCCAGAGCCACGAGATCGCCGTTTCGGTGCGCGACCGGATCGTGGCGATTGCGAAGAAGCATGGCGGCAACGCCAAGGTGGTGGAAGTGCCGCCGGGGCCGCCGGTGCTGTCGCCCATCGTCGCCGAAATCTACGGCCCGGATTATGCCGGGCAGATTGCCGTGGCGAAGCAGGTGCGCGCGGCCTTCGAGGGCACGGTCGACATAGTCGGCGTTGATGACACGGCGGATGCCGATGCCGAAAAGCTGGTGCTGCGCGTGAATCAGGCCAAGGCCGCCTTGCTCGGCGTGGCGCAGAAGGACATCGTCGACGTGGTGCGCCTCGGGCTGTCCGGCGAGGGCGTGACGCCGGTGCATGACGGCGACGCCAAGTACGAAATTCCGGTGCGCATTGTCCTCCCCGCCGAACGGCAGAACAGCATCGACCAGTTGCTCAAGCTCAAGCTGCGCGGACGCGATGGCCAGATGGTGCCGGTCTCCGAAGTAGTCGAGATCAGGCATACGCTGCGCGAGAAGGTGATCTACCACAAGGACTTGCTGCCGGTGGTCTTCGTCACCGGCGACATGGGCGGCAAACTCGACTCGCCGCTGTATGGCATGTTCGACATCCGCCACAAGCTGGCTGGCATCGCCTTACCGCAGGGCGGCACGCTGGGTGAATATTTCATCAGCCAGCCGCAAGACCCCTACGCGCAATACTCGCTGAAGTGGGACGGCGAATGGCAGGTCACCTACGAGACCTTCCGCGACATGGGCGCCGCCTATGCCGTCGGCCTGATCCTGATCTACCTGCTGGTGGTGGCGCAGTTCAAGAGCTATCTGGTGCCGCTCATCATCATGGCGCCGATTCCGCTCACCATCATCGGCGTCATGCCCGGCCATGCGCTGTTCGGCGCGCAATACACCGCCACCTCGATGATCGGCATGATCGCGCTGGCCGGCATCATCGTGCGCAATTCGATCCTGCTGGTCGATTTCATCAACGAACAAGTCGCGGGCGGCATGGACTTCGCCGAAGCCGTGATCCAGGCCGCCGCGATCCGCGCCAAGCCGATTGTGCTGACCGGACTGGCCGCCATCCTCGGCGCGCTGTTCATCGTCGACGACCCGATCTTCGCCGGCCTCGCCCTGTCGCTGATCTTCGGCATTTTCGTGTCCACCGTGCTGACGCTGGTGGTGATCCCGGTGCTCTACTACGCCGCAATGAAGGATCGCATCCAGCAGATTTGATTCGCGAGCGGAATTCAAAATTCTCACCACGGAGGACACGGAGAGCACGGAGCGAAACAAGGCAAGGTTTGCGCTTTTCTCCGTGTCCTCCGTGTTCTCCGTGGTGAAAGCCCTTCCGGTTTGTCCGCGTTAGGCTAGGCGAATAGCCGCGCCAGTTCCGCTCCCGGCGAGGGCGCGCGCATGAAGGCTTCGCCGACGAGGAAGGCATGCACGCCGTGGGCGCGCATCAGTTCGACATCCGCCGGGTGACGGATGCCGGATTCGGTGACGACGATGCGCCCGGCGGGTATGCGTTTCAACTGCAACAGGGTGGTATCGAGATTCACCTCGAAGCTGCGCAGGTTGCGGTTGTTGATGCCGATCAGCGGCGTCGTCAGTTGCAGGCCGATATCCAGTTCGGCGGCATCGTGGCACTCGACCAGCACGGCCATGCCGAGGCTGTGCGCAATCGCCTCCATCTCCTGCATCTGCGTCAGCGACAGGGCGGCGACGATCAGCAGGATGGCGTCCGCCCCCATGGCGCGGGCTTCATACACCTGCCAGGGATCGATCATGAAATCCTTGCGCAGCACCGGCAGCGAACAGGCGGCGCGCGCTTCGCGCAGGTAGGTCTCGTCGCCTTGAAAAAACTGCTGGTCGGTCAGCACCGAAAGACAGGTCGCGCCGTGTTTCTCATAATCGGTCGCGATTTCCGCCGGACGGAAATCGGGCCGGATGACGCCCTTCGACGGGCTGGCCTTCTTGATTTCGGCGATGACCGCCGTATCGCCAGCGCCGACTTTCGCTTTCATCGAACCGACGAAATTTCGCGTCGCTGGCTGCGCTTCCGCTGCGGCACGGATGGCCGCCAGCGGTCGAGTGCTGCAAGCCGCCGCGACTTCCTCGCGCTTGACGGCGAGGATATTGTTGAGGATGTCGGACATCAGCCGAACTTGCGCGTGAAGGCGACGAAGTCGTCGAGCTTTTTGCGCGCCGCGCCGCTGGCGATGGCTTCGCGGGCGCGCTGGATGCCGGCGCCGATCGAGTCTTCCAGATTGGCGGTATAGAGCGCGGCGCCGGAATTGAGGATGACGATCTCGCGCGCCGTGCCGGGTTTGTTCTCCAGCGCCTCGATCAGCATGGTTTTCGATTCGGCGGCATCGGCGACGCGCAGGCTGCGGTTGGACGCCATGGCCAGGCCGAAGTCCTCGGGATGCACTTCGTATTCGGTGATCTCGCCGTTCTTCAGTTCGCCGACCAGGGTTGCGGCGCCGAGCGAAATCTCGTCCATGCCGTCCTTGCCCCAGACCACCAACACATGGTCGGCGCCAAGCTGCTGCATGACACGCACCTGGATGCCGACCAGGTCGGGATGGAACACGCCCATCAGGGTGTTCGGCGCGCCGGCCGGGTTGGTCAGCGGGCCGAGGATGTTGAAAATGGTGCGCACGCCCATTTCGCGCCGCACCGGGGCGACGTTCTTCATCGCCGGATGATGGTGGGGTGCGAACATGAAGCCGCAGCCGACGCTCTCGATGCTTGCCGCGACCTGTTGCGGCGTCAAGTCGATCTTCGCTCCCAGCGCTTCGAGCACGTCGGCCGAGCCGGACTTCGACGACACGCTGCGGTTGCCATGCTTGGCCACCGTGGCGCCGGCGGCGGCGGCGACGAACATCGAGGCGGTGGAGATATTGAAGGTATGCGCGCCATCGCCGCCGGTGCCGACGATGTCGACAAAGTGCGGATTGTGCGGGGTGTCGACCTTGGTCGATAGTTCGCGCATGACCATGGCCGCAGCGGAGATTTCGCCGATGGTTTCCGTCTTCACGCGCAGGCCGGTGAGTATGGCCGCGACCATCAGCGGCGAAATGTCGCCCTGCATGATCTGCCGCATCAAATGCAGCATTTCGTCGTGAAATATTTCGCGGTGTTCGATGACGCGCTGGAGCGCTTGCTGCGGTGTGATCATGGTTCAGGCACTCCTCAAGAAGTTCTTCAGCAGTTCGTGACCGCACTCGGTCAGTATCGATTCGGGATGGAACTGCACGCCCTCGACTGGACAATGCGCCGCAAACTCCCGATGGCGCACGCCCATGATCTCGCCGTCCTCGGTCCAGGCGGTGATCTCAAGACACGCGGGCAGCGTCTCGCGCCTGATCGCCAGCGAGTGATAGCGCGTCACCGTCAGTGGATTCGGCAGGCCGGCGAAGACGCCGAGGCCCGAATGAATCACCGGCGAGGTTTTGCCGTGCATCAGTTGTTTGGCATGGACGATCTCGCCGCCGAAGGCCGCGCCGATGCTCTGGTGGCCGAGGCAGACGCCGAGCAGCGGAATTTTCCCCGCAAACTCCTTGATTGCGGCCACCGAGATGCCGGCCTGCGCCGGTGAGCAGGGGCCGGGCGAAACGACGATGCGCGCCGGCTTCATGGCGGCGATTTCCGTGACGGTGATCGCGTCGTTGCGAAACACCCTCACGTCCTCGCCAAGTTCGCCGAAATACTGCACCAGGTTGTAGGTGAAGCTGTCGTAGTTGTCGATCATCAGCAGCATGATGGCTCCCCTAGTCGAAACGCGTATCGAGGCCGGCTTCGGCCATTTCGGCGGCGCGCAGTTGGGCGCGCGCCTTGCTCAGCGTCTCCTGCCATTCCGAATCGGGGTCGGAATCGGCGACGATGCCGGCCCCCGCTTGGACGTGGATCGTGCCGTCCTTGATGACGGCGGTGCGGATGGCGATGGCCAGGTCCATGTCGCCGTTGAAGCCGAGGTAGCCGACGGCGCCGGCGTAGATGCCGCGTTTCGAGGGCTCCAGTTCGTCGATGATTTCCATGGCGCGCACCTTCGGCGCGCCGGATACGGTGCCTGCCGGGAAAGTGGCCCTGAGCACGCCGAGCGCGTCCTCGTTGTCCTTCAACTCGGCCTCGACGTTGGAGACGATGTGCATTACATGCGAATAGCGTTCGATGATGAACTGGTCGGTGACCTTGACCGTGCCGGTCCTCGCAACGCGCCCGATGTCGTTGCGGCCGAGGTCGAGCAGCATCAGGTGCTCGGCGCATTCCTTCGGGTCGGCCAGCAGGTCGGCGGCCAGCGCTTCGTCTTCGGCGGCGGTGGCGCCGCGTCGGCGCGTGCCGGCGATGGGGCGCACGGTGACGCGCTTCTTGCCTTCTTCATCTTCGAGGCGCACCAGAATTTCCGGCGAGGCGCCGACGACATGGAAATCCTCGAAGTTGAAATAGAACATGTAGGGCGAGGGGTTCAGCGCGCGCAGGGCACGGTAGAGCGCCAGGGGACTGGCGGCGAAAGGCTTGCTCATGCGCTGCGACAATACCACTTGCATGATGTCGCCATCGACGATGTATTGCTTGGCGCGGCGCACGGCGGCCTTGAAGGCCTCCTCGCCGAAATCCGAAACGGCGGGCGCGGATTTCGTCTGTACCTCGGGCGGAATTGCCAATGGCGCGCGCAGTTTCGCCAGCAGTTCCTTGAGGCGGGCCTGGGTCTGCTGCCATGCGTCGGCGAAGCCCGGATTGGTATAGACCACCAGCGTCAGCTTGCCGGAGAGATTGTCGACGATGGCGATTTCTTCGGACAGCAGCAGCAGGATGTCGGGCACGCCGAGCGGGTCGGGCGATTTCTCCCGGGCCAGTCTGGTTTCGATGTAGCGCACCGTGTCATAGCCGAAGGCGCCCACCAGACCGCCGCAGAAGCGCGGCAGGCCGGGCAGGTCGGGCACCTTGAAGCGCGCCATGAACTCGGAAATGAAGCTCATCGGATTGGTGTTGAGGCGCTGCTCGGAGACGCAGTTGCCGCTGAACACCGTGATGGCGCTATCGATCACCGCGATGCGCGTGCCGGCGGCCAGTCCGATGAAGGAATAGCGACCGAAGCGTTCGCCGCCCTGCACCGATTCGAGCAGGTAGGAATAGGGATCGTTGGCCAGCTTGAGGTAGATCGACAGCGGCGTGTCGAGGTCGGCGAAGGTTTCCAGCGTCACCGGAATGCGGTTATAGCCTTCGGCGGCGAGCCGGTTGAAATCGCTCTCGTTGATTTGAGTCATGGGAAACTCCACAAAACGGGTACTGCAAGGACAAGGGCGCGGGCCTGTCGGCTCCGGCGCGAGGGAAATCGGCGCTCGATGGCGCGGGCGTTCAGGCCCGCCAGGGCCAGGCCCCCGCCCCGAGGGCGTGTTTCCTTGTCATATGCAGGTTGTGGTGGAGCATGTTCGGACTATGTTTTTGGAAAGTCGGCGCTGGCGACACGGCGGGATGCCTCCACCAGCGACGTGACTATAGCATCGCAGTCGATTCCTTGCACAGTCGCTCCCTCGCTGTAGCCGTAGGGCACCAGGAACACCGGGCAGCCGGCGGCGCGCGCGGCGGCGGCATCGTTCCTCGAATCGCCGATGTGCAGGTTCTCGGCGGGCTCGCTGCCGAGACGTTGGCAGGCATGCAGCAGCGGCAGCGGATGCGGTTTTTTCTCAGGCAGGCTGTCGCCCGATACGGCGAACTCGAACCATGGTGCAAGCTGCGTTGCGATCAGCAGCGGTTCGGTGAACGCCGCCGCCTTGTTGGTGATCACGGCCATGCGCAAGCCGGCGGCGCGGAAGGCCTGCAAACCGTCGAGCACGCCGGGAAAGAGCTTCGAGCGGCGACCGTTTTCGATGGCGTAATGACGGCGGAAAACAGCCTGCGCCTGCGCCAGCGCGTCACCCGCGAGATCCGGCACGCAGCGCTCGACCAGCCGGGGAATGCCGCGACCGACAAATGTGGCGACGGTGTCGACTCCAAGTTCGCGCCGTCCCAATTCGCGCAGCATGCCGTTGGCAGCGGCGGCGAGATCGGGGACGGTGTCGACCAGGGTGCCGTCGAGGTCGATGGTGACGGAGCGGATCGTCAGCAACCCGGCGACCTCGCCTGGCATCAGACCTTGGCGAGTTCCGCGCGCAGCGCGGCGATCACCGTGTCGTAGCGATGCGGGTCGCTGTCCTTGCCGGCGCCGAACACGGCCGAGCCGGCGACGAAGGTGTCGACGCCGGCCTTGGCGACTTCAAGGATGTTGGCGGGACCGACGCCGCCGTCGATTTCGAGGCTGACGTTCAAACCGCGCGCATCGATCATCTGGCGCACCTTTTTCGCCTTGTCGAGCACGTAGGGAATGAACTTCTGGCCGCCGAAGCCGGGGTTGACGCTCATCAGCAGCACCATGTCGAGCTTGTCCAGGGTGTATTCGAGGACATCCAGCGGCGTCGCCGGGTTGAACACCAGTCCGGGCTTGCAGCCGCACTCGCGGATCAGGCCGATGGTGCGGTCGACGTGTTCCGAGGCTTCCGGATGGAAGGTGATGTAGGTGGCGCCGGCCTTGGCGAAGTCGGGGATGATGCGATCCACCGGCTTGACCATCAGATGCACGTCGATCGGCGCCGTGACGCCATGCTTCTTCAGGGCTTCGCAGACCAGCGGGCCGATGGTCAGGTTCGGCACGTAATGGTTGTCCATGACATCGAAATGAACGATGTCGGCGCCGGCGGCGAGGACGTTGTCGACTTCCTCGCCGAGCTTGGCGAAGTTGGCGGAGAGAATGCTCGGGGCAATCCTGAAGTTTTTGGACACGGCGAACTCCCAAAGAGGAATGCGCCGATTCTACCGGCGGCGCGGCGCGGTGGAGTCAGGAAATGTGATGGTGACTATAAGCAGGATGCCGCTCGGCTAGAATTGCGGCCATCGACTTAGCGTGAAATAACTCGTTCGGAGAGACTGGTGATAGTCGAGCGAAGCGAGCCGATTAATAGCCTCCCCGCGAGGGGAGGATGGGAGGGGCGGGCCTTCAATTCGCCTGTAACGATTTTATGGCACGAGGGTGGTCTTGGCGACCACGCAAGTTATGGGGAATTCGCAAATGATTCTGCTGACAGGCGGCGCCGGCTACATCGGCCTGCATACCGCCGCGGTGCTGATCGAGGCCGGGCTTGAAGTGGTGCTGTTCGACAACTTCAGCAACAGCAAACCGCTCGGCGTCGAGCGGCTGGAAGCCATCGTCGGACGGCCCGTGCCTTGCGTCACGGGCGATGTGCGCGAGCGGCAGGACCTGGACGCGCTGTTCGGCAAGTTTCCGATCAGTGCCGTGATCCACTTCGCCGGGCTCAAGTCGGTCGGCGAATCGGAGGCGCAGCCGCTGCTATACCACGACAACAACGTCTGGGGCACGCTGGTGCTGCTTGGAGCCATGGCGCAGGCCAATGTCAGGCGCATCGTCTTCAGTTCGTCCGCCTGCGTCTACGGCGAGCCGGATTGCAGTCCCATTGCGGAGACCGCCGAACTGCGCCCGGCCAACGTCTATGGCCGCACCAAGCTGATGGTCGAGGACATTCTGCGCGACCTGCATGTCGCCGCCCCCGACTGGTCGGTCGCCCTGCTGCGCTATTTCAACCCGGTCGGCGCCCATCCGTGCGGCATGATCGGCGAAGACCCGAATGGCATTCCCAATAACCTGATGCCCTTCGTCACTCAAGTGGCCGTCGGGCGCCTGGCGGAACTTCAGGTGTTTGGCGGCGACTACCCGACACCGGACGGCTCGGGCGTCCGCGACTACATTCATGTCATGGACCTGGCGGAGGGTCATAAGGCGGCTCTGGATTGGGCCTTGCGCGATCCGCATGAGGTGCTGACGGCGAACCTCGGCACAGGCTGCGGCTACAGCGTGCTGGATGTGGTGCGGGCTTTCGAGACGGCCAGCGGACGGACCATCCCCTATCGCATCGTGGCGCGGCGACCGGGCGACGTGCCCGCTTACTGGGGCGATCCCTCGCTGGCCAGGCAGCGTCTGGGCTGGACGGCGCGACGCACTCTCGACGACATGTGCCGCGATGCGTGGAACTGGCAGCGGAACAATCCGCAGGGCTTCGCCTGACCCCCGTATCGCCGTAGCGCCAGCGCCGACTTTCGCGGCGGTCAGGGCAATCTGCCGGCTGCCACCATGCGGTTGAAAAGCGTGTTCCTGGATAGCCAGATCGCCTGATCGTCGAACGCGGTGCCTTGCGGCGCGTTGACGAAGGCCGGGTCTGCGGCGAGCGTGGACTGGGGGTTCGGGTTGTGGTTTTCTTCGGTCCCGGCGCCTCCTGTGCCGGCGTTTTTGCCCAGCGAATAGACAACGGCGACGGCGTCCGTGGCGAGCGAGGCGTTTGCCGCGCAGGCGGCGGTCACCGTGCCCGGGTTGGTCATGCCGACGCCGGTGTTGCATATTTTCAGGTCCGGCGCCAGCGTGGTTATGCCGGTGGTCTTCATCCCAGATGTGGTGGAGAAGGCGTTGCTGTTTGCCGTGCTGATTGCATAGCGTACCCGGTGAGTGGTTTCCCCGCCCCAGCCGTCGAGCAGATAGCCCGAGCTATCGACGGGCGTCAAACCCAAGGTGGCCGCCGGGAAGAAGCCGTCGTAGGGGTTGGTGCAGGCGCCGCCGCCGACCGGGCTTTCCAGTCCGTTGCTGGCGGACGATGCCGGGCAGGGCAGGCGGTCATTGGCCATGGCAAAGCCGAGCAGGGCATCGCGCGCCTCGGCCAGTATCTTCTGGGTGTCGCCATAGGCGCGCACGTCCTGCTGTCCCGACAGCGGCAGCATCAGGCCGCCCAGCAGCAGCGCGACGATGAACATCACGATGGCGAGTTCGATCAGCGTGAAGCCGCGCTGGGCAGAAGTCGGCGCTGGCGGTACGGCGAGGGTCACGGTAGCCATGTGGTGAACATATCGCTGATAGTCACGTTTTGATCCTGTGTGCGTTGAGAGCCAGTGAATCCGAGTCGCGCCTTGCGCAGTCCCTGACGGTAGCATATGTTGTCCGATCCGCAGGTCTGGTTGGTCGGGCAGGCGCCTGAAACGCAAGCCGATCCGGCGACATCGAAGACTGCCCCGGTGTCGCTCAGCGTCTCGGCGAATCCTGGGTAGAGCAGGCTGATCGGCCGGGTGGTGTCTTTCATGGCGATGATCTGGTTGGCGACCGTGACGCTGTCGGCAAGTATCCAAACCTTGGTTTGCATGCCGGTCTTGCTGTTCTCGGCCGCTGCGGAATCTACCGTGCGGGTGGGTGTGATTTCGATGCGCACATGGAATAACTTGCCGCCGGTTCGCAGGGTGGGGATATTCTCGATGCCGGGCGAGGTGTCGGGGTTTTTTGGCGGGCGGCGGAGCGACGTTATGCTGGCCGCAGTAGGGAAACCGTGAACATTGTCGTCGTTGTCGGGAAGTATCACGGAATCCGTGGCGTTGGCGCTTTCGTGTCCCCAGTAGACAATGGCGGCATGGCTATCGGCAGTACCGACGCCGCAGGTATAACAGGGATCATTACGGCCTGCGTTGGTTGAACTCTGCCCGCTGCTGGTGGTCGGGAACCCCGTATTTCTTGACTGATCGAACTCGACGCCCATCTTGGGAAAACTCACTTTCGGCGTGAACTCATTGTTGCCAGAGTATCCCAAGTGACTGCCGGCCATGCCGCAGGGCAGATCTGGATTGCTTTCGGTATCGATCATGGAAAATACGAAGCCAGTGTTACCGACGTTGGTGCCAACCGTCGCGAAGGAAAACTTGAAGTAACTACGAAGCCCGCTGCCGATGGTTTTCTCGTCGGCAGTCCAGGCGCACCCGAACAGGTTTGCGGCGCCGTCGCTGCTGTTGACTACGTCCTGTTTGCCCAGTGTCAGAGTGCTGGTAGCCGGGTCGTAGGCTACCAATTGCCGGGCGGCGGTCAGGTTGGGCGACTCGACGGTGGTCAGGTTCGCCCCGGACGGAATGCAGCGCACGATGTCCTGGCTCGCGGTCTGGCTCGTCGATACCTGTTCCAGCAGGCTGGGGCCGGCGAAGCTGAGCGCGCCAGTGGTGGTGAAGCCGGTGAGGTTGCTGCCTTCCAGGTAGTTGGCCGGCGTATTGCGCTCGGTCGTGGTGCTGCGCGATTGTCCCGTCCCGCGCTGGCTGCCTAAGATGAGGGCTGCCGGGCAGGTCTGGGCCGCGCCGTCGACCGTGACCGTGAAGTCGCTGGCAATCTTCGAGGCGACAAAGAGCTGGTCCTGGTAGTGGCTGAAGTAGCCCAGCGGATTCTGCGCATCGTCATAACAGGCATTGCTCGGGATGCGACCGACATTCTTGTCGGTGGGCGGCGTGAACCCGGTCAGCGCATCGGGCGTGAATCCTGTGCCGGCGGCCACCTGGTCGCGCAGGCAGTTGGTCATGCGCTCGAGCATCGAGTTGATGTCGGTGCGGAAATAGCTCGAACCGCGCAGGGTGCGGAACAGCAGTTCGCTGGTGATCGTTGCCCCGGTATCGTTGGCGACCACCGTGCAGGCCGATGCGTCGTTGGCCGGGCAATTGCCGGACCAGAGCGTGCCATCGCCGTGGCGGCTTACCGCGCCGCCGGTCGACAGGAGTTTGTTGGTGGCGGAAGTGTCGCCGCTGGCGCTGTTGGTGCTGCCGGCCAGATAGTTTGTAACGCCCGCCAGGTCGGTGGTAATCACCGGGTCCAGGTAGTTGGCGACGACGTAATTGCCGCCGCACTCGCTCACGCTGTCGGTGGCCGAGGTGCTGCGATCCTGGCCGGTTAGCGGCGGTCCCGGCGAGAATACGACAGCGATGGGGCGGTCATGGGCGGAGGCGATGGCGCTGACCATGGCGACCGTGCCATTGGCGACGACGACATCGAGCTGACTCAGGGTATCCCAGTTCATTGGACTGCCGCGCTGGATGCGTTGATGGCCGCCGGACACCGCATACCAAAGGCATTCGCCGTGAGCGTCCCTGAGTGGCCCGGTGCCCAGCGTGCGCCAGGGGAAGCGACCGATGGCCGTGATGTTGAGTGCGTTGCCGGCGAAATTGGCCGCATCGCAGCCTTCCTCGGTGCAGCCGGTGTTGTTGTTGCGGGAACTGCCGAGGTCGGGCAGCGGCAGGTAGCCATAGACCAGACCCGCGGTGCCGGTTGCCAGTTGCTCGTCGCGAAAACGCACGGCATGGCCGATCAGCGCTTCGCGCGCCTGCGTCAGCGCGTCGCTGGTTTGCTGTTGCCGGCGCGCTTGCACCCGTTCCGGCGAAAGACTGCTGACGAAGAAATACAGTCCGCTTATCGCCAGCAGCGCAATCAGCGCGATCAGCACGAAGCCGCGCTGGTCCTGCCGCAGCGACCGCCGTCGCCGATCCATCATGAAGCCTTGTCAGCGCCTGACGGCTGGCGTCACCACGACGCCCCCGCCCAGCCGGGTGTTGCGTTCGCCGGTGGCCCGGTTCACGGTCTCACCGACCTTGAGCCGAGCCGGTGTTTCTTCTCCGGGCGCAAGCAGGGCGCTGCCGGGTGATTTGGGCGATACGATCGCGCTGACGCCGACGCGCGCACTTTCGCCTTCGTGTTGTGCCTGACGGTTGATCCACACGGTCGCCTTGCCGCTTGATCGATAGACGACGCCGTCCAGGCTCATGGTGGTGCCTTCCAGGGTTCGCGCTTCCTGGACATTGAACGTGCGCTGGCGCTCCAGGGTTGCGCGCCTTTCTGGCGTGAAGAAAAGACGACCGAGTTCCGGGGCGTCGGCGGCATGAGCCGGGACGAGCATGGCCAGACCGACCAGGCTCGCCGCAACAATCCGGGTTGGCCGTCTCATTTGTTTTCCTTCAACGTAATCCATTCGAGTGTGCACTCGGCCTTGAGCTGGGCGTTGTTGCCGCGGTCGGCGCTGCTGTGTGCAATTCGTTCGATGGTGCAAGAGCGCACTTGAATCAGAGCTTGCACCGAGTTGCGCAGCTCGGCAAGAAACGCCAGCAGTTCGCCTTCGTGCAGCAGTTGGAGTTGCAACTGCATCTGGCTTGACATGACTTCAAAGCCACCGGCCAACGCGCTTGCGGGCAGTATGCTGGCATCCACCGACCGTTGCGGTGCAAATTCGTAATCCAGTTTGAAGATGCGGCGGGTGGTCTTTATGCGGGCGATGGTTTCAACCCAGTCCAGGCGTTGTTCCGGGCCGATATAACCCCTGGCCTGGAGTTCCTTGAAGCGAGTGATCTTGTCGCGCAGCTCCTGCTGCTCCTCGCTCGCCCGCGCGAGTTTATTTTGCATGTCACGGCGCGCGGCGGTGGCTTCCTGGAAGGCCCGCTCGCTGCTGATTTCCACCTGCCGAATTGTCCACACGGAGCCGCCGCCGATCAGGGTCATGATGACCAGGAAGGCGATGGCCCATTGCAGGCGCTTAAAGTCGTTGGCGTCGAGCTTCATGCCTCATTTACCCAATTTCTCATCGCAGTCGTCACAATTGGCGCGCAATACGCAAGGCAAACTTCGGCACATTGGCGCCATCGGCAAGCTGCGCCTCGCCTTTTTCGCCGATGCTCTTGAGCGGCTTGTCGGACTCGATGTCGAAGGGGCGGCTGAGCACCTTGACCTCCGTTCCGGGGTCGCGCAGTCGGGCGGCGAAGCTTTCGATCAGTTCGATCTGTGCGCGCTGATCCGCAACGAGGCCGAGGGGAAGCTGTGCCCGAATCTCGATCACCGCCCAGATCCCGGTGGTGGCAGCGGTTGCGGGCGGCGCGGCGCCAGCACCCCGCTTTGCATCCTCCGATGCTTTCTGGCTGGCTTCGGGGCGGTCGCCGATCTTCCAGGTGAGGTGGGTCAGCTCGATTCTTGGGGTGTCGTTCAGCGCCAGGCTCAGGTGTATCAGCAAGGGCTCCAGTGCGGGTGCGCGCTTTTGCAGGGCCTCGACGCGCCCGATCAGTGCACGCAGGTTGTCGGGGGTGACGCTGATCTTGGGCAGTCCGGCAAGTATGGTGTTGTAGTGCCGGCTGTCGTTTGCCGTGAGAGCCGTTGTGGCTTCGATCATGTCGCCACGTTCGTGCAGATTGAAGGCGGTCTTTCCCGCAAACAGCAGGCAGCCGGCCAGCACAATCCACGCCGCGCCGGTTAATCCGGCGCGGATCCGCCAGAGCTTGAAGAAGCGTCTCTCGCTGGCTGGGGCGAACTGTTGCGCGGGCGCCTTGGCCGCTAGGCAGTGGATGAGCAGGTTGTCGGCATTGCCGTCGACCGGGGCATCCTTGAATCCCTGCTGGCGCGCAATGGTGGCGAGGTCCATGAAGCCGAATTGAAGCTCATCGGTGTTGAGACAAAAATCCCGCAACTGCGGTATCTGATCGGCATGGGTCAGGACCAGGGTGCGCAGGGCGACGCCACTTGGAATCTGGCGCTGGACAACGAGATAGTGGAATATCTTGGCGGCGTCGGCGGCGATGGTGCGGCCGATTTCGCCGGGATCGTGGGTGGCGAGCTGCGACAGCCGCGAGAAATGCAATTTGCCCTGATCGAAAAAGCTTTGCCGCACCCCGCCACGGGTCAGGCTGACGAATAGAACCGGACCGCTCTCACCTAACAACTGGGGAGCAAATCCGGCAAGTACCAGCGGCACTGAATACACGCCGACAAGGATGGCTTCCGTTTCGCGCAGCGTATCCAGCCAGGGCGTGAAGGTTTCAATCCGGGTGAGAGCGGCGAACAGCAGTTTTTCATCGCGCCGACCGGCGGGCGCGCGACCGAGCGAAATGACCGTGGATAGCGGCGTGTTGTAGTAATACTGACCGAGGCGCCGCTGTAGCAGCGCGACGCGATCCTTGCCCTGGACATGGGGAAGATCTTCAATCTGGAAGCCTTCTTCGGCAATGTCCGCCAGCAGGTAAAACAGGCTGGAGCGATGATTCTCCAGATAGGCGGCAAGGGCTTCGAGACCCATCGCTTCGCGATTGAACTCGCCCTCGACCTTGATGCGACCGGCGCTCCAGCAGTGCGCCGTGAGCAAGGGACCATCGAGAAGAAGAATGCGCTTGGCAACCATCAGGTTTTCATCTTGGTGATGATGTCGTAGATCGGGCCGAGCACGGCCATCATGATCCAGCCCAGCAGCAGGCCGAGGGTCACGGTCATGACCGGTTCGATCATGGACTGCACTTTCTCGATCGATTCGCGTACATCGCGATTGTAGAAGTAGCTGACGTTGGCCAGCGCCGTATCGAGCGCACCGGTGCTTTCGCCGACGCGCAACATGCGCAGCACCAGCGGCGGAAACATCCCGGTGGCCTGGAAGGCGGCCGTGACGTTCTGACCTTCGGCAATCAGTTCGCCGACCTTTTCCAGGCTTTCCCTGATGACGAGGTTGCCGACCACGTCTTCGGTGGCCTTGATCGAGTCGAGAATGGTGATGCCGGAGGAATACATCATGGCAAATACCGAAGCGAAGCGGGACAGGATGATCTTGCGCAGGATGCCGCCAATATAAGGCAGGCGCAGTTTGATGTCGTCAAAGCGGTAGCGTGCCGCCTTGTCGGTGTTGACCAGAAAGGTGGCGATGGCGGCAAGGATGAGCGGCAGGCCGATAACGACGTACCAGTAATTGACGAAAAACTCGGAAGTGGCGATCAGGATTTTCGTCTGCATCGGCAGTTCCTGTCCCATGTTGCGGATAAAGCCGGCCATCTTCGGCACCAGGTAGATCATCATGAACAGCGTGATGGCGACCACTGCCGCGCCGAGAAAGGCCGGATACATGATCAGCTTCTTGGTGTGGGCCGCAAGTTCGTCCTGCCATTTGAGCGATTCGAGCAGGTTGCCGAGCACTTGCGGCAAGGCGCCGGTCTCCTCGCCGGCGCGGATCAGGCTGACCATCACTTCGTCGAAAGTCCGCGGATGTTCGGCGAGCGCCTGCGAGAGCGTTTTGCCGCCCTCGATGCTTTCCACCATGCCGGCGATGATTTCGCGAAAGCGCGGGTTTTCGATGCTGTCGCGCAGGTCGGTGAGGCTCTCGATCAGCGAGACGCCGGCCCGCGCGAGTTGCTCCAGGTGAAAACAGAAGTTGATCAGTTCCGGGCGGGTGATTCTGGCGCTGCTCATCAGGCCGCCTTGTTGCACCGTGTCGCCATTGATGAAATCGAGGTCCATGCGCTTCAGGCGCATTTCGAGGTCGATCAGGTTGATGGCTTCGAGGCGGCCCGTCACCATGCTGCCGTGGGTGTTCATTGCCTTGTAGGCATAGAGGGCCATGTCGGGGTGCGGGTGCGCGGCGCCGCCGGGCGGCTACATCCGCTCCGTCAGGTCGATGACGCGACCGACTTCTTCGATCGAGGTGGAGCCGTCGAGCACGCGCCGCATACCGTCTTCGGACAAAATGCGGAAGCCCTTGTCGCGAGCCATGTTGCGAATCTCGCGCTGCGGCGCGCGGCGGCTGATGAGATCGTCGAGATCGTTGTCGAGGCGCAGCATTTCCATGATGGCGATGCGGCCCCGATAGCCCTGGTATTCACAATGGTCGCAGCCGGCGGCGCGGTAAAGGATGGGCGCCGGCTGGCTGCTGGCGACGCCCATCAGCTTGCATTCATGCGCTTCGGCGGGATAGGGCTTGCGACAATGCGTGCACAGACGGCGCAGCAGGCGTTGGGCAACAATGCCAATGATGTTGCCGGCCATGATGTCGGGCAGCACGCCGATGTCGAGCAGGCGCGGGATGGTCCCCAGCGCCGAGTTGGTATGCAGGGTTGAAAACACCTGATGGCCGGTCATGGCCGCGCGAAAGGCCATTTCGGCGGTGTCCGCGTCGCGGATTTCGCCGACCAGAATGATGTCCGGATCCTGGCGCATCATCGAGCGGATGCCGTTGGCGAAATCCAGCTTGGCGGATTCGGCCACGGAAGTCTGACGGATCATCGCCATCGGATACTCGACCGGATCTTCGAGGGTCATGATGTTCACGCCCTCTTCGTTGATGTGGTTGAGCACCGAGTAGAGCGTGGTGGTCTTGCCGCTGCCGGTGGGGCCGGTAACCAGGATGATGCCTTCCGGGCGCGCCACCATCAGCTTCATTAGTCCCATCTGCTGCTCGTCGAGTCCCAGCCGGTCCAGCGGCACGATGCCTTTCTGCCGGTCAAGAATGCGCAGGACGAGGTTCTCGCCGTGAATGGTCGGCTGCGCGGCAACCCGAAAATCGACGGCGCGGCCGCTGATGTTGAGCGAGATGCGGCCGTCCTGCGGGGCGCGGGTCTCGGCGATGTTCATGCCGCTGATCACCTTGATGCGCACCGCCATGGCCGCCCAGTAGGATTTGTGCAGGGCGCGAATCTGCCGCAGGATGCCGTCGATGCGGTAACGGATGCGCAGGAAGCTGGCTTCCGGCTCGAAGTGCACGTCGGAGGCATCGCGCTTGACGGCGTCGGTGAGCAGCGCATCCACCAGGCGCACCACCGGCTGACTGTACTCATCGAGTGACGCGGACAGGCTGCGATAGTCGATCTCGCCGGTTTCGATTTCATGCAGGATGCCGTCGATCGAGAGTTCATGACCGTAATACTGATCGATGGCGAGGGCGATTTCCGATTCGCCGGCAAGCAGCGTCTCGATTTCCAGGTCCGGGTGAATCAGCGTGCGCAGCTTGTCCAGCGCGACGATGTCATTCGGATCGGCAATGGCGATCACCAGCCGTTGCTCGGGCCGTGAATAGCTCAGCGCGAGAAACATGTGCCGCTTGGCCAGCTCGCGTGGCACCAGTCGCAGGGCGTCGGCATCGACGATCGAGTTGGCGAGATCGACGGACTTCTGGCCGAGCGATTCACCCAGCGCATCGCGCAGCGTGGCTTCGGAGACAAAACCCAGGGAAACCAGCAGTTTGCCCACCGGCTGGTTGGATTTCATCTGTTCCAGCAGTGCAATGCGCAATTGATCTTCGCTGATCACGCCTTGCGTGATGAGAATCTGACCAATGGGGCGGCGGCTGACGGCTGGTGAATTCATACGACTATCATTATCCCGCATCTGCCGGTGAGGGCAAGGCTCCTGCTTCTATGGCGTCAGGGCTGCAGGGTATTCAGGCGCGCCGTGGCCTGGGCCCGGTCGAAACCGGCCGGTCGGGTCTGTGCGGCAGCGATTGCCTGACTGTAGTACTGCGCCGCAAGCTTGTTCTGACGCAAGTGTTCGAGACTGATCGCCAGGTTGTAGAGGATGTCGGGGTTGTCCGGTTCGGCGCTGTAGGCGCGAAAGTACGCTTGCTGGGCTTCGTTCCAGCGACCGTGACGCGCGTAGAGATTGCCCAGGGAGAAATGAGGCGCCGCGAGTTCGGGTTGATCCGCCGACAAGTTCTTCAGTCGGCTTTCGGCCGCGTTTGGATCGATCTGTCCGCGCATGTTGATCAGGGCCGTCATGGCCACCGTATCATGCGGGTCGGCTTCGGTGATTTGTCGATACAGCCATTCGGCTTGATCTGTGCGGCCCTGGCGTAGCGCTATGGCTGCCAGACCATGCAGGGCATCGGTGTTGCGCGGGTCCGCCTTCTGTGCCTGTTCATATTCGACCTGCGCCAAAGCCAGATCACCCCGGTTGAAAGCGTCGAAGCCGCGTATCAAGGCGGGGTTGACCTTCAACGGCGCCCTGGCCACGCGTATCGAACTTTCCGGCTCGGGCAGCGCTGCGGGGGCTGCGGTTGCGCGACGGGCCTGGGCCGGCGCCTGGGCAGCGACTGGAGCGACCGGTGGCGCCGCAAAAGTCGGCGCTGGCGACACGGCGGCAGGCGGCGAAAGCGCGGTCGAAGCGGCGACCGGGGGCGGCGCCAAAGGGGCTCGGCTGGCGACAAGGAATGATTTCGGCTGCAACTGCCACCAGAAGTATCCGCCGACGCCACTGACAGCCAGCAGGGTCAGGACACCGATTGCAACGGTGAACGCCTTGCGCGCCGGTGGTTTGGCGGCTTGCTTGGCCGCGAACACATTCTGTACCGCCGACTGATTCTGGCTGGCTTCTCTTTCAGTGAGTGTGCGTCGCGGTTCCGCAGCAGCCGCTTGCGGCTGCGTGGCGGCAGGCATGTCGGCAAGCGGCTCGCGCGCGGGTGACAGCGATTTCAAATGCGCGGCTGCGGATTGTCGGGCTTCGGCGAGGAACTGCGCGTCAAGCTCTTCGAGATGCGAAGGGAGGTGGGGCAGATTTTCCGTGGATGAAGCGATCTCCGCCGCGGGTGCGACTGGTTCGGTCGTGCTTGAACCGGCAATCGGTTCCAGCGCAATACCGCTCCCAACCTCCGTCCCGGTTGAACCGCCTGCGCCCTCGTGCCCCTGCCGCTTGGCCAGCTCGGCTTTCTTCAGGGCGTCCATGAGCAGGCTCATGGAGGGGCTGCTCCCTGCGCTTCGCGCTGCTGAGCGTTCGTCTTGCCGGAGAAGAAATCGCGGCCAGGCAACTGGTCGCGGAAGCCGCGATAGTCGCCATTGATGCTCGGATCGCGGATGATGGTCGGCTTGAGGAAGATGACCAGTTCGGTCTTGGTGCTGGTGTCGCTGCGGTTGCGGAAGAAATTGCCGATTCCGGGAAGATCGCCGAGACCGGGAATCTGATTCGTGGTGTTGCTGATCTTGTCTTCCATGAGGCCGCCCATCACCGCGATTTCGCCATCGGTAAGGCGCAGCATCGATTCCATTTCGCGGGTCTGGATCACCGGAACTTTGTTAGCGGTCCCGAGATTGGGTGTTGGGTCTGTCACTTCATCAGTCTTGCTTGAGATGGTCGGACGGACATTGAGCAGGATGCTGCCGTTCTCGCTGATTTGCGGCGTGACGCTCATCACCAGGCCGACGGAAACGGACTTCGCCGTGGCGGTGAAATTGTTGGTCGTCCCGGTGGTGGTGGTGGTCGAGTCGTTCTTGACCTCGAAATAGACGAGGTTGTTGACCACCTTGAGCATTGCCGTCTGGTTGTTGAGTACGCTGATTTTGGGGCTGGACAGGACTTTCACCTTGCCGAAGGTTTCCAGCAGAGTGAGCGTCGAGGAGAGTCCAAGCCCGGGGGCGACGTAGTTGAGCAGGAAGGCGAAGGATCCGGCCGATGCGCCAAACGTAGGCGTCGTCGCCGAGCCAGGGGTTGCAAATGAACCGGAAGTCACGGCAACCGGATTCGTTACTGTTGTCGGATTTTGCGCCGCCGAAAAGCCGGCCAGTGGCGCGCCTGGGCGCAATGAGCGCAAGGTCTGCCAGTTGATGCCCTGCTGGTAGGCGTCGTTCAGGTTCACCTCGGCAATCGTGGCTTCGATCACGACTTGGCGTCGCGCGTTGACCAGTACCAGGTCGAGGTATTCCTGAACCTTTTCATGCTGTTTGGATGTGGCGCGGACGACCACGACGCCGGCTTCCGGGTTCACGATGATCGAAGCGGCTTCACGGAAGGTGGTGCGCTTGACAACGGTGGTGCCTTGCTGTTGCAGGTTCGCCGCGTTGGGGCTGCCGGCCAGGCTGGTGGTCGCAGCGTTTGCGCGGCTCGACGCGGAAGACTGTCCGCCCTGGGCGCCGGTGCCCGTGGTGGCCTGCTGATCGGAGCGCTCGATGACGGTTTCGCTCGATCCTTCCGGCAGTATCTTGTCGCTTTCGCGCAGGATGTCCTTCAGATTCTTTTCCAGCGACTGCCAGAAATTGTTTTGGGCTGAACTCTTGACCGAGGTATTCGAGTTGTTTCCGCCGCCGCCGCTTGAACCTGTGCCGGTCGCGCCGGTGCTGGTCGATGCAATCTGGGTGTTGATCGAGACCGTGCCGCTGACGTCGCGCGACATGTTGACGTAATCGACCTTGTAATTGCGCAGGAAGGGAGAATCCGGCATCACCACCAGGTTGGGGCCGTCGAGTTCCCAGCGCAGGTCGATTTGCTTGGAAATGCGCGTCAGGATTTGCTGGAGCGTCTGATCGATGGCGTTGATGGTGACGATGCCGTTGATGCCGGGATGGATGTCGACATTGAGCTTGGCATCGCGCGCCAGGGCGAACAGCAGATCCTGCACCGGGATGTTGCGCACCGACACCGAGTACGCCTCGGCTTTGGCTGCCGCTTTGGGACGCGCAAGCATGACCGTTGCGGCGACCGGCGGCGGGATGTCGCGGTTTGGAGCGACCTGAGCTTCCGCGCGTATGTGTCCGGCAGATGGGGGCTGCGGTTGAATGCCGCCACAGGCTGTCAGTACCAGACCGACGGCCAGCGCAATGGAGAACGGCGGAATTACGAGAGAGGGTCGCAAACGAATCCCCGATCAGGTGCGTATATTGGAATTAGCATAACACGTTATATTTGCGATGCAACTCAATGATTTAATTGGATGAGCCGTTTCAGTGCGCGCGCTCGGATATGCCTTGGTCAGCGAAGACGCACGACCTGTCGCGGGTAGGGATTGCCCGCACGCAGGGCCTTGGGCAACTCGCGTATCGCGGTAGAGGCTGCTTCGCTTGTTGAGTATTCTCCATACATGACTCCGTAGCGTGGCTTGCCACTGAGTTCGGAATAATACACATGGATGTTACTCATTTCGGTCTTGCTGGACGACAAGCTGTTCAGCAGGGTTTCTATTTTTCCATGCTGGTCGGCGTTTGTCGCATAAACCTGAATGAACCAGCGATCATCCGGCAATTGTCCCAGCCAGGTGCGCCCCGCTTCGAGTCGTTCAAGGGTTAGCGGCCCGACAAGCTGTTTGGCCGACGGCGATGATGGCGAGGCAATAGCGGCTTTTGTCCTGGTGGCCGGTGAGGGTGGTGGAGCGGTTACGGCGGCAGATGCCGTACCGATGGCAGGTGTGGGCACCGGGGGTTCGCCAACGGCAGTGGCCGGGGCGCCGTTGTCGCTGCGCGGCATTGTCATCAGCCAGACGAAGCCTGCCAAAACACAGACGGCGAGCGAGGCGGCAATCCAGGCAGTCCGCGTTTTTCGTGCCGTCTTGCTTCCATAGGTTGCTTTACTGAACTCGCAGTCGCGGATGGCGGCTTGTATCTCCTTGGCGCCTATCTGGTGGCTACCCAAGGAAAAGGCCGCCAGCAGAGCCTTGTCGGCGAGAATGTTGATGCGGCGGGTAAGCCCGAGCGAGTTTTGCTCGATCATTTTCAGCGCCGTCGGAGAGAAGACACTGGGGCCGCGATAGCCGGCGGCGCGCATGCGGAAATCGAGGTAGTGGTCGATATCGTCGCGCACCAGGGGCTCCAGGCCGAAGTTGTGGGTGATGCGCTCCTTCAACTGCCGCATGTCAGGGCGGGCGAGAATATCGTTCAGTTCCGGCTGGCCGAAGAGCACCAGTTGCAGCAATTTGCTGCGGTTGGTCTCAAGGTTCGACAGCAGGCGGATTTCTTCAAGCGTTTCCACCGGCATGGCATGGGCCTCGTCGATCAGAACGACCACCTGCCGGCCCTCACCGAAGGACTTGATCAGGTGATCCTGCAAGGCGCGCAATACCGCCGAGGAGCGGGCGTTTTCAGGTATATCGAGGCGCAGCTCGTCGGCGATGGTGTAGAGAATGTCGTCGCGCGACAGCGACGGGTTGGCCAGATAGATGATGGTGACGGTTTCCGGCAGGCGCTCCATCAGCACGCGACAAAGCATGGTCTTGCCGCTGCCGACTTCGCCGCTGACCTTGACGATGCCTTCGTCATGGGTGACGGCGTAGATCAGGGCGTCAAGCGTCGCGCCGCGATTGGCCCCGTCGAAGAAAAAGTCGGTATGAGGCGTGATGCGGAAGGGCGGCTCGTTAAGTCCGAAGTGTTCCAGATACATGGTGTCGGTCGGCGGTCCGGTCGCTTATGATGGGCCAGTGCGCTGCTCTCTTGCCAGCGTTTCGATGCGGTTGTAAAGCGTGGTGCGGTTTACGCCGAGCAGTCGGGCCACCTGGCTCATGTTGCCATGGGCAAGTTGCTGCGCCGCCTCAATGTACGCTTCTTCCCAGCGATGCAGGGTGGCGTCGAGGTCGAAGTCATGGCGGCTTTGAATATCGTTCAGGGCGATCGCCAGGAGTTCAGCCCGGTTTGCAAGAGTCGGCGCTGACGGGACGCCGGCGGCCAGCGATTCATTGCCGAGATCCAGCTCGGCTTCGAGATCGTCAATTCCCACCTCACTGCCGGCGAGCTTGGTCGTCAGGCGGATCGCGATATTGCGCAATTCGCGGACGTTGCCGGGGAACCTGTAGGCCAGCAGGCGTTCGCTTGCTTCTTCGGTGAGGCGGAACGGCGCCAAATCGGCTTGCGTCGAGTAGATCGCGCGGAAATGCTCAAGCAGGCGGATACAGTCGTCGCCGAGATCGCGTAGCGGCGGTATGTCGACGGTGAATACGGAAAGCCGGTGATACAGATCGGCGCGGAAACGCCCCTCGCGGACTTCCTTCTTCAGGTCGCGGTTGGTCGCCGCGACGATGCGCGCGGATGAGTGCCTGGTCTGAGTCTCGCCAATGCGCTGAAACTCGCCGTTTTCCAGCACGCGCAAGAGCTTGGGTTGCAAGTCGAGCGGAAGCTCACCGATTTCGTCGAGAAACAGCGTGCCATCGGAGGCGTCCTCGAAATAGCCGGCACGTGGGCCGCTGGCGCCGGTGAAGGCTCCCTTGCTGTGACCGAACAGCGTGGCTTCCACCAGGCTGGGCGAGATAGCGGCGCAGTTAAGCGCCAGGTAGGGTTTCGCCGCGCGCTCGGACAGGCGGTGCAAGGCGGCAGCGGCAAGTTCCTTGCCGCTGCCGGACTCGCCTTCGATCAGCACTGGAAATGGCGAATGCGCGAACTGCCTGAGCTGCGCACGCAACTTTTGCAGCGGAGCGCTTTCACCAATCAGACCGTCATCTATCTCTGTCGATGTGTCTCTAAAAGACAACACTCGACGAATGAGGTTCCGCAGATAGTCCGGATCAGCCGGCTTGGCGACGAATTCGGTTGCCCCCAGCGCTCTGGCGTGACGGGCATTGAGTTCGTCGCTCTGGCCGGAAAGCACCACGATACGGGTTTCCGGAGCATGAGCCAGAATATCCGCGATCAGTGCAAAGCCTTCATCCGGGCGATGAGGCGTTGGCGGCAGGCCAAGATCGATCAGCGCGAGAGCGGGAGCAGTTTTCCTGTCGCGCAACAGCTCAACCGCTTCAGCGCGCGTCGAGGCAGAGGTTACGGCGTAATCGCGACCGAGAAAATAACCCAGCGCGTCGGCGATCAGCGGGTCATCGTCGACAATCAGCAGCTCGATTTTGCTGGTGGGCGCAGTCAAGGATGGAGCGAGGCGAAGGTAAGTGGAATTGATCTCGATATCATAGCGGAAAGTCGGTGCCGCCAATTGCGGTTGTGGATGGCGTTTACCCCGCTCTTCGCCGTCTGGCGAGGAGCGATGGCCCGCTCGATTCTGCTAGAATCGGCGGCTGTGAATTTGACCGGGGTTCCCGGTGTAAATATGTCCCAGGAATCTCTTGTCGAAATCCGCGATCTGAATTTCACCTACGACAGCCGACCGGTTCTCACCGGAATCAACATGACGATTCCGCGTGGCAAGGTTGTTGCGGTCATGGGAATCTCGGGTTGCGGCAAGACAACTACATTGCGCCTGATCGGCGGCCAGTTGAAGCCAACTTCCGGTGCAGTCAGGGTCGGCGGCCAGGTGGTGCACGAACTCGATGCCGACGGCCTGTACAACCTGCGGCGGCGCATGGGCATGCTGTTCCAGTTCGGCGCGCTATTTACCGACATGTCGGTGTACGACAATATCGCTTTCCAGATGCGTGAACACACCGATCTGCCGGAAGTCCTGATTCATGACCTGGTCTTGATGAAGCTGCATGCCGTGGGCCTGCGCGGCGCCCAGAAGCTGATGCCGGCGGAACTCTCCGGCGGCATGGCGCGACGGGTGGCGTTGGCACGCGCCATAGCGCTCGATCCGATGCTGATGATGTACGACGAGCCATTTGCCGGACTGGATCCGATTTCGCTGTCCATCGTCGGCGAACTGATTCGCAAACTGAACGATGCCCTGGGCGCCAGTTCCGTTGTGGTGACCCATGACGTACAGGAGTCATTGAAGATTGTCGATTACGTCTATTTCGTGTCGGAAGGTAAAATCGTGGCCGAAGGCACCGCCGAAGAAATGAAGAACTCCACGGTTCCCTACGTGCATCAGTTTATCTGGGGCGAGGCCGACGGCCCGGTGCCTTTCCAGTATCCCGCCCGCCCCTACGGCGAGCAATTGATGGAAAGCGCGGTGCGCCATGGATAACGGTGCCGTGCGCGCGCTGCGCGGATTGGGCCGGAAGGTCACCGGGCGGATATGGCGACTGGGTTTTGCCAGCCGCTTCTTTCTCGCCATGCTGCTGCATTCCGGGACGTCGCTGCGGCGCCTGAATCTGACGATACGGGAAATCTACTTTACCGGCGTTCTCAGCCTGATCATCATTCTGGTTTCGGGCCTGTTTGTCGGCATGGTGCTTGGCTTGCAGGGTTATGACACCCTCGCGCGCTACGGTTCAACCGAGGCGCTCGGGGTTCTGGTGTCATTGTCGCTGGTGCGCGAACTGGGTCCGGTGGTGGCGGCCCTGTTGTTCGCCAGTCGCGCCGGTTCGGCAATTACCGCTGAAATCGGCATGATGAAGGCGACCGAGCAGCTTTCGGCGATGGAAATGATGGCGGTCGATCCGATTGCCCGCGTTGTCGCGCCGCGTTTCTGGGGCGGCGTAATTTCAATGCCCCTTCTGGCGGCACTGTTTTCCGCGATGGGCATCTTCGGCGGTTATCTGGTCGGCGTGCAACTGATCGGTGTCGATGAAGGTTCGTTCTGGTCGCAGATGCAGGCCTCGGTGGACTTTCGCGAAGACATTCTCAATGGCGTCATCAAAAGTTTTGTGTTCGGCATCATCGTCAGTTGGGTCGCCGTGTTCGAGGGCTATGATGCCGAGCCGACCGCCGAGGGCGTTTCCGGAGCAACCACGCGTACCGTTGTAACATCGTCGCTGGCCATTCTGGCTGCCGACTTCATTCTCACCGCCTTCATGTTTACAGGGACATGACATGAGCCGTACTACACTAGATCTTTGGGTTGGATTTTTCGTCGCCGTCGGATTGGGCGCGCTGTTGTTTCTTGCGCTCAAGGTGGGCAATCTGGCATCGTCCAGCAGCGGCGAAACTTATGCAATTCACGCCAAATTTGATAACATCGGTGGCCTGAAGGTACGTGGTGCTGTAAAGAGCGCCGGTGTGGTGGTTGGGCGCGTGACGGATATTCGTTTTGATCCCGAGGCCTACCTGGGTGTAGTGACCATTGACGTTGACGCCCGCTACAAGTTTCCGCGCGATACCTTCGCCACGATCAACACGTCGGGTTTGCTGGGCGAGCAGTACATAGGGTTTGAAGTAGGTGGCGATACGGAAATGCTGAAAGCGGGCGATACGATCAAGAAGACCCAGTCGGCGGTGGTTCTGGAGAAGCTGATCAGTCAGTTCATGTTCAACAAGGCTGCCGAGGATGGCGGCAAGAAGTAGTCAACAGGTGCCTGAAACGAATGAAGACAACGCTGCCTGCCCGCATTAAATCCGTTGCCGCGGCCATCGCGACCGTTGGGCTGCTGGCCGGATGCGCAAGCACGGGAAATCCAAAGGATCCGATCGAGGGCTTCAATCGGGCCATGTTCGCCTTCAACGAAGGGCTCGATTCGGCGATCATCAAACCGGTTGCCACCGGCTACGATGCTGTTTTGCCGTCGCCCATCAAAACCGGCGTCACCAATTTTTTCAGCAATATCGACGATCTTTTCGTCGGTGTGAATAACCTGCTGCAGGGCAAGGTGCCGGAGGCGTTCAGTGATCTGGGTCGGGTGGTGATCAATACCACCGTCGGGCTGCTCGGTGTTATCGATTTTGCATCCGATGCCGGTCTGGAGAAGCACGACGAGGATTTCGGCCAGACCTTTGGTCGCTGGGGCGTCGGTAACGGTGCGTATGTGGTGATTCCGGTATTCGGGCCGCGCACCGCGCGTGACACGGTGGGTCTGGTACTCGATGTGGCGGTTGATCCGGTGTGGAATCATCTGCCCCAGGATGCCCGCGAAGTCGCTGTCGCTTTGCGTCTGGTGAATGACCGGGCCAACTTGCTGCCCGCCGACAAGGTCATTGAGGAAGCGGCGCTGGACAAGTATTCCTACATGCGCGATGCTTATCTGCAACGTCGCCGCAGCCTGATTCACGACGGCAATCCGCCGCGTGAGGTCGAGGCGGATGCCGAACAGGTTGATCGTCCGCTAGTCGCCGAAGCCGGTGCCGCCGAGGCGGTGCCGGTTACGCCTGCGCCTCTGGTGCTGGTGGTCCGCACGGAACAGGTGGAAACGAAATAGTGTCTCACTCCGGGGCGCGTTGTTCTTGCCCCGGCAATCTCAGGAAGCCCAAATGAAATCCCTTATTGCATTTTTCAGCGGTTTGCTTATCGCCACGACGGCGATGGCTCAGGAAGTTGCCCCCGATGTGCTGGTCAAGACGGTCACCAACGAGGTGCTCGAAATTGTTCGCAAGGACAAGGATATCCAGTCCGGCAACACGAAGAAGGCCATCGACCTGGTCGAGGCCAAGGTGTTGCCGCACTTCAATTTCACGCGCATGACCCAACTCGCGTTAGGCCGGGATTGGCGGCAGGCCAACGCGGCGCAGCAGAAGACTCTGACCGACGAGTTTCATGTCCTTTTGGTGCGGACTTACTCCAAGGCCTTGACCGAGTACAAGAAACAGATCATCGATTTCAAACCCTTCGCGCTCAAACCCGGAGAGACCGATGTTCGGGTGCGCACCGAAATCAAGCAGTCGGGAGCGGGCAAGAACATCGAACTGGACTACTACCTCGAAAAGTCGGGCGCCGCCTGGAAGGTTTACGATATTGCAGTCGGCGGCATCAGCCTGGTGACCAATTACCGCGATTCCTTTGCATCCGAGGTGCGTAACAACGGTGTCGACGGCCTGATCAAGACCCTGCAAGCCAAGAACAAGTCCGGCGAGGCGACCTCGGTAAAGCAATGATCCGCATCGCCGGTGACAGCGTTGAGGTTTCAGGCCCGATGACCATGCCGGTTGCTGCCGCGCTGCTTGCCGAAGGTGAAGCAGCCATTGCGTCTACTACTGCGGTGTTTGATCTTGCCGCAGTGACCGACATGGATTCTTCCTGTCTGGCCGTGGTATTTGGCTGGATGCGTGCGGCAAAGACCGGCGGAAAGTCTCTGCGCCTTGTGAATCCACCGCAGAATCTGCTGAGCCTCGCTGCCGTCTACGGCGTTGCCGAACTTCTCCCTTCGCTTTAATCGCAGCGCCCTCTGGTTGGCGTCATGTCCACCGCGATCCGCATTCAGCAGGTCTCCAAGCGCTTTGGCGGTACCCAGGCATTGGATCGGATCGATCTTGAGGTTGAGCAGGGCGAGTTCTTCGGTCTGCTGGGACCCAATGGCGCCGGCAAGACAACCCTGATTTCAGCTCTGGCCGGGCTGGTGCGCGTCGATGCCGGTAGCCTCGCCGTGATGGGCCACGACGTTCAGTCCGATTACCGCGCGGCGCGCCGCCAGTTGGGCGTTGTGCCTCAGGAACTGGTGTTCGACCCGTTCTTCACGGTGCGCGAGTCGCTGACAATCCAGTCCGGGTATTTCGGCATTCGCGACAATGACGACTGGATCGACGAGATTCTCGAAAACCTGGGCCTTGCGCCCAAGGCCGACGCGAACATGCGCATGCTGTCCGGCGGCATGAAGCGCCGTGTGCTGGTGGCCCAGGCCCTGGTGCATCGCCCGCCGGTGATCGTGCTGGACGAGCCGACCGCCGGCGTCGACGTCGAACTGCGACAGACCCTGTGGGCTTTCATCCGGCGGCTGAACGAAGCGGGGCACACCATTGTGCTGACCACCCATTATCTTGAAGAGGCCGAGAACTTGTGCACGCGCATCGCCATGCTCAAGGCCGGTCGCGTGGTTGCCCTGGATGCCACGGAGAACCTGCTGCGCCGATTCTCCGCCCATAGCCTGCGCCTGCGCACCGGCGGCGTGATGCCCGAGCAACTGACCCGCAATGCGGCGGAAAACGGCGGCTGGTGGTCAATGCCTTTTGATGGCTTCGACGAAGTCGAGCCGCTGCTGGCGAAGATACGCGCCGCCGGCTGCGGCATAGACGATCTCGAAATCGGCAAGCCGGACCTCGAAGAAGTGTTCGTCCGCGTCATGCAGGGGCAGCCAGCGGAGACAAATGAGTTGAATGCGGAACTGAGATGAGCCACGGCGGCTTTTCCACCCTGTTCCACAAGGAAGTCCTGCGCTTCTGGAAGGTGGCCTCGCAAACGGTCGCGGCGCCGGTACTCACCGCGCTGCTTTACCTGCTGATCTTTTCCCATGTTCTGGAAGACCATGTGCGGGTGCACGGCGTCACCTACACGGCATTTCTGATTCCGGGACTGGTGATGATGGCGGTGCTGCAAAATGCTTTTGCCAATTCCTCATCGTCGCTGATCCAGTCCAGGGTCACGGGGAACATTGTTTTCGTCCTGCTGCCGCCGATTTCCTATCTGGAGTTCTTCGTCGCCTATGTGCTGGCTTCGGTGGTGCGGGGCTTCGTGGTGGGCACGGGCGTGTTGCTCGCCACATGCTGGTTCGCGCCGCTGACGTTTGCGGCACCCTGGTGGATTGTGGTCTTTGCCCTGCTGGGCGGCGCCATTCTCGGCAGTCTCGGCGTGATTGCCGGCATCTGGGCCGACAAGTTCGATGAACTCGCCGCCTTCCAGAATTTTCTGATCATGCCGCTCACCTTTCTGTCCGGTGTGTTTTACTCCATCAACTCACTGCCGCCTTTCTGGCAGCAGGTGTCGCGCTGGAACCCGGTGTTCTACATGATCGATGGCTTTCGCCATGGCTTCTTCGGCGTCTCCGATGCGTCGCCGTGGCTGAGTCTCACCGTGGTCGGCGCTTGCCTTGCATTGCTGACGGCATTCACCCTGAACTTGTTGAAACGCGGCTACAAGCTGCGCGCTTAAGGAGTTACACATGCTTGAACCAAAACTAATCGAGACCTGGATCGCTGCCGCTCTGCCTTGCGAGCATCTCGCTGTCGCAGGTGACGGTCATCATTTCGAGGCTGTCATCGTCAGCAGCGAGTTCGTCGGCCTGAACCGCGTCAAGCGCCAGCAGCGCATCAATGCGATTCTCAAGGCGCGTTTCGATTCGGGTGAATTGCATGCCTTGTCGATGAAAACCCTGACGCCCGAGGAATGGAAAGCCAATGGATAAGTTGCTGATCGCGGGAGGCATCCCGCTCTCGGGCGAGGTGGCGATATCCGGCGCGAAGAACGCCGCCTTGCCGCTGCTGTGCGCGGCGCTGCTGACGAAGGAGCCGGTGACATTCACCAATGTGCCGCACCTCAATGACATCGGCACCATGCTGAAACTGCTGGCGCAAATGGGCGTCAAGGTTTCGCGCGAGGCCACGCCTGGAGCCACAATAGTCGGCGCTGGCGACACGGTGACGCTGGACGCCTCGGGGCTGAACAATGCCGTCGCGCCCTACGAAATGGTGAAAACCATGCGCGCCTCGATCCTCGTGCTGGGGCCTCTGGTGGCGCGCGCGGGCGAGGCGCGGGTCTCTCTGCCCGGCGGCTGCGCCATCGGCGCGCGACCGGTGGATCAGCACATCAAGGGCCTCACCGCGATGGGCGCCGAGATCAATGTCGAGCAGGGCTACGTCCATGCCCGTGCAACGCGGCTGAAAGGGGCTCGGCTGTTCACCGACATGGTGACCGTCACCGGCACCGAAAACCTGATGATGGCCGCCTGCCTGGCGCAGGGCGAAACCGTGATCGAGAATGCCGCGCGCGAGCCGGAAGTGGTCGACCTCGCCAATTGCCTGGTCGCCATGGGCGCGCGGATTTCGGGGGCCGGCGGTGACGTGATCCGGATTCAGGGCGTCGATGCCCTGCACGGCGCGACGCATCGCATCATGCCCGACCGCATCGAGACCGGCACTTATCTTTGTGCGGCGGCGGCGACGGGTGGCGAAATCCGCCTGACCGGCGCCTCGGCGACTTCGCTCGACGCGGTGATCGACAAGCTGATGGATACTGGCTGCGGGATCATCGCGGAGCGCGATGCGATTCGCCTCAAGGCGCCAAAGCGGCTCACCGCCGTGAGCATCCGCACCGCGCCCTATCCGGCCTTTCCCACCGACATGCAGGCCCAGTTCATGGCGCTCAACGCGGTGGCCGAAGGCACCGCCGTGATGCGCGAAACGATATTCGAGAATCGCTTCATGCATGCGGTGGAACTGATCCGACTCGGCGCCGACATCAAGATCGACGGCAATACGGCCTTCGTCACGGGCCGACCAACGCTCGACGGCGCCACGGTGATGGCCACCGATCTGCGCGCCTCGGCCAGCCTGGTCATCGCGGGACTGGTGGCGCAGGGCGAGACGCTGATCGAGCGCATCTATCATCTTGATCGCGGCTACGAGGGGCTGGAGCAGAAGCTGGTCACTTTGGGCGCCAACATTCGCCGGGTAAAATAGAATAATGAGTGGAATCACCATCGCCCTTTCCAAGGGCCGCATCTTCGAGGAAACCCTGCCCCTGCTGGCGGCGGCGGGCATCGTTCCGACAGAGGATCCCGAAAAATCGCGCAAGCTGATCATCGGCACCAATCGCGATGACGTGCGCGTGGTGATTGTGCGCGCCTCGGATGTGCCGACCTATGTGCAATACGGCGCGGCCGATCTCGGCATCGCCGGCAAGGACGTGTTGCTGGAGCACGGCGGGGTGGGGCTGTACCAGCCGCTGGACCTGAAAATCGCCAAATGCCGCATGTGCGTGGCGGCGCCGGTCGGCTTCGATTACGCGGCGGCCGTGCGGCGCGGCGCACGTTTGCGGATTGCCACCAAGTACATCGCCGTGGCCCGCGAACATTTCGCCGCCAAGGGCGTCCATGTCGATCTGATCAAGCTCTACGGTTCGATGGAACTGGCGCCGCTGGCGGGATTGGCCGATGCGATAGTCGATCTGGTTTCCAGCGGCAGCACGCTGAAGGCCAATCATCTGGTGGAGGTCGAGCAGATCATGAACATTTCGTCGCGACTGGTGGTCAATCAGGCCGCGCTGAAGATGAAGCGCGAACTCTTGCAGCCGGTCATCGCCGCCATCGAGGCGGCCATCCGATGATTCGCCGTCTGACCAGCGCCGACTCCGGTTTTGCCGCGACACTCGATGCCCTGCTGCATTTTGACCATTCGACCGACGATGCCATCGAGCTGACCGTCGCCGAGATTCTGCGACGGGTGCGCGCCGAGGGCGATGCGGCGGTGCTCGACTACACGCGCCGCTTCGACCGGCTCGATGTCGGTAGCATGACCGAACTGGAACTGCCGCGCAGCGAGTTGCGGCAGGCGCTGGATCGCCTGCCTGCGGCGCAGCGGGCCGCGCTCGAGGCGTCGGCGCAACGCGTCACTTCCTATCACGAGCGGCAGAAGATCGCGTCGTGGAGTTTCACGGAAGCCGACGGGACGCGACTCGGGCAGAAGATCACGCCACTGGACCGCGTCGGCCTTTACGTCCCCGGCGGCAAGGCGGCCTATCCGAGTTCGGTGTTGATGAATGCGCTGCCGGCCAAGGTGGCGGGCGTCGGCGAACTGATCATGGTGGTGCCCGCCCCGCGCGGCGAGAAGAACGCACTGGTGCTGGCCGCCGCCTGCCTGGTCGGCGTCGACCGCGTATTTACGATTGGCGGCGCCCAAGCCGTGGCGGCGCTGGCCTATGGCACGCAGACCATGCCGCAGGTGGACAAGATCGTCGGCCCCGGCAACGCCTACGTCGCGGCGGCCAAGCGCCGCGTCTTCGGTACCGTCGGCATCGACATGGTCGCCGGTCCCTCGGAAGTGCTGATCATCGCCGATGCCTCGGCCAATCCCGACTGGGTCGCCATCGACCTGTTCGCCCAGGCCGAGCATGACGAACTGGCGCAGTCGATTCTCTTGAGTCCCGATGCCGGCTTCATCGCGCGGGTTGCCGCCAGCATCGAAAGACTGCTGCCGACCATGCCTCGGCGCGAGGTGATTGCCGCCTCGCTCAAGGGGCGCGGCGCCCTTATTCAAGTCGTCGATCTGGATGAAGCCTGCGCACTCGCCAACCGCATCGCGCCGGAACACCTCGAACTGGCGGTCGCCGATCCGGCGCCGCTGGTGGAAAAGATCCGCCATGCCGGCGCGATTTTCGTTGGCCACTATTCTTCCGAATCGCTCGGCGACTACTGCGCCGGCCCCAACCATGTGCTGCCCACTTCCCGCAGCGCGCGCTTTTCTTCGCCGCTGGGGGTTTATGACTTTCAGAAGCGATCGAGTTTGATCGAGGTGTCGCCGGCCGGCGCGCAGACACTGGGACCGATTGCCGCAACGCTGGCGCATGGCGAAGGGCTGACGGCGCATGCCCGCGCGGCGGAGTTGCGCATGAAATCGTAACGGCTGGGCACCTCACCTCACGTGCCCAGCCCGGATCTCGTGCCCGCGCTTTACGAGAAGTTGCTGGCTTTGCCGGAATGCTTGATCGGCGAGATTGTAGGCGAGCGTTTGCTGACCCGGTGTCTTCCGCCGCCACGCCATGCCTATGCGTACTCAACCCTTGTACGTTGTTTGAGGGCCGATGACTGTTGCGGTATGAGAGTCTTTCCGCGCGTCGAAGTCCATCTGGATCGCGACACCAGCTTTCCGCTGGATGCACTATGGGCGGAGTGAATACGGCGAGCTACTGATCGCCGTACCGCCAGCGCCGACTTTCAGGTTTTGATTCGTGCGCCCCGCAGGCCGGGGACAGGCCGCCGCCTCATGCACTTCCGCCCTGCGGGTTCCCTTGCGCCGAGGCGCCGGTCGGTCGGTCGCTAAACTCGCGGCTGTGCCGCTCAGACAACGCGACCGGACTTCCCCGGCCAGCACCCCGTCGCCGCGGCGGTCGCAAAATCGGCGGCACCCTGTCCCCGACCTGCTTGGGTGGAGGTGTTCGAGGGTTGCGGCTGGAGACGGCCAGCTGCGGACATAGCCGCTGCTCCTCCATTGCGGTCACTGATTCAGCGTGATCATCCGGGATCGGCCGTTGGATCGGGGCCGCCAATTCATTGAGGAAACTGAATCTCGCAGATGCTTGTTCAGTGTCTTCTTAAAACGTCGCGCCGTAGGCGTCGGCGTCTAGCAGGGCGCCAAGTTGCATCGCAACTTCGGCGGCATCGGCGGGCTTGATACGGAACAGCCAAGCGGCGTAGGCATCGGCATTGACCGAGTCCGGTGCGTCAACGGCGGCTTGATTGATGTCCACCACTTCGCCGGAAACCGGCGCGTAGATGTCGGAGGCGGCCTTTGCCGATTCGACCACGGCGCATTCCTCGCCCGCCTTGACCACGCGGCCGACGGCGGGAAGGTCCAGAAACACGATGTCACCGAGGGTTTCCTGCGCGTGGTTGCTGATGCCGATGGTGACCGAGCCATCGGCTTCCAGTCTTGCCCATTCATGGGAGGCGACATATTTCAGATTGGGAGCCGGTTTGGCAGATGCGTTCATGACATGTTCCTCAGGTCAGGAGTTTCTGTTACGGACAAATCCGGGCATTCCGCCGCACACCTTGGGGCGCTTGTCGCGGCCAGAGGGCTGCGTAGCCGCAGGGAGAAGGTCTCAGCCGCAAACAAACAAGGCATTGCCGGTCAACAGCTTGACTCAACTATCAGGGCGAGACGCAGAAGGTGTTTCTTGACGCGCCGTCGGGTGAAACTTGATCCTGTTGAATTCAAAGCCAAGATCCTCTTCCTTCAACCCCAGTGCTCGACCGAGGACCTGGGTAAAAAACAAGATTGGGAGATTGAATTCTTTCCCCACTTTCTTGCCGACCAGTTGTTGATTGTTTTCGTAGGCAATGCAGCAGGAGGGGCATGCGACAACCATGGCATCGGCCCCTCTGCTGGTCAGGGTCTCGAGCTTTTCCGCAGCGAGCTTCGTACTGATATCTTCCGCCGCGCCCCGAATCGTCAGGCCACAGCAGAGATTCTTCTCCGGATACTCGATCGTCTCGGCGCCGGCACCCTGTATCAGCCTGTCAAGCGAGGCAGGATTGGACGGGTCGTCGAAGTGATCATGTGAATGGCTCGGCTTTGCATAATGGCACCCGGAATGCACTCCAAACTTCAAGGACTTCAGCGGAGCGCCAATCTCTTTTCTCAGCGCATCGAGTCCGTAATCCTCGTTCAAGAATCTCGCAAAGTGCTTGACGCTGACTCCCTGGCGGTATTCCGGTACTCCGAGTGTCCTTAACTTCGCGTTGACCCTGTTCCTCAGCTTCTCATCCTTCATCTGCACTCTTGCTTCGCAAAGGGTCGCCATGCATCCCGTGCACAGACCGATTATGTCCAGCCCGCGTTTTTCCGCCAGGGCAAGATTGCGGGCAGCCATGAGCAGCGCCGCAAATGAATCCATTGACTTGACCGGAAACCCGCAGCAGCTAAATTCAGGAAGATCAACGAGTTCTATGCCAAGGCGTTTTGCCACGCTTCTGGCCGATATTTCGTATTTCAAGGCCCGGACCGGTGTTGCACAGCCAAGGTATAGGGCGTATTTCATGATGACAATCTGTCCGCTTTCGCGGCATCGAATATGAGACACATGAGAGACGGGTTTTCCGACAGGGGGGGGACCCGCAGGGCGGGAGCGCATGAGGCGGCGGCCCGGCCTGTCGCGGCCGGGGGAGCTACGTGAGTATCTCTTTCAACGCCGCCACCAGCGTCGACGGTCGGCAAGTGCGGCGCATTCTCGACCTTGACCATGAATCGAAACTTTCTCAACTGGAGTCCGCGCTGGGGATACGGCGTCACTGGAAGTTTCAGGACGCGCCCGGTGTCGGAGGCGGCCCAGACTGTGCCGCCATGAGCGTCTATGGCTGCATTGCACCCTCAAATCATATTCAACAGCGTTGCCAGATTTGGTCTGAATTTGATTTTGCCCGGCGGCAGGCTGGCGCGAATATTGTAGCGCTCTGATTCTGTATCGCGCACCCTAGGTGTGGGCAGCGGCATACCATCCAGGCCAAAGAAAGCAACCACTACCGGGCAGTGTGCCTTGGAACCGCGCCTAAGTACGATTGCCAGTTCGCCGCTGCCGAGACCAACCCAGCAGCCCGGCGGATAAATTCCGATAGCCTTGATCAGCGCAGCTCCGGCCTCGTCGGGTTTTCCGTCTTCCCCCAGGTACGCAACTTGTGCCGCAGTTGCCGCCGACATTGCGGGCCGGGTCTTGCGCGGACTTATGCGCGCTGCGAATAAATCGGCGCGTTGAATCAGGCGGGCGATTCGCTGAGCGGGCGTTCGCTCCGACAGCGCACCGGGTATGGCGTCGTGGTGGCGCTTGACCGACTCTAGCCACAAGGGTTCTGTGCACCCCAAAGAAGAACGGAGCGAGTTTTCGGACTCTGCTGCGTGCGAGACAATCCGTTCCTTCTGATCAGGCGACAACGGAGTGAGTTGCTGCGACAATTCATCCTGCAAATCTATGATGCTAATGTTCATGGTCAGTGCCGCCAGTCGCATTGCCCGATGGATCTGGTCTTCACCGGCGGCGATAAGTGTTTTGGACATTTGGCACAACACCATCACCAATAACGAATGGGTCGAACTGTACTGATGAAGCTCGGTGCTGGAGTGGTCGATCAGAGTCAGCAAGACGCGGTCAGAATCGGCATCGATATGCTCGATCATTTCCCGGTCCAATTCGGCTAAGCGTTGTAGGAAGCTTTCCTTCTCCGGTCGCCTAAGCAGGACGTTCAACCTCAGTTGCAGGTCGAGCAGCGGCGTTAGAGTTCTTGATTGGGGTATGGCCGGATGTTCTGTGGTCGAGCTGGGGAGCGCACTAGCGCGAATTGGAATGCGCCGCGTCTTGTCCATTGCTTTGAGTTCGTCGATGACCTGTGCGCGCTCAAATGGTTTGTGGATAAACCCCGTGGCGCCTAGATCGGCGGCATGACCCTTCAACTCGGGATCGTCGGAGCCGGTCATCATGATTACGCCAACGTGATTGACTGCGGTGTCCATTTCCACAAGCAGTTCAAGCCCGTCTTGGCCAGGCAAATTGAAGTCCAGGCAGACGACATCGGGATGATGATTCATCACATAGTCCAGCAGAACATAGCCATCGCCGAACTCGGCAACCACTTCATGCCCTTCGGCCTCGCAAATGGTCCGCAATACCGTGCGCATGGACTTGTCGATATCAACGATAACTATCTTCATGCTTCTGCCCTTGGCTTTTTATGTCTATGAACTATTATGCATGATCGGAAAACGTCCAACTCGATCTGGTCATCGTTGACCACCATCCCACACCCGTCGACCGCAAATTGAGTGGATCGACCGCTGGCTATGCATTTGTCAGCAGGTCGTGATGGGTCGCAGTCGGTAAAAACCGGCACTTCTGTCAGGGTTGCGCCAGTATTTCCCGCAGCGCCTCGACCAGCGCCGCGCACTGTTCATCCGTTCCCACCGTAATCCGCAGGAACTGCTCGATGCGCGGCAGTTTGAAATGACGCACGATGATGCCGCGCCGCCGTAGCGCCAGCGCCGACTTTTCGGCATCGTGCTTTGGATGGCGGACGAAAATGAAGTTGGCGGTCGAGGGCAGCACCTCGAAGCCGAGCGCTTTCAATTTCGCGACCAGCTTTTCCCGCGAGGCGATGACGGCTTTGCGGGTCTTGTCGAAATACTCGCGGTCTTCGATGGCGGCGGTTGCGCCGGCAATCGCCAGGCGGTCCAGCGGGTAGGAATTGAAACTGTTCTTGACCCGCTCCAGCGCCTCGATCAGATCGACGTGTCCGACCGCGAAACCGACCCGCAGACCGGCCAGCGAGCGCGACTTGGACAGCGTCTGCACCACCAGCAGGTTCGGATAGCGGGTGGTCAGCGGAATCGCGCTCTCGCCGCCGAAATCGACATAGGCCTCGTCGATCACCACCACCGAGTCGGGGTTGGCCTGCAACAGGATTTCGATCTCGGCCAGCGGCACCAGGCAGCCGGTCGGCGCGTTCGGGTTGGGAAATATGATTCCTCCATTTGGCTTCGCGTAGTCGCTCAGCCGAATCGAAAAATCATCGGCCAGCGGGATGGTCTCGAAGCCGACCTGATACAGCCCGCAATACACCGGATAGAAGCTGTAGCTGATGTCGGGAAACAGGATCGGTCGGGCCTGCTTCAGCAAGCCGAGAAAGACATGGGCGAGAACTTCATCGGAGCCGTTGCCGACAAAGACATTCCTGGCATCGATGCCGTGGTATTTGCCGATGGCGAGCTTGAGCTGCTCGGCATTCGGGTCCGGGTAAAGTTTCAGCGATTCCCCTGTCGCCTCGCGGATCGCGGCCAGCGCGCGTGGCGAAGGACCGTAGGGATTTTCATTGGTGTTGAGTTTCACCAGGTTGGCGAGCTTGGGTTGCTCACCCGGCACGTAGGGGGTAAGCCCCTTGACGACATCGCTCCAGAAACGGCTCATGGCTAGGCGGAATGGTAGGTAGGGCAGGGGTGAAGTGGCGTTCAGGTGCTGCGTGCAGGCAGCTAGGCCGATGGTATCATGCGGCTCTCGACCCTTTGCTCGATCACCCCTGTCATGCGGCAAGCCGACATCTCACGCAACACCCTGGAAACAAAGATCCGCGTCGCCCTCGATCTCGACGGCACGGGCGTCTCCAAACTCGCCACCGGCGTCGGTTTCTTCGACCACATGCTGGACCAGGTCGCGCGCCACGGCATGATCGATCTGACGGTCGACGCGACGGGCGATCTGCACATCGACGCGCATCACACCATCGAGGATGTCGGCATCACCCTCGGCCAGGCCTTGGCCAAGGCATTGGGCGACAAGAAGGGTTTGCGCCGTTACGGGCACGCCTATGTGCCGCTCGACGAGGCCCTGTCGCGCGTGGTGGTCGATCTTTCCGGTCGGCCGGGGCTGGTTTTCAACGTGCCCTTCACGCGCGCCACGGTCGGCGAATTCGATGTCGATCTGGTGCGCGAGTTCTTTCAGGGGCTGGTGAATCACGCCAATATCACGCTGCACATCGACGCCTTGCGCGGCGACAATTCCCACCATCAGGCCGAGACCGTGTTCAAGGCTTTTGGCCGGGCGCTGCGCATGGCCGTGGAAGCCGATCCGCGTACCGCCGGTGCGATTCCTTCTACCAAAGGCGCACTCTGATCCTTCCATGAGCAAGGTTGTGGTGGTTGATTACGGGATGGGTAACCTGCGTTCGGTGGCGAAGGCCATCGAGCACGTTGCGCCGGAGGCCGAGGTGCGCGTCAGTGCCGATGCCGCCGAGATCGCCGCGGCGGATCGTGTCGTGGTGCCCGGTCAGGGCGCGATGCCGGATTGCATGCGCGAGTTGTCGGCGCGCGGCTTGCGCGAGGCGGTCGTTCGCGCCGCCGGCGAAAAGCCCTTTCTCGGCATTTGTGTCGGCTTGCAGATGCTCTTCGGTCATGCCGAGGAGGGTGACGTCATGGGCCTGGAGATTTTGCCGGGCACCGTGCCGCGTTTTCCCGATGCCGCCATGGTGGCGCCCGACGGCACGCGTCTCAAGGTGCCGCACATGGGCTGGAACCAGGTCCAGCAGGTCGATGCCCATCCGCTGTGGGACGGCATCGCGGACGGCGCGCGCTTCTATTTCGTGCATAGCTATTACGTCGAGCCGCAGACGCCCGAGGTAATCGCCGGCTCAACCCACTATGGCATCCCCTTTACCAGCGCGATTGCCCGCGCTAACATCTTCGCCGTTCAATTCCACCCGGAAAAAAGCGCCCAGGACGGGCTGCGACTGCTCGCCAATTTCATGCGCTGGAATCCCTGATCCAACCGCCACCCAGGCATCTTATCTTTTTCGACATATTCCTATGCTGCTGATACCCGCGATTGATCTCAAGGATGGTCACTGCGTCCGTCTGAAACAGGGCGCCATGGAAGACGCCACGGTATTCTCCGAAGACCCGGCGGCCATGGCCCGGCACTGGATAAGCCAGGGCGCGCGGCGGCTGCATCTGGTCGACCTGAATGGCGCCTTTGCCGGCAAGCCGAAGAATGAAGCCGTGATCAAGGCCATTCTCAAGGAAGTCGGCGAAGAGATTCCCGTGCAACTGGGCGGCGGCATTCGCGATCTGGATACCATCGAGCGTTGCCTCGACGATGGCTTGACCTACGTCATCATCGGCACCGCCGCAGTAAAGAATCCCGGCTTTCTGCACGATGCCTGCGGCGCCTTTCCCGGTCACATCATCGTCGGACTCGACGCCAGGGATGGCAAGGTGGCGGTCGACGGCTGGTCCAAGATGACCGGCCACGATGTCGTCGATCTGGCGAAGAAATTCGAGGACTATGGCGTCGAGGCGGTGATCTACACCGACATCGGGCGAGACGGCATGCTCTCCGGGGTGAACATCGAGGCGACGGTGAAGCTGGCGCAGGCGCTGCGCATCCCGGTGATCGCCAGCGGCGGTATTGCCTGCATGAAGGATGTCAAGGCGCTGTGCGCGGTGCAGGGCGAGGGCATTTCCGGCGCCATCACCGGTCGCGCCATCTACGAAGGCACGCTCGATTTCAAGAAAGCCCAGGCCGAGGCGGACAAGCTGTCAGGCCGCTGATGCTCGCCAAACGCATTATTCCCTGCCTCGACGTCAACGCCGGACGCGTCGTCAAGGGCATCAACTTTGTCCAGTTGCGCGACGCCGGCGATCCGGTCGAGATTGCGCGTCGTTACGACGAGCAGGGCGCCGACGAGATCACCTTTCTCGACATCACGGCCAGTTCCGATGACCGCGACATCATTCTGCACATCGTCGAGGCGGTGGCCTCGCAAGTGTTCATTCCGCTCACGGTCGGCGGCGGCGTGCGTCAGGTCGAGGATGTGCGCCGGCTGCTGAACGCCGGCGCCGACAAGGTCGGCATGAACACGGCGGCGGTGAACAATCCGCAACTGGTGGCGGATGCCTCGGCCAGGGTCGGTTCGCAGTGCATCGTGGTCGCCATCGACGCCAAGGAGACTGCGCCGGGACGCTGGGAGGTATTCACCCATGGCGGGCGCAACAACACCGGGCTGGACGCCGTCGAGTGGGCGCGCAAGGTCGAAAGCCTCGGCGCCGGCGAGATTCTGCTGACCAGCATGGATCGCGATGGCACCAAGGCCGGTTTCAATATTCCGCTGACGCGCGCCGTCGCCGAGGCGGTGGGCATCCCGGTGATCGCCAGCGGCGGCGTCGGCACGCTCCAGCACCTGGCCGACGGCGTCACCGAAGGCAAGGCCGACGCGGTACTCGCCGCGAGCATTTTTCACTATGGTGAATTCACCGTGCGCCAGGCCAAGGAATTCATGCGCAGTCGCGGCATCGAGGTAAGACTATGAGCGCGCCGGAAAACGGTTCATGGCTGGATGAGGTGCGCTGGGACGCGCAGGGGCTGGTTCCCGCCATCGCGCAGGACGCGGCGACGGGCGAGGTGCTGATGTTCGCCTGGATGAATCGCGAGGCGCTGGCGCTGACCGCCGAGTTGGGACACGCCGTGTATTGGTCGCGTTCGCGCGGGAAGCTGTGGCACAAGGGCGAGGAATCCGGCCACACGCAGCGGGTGATCGAGATGCGCGTCGACTGCGACAAGGACGTGGTGCTGCTGAAAATCGAACAGATCGGCGGCATTGCCTGTCACACCGGCAGGCGCAGTTGCTTCTTCAGCCGGCTTGAAACCTCGGGCTGGCGGGATGTCGAGCCGGTGCTCAAGGACCCGAAGGAGATCTACAAAAAATGATTGATCTTGAGGTTATCCACCGCCTTCAGGCGACCTTGCTCGAACGCCGGGGCGCGGCGCCCGATTCGTCCTATGTCGCCAGCCTGTATGCCAAGGGCACCGACGCGATTTGCAAGAAGGTGGCCGAGGAAGCCGCCGAAACCATCATGGCGGCCAAGGATGGCGACCGTCTGCATCTGGTGCGCGAAGTCACCGATCTGTGGTTCCACAGCATGATCCTGCTGGCCCAGTTCGGCATCGGCATTGATGATGTGATGGCCGAGTTTCGCCGCCGGGAGGGCATTTCCGGGATTGACGAGAAGGCCAGCCGGGGCATCGGATCATGAGCGACTGCATTTTCTGCAAGATCGCGCGCGGCGAAATTCCATCGAGGAAGATCTACGAAGACGAGGAACTTTTCGTCTTTCACGACATCAATCCGGCGGCGCCCGTGCATTTCATGATCGTGCCGAAGCTGCACATTGCGTCGCTGATGGAGGCCAAGCCGAGCCACCAGATGCTGCTCGGGCGCATTCTTGCAAAAGCCGGCGAACTGGCCAGGGGTCAGGGCCTCGAAGACGGCTTCCGCACCATCATCAACACCGGTCGGATCGGGGGTCAGGAGGTGTATCATCTGCACGTTCATATTTTGGGTGGCCCCCAGCCCGTGGGGCCCATGCTACAGCGCAAAGCGCCCTGAAATTTCAGTGAGCGCGAGGAGGAAATACAATGGGAACTTTTAGCATCTGGCACTGGCTGATCGTGCTGGTGATTGTCATGCTGGTGTTCGGCACCAAGAAGTTGCGCAACATGGGGTCGGATCTCGGTGGTGCGGTCAAGGGCTTCAAGGACGGCATGAAAGAGGCCTCGGCTGACAAACCGGCGGAGCCGCCGCAGCAGCAGGTGACCGGTCAGACCATTGACGTCGAGTCACGCCGGGAGCAGACCAAGACCTGAACGCCGGCGCATCAAGCGGTTCGCGGCTTGTTCGCGACCGTTGACTCCTGCCTTTCATTTAATTCTCGGCCACCCGACGAACCCATGTTCGATGTCAACCTTTCCGAGTTGATGGTCATCGCCGTGGTGGCGCTGGTCGTCATCGGGCCCGAGCGCCTGCCCAAGGTGGCGCGCACCGCGGGTCTGATCCTCGGTCGCTTGCAACGCTATGTCAGCGATGTCAAGGCCGACATCAACCGCGAGATTCAGCTCGACGAGTTGAAACAGCTCCAGCAGCAAGTGAGCCAACAGGTGACGAGCCTGGAGGCATCCGTGACCCACGAGATGCGCGAGGTCGAGTCCTCGGTCGACAAGGTGATCGAGCCGCTGGCGACGGATATCGCCGCACTACCGGAGCCGACTCTTGAGAGCGTTCCAGCCGTTGATGCGCAGGCGTCCGCCGTGGTTGCCGAGATACAGAAGTCCTGATGAGCGACGGCCAGGAAACCTTCCTCTCCCATCTGGTCGAATTGCGCGACCGCCTGATACGTGTCCTGATCGCGGTCGGCATCGCCTTCCTGCCGCTGGCTTTCTTTGCCCGCGAACTGTATTCGCTGCTCGCCGCGCCGTTGCTGGCGACCTTGCCCGCCGGCGGCCAGATGATCGCCACGGATGTGGTCGGGGTGTTTCTGGTGCCCATGAAAGTGGCGCTGATGAGCGCATTCCTGGTGGTCCTGCCTTACGTGCTGTATCAGTTATGGGCCTTTGTCGCGCCGGGACTGTATGCCCACGAAAAGAAGCTGGCGATACCGCTGCTGGCGGCATCGGTCATCCTGTTTTTCATTGGCATGGCCTTCGCCTACTTCGCGTTTTTTCCGATGGTGTTCGGCTTCATGTCCAAGTTCGCGCCCGAGGGCGTGGCCTGGATGACGGATATCGAGAAGTACTTTTCCTTCGTCCTCACCATGTTCATGGCTTTCGGCATCACCTTCGAGGTGCCGATAATCGTCATCGTGCTGGTCAAGATCGGAGTGGTGGATGTGGCCAAGCTGCGTGAGTGGCGGCCTTATGTGATCGTCGGCGCCTTTGTCGTTGGCGCGGTGTTCACGCCGCCCGACGTGATTTCCCAGTTCATGCTGGCCATGCCGATGTGGCTGCTCTATGAACTCGGCATTGTACTGGCGAGCGTTATCGTGCGCCCCGTTGCGGCGACTGCCGGCGAGACGCCGGTGCTCCCGGAATAGTCAGCCGTTACGACGAGCTCGCCGTGGCGTGCCACAGCCGCAGCTTTTCCAGGGAAACCTGGTCGGCTTCGTGCAGAACCATGCGCGCGCCATCGAAGTTCTCGTTGATGGTGTAATCGCTGACCGTGATCACGGTCGGAATTCCCGCCGCCAGGCTGGCGGCCAGCCCGTGCGAGGAATCCTCGACCGCCAGGCAGTCGCGCGGCGGCAGATTGAGTTGACGCAGGGTCCATAGATAGACTTCCGGCGACGGCTTCTTCGCCGTCACAACGCAGCCGGAAGCGATGGCATCGAACCAGGTATCGGCGTTCGGGCCAAGGTTGGCCCGCAGCAGCCCCACCACGTTTTCCTGCTTGGAACTCGAGGCAATCGCCAGCCGCACACCCTCGGTGCGCGCGTCGCAGATCAGGTGACCGATGTCGGAGCGCAGGGGAATCGCCCCGGCGGCAAGCAGGCGCTGGTAATTTCGCGTCTTGATGTCGTGCACGCGATGCAGCAGTTCGTCGAAATCCGGTCGCGCAGCCGTTGCCGGGTCGAAGTTATTGGCGTAGTGGCGAAGTCTTTCCATGCCGCCGGTTACGCCGAGCAGGGTGCCGTAGAAGGCTTCGTCCCAGTGCCAGGATAACCCTACCTCGGCAAAGGCCGCGTTGAACGCCGGGCGATGGCCGTCCCGCTCGGTGTTGGCCAGGGTGCCGTCGACATCGAAAATGAGCGCGCGCAGGGGCATGATGAACCACCATCGGAAAGGGAAGTCGAAGTGCGGAGCCTAGCCGAAATTCGGCCTTGATGGAAAACCTCTTGATATTTTTTTGATCGAACCACAAGCGCGGTTTATACAATGATACAGTGCACCATAAATGGAATCGGCGCCCCGCTTTCGGTGCCGTTACAGCCGCAGCGACTGGAGATTGAGTTCACGTGAAACCGACGAACATTGGCGCCCACGATTATTTTCACAAAGTCGTGGATTGCCAGTGGGCCTGCCCCTCCCACACCCCCGTCCCCGAGTACATCCGGCTGATTGCCGCCGGTCGCTACTCGGATGCCTACATGATCAACTGGCAATCCAACGTCTTTCCCGGCATTCTCGGGCGGGTCTGCGATCGTCCCTGCGAGCCCGCCTGCCGTCGTGGCCGGGTGGACAAGGAGCCGGTGGCCATCTGTCGCCTGAAGCGCGTTTGCGCCGATCTCAAGGACGACATTCAGCATCGCCTGCCGCGCGCGCCGGAGAAAAAGAACGGCAAGCGCATCGCCTGCGTCGGCGCCGGCCCCGCCTCGCTGACCGTGGCGCGCGACTTGGCGGTACTCGGCTACCAGGTCACGGTATTCGACAGCGGCACATTGCCCGGCGGCATGATGCGCAGCCAGATCCCGAAGTTCCGTTTGCCGGACAACGTGATCGACGAGGAATGCGCCTACATCATCGATCTTGGCGTCGAGATGCGCTACGAACACTGTGTCAACAGCCTGCGCGAAATGCTGACGGAGAACTGGGACGCGGTGTTTGTCGGCACCGGCGCGCCGCGCGGGCGGGACGCCGAACTTCCGGGGCGCAAGCAAGCCGCGGCGCATATCCATGTCGGCATCGGCTGGCTGTCCAGCGTGGCCTTTGGCCACACCACCAAAATTGCCAGGCGCGTGATCGTGCTTGGCGGCGGCAACACGGCGATGGACTGCTGCCGCTCCGCGCGCCGGCTGGGAGGCGAGGATGTCAAAGTGGTGGTCAGGAGCGGCTACGACGAGATGAAGGCCTCGCCCTGGGAAAAGGAAGATGCGGTGCGTGAGGGCATCCCGATTATCAACATGCGGGTGCCGAAAGAGTTCCGGCACGACGAGGGCCGGCTTACCGGCGTGCTGTTCGGGATAGTGCGCGCCGAATATGACGACAAGGGCCGCCGCAGCCTGGTGCCGACCGGCGAGCCGGACGAACTGATGGAATGCGACGAAGTGCTGGTCGCCATCGGCCAGGAAAACGCCTTCCCGTGGATCGAGAAAGACATCGGCCTCCAGTTCGACAAGCGGGGCATGCCGGTGCTGAACCCGGTCACGCTGCAATCGACGCTGTCCCCGGTGTTTTTCGGCGGAGATGCGGCGTTCGGGCCGAAGAACATCATCACCGCCGTGGCCCAGGGTCACGAGGCGGCCATTTCCATCGACCACTACTGCCGCGGGCGGGATCTGCTGCAACGACCGCCGCCGCTGACCCGTCTGGTGAGCCAGAAGATGGGCATCCACGAATGGAGCTATGACAATAGCGTCTCCGAGGAGGCGCGCATGAAGGTGCCGACCAAGACGCTGAAGAAGACCCTCAAGGACATCAAGCTTGAATTCGAGACCGGCTTCGATCCGCTGCTGGCCTGCGCCGAGGCCGCGCGCTGCCTCAATTGCGACATCGAGACGGTGTTCAACCACAAGACCTGCATCGAATGCGATGCCTGCGTCGATATCTGCCCGACCGAATGCATCACCTTCACCGCCAACGGCGAAGAGGATGACTTGCGCCTCCGCCTCAAGGCGCCGGCGAAAAACCACGATCAGGCGCTGTATGTTTCCGAGACGCTGAAGACCGGACGCGTGATGGTCAAGGACGAGAACATCTGCCTGCATTGCGGCATGTGCGCCGAACGTTGCCCGACCGGCGCCTGGGACATGCAGAAATTCTTCCTGGAAATCGCCGGACCCGGCGTGGAGGCGCGCAGAACATGAAGGCCACCAATTCGACCGGTCCCATCCGGCGCAGCAACGACTTCGTCATCAAGTTCGCCAACGTCAACGGCTCCGGCTCGGCCTCGGCCAACGAACTGTTTGCTCGCGCCATCATGCGCATGGGCGTGCCGGTGGCGCCGCGCAACATCTTCCCCTCCAACATTCAGGGCATGCCGACCTGGTATGAAATGCGCGTCTCCGGCGCCGGCTGGCTGGGGCGACGCGGCGGCTGCGACCTGATGGTGGCGATGAATCCGCAGACCTGGGACCGCGACATCGCCGAGATCGAAACCGGCGGCTACCTGTTGTACGACTCGACCAGGACGCTGCCGCGCTCGCGCTTCCGCAGCGACATCACCGTGATCGGCATTCCCCTCACCGAGTTGTGCAATCGCGAATACACCGATCCGCGCCAGCGCCAGTTGTTCAAGAACATCATGTACGTTGGCGCGCTTACCGCGCTGCTGGGCATGGAACTGGCGGCGGTGGAGCAGTTGATCGCCGACCAGTATCGCGGCAAGGACAAGCTGATCGAGGCCAACGTCAATGCGCTGAAGCTCGGTTACGACGCGGCGAAGAACACGCTGCCCTGCCCGATCGGCTTGCGCGTCGAGCGCGCCAACGGCGTCGGCGACAGGATTTTCGTCAATGGCAACGACGCCTGCGGACTCGGCGCGGTGTATGGCGGCGCCACAGTGGCGGCCTGGTACCCGATCACGCCCTCGACCTCGGTGATCGAAGCCTTCACCAGCTATTGCCGCAAGTACCGCACCGATCCCGACAATGGCCTGGCGCGCTACGCGATTGTCCAGGCGGAAGACGAACTCGCTTCCATCGGCATGGTGATCGGCGCCGCCTGGAATGGCGCGCGCGCCTTCACCGCGACCTCCGGCCCCGGCATATCCCTGATGCAGGAATTTTTCGGTCTGGCGTATTTCGCCGAAGTGCCGGCGGTGATTTTCAATGTGCAACGCGGCGGCCCATCCACCGGCATGCCCACCCGCACCCAGCAGTCGGACCTGATTGCCTGCGCCTACGCTTCGCACGGCGACACCAAGCACGTCATGCTTTTCCCCGAGGATCCCTACGAGTGCTTCACGTTCGGCGCCCAGGCGTTCGACTTGGCGGATCGTCTGCAAACCCCGGTGTTCGTCCTCCTCGATCTTGACATCGGCATGAATGATCGCCTGTGCCAGCCCTTCGACTGGGACGATCAGCGCCGCTACGACCGCGGCAAGGTGATGAGCGCCGAGGAACTCGAAGCCGGCAGGAATTTCGGTCGCTACCTCGATGTCGATGGCGACGGCATTTCCTGGCGCACGATCCCCGGCACGCATCCGATCAAGGGCGCCTATTTCAGCCGCGGCTCCACGCGCAACGCCTATGCCAAGTACAGCGAGACGGGAGTCGACTACGTCTACAACATGGAGCGTCTGCGACGCAAGTTTGAAACGGCGAAGAAGCTGGTGCCGGCGCCGGTGATCCGGCGCGCGTCGCAGCCCAGCCGCCATGGCGCGATCTATTACGGCTCGACCAGCCCGGCGATGGCCGAGGCCTCCGCGCTGCTCGAAGAGCAGGGCATCCATGTCGATACGCTGCGGGTGCGCGGCTTTCCGTTTGCCGACGAGGTGATCGACTTCATCAACGAGCATGACCATGTCTTCGTCGTCGAGCAAAACGAAAGCGGCCAGTTGCGCATGCTGCTGGTCACCGAAGGCGAGGTCGATCCCAAGCGCCTGATTCGCGTGCTGCACTACGACGGCACGCCGATCACCGCCGCGTTCATTTCCGCCAGGATCGCCGAGGCGCTCGCCAGGCACAAGGTGACTCCGATTCGCAAACAGGTGGCCTCATGACTTATCTCGTCAAACCCAGATTGCTGCTGGACGCCGCGCCCAAAAACGCCCTCGGCTACACCAAGCGCGATTACGAGGGCGCCATTTCGACCTTGTGCGCCGGCTGCGGCCACGATTCGATCAGCGCCGCCGTGGTGCAGGCCTGCTTCGATCTCGACATCCAGCCGCATCGCGTCGCCAAGCTTTCCGGCATCGGCTGCTCGTCGAAGACGCCGGACTACTTTCTCGGCAACTCGCACGGCTTCAACACCACGCACGGTCGCATGCCCTCGGTGCTGACCGGCGCCGCGCTGGCCAATCGCGAGCTGATCTACCTCGGCGTTTCCGGCGACGGCGACTCCGCCTCGATCGGCATCGGCCAGTTCGCCCATGCCATGCGCCGCGGCGTGAATATGACCTACATCGTCGAGAACAACGGTGTCTATGGCCTGACCAAGGGACAGTTCTCGGCCACTGCCGACAAGGGCTCGAAGAACAAGCGCGGCGTGGTGAATAACGATACGCCGATCGATCTGGTTGCCTTGGCGCTGCAACTCGGCGCCAGCTATGTCGCGCGCAGTTTTTCCGGCGACAAGGAGCAGTTGATACCGCTGATCAAGGGCGCCCTGCGCCATCGCGGACCGGCATTGGTCGATGTCGTCAGCCCCTGCGTGACTTTCAACAATCACCTCGGCTCGACCAAGAGCTACGACTATGTGCGCGAGCACAACGACGCCGTCAATCGCCTCGATTTCATCCTGCCGCGCGACCAGATCAAGGCCTCCTACGCCCCCGGTTCGCTGCGCCGCGTGGTGCAGCATGACGGCTCGGTGCTGCTGCTGCGCAAGCTGAACACGGATTACGATCCGTCGGATCGCGTCGGCGCCATGAACCATTTGCAGGAACGGCACGCGCTGGGCGAGATCGTCACCGGTCTGCTGTACGTGGATAGCAGCGCCGGCGATCTGCATCGCAATCTGAATACGGTGGAGAAGCCGCTGAACCAGCTCGGCGACGCCTATCTTTGTCCCGGCAGCAAGGCGCTCGACGCGCTCAACGCCTCGCTCAGATAGCTGTCGTTGCGTGGGCGCCGATGGCTGGCGCCATTATTCCTTCGGCGGCTTCGGTCGCTTGCCGATGGTGACCTCGACGCCCACCTCGCCGCCGTTGCGCTTCAGGTCGAAGCGCGCGGTCTTGCCCGGTTCCAGCCCGGCAATCAGTTCCAGCATGACCTGAGCATCCTTGACGCGCTTGCCGGCCACTTGGGTCAGCACGTCGCCGGGCTTGATGCCGGCCTTGTCGGCCGGGCTGCCGCGCATGACGCCGGCAATCAGCGCGCCCTGCGTGGCGGACAACTTGAAGGACTCGGCGAGTTCCGGCGTGATTTCCTGCACCTCGATGCCGACCCAGCCGCGCGTCACGCCGCCGGTCCTGACGATCTGCTCCATGACGTTCTTCGCCAGCGACACCGGAATGGCAAAGCCGATGCCCATCGAGCCGCCGCTTTGCGAATAGATGGCGGTGTTGATGCCCACCAGATGGCCGTTGGAGTCGACCAGCGCGCCGCCCGAATTGCCGGGGTTGATCGCGGCGTCGGTCTGGATGAAGTTCTCGAAGGTGTTGATGCCCAGATGCGAGCGGCCCAGCGCCGAGACGATGCCCGAGGTGACAGTCTGGCCGACGCCGAAGGGATTGCCGATGGCCAGCACCACGTCGCCGACGCGCAAGGTGTCGCTGCTGCCGAAGGCGATCACCGGCAGCTTGTGGTCGGCGGGTATGCGCAGCACCGCCAGATCGGATTCGGGGTCGGAGCCAGCCACGCGCGCCTTGTACTTGCGCCCGTCGCTGTGCGCGACCTCGATCTCGTCGGCGCCGTCGACCACGTGGAAGTTGGTCAGGATATAGCCCTCCGGGGAAACCACCACGCCGCTGCCCAGTCCCGAGCGGCGCTGCGATTCCTCGCCGAAGCGGTCGCCGAAGAAATGCCGGAAGATCGGATCGTTGATGAAGGGATGGCGCGGCCCCTTCACCTCCTGGCTGGTGAAAATATGCACCACCGCCGGCAGCGCCTTTTGCGCCGCATCGGCGTAGGAACCGTGTCGCTTCGTCTCGCTGCCGGCCGGTGCTTCGATCACCGTCGCCACCTGGGCAACGCCATCGCCGGCGCTGGGCAGATGGCTCAGCCACTCCGGCTTGAGCGTCTTGACGACAAACAGGACAGCAACGCAAACCGTGATGGTCTGGGCAAAAATAAGCCAAAGGCGGCGCATAATTTGGTTTTCTTAGAGGTGAAAAAATGCAAGCTGACGCTGTACTACGCGAGGATCTTCGCGTCTGGCTGGACACTTTGCTTGACGCCGCGCGCTTCCGCGATTATTGCCCAAACGGGCTGCAAGTGGAAGGCCGCGAGCGCGTGCAGCGCGTTGTTTGCGGGGTGACCGCCAGCCAGGCGCTGATCGAGGCCGCCATCGAACGTCGGGCGGACGCCCTGCTGGTGCATCACGGCTGGTTCTGGAAAGCCGAGGACGGTCGCCTCACGGGGTTTCGCAAGCAGCGCATGGCGCGCCTGCTGGCCCATGACATCAGCCTGTTCGCCTACCACCTGCCGCTGGATGCGCATCCGACGCTGGGCAACAACGCGCAACTGGCGCGGCGCCTCGGCTGGACCGTCCAGGGCAATTTCGCCGAGCAGGACATCGGCTTTGTCGGCGTGCCGCCAGCGCCGACTCTTGCCGGCGATCTGGCGCGGCAACTGGAGCGGACGCTGGGCCGCGCGCCCCTGCTGATCGGCGATCCGGCGCGCCAGGTGGCGCGCATCGCCTGGTGCAGCGGCGGCGCGCAGGACTACTTCGAGGCCGCGCTGGCCACCGGCGCCGACATCTTCGTCTCGGGCGAGATTTCGGAGCAGACCGTGCATCTGGCGCGCGAAACCGGCATGGCCTTCATCGCCGCCGGCCACCATGCCACCGAGCGCTATGGCGTGATGGCGCTGGGCGCGCAACTGGCGGAAAAGTTCGGCATCGCCTGCGCGTTCGTCGATATCGACAATCCGGTGTGAGCAAGGGATGGAGCCTGCCGGCGCTTCAAGCAGGACAAGGCCGTCGTCGATCAACACCCGGCATCCGGTTCCCCCAGTTGCGCGAGGATGACCGCACGCGCGGCGTCGCGCAGGGCGAGTGCGGCTGACCAGGTGTTTTCTTCATCGTCCTGCGCCTGCAACGGCGCGCCCGCCCGTGCCTGGAGCACGCTGAAACGCGGTCGCAGCGACTCGCCGGGCAGCAGGGCACGGGTGCCGGTCAGGGTGAGCGGCACCACCGGGATACGGCTGTTCGCGGCGATGACGAACGCGCCCATGCGAAATGGCAGCAGTCCCGGCGTGTCGCGGAATGTGCCTTCGGGAAAGAACACCAGCGCGTCGCCGCGCTTCACTCGCGCTTCCAGCGCGCGCGTATCCTCGACGCCGCGGGCGTTGTCGAAACGCTCGACAAAGGCGCTGTGAAGACGGCGCAGGGGCAGGGCGGCGAAGGGATTTTTCAGCAATTCCTGTTTTCCCACATAAGCGAAACGAGGCGGTAGCACGGCGGTGAGGATCAGCGCGTCCAGGTAACTGGCATGGTTGGCCACGACGACGAGCGGTCCGTCATCCGCGATGAGTCGCATGCCTTTCACTGCGGGCATCAGCCCGGTCAGAAGCAAGGCCAGGCGCGCGCTTGCGCGGGCGATGTGCCGCCGCAGCGCGAGCGTCGGCGCGAGCACGATCAAGACCCAGGCGGTCGGCACGGTGGCCGCAAACACCGCCCAGGCCCAAATACTCCATGTCCAACTCAGCACCCAGCCGAGGCCTGGCCCGACCAGTTGCCTTGTCCGCGCGCCGAGTCCGGTCAGGCCGAGTCCCAGAATCTGCCGCCAGGGTGCGCGCGGTACCGCGCCGGGTTTTCCGCTCAATTCGCCGCGTTCGTAAAGTTCCCGGCAGGCGGCGCGGCGGATCTTGCCGCTGGAGGTTTTGAGCACGCTGCGCGGCGGTACCAGCACGATGTCGTCGGTCGGCAGGCCGATCAGATCGACCGCGAGACGATTGATTTCGGCCTGTATGCGGCTGCGTGCCGCAATGCTCTTTTCACCCGTCTCGGCCAGCACCACCAGCCGTTCGGCGCCGGTGCGCGGATCGGTGGCGGGGAACGCCGCCACGCCGCCCCGGCGCACGCCCGCCACCTGGTTCGCGGCCTCTTCCAGTTCCTGCGGATGAATGTTGTGGCCGCCACGGATGATGATGTCCTTTTCGCGCCCGGTGAGATACAGTTCGCCCGCCGCGAGGTAGCCCAGGTCGCCGCTGTTGAGCCATTCTCCGTCGATGAGGCGGGCCGTGGCCGCCGGGTTGTGGTAGTAACCACGGGTGGCGGAGGGGCCGCGAAACTGCACGCGTCCCTGGGTGCGCTCGGGCAGTTCGCGTCCGCTGGCATCGACGACGCGGATTTCATGATCGGCCAGCACCCGGCCGCAAGACACGATGCGCCGCGCGCGCGCATCGTCCGCCGGCGCGGCGCGGGCGAGCCCCAGCTTCGATAACGCCTCGCGATCCACCCGATCAATCAGCGGGCCGCGTCCCATCGGCGGAAAGGTCAGTCCGACGGAGGATTCCGCCAGCCCATAGACTGGTGTCATTGCAGCGGGATTGAAGCCGCACGGCGCCAGACGCGCGGTGAAGCGGGCGAGGGTGTCCGCAGCGACCGGTTCGGCGCCGTTGAAGGCGAGCCGCCAGCAGGAGAGATCCAGCCGCGCCAGGCCGCTCTCATCAAGCTTGTTGGCGCACAGCTCGTAAGCGAAGTTGGGCGCCGCCGAAACGGTGGCGCGATAGCGATGAATGGTCGCGAGCCAGCGCTGCGGTCGCGCGAGGAAGGCCAGCGGCGACATCAGTACCAACTGGAAGCCGACAACCAGGCTGCCCATGCAGGCGCCGATCAGGCCCATGTCATGATAGAGCGGCAGCCAGGATACGAAGATGTCATCGCTGGTGACAGCCGAGGCATGTTCCATGCCTCGCAGATTGGCGAGCAGGTTGGCGTGAGTCAGCACCACGCCCTTGGGGTTGCCGGTGCTGCCGGAGGTGTATTGCAGGAAGGCAATGTCTTCCGCGCCGGGCGATGGCAATGGCGGCGGGGCGCCGGGGCGGGTCAGTTCGGCCACCGTCGCCACCCGTCGCAGGGACGCGCATTGCGCGGAGAGCAGATGACCGAGCAATTTGGCGCGCGGGTCGGTGACGAGCACCGTGGCTTCGGCGTTGGCGACGATGCCGGCGATGCGCCGCATGTGATCTTCGAGCTGGGAGAGGCGCGCCGGCGGATACAAGGGTACGGGCACGCATCCGGCGTAAAGCGCGCCGTAGAAGGCGAAGAGGAATTCCCGTCCGGTGGGCAACATGATGGCGACGCGGTCGCCGGGACCCGCAGCCGATGCACCGTGGGCCAGCAGGCCGGCCGCCAGCGCCCGGGCCTCCGTCCGCAGCAGCGCAAAGCTGATGTCCTCGCTGCTTTCCCCTTCGCCGTACAGCGTGATATGCACCTGTTCGCCGTGCCGCGCGACATGCCAGTCGAGCATTTCAGTCAGGGTGGCAATGGTCTCCGGTGGCTGCTCGATGGCGGAAAAGCGCTGTTCCGGCGAAGACTCATGTCCGCTCGCGGGCGCCATGCCGGAACTGAGGTCGGAACCGGAAGTCGGCGCTGGCGGGACGGCGTGTAACGAGCGCGTGCTGGCGGGCGGCATGCTGCCCGGCGCATCGCCCGCCATCAGCCGCAGCAGATCGCGCGGCGTTTCGGCTTCGGTGAACGCCGCCTCGGCCAGCCTGACTCCCAGTTGGCGCTCGATGCGGGCGAGCAGTTCCACGCGCGCCAGGCTGTCCAGGCCGTAATCGCGCTCCAGTGCGTGCTCCAGCCCAAGTTGCGCCAGCCCCGGCGCGCCGGGGCGCATCTCGCGGGAGAGGCCGTGCACGATGCCGAGCAATTGTTCGGCGCGGGCGGATGATCCGGGATCGCTCATGTGCGCGATGCTACCGCGTCAAGTCATGCGGCGCGCAGAGCCTGGCACCGGCTTGCGGCATCGACCGCATTTCCGGCTTCATTCACAAGGCTCGCCGTTGCCGCAAATGGCGCACGACCCACACTGCCGCCAGCGCGGCGATGACATGCTTCAAGGTGTGGCCGCTGACGAGGCCGCCGGTCAGTGCAAACACCGGGCGGTCGCTCAGATCCAGCAGCAGGGCCAGCAGATACAGGCCGACGACGGCCAGGATGTCGTGGCCGTCGCTGTAACGGGGCGGATACAGCCACAGCAGCAGCGGGATCAGCAGTATCGGCACCGCCTGCATCAGCAGGTAGGGGCGAAGGTCACCCGCGCCCAGCGTCTCGCTCCAGTGCCAGTAGGCGATGCTGCCCAGCCCGGCAACGACCAGAAACGGCAATAGCATGAGCCCGCTGCGGAGGTCGATGCGTTCGCACACGACCGCCGCGAACAAGGCCATGAGGGCGAGCGCGATTGTCGCTCGGTCCCAGGCCAGCCCGGCGTTGTCCGGGGCGAGGTGGTAGAGGCCCGAGGCGAAACCGACGAGGATGACGGCGACGAAGAACAACGCATGGGGCCAGGCTTCGCGGGCGTCGACGAAGGCGCGCCGCGCCGCCGCGCCGAAGAACAAGCGCAGGCCGGGCAGGCCCGCCAGCACGAACAGGGCGTTGCTGGCGGTATCGAGGCAGTTGGGCAGACCGAAGCAGGCGCGCTTGTCGGCGAAGTCGTGGTACTGCGGCGGCTGGGCGATGGGCGGCAGCGTCAGCGCCGCCAGCACGAGACCCGCCAGCGTTGCGATCGGCAACCACGGCGTCCAGGCTCGCGGCTCGCGCCATGTGATCACATTTTCTCCTTTCGCGGCGTCCGGCGCAGGATATGGCCGATTTCCCTCGCGCCGGGATGCATCATCACCACGTTTCCGATCTTATCAGAAGGTCATAACCGGGACCACGCCTGGCTTCAGGATGGAGTCGCCTGGTGTCCGGTCGTGACTTGCTGCCGCCCGAATCGAATCCGGCGACTGAAACTCCCTTCCCGAATCGGGATTCCGCCACCCGCTCTACTCGCTTTTCGGTATCGACGAATACGGTAAATGCGGTATTCCTTCCGCCGCCGGATCGGCCTATGTTTCGCGCATGGGAACATGTCGTGAGGAGGATGTTTGGCGTTTCAGCAGCTTTCGCTTTATCCGAAGAAGGGGCTATAAGTTTGGCCAGGGGAGAGATGCATGGATGCTTCATCGATCATCCGCAAGACCGCCGCCGACCAGCGGGTGACGCCGAACTTCGTGGATTTCACCGGTGAGCGGCAGCGCTTTTCCTGGGAGGCCGCGGGCCGCGAGTTGAGCGGCGCGACCGGAAAAGGAGGCGTCAACATTGCCGCCGAAGCGGTCGAGCGCCAGGCGGCGGGCGCATTGCGCGGCAAGACGGCGTTTCGGTTTCTTTCGCGCGGCAAGCCGGCCCGCGATGTCAGCTTCGGCGAACTGTCGACGCTCACCAGCCGCTTCGCCAATGTTCTCAAGGGGCTCGGCATCGGTCGCGGGGAGCGGGTTTTCATACTCGCCGGTCGCATTCCGGAGCTCTACATCGCGGTGCTGGGCGGGCTCAAGCACGGGGCGGTGGTCTCGCCGCTGTTTTCCGCCTTCGGCCCCGAGCCGATTGCGACGCGGGTGAATCTCGGCGCGGGTCGGGTGCTGATCACCACCGACGCGCTCTACGAGCGCAAGGTGGCGAGGTGGCGCGAGAAAATGCCAACGCTGGAGCATGTGCTGCTGGTGGCCGGGGAAGGCGGCGGCACAAGCATTCCCGGCACGCTCGACCTCGCCGCGCTGATGGCCGCGGCTCCCGACGAAAGCGCGGTGGCGGCCACCGGCGCCGAAGACATGGCCCTGCTGCACTTCACCAGCGGCACCACCGGCACGCCGAAGGGCGCCGTGCATGTCCATGGCGCCGTCGTCACCCACTACGCGACCGGGCGCTACGCGCTCGACCTTCATGCCGACGACATCTACTGGTGCACCGCCGATCCGGGCTGGGTGACGGGCACCTCCTACGGCATCATTGCGCCGCTGCTGCATGGCGTGACCTCGATCATCGACCGCGAGGAATTCGATGCCGAGCGCTGGTACGGCATTCTCCAGGACGAGGCGGTGACGGTCTGGTACACGGCGCCGACGGCGATCCGCATGCTGATGAAGGCCGGCGCCGAAATCCCGCGCAAATACCGCCTGCCGCAACTGCGCTTCATCGCCAGCGTCGGCGAGCCGCTCAACCCGGAGGCGGTGCGCTGGGGCAAGGACGTGCTGGGCTTAGCCATTCACGACAACTGGTGGCAGACCGAGACCGGCGGCATCATGATCGCCAACACGCCGGCCTTCGACATCAAGCCCGGTTCGATGGGCCGGCCCTTGCCGGGCATCGACGCGGCCATCGTGCGCCACCATGAAGACGGCACGGTGACGCTGATCGAAGAGCCGGATGTCGAGGGCGAACTGGCCCTGAAACGCGGCTGGCCTTCGATGTTTCGCGGCTACCTCAACAACGAGGAGCGCTATCGCAAGTGCTTCGCCGGTCCGGACAACGAGTGGTACCTGACCGGCGACCTGGCCAAGCGCGATGCCGACGGCTATTTCTGGTTCGTCGGTCGCGCCGACGACGTGATCAAGTCGGCCGGACACCTGATCGGGCCATTTGAAGTGGAAAGCGCGCTGATGGAACACCCGGCGGTGGCCGAGGCCGGTGTCATCGGCAAGCCCGACCCGATGGTGGGCGAAGTGGTCAAGGCCTTCGTTTCGCTCAAACACGGCTTCGAGGCCGGCGAGGCCTTGCGCATGGACTTGCTGGGCCACGCCCGCAAACGCCTCGGCGCGGCGGTGGCGCCCAAGGAAATCGCCTTCCTGCCGAGTCTGCCGCGCACCCGCAGCGGCAAGATCATGCGCCGGCTGCTCAAGGCGCGCGAACTGGGCCTGCCGGAAGGCGACACGTCGACATTGGAGGATAGCGCATGAACATTGACCATCACGCCCCACCGCCGCCCGCCGGCCCGGTGCCGTGGCAAAGCGACTTCGCCGTCGGCCTGCTGGCCGACATGGTGCGCATCCGCCGCATGGAAGAGAAGTCGGCCGAACTCTACGGCGCCGGCAAGATTCGCGGCTTCCTGCATCTCTACATCGGCGAGGAGGCCGTGGCGGTCGGCGCGCTGCATGCGCTAAGCGTCGAGGACAACATCGTCGCCACCTACCGCGAGCATGCTCATGCCCTGGTGCGCGGCATGGCCATGAGCACGATCATGGCCGAGATGTACGGCAGGCGCGAAGGCTGCGCGCACGGACGCGGCGGCTCGATGCACCTGTTCGACAAGGCGACGCGGCTGTTCGGCGGCAACGCCATCGTCGGTGGCGGGTTGCCGCTGGCCGTCGGGCTGGCGCTGGCGGCGAAGATGCAGAACGAGAACCGCATCGCCGCCTGCTTCTTCGGCGATGGCGCGGTGGCCGAGGGCGCCTTCCACGAGTCGCTGAATCTTGCCGCGTTGTGGAAACTGCCGGTGCTGTTCTGCTGCGAGAATAATCTCTACGGCATGGGCACCGCGCTGGAGCGCAGCGAATCGCAGACCGATCTGTGCGTCAAGGCGGCCTCCTACAACATGCCGGCGTTGCGCGCCGACGGCATGGACATCGTCGATGTGCACGAGATCACCCGGCAGGCCGTGCAGCGCGTGCGCGAAAGCCGCAGCCCGGTGTTCGTCGAGTACCAGACCTACCGCTTCCGCGCCCACTCGATGTTCGACGCCGAACTCTACCGGCCGAAGGCCGAGGTCGAGGAATGGAAGACGCGCGGGCCGATCCACACCTTCAGCGCGCGGCTCAAGGCCGAGGGCAAACTGACCGAAGAGCAATTCCTCGCCCTCGATGCCGCGGCGAACGCCGAAGTGGCCGATGCCGTCGCCTTCGCCGAAGCGGGGACATGGGAGCCGGTCGAAGACCTGCTGAAGGATGTGCATACCCCCGAGGGAGTCGCGCCATGAGCCGCACACTGAGTTACCGCGAGGCCATGCGCGAGGCGATGCACGAGGCCCTCGCCAATGATCCGCGCGTCTTCCTGATGGGCGAGGATGTCGGCAGGTACGGCGGCACCTACGCCTTCTCCAAGGGCTTCCTCGATGAATTCGGCCCGGAGCGCATCCGCGACACTCCGTTGTCCGAGCTCGGCTTCGTCGGCGCCGCGATCGGCGCGGCGCTGGGCGGCATGCGGCCCATCGTCGAGGTGATGACGGTCAACTTCAGCCTGCTGGCGCTGGACCAGATCGTGAATACGGCGGCGCTCTACCGCCACATGTCCGGCGGCCAGTTCTCGGTGCCGCTGGTGGTGCGCATGACCACGGGGGCGGGGCGCCAGCTCGCGGCGCAGCATTCGCACAGCCTCGAAGGCTGGTATGCCCACATTCCCGGCATCAAGGTGCTGGCGCCGGCGACCATCGAGGATGCGCGCGGCATGCTGGCGCCCGCCCTGGCCGACCCCGATCCGGTGGTGATTTTCGAGCATGCCGGGCTGTTCAACATGGAAGGCGAGTTGCCGGACACCCGCGATGATTTGACGGTCGACATCCGTTCGGCCAGGGTGCGGCGCATCGGCACCGATGTCGCCATCATTACCCACGGCGGTTCGTTGAGCAAGGCGCTGGCGGCGGCGGGGCAACTGGCCGCCGAGGGCATTTCGGCGGAAGTGGTCGATCTGCGCGTGTTGCGTCCGCTGGATACTGCGGCCATCGCCGCCGCCGTCGCCAAATGCCGCCGCGCCGTGGTGGTCGACGAAGGCTGGAAGAGCGGCAGCCTCGCCGCCGAGGTGATGGCGCGCATCATGGAAAATGTTTTCTACGAACTTGACGCGCCGGTGGCGCGGGTCTGTTCCGAAGAGGTGCCGATTCCCTACGCCAAGCATCTTGAGGACGCGGCGCTGCCGCAGCCGGAGAAGATCGTCGCGGCCGTCAAAGGGCTTTTCGCATGATCGAATTCAAGCTTCCCGCGCTGGGTTCCGACATGGACGAGGGTACCCTGCTCGAATGGAAAGTCGGCGTTGGCGACACGGTGAAAAAGGGCCAGGTGGTCGCCATTGTCGACACCTCGAAAGCCGCCGTGGATATCGAGAGCTGGCAGGAGGGAAGGGTGCACCAACTGATCGCCGGGATCGGACAAACAATGTCGGTGGGCACGGTGATGGCGCTGCTGCTCGAAGCCGGCGAGACCGCTCCTGCGGAAGTCGGCGCTGGCGGGACGGCGCCTGCGATTCCGGCTGCCGCATCCGCCGTCCCGGGGCGCCGCATGGTCTCGCCCGCCGCGCGCAAACACGCCGAGGAAAAAGGCGTCGATCTCGCCAACATCACCGGCACCGGCCCGCGCGGCGCGGTGACTTTGCAGGATGTCGAAGCGGCGGCGGCGACACTTCAGCCGACGCCGCAAGCCGCTCCCGTTGCGACCAAAATCACAGACCGCGCCGCCGACATGCGCAAGACCATCGCCGCCGCGATGAGCCGCTCCAAGCGCGAGATTCCGCACTACTACGTCGCCGAGGACATTCCGCTGGCTGCGGCGCTTTCCTGGCTGCAGGCGACCAACGCGCAGCGCCCGATGAACGAGCGCCTGCTGCCAGCGGTGTTGCTGCTGAAGGCCGTCGCCATCGCCCTCAAGCGCTATCCCGAGCTCAACGGCTACTGGCGCCAAGGGAACGGTAATGCCGGCTTTGTGCCAAGTGTCGCCATCCATCTTGGCGTGGCGATTTCGCTGCGCCAGGGCGGCCTGATCGCACCGGCGCTGCTCGATGCCGACAGCAAGTCGCTGACGCTGCTGATGCAGGAACTCACCGACCTGGTCAAGCGCACTCGCGCCGGCTCGCTGAAGAGTTCCGAGATGAACGAGGCGACGATTACGGTGACCAATCTCGGCGACCAGGGATCGCAGGTCGTGTTCGGCGTCATCACGCCGCCGCAGGTGGCGCTGGTGGGTTTCGGCCGCATCGCCGAGCGCCCGTGGGCCGAGAACGGCGAGCTCAAGGTGCTGCCGCTGGTAACGGCCAGCCTTTCGGCCGACCACCGCGTTTCGGACGGTCATCGCGGCGCGCTGTTCCTGCGCGAACTGAACGATCTGCTGCAACATCCCGAGGACCTGGAAAAATGACCGACGCCGAAATCCGCACCGTGGCCCTGGCCACGCTTTTATCCATCGCCCCCGAGGTCGAAGCCGACGAACTGCGCGGCGATCGCCCGCTGCGCAACCAGGTCGATCTGGACTCGATGGACTGGCTTAACTTTCTGCTCGGGCTTCACGAAAAACTCAAGGTGGATATCCCCGAGGCCGATTATTCCAGGCTGATCACCCTCGATGACGTGGTGGCCTACCTGCAAAAAAAGCTCGGGGCTGCATGAGAGCCGGCGGCGACAAGGACATCGATCTTTTGCTGGACGAAATCCGCGAGGAGGTCCGGGATACGCGCCAGCTTACCGGTCGTTCGGTGCTTGACGATCGGGTGATGGATGCCCTGCGCGAGGTGCCGCGCCATGACTTCGTCCCGGACGAACTTCGATACAGCGCCTACGCCAATCATCCGCTGCCGATCGGCCATGGGCAAACCATCTCGCAGCCTTACATCGTGGCCCTGATGAGCGACCTGATCCGGCCTCGACCGGATCAGGTGGTGCTGGAGATCGGCACCGGCTCCGGCTACCAGGCCGCAATCCTGTCCAAGTTGGTGAAACAGGTTTACTCGATGGAAATCGTCGAGGAACTTGCCGTCGCAGCGAAGGAAAGACTGCGCCGCCTCGGCTATGACAATGTCGAAGTGCGCGTCGGCGACGGCTGGCTGGGCTGGCCGCAGCATGCGCCCTATGATGCAATCCTGGTCGCCGCAGCGGCAACCGGCATTCCGCCGGCCCTGATCGAGCAACTGCGGCCGGGCGGCATTCTCGTCATACCCATCGGCGCGCAGCATGCCGCGCAGGATCTGGTGGTGGTCAGCAAAAGCGGCAGCGGCCGCATTGAAGAAACCAGCGTCTTGCCGGTGGCCTTCGTGCCACTGACCGGAACCTCCGACGACCTGATGGATCAACCATGAAAAGCCGCATGCGCGCCATGATCCTCGATCGGCCCGGCTTGCCCTTGCGCCCGGTGGAACTGCCGGTGCCGCAAGCGGGCAGCGGCAGCCTGCTGATCGAGGTGGAGGCCTGCGGCGTATGCCGTACGGATTTGCACCTGGTCGACGGCGAACTGCCGAATCCCGTGCTGCCCATGATTCCCGGCCACGAAATCGTCGGTCGCGTCGCCGCCATCGGCGACAACGTCACGGGTTTCCAGATCGGCCAGCGCGTCGGCGTGCCCTGGCTCGGCTGGACCTGCGGCGAATGCCATTTCTGCGCCAGCGGTCGCGAAAATCTCTGCGACCAGGCGCGCTTCACCGGCTACCAGATCCACGGCGGCTATGCCGAATACACCGTGGCCGATGCGCGCTATTGCTTCGCGCTTGCCGCCGACGGCGATGCCGCGCTGCTGGCGCCGCTGCTGTGCGCCGGACTGATCGGCTATCGCGCCCTGCGCCTGGCCGGCGAGCCGCGCCGGATCGGCATTTACGGCTTCGGCGCCGCCGCCCATATCGTCGCCCAGGTGCTGAAGTTCCAGGGGCGCGAGTTCCATGCCTTCACCCGTCCGGGCGATGCCGCGAGCCAGGAATTCGCTCGCGGCCTGGGCGCCGCGTGGGCCGGCGGCAGCGACCAGACGCCGCCGGTCCGGCTCGACGCCGCGCTGATCTTCGCTCCTGCCGGACCCCTGGTGCCGGCGGCGCTGCGCCATCTGGAGAAGGGCGGCTGCGTGGTCTGCGCCGGCATTCACATGAGCGACATTCCGGCATTTCCCTACGACATTCTGTGGGGCGAGCGCAGCATCCGTTCGGTCGCCAACCTGACCCGCCGCGATGGCCTGGAATTCCTCGACCTCGCGCCGCGGGTGCCGATACGCAGCGAGATTCGGCGCTTTCCGCTGGCACTGGCCAACGAGGCGCTGGGACAGTTGCGCCGGGGCGAGTTTCAGGGCGCCGGGGTGCTGACCATGAGCGCCTAGCCGGCGCGGATCGCCGGGCGTTCAGCCGTGATTGCCGCCCGCCGCCGTCCGCTCGCGGCGCCGCCGCTTGCCGCCGCCGGCAAAGGACTGGCGCACCTGCGACATTTCGATCATCCTGCTGGCGACCAGGTAGTTGATGCTGCCTTCCGGCACCACGCCTTCGTCATCCGGCTCCCCCGCCGGAATGCCGGTCAGCAGCTCGATGGCCTGCTCGACGCTGGCAACGGCATGGATGCGGAACTTTCCTTCGGCCGCCGCGGCAACCACATTCTGGCGCAGCATTAGATGCCTGAGATTGGCTTCGGGAATGACCACGCCCTGATGGCCGGTCAGTCCGCGCAGACGGCAGATGTCGAAGAAGCCCTCGATTTTTTCATTGACCCCGCCGATCGCCTGCACCAGCCCGAACTGGTTGACCGAACCGGTGACGGCCAGCGACTGGTCTATGGCCGCGCCGGACAATGCCGAGAGCAAGGCGCAGAGTTCGGCCAGCGAGGCGCTGTCGCCCTCCACCGGGCCGTAGGATTGTTCGAACACCAGGCTGGCCGACAAGGACAGCGGTACCTGGCTCGAATAGCGCGTGGCCAGGAAGGAGGAGAGGATCATCACGCCCTTCGAGTGGATCGGGCCGCCCATTTCCGTTTCGCGCTCGATGTCGATGACATCGCCCTCGCCGACCCGGACGGTGGCGGTGATGCGCACCGGATGGGCAAAGCGGAAGTCGCCGAGATCGATTACGGCCAGTCCGTTGATCTGGCCGACATGGCCGCCGCTGGAGGCGATCAGCAAGGTGTTGTTCAGGATCGCCTGCCGATAGTGGTCGCGCAGCCGGTCATGGCGCCGGACCTGGGCCGCCAGCGCTTCCTCGACCGCGTCGACGTCCACCGTGGCGCGACCGGCGCGAGCGGCGCAATGATCCGCCTCGTGCAGCAGAGTGACGACGTGCCGGGTGTTGGTGGACAGGCGTTCGGCATCGCCGGCAAAGCGCGCCGACTGCTCGATGACGCGGGCCACGGCCGTCCGCTCGAAGGGATGCAGGCCGTCGCGGCGGCAGAGGTCGCCGATTCTGCGGGCAAGGCGACGGCTGCTGTCGTCGCTGCGTTCGACATCGGTTTCAAAATCGGCGGCGACGCGGAAAAGTTCGCTGAATTCGGGGTCGTATTCCTTGAGCAGGTAGTACAGCAGCGGCTCGCCGAACAGCACGACCTTGCATGACAGCGCCACCGGCGCCGGTTCCAGCGGCAGCGCGCTGGTGAAGCCGATGGTCCGCTCCAGGGATTCGATGCGGATTTCCCCGGCCTTCAGGGTGCGCTTGAGCGCCTCCCAGGCAAACGGCTGGCGCAGGATATTGTCCGCGTCGAGCATCAGGAAGCCGCCGTTGGCGCGGTGCAGCGCCCCCGCCCTGATCAGCGTGAAGTTGGTGAACAGGGTGCCCATGTGCGACATATGATCGACGCGACCGATCAGGTTGGGATAGGTCGGATTGTCCTCGACGATGATCGGCGCCGAGTTGCTGCCGCCGTGATCGACCAGCAGATTGACCTGGTAGCGCTGCACCGAAATGCCTTCGCCGGTCAGTTCGAATCCCTCGCTGTCGCCGTGCTGCTCGCGCAGGCTTTCGCCATATTCGACGATGTCGGCCAGCACCTCGTCGAGAAAGATCAGCACATTCTCCAGCCCGGCGTAGCGTTCCTTCAGTTCGTCGATCAGGTGCCCGATGGCGAGACTCATGGTATCGCGGCCGAGTTGCTTGAGACGCCCCTGCATTTCCCGCCGCCAGCGCGGAAACTGGTGCAGCAGCTTTTGCAGGCGCTCGCCGAATTCGGCGATCAGATGGCCCAGTCGCAGCTTCTCCTCGTCCGGCAGCGCGGCGAAGGCATCGGGCTCCATCGGCTCCTCGCCGGCCAGCGGGGCGAAGGCGAAGCCCTGCGGAGTGCGCACCAGGGCGACTCCCTGCTGCCTGGATTCGTCGCCGAGCTGGTTCAGGGCGCTGGTCTCACGTTCCTTGAATTCCTTCTGGATGGCCTCGGCATGGGTACGAAAATCCTCGCTGTCGAAGGCGGCCGAAATGGCCGGCTCCAGTTCCTCGACCAGTCGCTGCATGTCGCGGCGCAGGTCGGCGCCGCGCCCGGCCGCCAGCGTCAGGATGCGCGGCGTCTGGGAGTCGGCAAAGTTATTGACGTAACAGCAATCGACCGGCGCCGGCAGGCTTGCCGCCTTCGCCTCCAGTAACTCGCGCACGTCGTCATGGCGGCTGCTGCCGGGTTCGCCAAGCACAAACAAGTTATAGCCGGGGCGCGCAATGTCGATGGCGAAATGCAGGGCTTCGACGGCGCGGGCCTGGCCGAAAATCTCTTCCAGCGGCGGCAACTGGTCGGATGTCTCGCAATCGAGCAGAGCGGGATCGCAGCGGCGATACAGTGCCTGCGCGTCAAGTGGCTTGAGGTCGTTCACGGCATGTGCCCCCGGATTCCTGCTGCTGGTTGTAGGTTCATGCCGATTCCATGCAAGGCGGTTGGTCTGAAGAGGCGCGGCCCCGTCGCCATTCTCGCGGCGCGCATGCGGAATTATGCAGCCGATTCGGTTGCAAGCGACATGCGCCGCGCGCTGTTGCGGCAAAAGTCGGCGCTGGCGGGACGGCGGTTGAAGCATGTGGCGAACCGCTTCCCGGTCAAAGCGATGTATAGCCTGGCGGAACCCAGGCGAACTCCCCCTGTCTGCCAGAAGCCGAGCTGATGGTGCTGCCCTATTCTGACGGGCATGCATTGTGCAGGCCCCGATCCGAGACCACCAGGTCGGCGTCCGGATCCCCGCAGGCGAAATGCGAACGGCTCACCGGAGCATCGCGGACAACGGCACGCGCTTCCCGTGTGTTCCAGTAATCGCTTCCATCCGGTCGCCTGTCCCGTCCGTAACTCACCAGAACGAAAGCGTCGCCACGAGCGCTGTAGTGCAGCGGCTCCGCATAGACATCCTTGGTAATTTGCGCGAGATCCGGCGACCATGCGGACAGTTCAGCCAGGCTATTCGGCAATTTCCCCCGGTTGGCCCGGAAACGCTCCATGGCAGGCGGCAACTTTCTTGCGAGCCGCACGCCATTCTGAACCTGATGATCAAGCGTGAAACCGGCAAAAAGGCCCATCACAATTTTCACGGCAATGAGG